>Ga0182024_10024946_pt1 | contig 10589 bp, 6 predicted proteins | sample P32metaG_FD_120480 | JGI IMG/M metagenome (GOLD analysis project Ga0182024, IMG submission 120480) | Permafrost microbial communities from Stordalen Mire, Sweden - P3-2 metaG (Illumina Assembly) | ecosystem: Environmental > Terrestrial > Soil > Wetlands > Permafrost | place: Sweden: Stordalen...
CGGCATTCGCTCGGTGGAAAACGATCACTTCCTGAGCGAAGTCTACGCCGGGCTGCCGCGGATTGCCGGCAATCGGCCGGCGTGGGGCTCGGTCGTCAGCCGGCTCACGGGCAACGGGGCCGCCCTGCCCGCTTACGTCAGTCTCAATCGGCACTCGGGCGATCGCTTCGAGTTCGAGCATCCGTATTACGCCGGGCCGGGCCATGCGCCGTTCAGGCCGTTCGGCGACGCCCTCTCCGATTTGACGCCGGTGCAGAATCTTCGGCAACTGCAAGATCGCCGGCAGCTCCTCAGCGCCTTCGACTCGATGCGCCGCGATCTGGACTCGGGCGAAACCCTGGCCGGCATGGATCGCTTCCAGGCCCAGGCGCTTGACATCATCACCTCACCGAGGGTTCGCGATGCGTTCGACCTGGCCCGTGAACCCGAACGGCTGCGGGCGAGCTATGGCAAGGGCCGCTTCCCGCACCAGACCGCCGTCAGCATCATGTACAACTGGGACGGCGAACAGTTTCTGCTGGCCCGTCGTCTGGTGGAGGCCGGCGCTCGCGTTGTCACGCTGCGCATCGGCGACTGGGACCATCACTCGAGCGGCACCGGCAACATCTTCTTCTGCCTTCGCCATCTGCTGCCGTTGCTGGATCGCGGTTTGACCGCCCTGTGCTCCGATCTCAAGGTGCGCGGGCTGGATGAGGACGTGCTCGTGGTGGTGCTCGGCGAATTTGGCCGCACGCCGCGAGTCACCCTGCCTGGGCCGGGCCGGGAACACTGGGCCGACGCGGGTTGCGCCATGTTGTTCGGCGGCGGGCTGCGCATGGGCCAGGTCATCGGCGAAACCGATTCTCGCGCCGAACGTTCGCGCGGCTCGGCCTATAGCTTCCAGAACATCATCGCCACCATCTATCAAACGCTCGGCATTCCGCTCAACACGACGCTGCCCGACTACAACGGCCGGCCGACCTTTTTGCTCGACGACGCCCAGCCGATCCGGGAACTGGTGGAATAGTGCCGCTCGAGCATTTCACGCTTGCTATCCGCCTCAGCCGAAACGGGCAAGGGCGTGAACGATTTCTTGATAGGCTTTCAGCCGGAATCCTGCATTTCCCCCTCTCCCCCGGTACTCCGGGGGAGAGGGTCGGGGTGAGGGGGATTAGTATCCCGCGCACAATATGACTCTTTTCCAAAGGGCCACGTATCGGCAACCTTGCGCAAACGCCCTGATTTCGCGCGGGATGCTAACCCCCTCACCCCAACCCTCTCCCCCGGAGTACCGGGGGAGAGGGGGCCGAACCCCGATGTTCCGAACGAATATCGATTACGGCGTTGCCCTCCGGGGTCCACCGCCATTCGATGGCAACTTCCCATCGGTTTTTCTATGCTGGTCTGTGACATCAAACCTTCACCGCGACCAAGGGGGAGTCATGCGCCGTTTCCACTTCATTCTCGCCGCCGTTCTGCTGACATTCTCATCCGCCGTTCTCCAGGCGAGCACCTTTCGTCTCCACGACGGCATCACCGCCTACGTTCCCAATCCGGAAGGTCAGGGCTTCACCGTCACGCTGGATGTGCGCGACGTGAACCTGTTGGAGACCGGGCCGCGCGAGATCCTGGTCAAGATCTACGACCCCGCCGGGCGCCCCGTGGTGCGGACGGTGATCCCCGATGACGGCGTCACCAGCAAGGGCTTTCTGCCGGCGGTCGGGGCCTGGGATCACGAAGCCTGGTACTACGCTTATGTGCGAATGAGTGGCACCCAACCGATGCTGCGCTGGAGCACTTTTTCCGCCGCCGATCGCTTCAAAGCCCATCCCAAACGCACTTTCACCTATCGCATTGCGGATGGGCCAAAAGGGATTTATCGCATCGAACTGGTCGGTTGCAGCGACCACTATGTCACCCTGGCGCTCGATCCGGGGCTGACGTTCGGCGTGGCGGGGCATCCAACCTGGCTGCACGGCTCACCCTTGCGTCACGGTGCAGGCAAGGAAAACCGCAGCTACCTTTATGTGCCGCGCGGGACTACGGGACTGTACTTCACGGCGGCGGAATTCGATCTGCCGCATACGCGCCGGTTCACCTTGACCGCGCCGGATGGCGCGAAGCTAAACGAAGGCACGATCGGCAATGGCCTGCTCGTCAAGAAGATCGATTTTCTGAAAAAGGGCCAATACGACGACAGCGTGATGACCCTGGACGTCAGTGCCGGACCGGACGATTACCTGGTCAACGTCAAGTTCCTGCGCAGCCACGATCCTGAGGTGCGCCAGCGCGGCGATCCGGCGGTGGTGGCCGTGTTCGCGGCCGATGAGAAAACCGCCCGGGCCATCCAGGGTGGGGCCATTTATCATGATGACCGCGTCTTTTGGCATCCCTTCCAGGTCCGGCTTCATGACTGGCTCAAGAAGCTGCCGCCGGAGGAGTTCATCGTCAAGAACGAGGCGGGCAAAACGCTCACACTGAAAAAAGGCGCAAAAGGGGACTCTTTCTTCGAGGGTCTGCCCACGAAAGAAGGCTTTCTCAACGTCAACGATCTGTACTGGGGGCCGCCGCCGTGCGATGGGCTGATGCATCATTATCAGGCGAACAAGAATCGGCAATCGCTGAACGTGGCCATCCGCGATCTGCATCACGGTCTGCGTTCGATCGGCCCCGGCGAAATCCCGACGGTGGCGCAAGCCGGCTCCTTTGCCAACATGGCCTACGAATTTAGCAACTACGCCTGGCACTACTGGCGGCCCGGTTGGCGCATCCTCCAGAAAGCCGACGCCCCCGCCGAGCTCAAGGAGATCGTCCGCGACGCTTACCTCGTCTGCGGCGACCGTCTGTGTTTCTGCGTCAGCTGGGCCCGCACCAACGGCAACTCCTTCGCCCAGGTCGTCGCCGCCCTGCGCTATTGCCAGGAGGCAACCGGCGATCCGCTGCAAAAGAAACTGATCGATACGTATTTTGAGCGTTTCGTGAGCGGCGGCTGGGGCGAACGCTCCGGCATCGGCAAATCGGGCCTGTGCCAGGAATCATTCGGCTACGATCACCACTACGGCAGCTACATGCTCGGCACCTGGAAAGCGATCCTGGCCGACCTGGGCGATGAGCGCTTCCAAAAGGTCTACGACCGCATTCGTACGGTCTACAGCTACACCAACAGCCAGGACGTGGCCGCGTGCCCGTGGAGCTCGCGTACGCATCACGCTTCGCACTGGGACATCGAAAAAACGGGGCCCTTCGCCTGGAAAGGACTGCCTGGGCCCGACTTGACCGACAGCGTCAACAACGGCAACGAGTGGTTCGCCGCTCGCCGCAAGGGCTACTACGTGCTGACGTACCATGGCCGGCTCACGCCGAGGTGGGTCGGCGCCGCGTTCGCCGGGCAGATCGGCTACGGCGGCGGAGCCCTGTGCCAGGTCAACGTCCCGGGCAAGGGGCCGGTCCTTGCCTCCACCCTGAACGGCGACTACGGCCAAGGCATGGATGCGGCCAAATGGCGTACCTTCCACCTGCACTCCGTCGTGGGTCAGACCGCGGACGGCAAACCGCTCATCAGCGCCGATAGCGAGCATGAAGATGCCAGGCTCGAAGGGACCACCGTGACCAGCTCCGGAGCGATCCGCGATAGCACGGTCCAGGTGGCCCGGTCGTACAAATTCGCCGCAGAGGAGATCCAGTGCAGCGTCAGCTTGAAAGAGACCGAATTCAATGACCTGCTCAATCTGTGGATTGCCAACGCCGAGCGCGGCAAGCTGACGGAGTGCTGGGAGATGATTCCCCATTTGCCGACGAAAAAGATCACGCTCTTCAGCAAGGACAAGGCGCGAACCTTTGACGAAGCCGACGCCCTGATCGACGCCATCGTCATCGACCGCGGCGGCTTCGGCGTGCGCATCGAGCTGGATCGGCCACGCAAGGTGCAGCGCGGGCAACAGAATACGTTGCTGATTTCGCTGATTCAGGGGCCGACGGCGGCGGGCAACGTCAGCATGGAGTACCGCATCGTGCCGTTCGGGGCGGCGGGGGCGCGTTAGATGGCGATGGGGTCTCAATTCGTGGGGCAGGTTGCCAACCTGCCGTTCGCCAGGCAGGTTGGCAACCTGCCCCACGAATTCGGACCCCCAATTTTGAAGTGCTGTACTTAGCCCTGTAAGGCTTGCGAAACACCCGCACGTCGGTTAACTTACATTTCGCCCGCCGACCACCGCTTTTTCAGGGGGAACCTCATGTCGCGCTCGCTTTTCGGCCTGCTCACCTGCTGCATCCTGGGTTCGATCGCCGGCACAGCATTGGCTGGAGACAAGGTCGCCGTCGTGCCGTGCGAGGGCGAGGGCGGCAAGTACTGGCCTCGCTGGCGCGGGCCCAGCGGCCAGGGGGTCGTCGAGACCGGCGACTATCCCGATTCCTGGTCGGACAAGGACAACGTCCTCTGGAAGGTCGAAGTGTCAGGCCGCGGCAATTCCTCGCCCATCATCTGGAAGGATCGCATCTTCCTCACCTCCGCCCAGGAAAAAGGCAAGAGCCGATCGATTCTCTGCCTCGATCGCAAGGACGGCAAGAAAATCTGGGACGCCTTTACACCATCCGCCGTCGTCGAGAGGCCGCAGGACAAGAACGGCTTCGCGTCCGGCACTCCTTCCACCGACGGCGAGCGCGTCTACGCCTATTTCGGCAACTATGGCCTCTTCTGCGTGGACATGGACGGCAAGCAGCTCTGGCACAAGTCGTTCGGCCCGTTCGACGCCTTTCACGGCACCTCCTGCTCGCCGTTGCTCTATCGCGACAAGGTGATCGTTTTCCAGGATCATCGCGGCACTTCCGGCTCCTTCGTGGCTGCGTTTGACAAGAAGACCGGCGAGCAGCTTTGGCGGACGGCGCGCAAGGAGAAAGTGGGCTGGGGTTCGCCGATTGCCGTCAGCGTCGGCAAGCAGGACCTGATCATCGTAAGCAGCGAAAACACGGTCTACGGCTACGACCCGGCGGACGGCAAGGAAATCTGGCGCTGCAAGGGCAACCTGGTGGAAGTGACGCCGACTCCGGTGGCCGGGCTCGGCATGATCTTCTGCTGCTCGGGCCGGGCGGGACCGACGCTGGCCATTCGACCCGAAGGCACCGGCGACATCACCGCGTCGAGCATTTCGTGGAAGTCGATCAAGGGCTCGCCGTTCATCCCCAGTCCGCTCTTGTACGGCGATTATCTGTACATGGTCAACGACATCATCAGCGTCATCACCTGCTTCGAGGCCCGCACCGGTAAACTGATGTGGCAAGAGCGGGCCGGCCAGTCGATCAAGCATGGCTTCTCCGCCTCGCCGATCGGCGTCAACGGCAAGGTGTTTTTCACCAACGACGACGGCGAGACCTTTGTGTTCGCGGCCGGGCCGGAGTACAAACTGCTGCACGTCAATCGATTGAACGCGAAGACTTTGGCGTCGCCGGCTTTGCTGGACAATATGTGGTACATTCGCACCGAGCAGCATTTGTGGTGCATCGGCAAAAAATGATTTCGTCCGCAACTCGTTTAGCCGCGACGCGACGTATTCGGAGCGGAGCGCGGTTGGGCTCCGCGCTCCGCTCCGAATACGTCGCGTCGCGGCTAAACAACAGGGATTCAACGCATGCGAATCGGCACATTCTCGTTGATTGTGACATTCACCCTCGCCGCCCGTGGTCCGGCGCAAAGCAAGGACGACCCCGGCCAGCGCTTCTTCGAGGAGAAGATCCGCCCGGTGCTGGTCGAGCATTGCTACTCCTGCCACTCCAGCGACGCCAAGAAGCTGAAGGGCGGCCTGAAGCTCGACACCAAGCCCGCCATGCTCAAGGGCGGCGAAACCGGGCCCGCGCTCGTCCCCGGCAAACCCGACGAAAGTCTGCTCATCAAGGCGATGCGCTACAAGCACGCCGACTTGCAAATGCCGCCCAAAGGCAAATTGCCCGATACCGTCATCGCCAATTTCGTCAAGTGGGTCGAGATAGGCGCCCCCGATCCACGTTACCAGCCGGACACCAAGATTGCCAAGGGCATCAACTTTGAGGAAGCGAAGAAGCACTGGGCTTTTCAACCCATCCGCAAGCCCGCCTTGCCGCCCGTCAAGAACAAGGATTGGCCCCTCGCCGACATCGATCATTTCATCCTGGCCAAGCTCGAAGCGCAGGGGTTGACGCCGTCGCCGGCCGCGGATCGGCGCACGCTCATCCGCCGGGCATCCATCGATTTGATCGGGCTGCCGCCGACCTTCGCCGAGGTGCAAGCCTTCGTTCGCGATGACTCGCCGGACGCCTTCGCCAAGGTCGTCGATCGGCTGCTGGCCTCGCCGCACTATGGCGAACGCTGGGCGAGGCACTGGCTCGACGTCGCCCGCTATGCCGATACCAAGGACGGCGTGCTCATGTTCGGCGACTCGCGCGTCTGGCCCTACGCCTTTACCTACCGCGACTACGTCATCCGGGCCTTTAACGAGGATGTGCCGTTCGACCGCTTCATTCACGAACAACTGGCCGCGGACCAGATCGAGCCGAAGGTGGAGCCCTGGCGGCTGTCCGCGATGGGCTTCTTGACGCTGGGCCGTTTGTTCGACAACAACATTCACGACGTTCTCGATGATCGCATCGACGTCGTTTCACGCGGCTTGCTCGGCCTGACGGTCTCCTGCGCCCGCTGTCACGATCACAAGTACGACGCCATCGCCACGGCCGATTATTACGCCCTCTACGGCGTCTTCGCCAGTTGCGAACCGCCACTGGAGTTGCCGCTTGCCGAGTCGGCCGGCAAACTCTCACCCGCGGCGCTCGAGTTCGAGAAGAAGGCCGGGCCCAAACGGCAAGCGCTGCGGAAATTCCTGGACGATCAGCACAACCTGTTGAGCGAAGCGGCCCGGCAGCGCATCCCCGACTACCTGGTCAAGGCGGCGACTACGGCGCCCGATCCGCTCGAAACGGCGATATTCTTCATGTCGCTCGATCCCGGCGATCTCCGGCCGCCCATGACCCATCGCTGGCGCCGGCTGCTCGAACAGCGCTGCCGGGCCGACGATCCGGTGTTCGGTCCCTGGCACGCTTTGCAGCAGCTTCCGCCGGAAACCTTCAAGCAACTGGTCGGAGCGGTAGTGAAGACCTGGCAGGACAAGACCGCGGGTTTATCGCCCGGCACATGCAATCCGCTCGTTCAGCAGTCGCTCACGCAGACGCCCTTGAACGGCATGGCCGACGTCGCCCGTTCGTACGGCAATCTGCTGGTGCGCGTTTTTAACGAATCGAGGAAAACGCCCTTGGCCAAGGGGCTCGAGGGCGACGCCAGGCAACAGCTCCTGGACCTTGTCTCACATCGCGATTCGCCGGCCTATATCGCCAAGAGTCGAACGTGGGAGTTCATGTCGCGGCAGCCGAAGGACTCTTTCGGAGCCATGCGCGTCGAAATCGATCAGATGGTGGTCAAGGCCCCGCAAGCGCCGTCCAGGGCCATGGTCCTGGCCGATTCCGCGGAGCTGTGCGAGCCACGCATCTTCGTGCGCGGCAATCCGGGGCAGCTAGGCGAATCGGTGCCGCGGCAGTTTCTGACCATCCTGGCGGGCCCCAAACAAACGCCCTTTGCCCACGGCAGCGGCCGGCTCGACCTGGCCCAGGCGATCACCGCGCCCGGCAATCCGCTCACGAGCCGGGTAATCGTTAATCGCGTCTGGATGCATCACTTCGGCGAACCGCTCGTCTCGACACCCAGCGACTTCGGCAATCGCAGCAGTCCGCCCTCGCACCCGGAGCTGCTCGACTACCTGGCCGCGACCTTCACGGCGAGCCAGGAACCCTGGTCGCTCAAGCGTCTGCATCGCATGCTGATGCTTTCGCGCACCTATCAGCAAGTGAGCTTCGATCGCCCCGACTCCCGGCAAAAAGATCCGGACAACAAATATCTCTGGCGCATGCCGCGCCGCCGGCTGGATCTGGAGTCGATGCGCGATTCGCTGCTGGCCATCTCCGGCCGGCTCGACCGCACCCTGGCGGGCCGGCCGGTGGACATCGTCGGCAACCCCGCCAATGGCCGGCGCACCATCTACGGCCTGGTCGATCGCCAGAGCTTGCCGGGCCTCTATCGGGCGTTCGACTTCGCCAGCCCCGACCAGTCCGCCGAACGCCGGCCGAGCACCACCGTCCCGCAACAGGCGCTGTTCGGCATCAACGCGCCGTTCATGATCGAGCAGGCCAAATCGCTCGCGGCGCGGCCCGAGTTGGTGGCCGAGAAATCGGATGAGGGTAAGATCGCGGCGCTCTATCGGCTGGTTATGGCCCGGCAGCCGGATGCGATGGAGATCGCGGCGGGTTTGCGATTCCTGGCTGCGGTGGAAGAAAGCCAGAAAGCGGGGCCGTCGCAGCTCAATGGCTGGCAGCAGTATGCTCAGGTGTTGCTGCTGACGAATGAGGCGATGTTTGTGGATTGACGATGCACGGCTGGTAGCGAAAGGTGGCGGAAGATAGAATGAATTCGACCCCAGCAGAGGAAGCCATGAGCAAGATTATTCTCGCTTCTTGAATTCTGGATACGAGACGAAAGGGGAGGCAGCCGTGACTGTCGCGGCGTTCGACACGTTGAAGTACGCCAACACGCTCAAGGCGGCTGGCGTTCCGGAGAAGCAGGCGGAGGCTCAGGCTACGATTCTCGCCGATGCTCTTTCCTTCAACCTCCGAGATTTGGTCACGAAGGACGACTTGAAGCAGGCTATCGACCTCCTTCGTGCGGACATGAATCTCCTTCGTGCGGACACGAATGCGAACTTCGCACTTTTGAAGTGGATGGTCGGTGCGTTGGTTCCGTTGGTAATTGGAGTGTTGGTTCGCCTGCTGTTCTTCCGCATTCCATGACGGGCCCTCGCTATGAACGAACTCGTCGGTCAAACCGGTGCTTGGTTGCAAACGGTTCTCCGCGGCATACCCGCGAGGATTAGTGCCGTCTACATCGAATACACCGATGCGCATACACCGAAGATGGTGCACCTGGTTGTATTCAACGCATTTGGCTTCGAATCGCTTGCCAACGGTCGTTTTGATCCGTCCAATAGAGACCATGTCGGCGAACTGGGCGAATTCACCTGGGAGCCGCCAAACGAATGTCAGTTTGAAGCAGAAGTCTATCCGGATACTGATTGGATGTGTGTGCTCAAGAATGCGGCACAGACTCCGGAAGTTATGGCACTTGCAGCAGAGCATACCATTCAACTGGTGGTCGGCGAACACGATGGCACTACTTTCGTTATCCGGTAGACGGCGCCGCCGAACAAGACGCTCCAGACGAAAGTCGTGTCTCCACTTGAGTTGATAGCCGAGGTCACGCCATGAGCGCAACGCTGCGTCCGTTAGCCGAACTCTCCGAAGAGGCGACAACGATTTTGATTCGGGAAATGGGCGTCGTGGATGCGCTTCGGTTCCTGAGCCAATTTCGTCCGGGGTCTGGAAACTACACCAAAGACCGCGGCGAGTGGCTGGATGATTTGTCGCTGGGCGAAATCACTTCAGCGATCAAATCGAAGAGGCCGAAGAAGCGCGGAACCAACGGCTAAAGCCGATGGGGGCCAAGGCCGTTACCGGCACATAAACGCGCGCTTTCGATGGCATTTCTCCCTCCCGCGCTCGCCAGAGGCGAGCGGCTAAACGAGTTTGCCCTAGCGCGAATCGGGACCCCGGTTGGCCGTCGGCGTCCCAGCCGTGCCATTCACCAACGGCTCAATGCGCACATCATCGAAATACACCGTTCCCAATCCAGTCAGCGCCAGCGACACCGAGATGGTCCCCGAAGCGGGCACCCGGCGGTAGAGCGAATACTTTTTCCAACCCATCGCACTAACGAAACGCACGGCCAGGTCCTCGCCGCCGACGCTGTCGTAGAACATGGCTCCGTCCGGCGATCCTTTGATCGGCGCCGGAATGCGCACCCAGCCGCTCACCTTGACCAGCGTGCCCGGTGCGAGCCTGATTTCCGGGCTGACCAGGGCCACGCGCGACCGTTCGAGCAAGGTCGCAGCGCCTGGCCCCTTGACGCGCGGCTTGATCTGCAGCATGGCGCATTGCTTGCCTTCGTGTGGCGGCTCCGTCTGGGGACCGGCGCCTTTCTTGGTGATCGGCAGCGTCACGTCGGTCACGCGGTCGGCCAGGACGTCCACCTCGTCGCAAATCAACTCCTCCTTCTTCCATGTGGTCTGCAAGCGCTGGGGAATGATCTCGAAGTCGCCGCCGGTCAGCACATTGGGAGTGGGAATCGTTTTCTCCACCTGCTCCATGAACTGCCAGTGCCTCGGCAGCGAAAAATAGGACACGGCATACGGACTGGCCGAGACCGTATCAAGCGGTTTGACTGCCTTGTCCCACTGGGCCCGCATGACGATGCGCAAGGGACGCAAGGCCCGCTGACTTTCGCGATACGATTCGCCGAAGTTGCGGGCCTCCCACAACTGCTTGGCGGACGCGAGCCGATTCACGGCTTCGGGCAGCAGATGATTGGCCTCGGTCAAGGTGTGTCCCTGGGAGACGAGCTGATCGTAGATCTTGCGCATCTTGTCCATTTCGTAAAGGGCCATGTCGTAGGACCACTGGGCGGTGAGCTGCCGGCGTGAGCGGGC
>Ga0182024_10024947_pt1 | contig 10589 bp, 7 predicted proteins | sample P32metaG_FD_120480 | JGI IMG/M metagenome (GOLD analysis project Ga0182024, IMG submission 120480) | Permafrost microbial communities from Stordalen Mire, Sweden - P3-2 metaG (Illumina Assembly) | ecosystem: Environmental > Terrestrial > Soil > Wetlands > Permafrost | place: Sweden: Stordalen...
AGGTTCATCCGCAGGCCGAGCGCGATGCTCGGATCGTCTTCTACGATGAGAACGGATCTGCCATTTCGGGGCGGCGGGCAGAGAGAGACGCCCTCGTTCATGCGAGTCTCGCACCCTCGCGCGCCTCCCGAAGAGGGTCGGCGACTTTGCCCGCCAGCGCGGTCGGCAAGAAGATGGTGAAGGTGCTCCCCTTGCCCGCGCTCTCCACCGTGACGCGTCCGCGATGGGCACGGACGATGTGCTTCACGATGGCCAGGCCGAGACCGCTGCCATCGCGCCGACGCGAGAGGCGGTCGTCGATTCGATAGAACTTGTCGAAGATCCGGCGCTGCTCGGGCCTGGCGATTCCCGCGCCGTTGTCGGTAACTCGGATGGCCACCTCACGCTTCGGCAGGAGGACCGCCGAGAGACGCACCACGGCGGGCGACCCCCCGTACTTGTGCGCATTCGCGAGAAGGTTGACGATCGCGTCGACCATCGCATGCCGGTCGGCGAGGACCTTCGGCAGGTTGGGCGCGACGTCGGCACTGAAATCGAGGTCGTCGCCGATGCGCGCGTGCGGGAACGCCTTTACGGCCTCGTCGATGAGATCGTGCACGCTCTCTTCGTGGAGGTCGTAGAGCTTGCGCCCCGCCTCCATGCGACCCCAGTCGAGCAACCGCTCGATGCGCGCGGTCAAACGTTCGGTTTCCGTGTTGAGCATGGCGACGCATTTGGCGATGGTCTGCTCGTCTCCTTTTGCGCGCTCGAGGGTCTCGGCGAACAAGCGCACGGCCGTGAGTGGCGTCCGGAGCTCGTGGCTGACTTTCGAGATGAAGTCTGCCTGGAGCTCGGAAAGGTTCGCCTCTCGGCGCACGAAGACGAGCACGAGGATGACCCCGGTGGACGAGACAGCCACGAGGCTGACCGTCAGGATGCCGAGCAGGACGTTGATGCGCGCCTCGCCGACGAACATGAGAAAAATCCCGAGCGACAGAAGGAGCACCGTCGGGATGATGACGAGGTACACGAGCAGCTGAACGATGCGCCGATAGCCTAGACGCTGGAGGTTCTTTTGACCCGCCACGATGCCAAGATTGACACGAAACGGCGCCCGAATCCCAGCGCGCTCAGACTGATGCGGTGAGCGCGGCCAACATCACGTCGAACGGCGCGGGCACCCCCAGCCACAGTTCGAAGGCGATCGCCCCTTGCCGCGCGAGCATTCCCAGCCCGTTTCCTGCCCGCAGGCCGTGCCCCGCCGCGGCACGGGCGAAGGGCGTGAGGGCGGGCGCGTAGACGACGTCGAGTGCGACCGCGACCTTCGGAAGGGCGCTCCACTCGACGGCCTGCACCGCCGTCTCGCCGGGATCGGCGCCGTCCATACCCGCGCTCGTCGCCTGGACGATCGCCGTGACGCCTGCCTCCGTGACCCCCGAGGGACGCCACGGCTCGAGGTGAAGCGTGGAGCGGGCGTTCGCCGCCGCAAGGAGCTCCCCCACTTCGCCGCGAAACTGGTCGCGCTTCCGCTCGTCTTCGAACGAGCGACCTCGAACGACAATGCTGGCGACCGAGAGCAAGCATGCGCACGCCATGACCGCAGACCGTGCCGTGGCTCCCGCACCAAGGACGAGCACGTGGGCTTTTCTCCACGCGTCCGCTGGCGCATCCGGCGCGAGCCGCCGAAGCTCCTCCGCCAACGCGGGCATGTCCGTGTTGTGCGCCACGATACGGCCGTCGGGTCGGCGCACGAGCGTGTTCGCCCCGCCGGCGATCTTGGCGGAAGGATCGAGGACATCGACGTACTCGAGGATGCGGCGCTTGTGCGGCACCGTGATGTTGAGCCCCGCGAAGTGCCCGTCCCGAAGACGCTTTACCAATCCGGGAAGCTCCTCCGTCGTGGCTCGAAACGCCTGGTACGCATGGGGCAACCCGAGGGCCGCATACGCGGCGCCGTGCATGGCCGGACTCTTCGAATGGGCGATGGGGTCGCCCACCACGCCAAAGAGGTGGCTCGTCATCGGTGCCGGCCTTTCAGGGCACCGGGGACGTCCGCGGCAGCTGCGCTTTCCTCGACGCTCACGACGTCCACGTCGATGCGCGCGTGGCTGACGCGCAGAACCAAGCGCTCGCCGGAGGTCACGTCGCTCGCGCTGCGAACCGCGCGTCCGTCGCGCCGTGTGGCGATGGCGTAGCCGCGACCGAGCACCTTGAGCGGGCTCATCGCGTCGAGGCGCGCAGCCAAACGCTCGAACCCCTTGTCGCGCACCGCAATCGATCGGCGGACGGTGCTCGCGAGGCGGGCTACGAGCTCGGCAGTCTCCGCCTTTTCGCGAGCGATGCGAACGCTCGGATGGAGCACCGCGAGGCGACGTTCGAGCCGCGTGGCGACCGCGCGTGCCTCGGTGCCCCTCCGGCGCGTGCCCGCTTCGAGTCGCGCCGTCCGGTCGTCGAGCGTCTGCTGAAACGAGGCGATGGCAAGGCGAGGATCCCCGAGACGCCGCGACGCACGCTCGAGGCGCGCGAGATCCTGCGCCACGCGAGCTTCTATCGCGCGGACGAGCCGAAGGCGCGTGTGCGCAAGCGTATTTCTCCGGGCGCGCGCGTCCGCGACGACCATCTCTGCGGCTTGCGAGGGAGTCGCGGCGCGGGCGTCGGCGACGAAGTCGGTGAGCGTGACGTCGATCTCGTGTCCGACGGCGCTGATCACGGGCACACGGCAGGCCGCGACGGCACGAACGAGCGTCTCGTCGTTGAAGGTCCCGAGATCGTCGCTCGACCCGCCGCCTCGCCCCAAAATGATGACGTCGACGCCCACGACGCGCTGAAGGGCAGCGAGGGCGCGCACGATCGAGCCTGCGGCGGCCGCGCCTTGCACTTGAGCTGCGGCAAGGAGGACGCGTGCCCCCCCGCGACGAAACGCGACCTTGCAGATGTCGTGGATTGCGGCACCGCTCTCGCTCGTGACGACACCGACGATGCGCGGCTCGCGCGGGAGCGGACGCTTGCGCTCGAGGGCGAAGAGCCCTTCGCCGGCGAGCTTGACCTTGAGCTTCTCGAGCGCCTCGAGCAGCGCTCCGCGACCCGCCGCGCCCGCGCGATCGGCGACGAGCTGAAGCCTTCCGCGCGGCGCCCAAAAGGTGGGCCGACCGCGCAAGCGGACTCGGGCGCCGTCGGCGAGGAGTGTACGCACCCGCGGCGTCGCGTTCGTCTTGTAGAGCACGCAGTCGATGGTCGCTTCTTCGCGCTCGTCTTTGAGGCTGAAGTAGATGTGGCCGCTCGACGCAGGGCGCGCGTCCGTAACCTCCCCCTCGACCCAGACGGGGCGCTCGAACGAGCCGTCCAGCGTGTCGCGAATCGCGCGGTCGAGCTCGGCGACGGACAGCGCACGAGGCTCCTCGCGCGCGGGGGGCGCAGACGGCGGATCGGGCCGTTTCTCTGCTTGGAGAGGAACGGACGGCCGCACGCTAAAATCGAGCGGCAGGGTGGGATCCTTCACGGAGAGTCTCATAGCAGGTCGACCCGCCGGGAAGAGCGCGATAGGCCTCGATCATGCCCCGACGCTTCAAGAAGGTCCTCGTGGCCAATCGAGGTGAGATCGCCGTCCGGATCCTCCGAACGCTCCATGAGATGGGTATCGCGGGCGTCGCGGTCTACTCCGACGCCGATCGCGCCGCCCTTCACGTGCGCCACGCCGACGAGGCGTACGGGATCGGCGCGCCGCCGGCAGCGGAGAGCTACCTGCGCGTCGACAAGATCGTCTCGGTCGCCAAGACGGCAGGCTGTGACGCGATCCACCCTGGCTATGGGTTCTTGAGCGAGAACCCGCTCCTCCCGGAAGCGTGCGAGGCTTCGGGCCTCGTCTTCATCGGCCCCCCTTCCAGTGCGATGCGAGCGATGGGGTCCAAGACGGCCGCCCGGGCGCGAATGGCCGCAGCGAGGGTTCCTATCGTGCCGGGTGCGTCTTGCGACTCAGCAGAGGAGGCGACCGCCGCCGCGGTAAAACTCGGCTTCCCGGTCATGCTGAAGGCCTCGAGCGGCGGCGGCGGCAAAGGAATGCGCCTCGTCGAACGCTCCGCCGACATGGCGAGCGCGTGGGAGCGCGCCCGGAGCGAAGCTCTCAAGTTCTTCGGCGACGACACCGTCTATCTCGAGAAGGCGATCGTCCAACCGCGTCACGTCGAGATCCAGGTGTTCGGAGACCGGGACGGCAACGTCGTCCACCTCTTCGAGCGGGACTGCTCGATCCAGAGGCGCAACCAGAAGGTCGTCGAAGAAACGCCCTCGCCCGCAGCGTCGCGCGAGCTCGTCGAGAGGATGGGCGCGGTGGCCGTACAGGGGGCCAAAGCGGTCGGGTACCACTCGGCGGGGACGTTCGAGTTCCTGCTCGCGGGCGACGGGAGCTTCTACTTTCTGGAGATGAATACGCGCCTGCAGGTCGAGCACCCGATCACGGAGCTCGTGACGGGGCTCGATCTGGTACGCGAGATGGTGCGTGTGGCAGAGGGGGAGCCTCTCGGCTTCGAGCAGGCGGATCTTCGCACACAAGGAGCGGCGATCGAGTGCCGGATCTATGCCGAGGACCCCGCGAACGGCTTCCTCCCGTCGCCGGGGAGGATCGGGACCCTCCTTACGCCGGGCGGTCCGGGCGTCCGCGACGACGGTGGGGCGTATGCGGGGTGCGAGATCTCGAGCCATTACGATCCGCTCCTCTCGAAGCTGAGCGTCTGGGCACCCACGCGCGAGCGGGCGATCCAGAAGATGCGGCGTGCCTTGTCCGAGTACGTCGTCACGGGCATCCGCACGAATCTCTCCTTCCACGAGAGGCTCCTCGCGCACCCCGACTTCGTGGCGGGCACGTATGACACCGGGTTCCTGGAGAGAGAGCGCGAGGCGCTGACGGGCACGGGGAATCTTGCGCCAGAGCGACGCGAGACGATTGCGATCGCGGTCGCCGTTGCCGCCGCGCGAATGGACGAGGAGGCTGCAGTCACACGACCCGTGCCGCCTGGGGAAGCGGGCTCGACGCTCAGCCCGTGGGTTGCACATCACCGCGCGCGTCTATCGCGGTAGAAGAGTCCGCTCGAGTTGATATAAAAGCGCTCCTGATACGTCCAACGGAGCGTTTGGTAGCCGGCAGCCGAGGAGGAAGACTTTCATGCGGAGACCGCTCTCGAGTTCCAAGTCGATTTCGGCTTTGACGGCGATGGTCGCACTGTTCGGCTGCGCATCGCGAAGGTCGCAGGTTGTCGTCGCGGCCCCGCCACCTACGGCAGAGCTCGTCGTGGTCGCGCCTGGCGTGACCGGCGTGACCGGCGTGACCGGCGTGACCGGCGTGGAGACCGTCGCCGTCGCGCCACAGCCTGCCACGCCCGCCCAAGTAGTGGTGGTCGCGGACCCGTCGTCGACGCAGCAGAACGCGTCGGTCGAGAACTGGGCGACCCGCCACGCGGCGGCAGCCAAGGAACTCGGCACGTGGGCGCACGCGAACCCCGAAGCCGCCAAGTTCGTCTTCGAGTACGACGGCCACCACCCCGAACGGAATCGCGAGCTGGTCTTGTGGGCGGTGTACCATCCCGGCGAAGACATCATGACGTTCGCGGCCAAGCATCCGGGGTGGGAGTGGTTCGACAAGGTTGCCGCACGGCATCGCGCCGGAACCGATCAGTTCCTGGAATGGACTCGGCACAACCCGGTCGCAGCCGAAGAGCTCGTGGGGCACCCGCGCGGCCTCCTTTGGGTGGGCGAGCACTTGTACGCGAGCGAGTGGCGGCCCTAGTACGCGCGCCCTAGTACGCGCATGGTGCGCGCACCGCGTTCCTCATCCGACTTTTCGTCGACGACGAGGCCGTTCCGTTCTACCCCGGATGCTAGGAGCGAAGGGCGTAAGGCGGTGCTAGGCTTCATCGTAGGGCTCGCTTTCGGCGGGGGCCCCAGCACTGGATCGCCAGCAGGGAGCCAATGGCCAAGCCGCGCACGGAGGTGACAGCGATCACGCTGCCCTTGAGGGCCGAGCGTGACGACGGAGCGCGCCCGAGGGAGGCGGTCCCGTGGGCCGTCGCCGCGTGTGCGTTCCTTCTCGCACTGGCGATGCATGCTCCGTGGTGGGTCCATGCGACCCTCGCGGGGGCCACGATCGGATGGGGTGCTTCGGCGGCGGCGCGCCGCCGCTCACGCCGGCAAAAGAAGAAGCCCGGCGCCTTTCTGACGATCGACGCCGAGAGAATTCTGCGCGAGAGAGGTGAGTCCGATGGCGCGTGCATCGCTCGGTGGGACGAGCCGTTCGGGATGACGGTCTTCGCGAATCCACCTCATTCGCGCGCGCTCTTCGCGTTCACGAGTCGAGAACGGACACGCTTCGTCCCGGTCCGAGTCGAGACTCCCGCCGATGCCGACGCCGCGCGCGATGTCTTCGAGCACGCGGTCTTCGTCACCGACCCCGAGATGGACGTGGAGGGAGGCGGCTGCCTCTCCGGTTCGGCAGCAGCGACCCTGCTGGGTGAAGTCCGGAGGCGCTCGCCTGCATCGGTGGGTCGCATCTTTCTCTTCGACTCCGCTGGAGACAGTGTGGCTCTCGAGGGGCAGGAGTTGCGCGTCCGCGACAAAGTCATCGACCTCACGGACCCCCTCGAATGGCGCTCGTTCACGTTCCACGAAACAGGGACGGCCGCCATGACGCTTTATCAGGCGACATGGGTGCGTCAGGGCACCACGGAGCTCGTCCTTGTCTGCCCCATTCCCGCCGAACTGTCGTCGTGGGGCCTGGGGCGTTGCCCCGATCCACCGCCCGCGCGCGAGCACCGGGTGGCGGTCGATCGTGTGTTCATGATTCCGCTTCGAAATGCGCTCGAGGGTGCGCCGCGCGTGTCGCGTGCCGGAGCGCCGCCCCGAGAAGGATCCCGCGCCATCCGAACGTGAGCGGTCCCGTTCGGGGTGCGTCGGGGGAGGCCGCATATGGTAAGCAGCGCTCCATTCATGACGAGCCGCTTCTACGTCACCACCCCGATCTACTACGTGAACGACGTGCCTCACCTCGGGCACGCCTACACCAGCGTCGCGGCCGATGCTTTCCGCCGGTACAATCTCTTGCGCGGGCGCGAGACGCGCATGCTGACGGGCACCGATGAGCACGGGCTGAAAATCGCTCGCGCAGCCGAAGAAGCGAACATGACGCCTCTGGCGTTCGCCGATCGGATCAGCGTCCGATTCAGGTCGGCGTGGCCCGAGCTGCTCGTCGAGCCCGACGACTTCATTCGCACGACCGAAGAACGACACACGAGCCGAGTTCAGGAGCTCTGGAAGCGGATCGAAGCGAGGGGCGACCTCTACCTCGGCACGTACGAAGACTGGTATTGCGTCGGATGCGAGCTCTACAAGACCGAGAAAGAGCTCTTGCCGGGAAACCTGTGCCCCATCCACCTGCAACCCGTGGAGAAGCTCCAGGAAGAGACCTACTTCTTCCGCCTCTCCAAGTACGAAAAGCCGCTCCTCGACCTCTACGCGAAGCGCCCCGAATTCGTTCTTCCCGAGACGCGTCGCAACGAGGTCGTCAGCTTCGTCGAGGGCGGACTGAAGGACCTCTCCGTGTCGCGCACGAGCTTTACGTGGGGCATCCCGGTACCTGGGAACCCGAAGCACGTCATGTTCGTGTGGTTCGACGCGCTCGCCAACTACTGGACCACGCTCGGCGATGAAGGGGACCCGCTGAGGCGCTTCTGGCCGAAGAAGGGGAACGGCGCGCGCGCAGTCCACATCGTCGGAAAAGACATCCTACGTTTTCACACGGTCTACTGGCCCGCCTTCCTTCTCGCCGCCGGCTTCGGCGAGGATGAGCTGCCGAGCCAGGTCTTCGCACACGGCTTTCTCACCATCGACGGACAGAAGATGGGAAAGTCCGTGCGCAACGCGGTGGACCCGCTCCGCCTCGCGCGCGAGCTCGGACCGGACGTGGTGCGCTATCAGCTTCTCCGCGCGATTGCGTTCGGGCAAGACGGCGACTTCGATCACGCGGCGATGCTCGAGCGTTACAACGCCGACCTCGGCAAGAACCTCGGCAACCTCTTGCAACGCACGCTCGGCCTCGTGTCCAAGTTGGGAGAAGGCACGGTCTCGCAAGTCCCTCATGCCGAACTCGACACGGACCTCGTCGGCGAGACTCTAGCCGCCGCCGAGAGCCTCGCGGCCGAGCAGTGGGAGCGGTTCGAGCCGCACAGGGCGCTCGAGACGACATGGAGCATCAGCGGACTCGCCAATCAGTACGTCGATCGCGCGGCGCCGTGGGCGGCGGCGAAGAAAGGGGACTCGGCTCGGGTGCGGGTCATTCTCGCGAGCCTCCTCGAGGTGCTCGGGCGGCTCAGCGTAATGATCTGGCCGGCAATGCCGAACAAGAGTAACGCAATGCGCGCGCAGCTTGGTTTGCCGCCGCTCGCGCCTTCCGTCGGTCTGGAGACCTGGCCTCCTTTTGGGCCCCCTTACCGTAGCGATCGCGTAGCCACGGCGGAAGCTCTCTTCCCCACGTACGACCGAGACGAGACGAACGCCCTCCTCGCCAAGCTCGTACCGAAGGTAGATGCGGAGACGGCGAAGAAGTCGGACGCGCTGGACGAGAAGACGAAAACTTCGGCCGCGATCGCGGGCTCGCCTCCGATTACCTACGACACGCTCGCGAGCGTCGATCTTCGCGTCGGCGTCATCCTCAGCTGCGACAAGGTCCCCAAGAAAGACAAGCTGTACCGCCTCTCCGTGGATCTCGGCGAGGAGGCTCCGCGCCAGATCGTCGCGGGTCTCGCGTTGTCCTTCACGCCCGAGGCGCTCGTAGGGCGGCGCGTCATCGTCGTAGCCAATCTGGCCCCTCGCGACTTCGGCAAGGGGCTCGTTTCCAACGGCATGCTGCTCGCGACCGGCCCCAGCGAAGCCCTCGATCTCGCCACCGTGACAGGAGACGCGAAGCCCGGAATGCGCCTCAACTAGGCGCGAGCGGACGCGACGCGACGCGCGCCACGGCGGCCTCGAAACTCGCGCCGTCGAAAGGCTTCTCGAGGACGGGCAGACCCGTCGCCTCGGCGCGCGCGTGAGGCTCGTCGTCGAACGCGCCGTAGCTTCCGCCCGTAGTGAAGATGAAGCGAGAAGCCTGCTCCGGCGAGCGCGACTCGACCTCGGCGTAGATGGCAGGGCCGGACTGCTCGGGCATGCGCAAGTCGCACACGACGGCGTTGTAGGCATTGACGCTCAGCTGGGCGAGAGCGTCGGTCGCCGTCGACGCCGTGTCGACGTCGTACCTTTCGGAGAGCTGGCGGGCGAGCGCCTTCACGAGAGCGATCTCGTCGTCGATGATGAGGACGCGACGGAGAGGAGAGAGACTCCGCGGCGGCAGAACGCTGACCGGGAAGGTCTCCGACGGAGGCTTCTGGCTCATCGGGTCGTCAGGCGCGGCCAGCGCCGGCTCGAGCGGGAGAATGATCTCGAACGAAGAGCCGCTGCCTGCCGAACTCGCCACTCGGATATCTCCGCCGACGCGGCGGACGAGGTCATACGCGATCGCGAGCCCGAGACCCGCCCCCTGCCCGCCTGCCCGTGCCTTGAGAAACGGGTCGAAGATGCGAGGCAGCATCTTCTCGTCGATTCCGACGCCGGTGTCCTCGATGCGCACCACGATCGCGCCCCCATGCATCGCGCTCGATACGCGCACGACGTCCGGCTCTCGAGAGCCGATCGCGTTCTCATGCTTCGAATCGATCGCTTGCGCGGCATTGATGAGGAGGTTCGCAAACACGTGCCCGAGTCCAGCGAACCCGCCGGGCGCCAGCGGCAAGGCGCCCAGATTCACTTCGAGCCGCGCGTGCCGCCGCACCTCGGCTGCGGTCAATGTCATCGCGGTCTGGAGGACGCGGTTGATGTCGACCGGACACGCGGACGCCCCTTCCGGGATGCGGGTGAAGAGCTTTAGCTCTCCGACGATCTCCGCGATTCGAGCGGCAGACTCGGTGATCTCGGCGGCCATCTCGCGGAGACGCTCGTGGGCCCCGGGTTCGCGACGCTTGGCCTGATCGAGGAGGCGATTCATCTGTCCGGTGGCAAGACTGATGAACGCGACCGGGTTGTTGATCTCGTGGGCGACGCCGGCGGCAAGTGCGCCGAGGGACGCGAGACGGTCCGACTGCATGAGTTGCTTACGAGCGTCGATCTCGTTCGTGATGTCGTACGCGATCGTCTCGACCGCGTGCACCTCGCGCGCCGCGTTGAAGACTGGATAGACGCACTCGCGCAGCGTGAGGATTCGCCCGTCCTCGTGCCGGTAACGACGATCTTGCCACCCCGTCGCAACGCCTGCGGCTGCCCGCGCGCGCGCCGAAGCGCTCGCCTCTCGCTCGACGGTGTCCGCGAGCAGGACCTCCGTCCCCTCGTTGCCAAGATCGGTGGCGCGCACGCCGAGCACCCGGTAAAGCGCGGCGTTCGCGAAGAGGGTCGCGCCCGTCCGTGGGTCGAAGCGGGCGACGACGACGGGCAGATTGTCGACGAGCTGGCGTTTTTCGGCCTCGAGAGCGACCACGCGCTCCAAGTCTTCGGACGCCCGAAGAGCGACGGAGATTGCGTTCGCGATGGGCTCCCAG
>Ga0182024_10024948_pt1 | contig 10589 bp, 8 predicted proteins | sample P32metaG_FD_120480 | JGI IMG/M metagenome (GOLD analysis project Ga0182024, IMG submission 120480) | Permafrost microbial communities from Stordalen Mire, Sweden - P3-2 metaG (Illumina Assembly) | ecosystem: Environmental > Terrestrial > Soil > Wetlands > Permafrost | place: Sweden: Stordalen...
GGGTCCAGGCTGGCTGGATGCCATTTGTGGTCACAAAAATCGTTTCCCGACTTATTGGGATTGAGGCGGAAGGCAAACTGTTCATGTCAGATGGAAACGACTCGGTTTTGTTCCGCATTTCTCAGGCATCCAACGACGCAAAATTATACCGAGCACGGGGACATCTCCAAATCGGCTGTTCGTTGGTTCAGAATGCCGGTCCGATTCTTTCGGCTCTGAACGAGTGCCCGATCATGCTCAAGAAAAACCCAGATTTACAGAATCTCATTCTGAGTTCGTTTGTCCTGAGTCGCGGCGGAGAAGTCGAGGAGATTACGCTTTCGGTGGTTGGGACTGAAGGAGCCGTGGGGCCATGATCTCACTGAATAGGGTTTCTCCAACATGTTTGGCAGGGAACTCGATTTCGCTGGCGTTTCGACCTCGTGGTCTCTGATGTGAGGTCGTGAAAGTAGATTTTGCCGCCGATAAAATGCTTCGGATTCCTTTCGTGTCTAATAATTATGCCTTCTGGCACACTGGTCTTAGCCCCAATACCTACGAACAAACTTGGGCATCCAAGAAATCAGGAGGCGTTTGCTTTTGTCGTTTAGTGCAGCGAGAATCGATTGAATCCCTAAAATCAACACATGCGCCGAAAAGGTAGTTGCCAACCATCTGCGCTGGCCTTTCGTTTTATATCGCCGTCTATCTTCTAAGAAAGCGCGTTTTTCGTCATTATAGGCAGGTTCAAAAACGTCTAGCCTGAGACGGGTTGGCAGAATTCGGGAGCACAATTCCACTCGCGTAAAGAACCGAAAGAGGGAGACGCCTTTGCTTCGCGAAGCAATAGGCTCCGGTAAAATCAACTTGCCATCTGTTTGAGGCAGACGAGTTGAAGCTGCGACAAAATCGCCGTCGATAATGTGGAAGATTGTAGAATACAGCTTTTCAGGCGGCACGCGTGCTATTACTTTTCTAAGAAAATATAAGTTTGTCTCGGTCATCCGCAGCGACGCTTCTTTAAGGGGTGCGCACTCCCTCACAACAAGCGTGACGAGGCGACGGAACTCTTCCTCCTCTTCGGAATTAAGTGGTAGATATTCTGACATAAGTGTTTGTCGAATTAAGCCGGACACAAGGTCATCCTTTGCGCCCCGCTATAGAATTGTTGGGTTGCGTTGAAAGCGCGGACTCCGTTCCCCGTAATCTTATACTGGCGTTCCTTGATAATCTGCCCATCTATAATTTCCTGTTTATACGACCCCTTCACGAAATCCGCTTCTTCGAGCCGTGCCATCATTTGGTAAAACGCTGGCCCGGACTTTTTAAGACCATGCTCACTCAAGCCTGCTCTCAGGTCTTTGCCGCTTCTCTCTGCCGCCCCTAAGACCTTTAGGACGGCGAACTGCAAATGGCTCAGTTCCGGCATGTTCTGTTCATTAGTGTTCATTTTTTTAGTGTTTTTATTTTTAAAGTAACATGACGTTACATCACATGGCAAGAAAAAGTTTCCGAAAAATCGTTTCCATGCAATGGACTGACGTTGAGGATGTTACGATCCTCCTCCCGTGCCTTTACTCGGTATCGGAAAAAAAAGCCGAGGCAATCAAAACCTCGGTTCCCTGAGTGGACGTATTTTTCTACCAGTTCTCGTTGCGAACGGGCCGCTCTACCAACTATGCCACAACCCAACCAATGCCTCGGACCGAACGCCAAAGATCCCTGCGGCGCACAAGGGAAGCTTGTTTGCTGCAGCAACGCTACGCCGCGTCCGAAATTCGTTGGACTTCGCAGAAGTTGACCCGTACAAATCAAGGGCTATGAGTTTTGCTGAATTGGAAGAGCAAGATGAGCCGGGATTTCGACCGGAAGTGGATCGAAGGATGCGCGACATGGATGAGGGAAAGAAAGTGACCATGAAGGAGTTTGAGGCCCGGCACGGCACGGTGAGCTGAAGGCGCAAGGCCGCTAGGGTGGTGTGGGTAAGTTCATGCCACAATTCATTGGGGGTGAATCATTGGAAATCAGGGCGGCGACACAGCACCGCCCTACCGAAGTCTAAAAGTTAAAACAGGATTTAAGAAATTTAAATGACTGAGCCTGCCATCACGCCGGAATTGGTGCGGAAGCATAATTTGACGCCGGAGGAGTATGCCAAGATTTTGGGGATTCTCGGGCGGGAGCCGAGTTACACGGAATTGGGGGTTTTCTCGGTGATGTGGAGCGAGCATTGCTCGTACAAGAACACGCGGCCGTTGTTAAGGACGTTTCCGACGAAGTCGCCAAGGATATTGGTGGGAGCGGGCGAGGAGAACGCGGGGATCATTGATATTGGAGACGGGCTGGCGATCGCATTCAAGATCGAATCGCATAATCACCCAAGCGCGGTGGAACCTTTTCAAGGGGCCGCGACGGGGGTGGGCGGCATTATTCGCGATATTTTCACGATGGGCGCGAGGCCGATTTGCGCGCTGAATTCGCTTCGGTTTGGGCCGATCACGGACAGCCCCGGCTCGGGGGCAAATGGAACTCCGAGCGCGGCGGTGGCGCATAACCGGCGGTTGTTTGGCGGGGTGGTGAGCGGGATTGCGCATTACGGCAATTGTTTTGGGATTCCGACGATCGCGGGCGAGGTCTATTTCGACAAATCGTACGAGGGCAATCCGCTGGTCAACGCATTTTGCCTGGGTGTGCTGCGTCATGAGCAAATCGCGCGCGGGGCGGCGAAGGGCATTGGCAATCCGGTTTTTTATGTCGGGCCGGCAACAGGTCGCGATGGGTTGGCGGGGGCGGCGTTTGCGTCGCAAGATTTGACGAAGGAATCGGCCGAGCAACAGCGCGGAGCGGTGCAGGTGGGCGATCCGTTCATGGAGAAACTGGTGTGCGAAGCGTGCCTGGAACTGTTGGCGACGGACGCAGTGGCGGGCATTCAGGACATGGGCGCGGCGGGACTGACCTGCTCGACGTGCGAGACGGCGGCGCGCGCCAGCACGGGGATTGAAATCGAGCTGGCGAAAGTTCCGCAGCGGGGGCCGAATATGTCGTCGTACGAAATCATGCTGAGCGAATCGCAGGAACGGATGTTGATCATCGTGAAGGCGGGCCGGGAAGAGGAGGTCAAACGGATTTTTGACAAGTGGGACCTGCCGTGGGCGTTGATCGGGCAGGTCACGGACACCGGGCGGATGGTTGTCAAACATAATGGCAGAACGGTGGTCGATGTGCCGGCGAAAAAACTCGCCGATGAGGCGCCGGTTTATGAGCGCGAGGCAACAGAACCGGATTACAGGGCGACGGTGCGGGCGTTCAAGTTGGATTCCGTTCCCAAATTGACGGATGCGGCGGCGGCGCTGAAGGCGTTGCTCTCGTGGCCGACGATCGCGTCGAAGAATTGGGTTTATCGACAGTATGATCACATGGTGCGCGACGGTTCGGCGGTTTGTCCGGGATCGGATGCGGCGGTGATCCGCATCAAGAGCGATTCGCTGCCCGGCGGCGGGACGGGCGTCGCGGTGGAGAAATACATCGCGCTGACGGTGGATTGCAACGCGGCCTATGTGTGGCTTGATCCGTATGAAGGCGCGAAAACCGCGGTGGCCGAAGCAGTGCGAAATCTGGCCTGCGCCGGGGCCGTGCCGCTGGGAACAACGGACAATTTGAATTTTGGCAATCCGCATCATCCGGAGCTTTTCTGGCAGTTGAAGGAATCGGTGCGCGGGCTGGCCGAGGCGTGCCGCGCGTTCAACGCGCCGGTGACCGGCGGCAATTGCAGCCTTTACAACCAAAGCCCGAACGGCCCGATTGATCCGACGCCGACGGTGGCGGTGGTGGGGCTGGTGGCGAACCGGGCGCACATCACGACGCAATGGTTCAAGGACGAAGGGGACGCGATCATCCTTTTGGGCGATTTAGTTGACACCACGGATCCGCTGCTGGGCCTGGGCGGTTCGGCCTTTTTGCAGGTTTTGCATGGAATCAAGAACGGGCTGCCGCCGCGCTGCGATTTTGAAAAAGAAAAAGACCTGAACAGCGCGTTGCTGGGATTTATTCAATCGGGCGTGATCAAGAGCGCGCACGATTGCAGCGAAGGCGGCCTGACAGTGGCGCTGGCGGAAAGCTGCATTTCGCAATTGGTCGGACGCGAAACGCCGCGCTTGATTGGGGCGACGATTGATCTCTCAGCGGCCAATGTTCCATTAGACGCGTTGCTTTTCGGCGAATCGCAGGCGCGGGTAGTTGTGTCGGTGTCGTCGCGCGACGCGGTGAAAGTATTGGAACGCGCGAAAATTCTCGGCGTGCCGGCGCTTCGCCTCGGAACGGTTGGAGGGGTTGACCTGGCAATAAAAACCGCGAACGGCGAATTCAAATGGGCGTGCGCGGAATTGCACGACGAGTGGTGGAACTCGATTGCGCGCGCGATGAATTGACGCGTTGCCCGACGCGACACTTCCGCTAGAATAGCAACATGGATCAACACACGAAGGAACCGCAATACGACCGTTGCCTGGAGGTGGCGTCGGAACATCTGGCCACGCTGGGATTGATGTCCAACCAGGTGTGGTTCGACGATCCGCGGCGGCTGGGGTTTGTTTTGGCGCGATACAAATTTGCCGCGAAAATGTTTTCCGGAATGAACCGCGTTTTGGAAGTGGGCTGCGCGGATGCGTTTGGGACCCGCGTTGTTTTGCAGGAGGTCAAAGCGGTGACGGCATGCGATTTCGATCCGGTGTTCGTGACGGATGTGAAGAAACGAATGGACTCGCGATGGAAATTTGAATGCGTGGTGCATGACATGCTGGCCGGGCCGATTAAGGGAGATTTTGATGGCGCGTATTCCATCGACGTGCTGGAGCACATTCCGGTGGCGGACGAGGAACGGTTCGTCGGCAACATCGTGAGCTCGCTCAATGCGAACGGCGTCCTGCTGATGGGATCGCCCTCGATTCATTCGCAGGCTTATGCGTCGCCGCCGAGCAAGGCGGGACACGTCAACTGCAAAGATGCGCCGAATATGAAGGCGCTGATGTTGAAGTTTTTTCACAACGTTTTCATTTTTTCCATGAATGACGAGGTGGTCCATACCGGTTTTTATCCGATGGCCCATTACCTCTTTGCGTTGTGCTGCCATCGAAAATAGCTTCCGCGAAACGCTTTCTGGTGATTGGCGGCTCGGGGCTGCTGGGCGGAGAATTATGCCGGCGCTGGCGCGCGTCCGGCCAGGAAGTCATCGCCACCAACCGTCAAACATTGGATCTGGCGGGCGAGGTGGAGCGCTGGAAACCGCCCGAGGGCGGCGGCGTGGCCGTGATGTGCGCGGCGATAGCCGACCAGGAAAAATGCCGTCGCGAGCCGGCGGCGACGAGGCGCATAAATGTCGAGCAAACCGTGAAGCTGGCAAAGCGATTGGTGGACAGCGATTATTTTGTGGTTTTTCTTTCGACGAATCTTGTCTTCGACGGCGCCAAACCGGATCCGACGCCGGAAGAACGAGTTTGCCCGGCAACAGAATATGGCCGCCAAAAAGCCGCAGCCGAATACGGTTTGCTGCCGCTGGAAGAGGATCATGCCATTGTGCGTTTGACAAAGGTTGTGCATGAGAAGTTACCGTTGTTCGTGAAGTGGCGGGAGGCGCTGGAGCGGGGAGAAACGATTCGGCCATTTCGCAATTATGTTTGTTCTCCGATTTCGCTGGAATTTGCGGTGGCCGGAATTGCAGCCGTCGCGAAAGCCCAGGCGCCGGGTATTTGGCATTTTTCCGCGCGCGATAATCTGGCTTACAGTGAGATGGCGCAAATACTGGCGCGTCGGGGCGGCTATGCGGAGTCGCTAGTGCAATCGATAGATGCGCCGAGCGGAGTTCTGGAACATTTACCGACGTACGCGAGTCTGGATGGCGCACGGACGGAAGAAAAGTTTGGCATTGAAATGCCCGAGGCGCGAGAGGCGCTCGACGGTTTTGAGTTTGCCAACGGCGCGCGACCTGTGAAACCGTGAGCGCAAGAGCATGAACGGGTTGGTCATCCATCCATTTCACGAAAAACACGGCGCGCGCTTTTTTGATCTCAACGGACAGGAAGCGGTGATGGACTATGGCGATTGGCGGCGGGAATATAAGGCGTTGAGCGAAACGGTGGGGCTGGTGGATTTAAGTTTTCGCGGGCGGCTTTGCGTGATCGGCGCGGACGCGCAAAAGTTTCTCAATGGTCAGGTGACGAATAACCTCAAGGATTTGAAGGTTGGGCAGGGTTGTTACGCGGCGCTCGTTTCTGCGAAGGGGAAAATGCAGAGCGATTTGAATATTTACCGACTGGAAAATGAGTGGCTGCTCGATTTCGAACCGGGGCTGAGCGCGATGGTGAAGGAACGCCTGGAAAAGTTTGTGGTGGCGGAGGAAGTTGAAATTGTGGACGTGGCGGCGATGTACGGGCTGCTGCGCGCGCAGGGGCCGGACGCCAAAAGGGCGGTGGCCGCCGTGACGAAGGAAATTCCCGAACAAACGATGGAAATCCGCGCGGCAAAGGATTCGGCATTAGGGGAATACTATTTGTCTTTTCATGCGGGGCCGCCGGAGCCGGCTTATGATTTTTTTGCGCCGGTGGAATCGATGGAGCGTTTGGCGCAAATGTTGTTCGATGCGGCGGGAAACGTGGCGGGATGGCAGGCGCTGGAAACGGCGCGGATTGAATCGACCGTGCCGCGTTTTGGGGCGGACATGGATGAGTCGAATCTGCCGCCGGAAGCGGGGTTGGAAAGCCGGGCCGTGAGTTATGCGAAGGGTTGTTATATCGGGCAGGAAGTCATCGCGCGCATCCGCACTTATGGGAAAGTGGCAAAAACATTGCGCGGGCTGAAGGTGGGCGCGGCGCTGCCGGCGAAAGGAGCCAAGTTGTTTCGGGAGGAGAAGGAAGTTGGTTATATTACGGGCGCGGTGGCATCGCCGCGTTGTCAAGAGAATATTGCCCTGGGTTATGTTCGCAAGGAAGCGAATGCGGTCGGAACCGAGTTGCTGGTGGAGCATGAGGGCGCAAAGGTTCCAGCGCGCGTTGCCACGGTTCCGTTTCAACCATTTTGAATTATGGAAGTGATCATACGTTCGGACGCGGCGGCGGCATCTGATTTGGTGGCGCGCATCGTGGCGGCCGAAATACGGGCGAATCCGTCCATTGTGCTGGGATTGGCGACGGGCCGCACGATGGATATGGTGTATGAGCGTTTAAGGCAAATGCGATTGGATTTTTCGCGCTGCCGCACGTTTAACCTGGATGAGTATGTGGGTTTGCCGGCGAGCGATCCGCGCTCGTATCGCGCATACATGAACAAGGCGCTGTTCGATCACGTGAACATCGACCCGAAAAACACGCATGTGCCTAACGGCATGGCATCCGACCTTGAAGCGGAATGCCGAAGTTACGAGGAAAAGATCGCGCAGGCGGGCGGGATCGATTTGCAGTTGTTGGGCGTGGGCAGGACGGGACACATAGGATTCAACGAGCCGCTGTCGGCGCTGTTGTCGCGCACGCGGGTGAAGGCGTTGAGTCCCACGACGAGCGCGCAGAACGCGGAATTTTTCGGCGGCCCGGGCAACGTGCCGAAAAGGGCGATCACGATGGGCGTGGGGACGATTGCGGATAGCCGGCGGTGCGTGTTACTGGCCACGGGCGAGAGCAAGGCGGAGATCGTGGCCAAAGCGGTGGAGGGGCCGATCACGTCGATGATTTCGGCGACGGCGTTGCAACTGCATCGGCGCTGTGTGGTGGTGGTGGACGAAGCGGCGGCGGCGCGGCTGACGGAAAAGGATTATTACCGCTGGATATTTGACAACGAGCCGGAGTGGGAGCCGTTTCGGAAATAGCGAACGTGGCGGTTTATTGGTGATAGCTTTCAGGGGGGCCGAGGTAGCTGGGGCGAAGGCCGCCGCTGTCGATGAGGATTTTCTCAAGGACGACGCCGGGATCGACCATGCGGATTTTAAGCGTGTGATAGCCGGGGCGGATGATCGGGTGACTTGATTTTAAAACACGCGCGCTGTCGCGGACGGAGGCTTCCCAGTCTTGCAGTGTGTTGTGGGCGAGGGCGTCCAGGACTTGTGGCGGATCGTCATCAAAGGAAACGGCGAGGCGCAGGCCGCGTCCGGGCACGAAATTCAAGGTGGGCGCGATAATGGCCTGGACTTCCACCTTATTTGTGTCAAATAAATACACTTGATACTCGAGCGTGGGAGCGTCGGCGGGCGGCAGGAGGCTGGCGGCGGTGGTCGGAAAAATAGTCATGGCGGAGAGCGTGCGGCCATAGTCCGGAATGACATCCCAATGCGCGAAGGTCGAATCGGATTTGCGGGTGTAGTGTTCGGCTTCGATGGAGACGTAGCCATTCGATTCCGCGAAACCGTGAAGATCGGAAGACGGCGCGGGTGAAGGAGGCCAAGACGACGGAGTTGGTTCGGTCGGACTGGATGCGGGGCCCTCAATTTCGTCGACGGCGGGCATTTTATTGGCGGGCGGTTGCTGCCAGTAAGTGTAGCCAATATGCGTTTGGTCCATCATATGGTTCCAATTGCCCCCGGCGAGGGTGTGATTGAAGTAGTCGGACAGTTCGGTGTCCGTTTTGAAAAAAGCGCGGGTCTGCACGGCCCAATAGTTCGCGCCGGGGTCGTGTTGATGCGCGAAATAATGATTTTTGGCCGCGGCAACATAGAGTTCGTTGAGGTTGGCGGAGGCCTTGACCTGATTGAGGACTAGTTCGTAAAAAGCATCGCGGGCATTTTCAGGGAGTTCTCCGTTGAGTTGTTCGGCTTGTTGTTCGAGGGCTTTCCAGTCCGCCACGATATTGCTCGCTTCGTTGTAATTGGTGAGGCTGAAGGTGTCGGGCGACAGCAATTCGTGTTTGCGGCGTCCATTCCATTTGCTGTATTTGGCGACGATGTCCGCGATGGCGGCGGCGTGTTCGGGGCCAAATTCGCGCGCGGCCCAAAGGTGGGTAAATTCGGCGACGCGCTCCTTGGGCCACGCGGTTGGGTTCCAGGCGAGCGTCAAAAAGAATTCCGTGGGGAACATGACATGGTGCAGATGGCCGACGTTGACGATCCAGATGCGGTCGGCGCCGTAGTCGTAAGCTAGATTCATCTGCTCCCAAATTTTGGGAAGCGGATTGGAATTGAGCCATTTGTAATTGCGCGGGCCGCCGACGTAATCGAAGTGATAATAGATTCCGGCCCCGCCGGAGCGATGACGCTCCTCGGGTGTGGGCAGGCGGCGGATGTTGCCCCAGTTGTCGTCGCACCAAAGCAGGGTGACGTCATCCGGCACGCGCATGCCTTTCTCGTAATATTCCTGCACTTCCTTGTAGAGCGCCCATAACTGGGGCACGGACGTGACTTTGGCGCCCGTGACGCCGGTGATGATCCGGCGCTGGTCGGCGACGATTTTTTCGAGGAGGGCGATGTTGGCGCTTTCGGACATGGGCGTGTCGATTTTGCCACGCATCGCAATCGTGATGATGTTCTCATAAGGTTTGTTGCGTTGGATGCCGTCCGTCCAAAACTTGCGCAATTCTTCGGGATTTTTGTCGTAATTCCATTGGGCGGCGGTGAAGCCGAGGCGGTTCCATTCCTTATCTGCGCGCATCATTGGTTCGACGTGCGACGTGCCCATGACAATGCCGTAAGCGTCCGCGAGCCGCCGGTTTTCCGGGTCGTCCTCGTTGAAGCAATTATTCCACATGGCGGGCCAGAGATAATTGGCGCGGAGACGGAGCAGCAGTTCAAAAATGTTGGTATAAAACCGGTGATTGTAATCGCCGAATCTCTGTTTAACCCATTCGGTGAGGTCGGGAGCTTCGTCGTTGAGAAAAATGCCGCGATATTTGACGGCGGGCGGCCCGCACACGAACGAATCAGGTCGGATGAAGAGAGCGGCGCTGTGTTTGACGGGAACGTCTGCCCACCAATACCAGGGAGAAACGCCGATTTGCTCGGACAGATCGTAAATGCCGTAAACGGTGCCTCGCTTGTCGCTACCAGCAATGACCAACGCGGAAGCAATCCCAGGAGCCGGATTCAAGACCACTTGGCGCGTGAACGATTCCCATTCTCCGTTGATCGCAGTGACGTCAATCTTGTGGTCGCGCACTAATTGATCGATCAATCGGCTATGGCCGATGGAGCCAATGATAATTGCGTTGAAAGAGGATTTATCGGCGTCATGCGTGATGGCAGGAGTGATTCCCGTCACGCGATGGATGTCCGTTTGCAGATCGCCGGCAGCGCGAATGACGCCCCAGAAATCGTTGGAGTCAACGTAGATGGTCGCAGCCGCGCCGTTCTGCGCAAGGGCAAACGCGCCGGAAACGGGATTCGTCGTGACACGGGAGGCTTCACCCAAGCCAATCGCCGCGCGCGCGCCCAGAAACAGAGCCAACACCGCGGGAAGGCCAGCGGGAAGTTTCATGGGCTGAATTCTAACGACAAAACCACAATTGTGAACATGGATGATGCTACGCTTACTGGCGAGCCGCGCCGAAGACCTGGCGAATGACGTCCTCGATGGGCGTTTCCTGAATGTCGATGTCGCTCACCGGGACTTGATCCAGGAGTTGTTTGCAAGTGGCGATGA
>Ga0182024_10024949_pt1 | contig 10589 bp, 12 predicted proteins | sample P32metaG_FD_120480 | JGI IMG/M metagenome (GOLD analysis project Ga0182024, IMG submission 120480) | Permafrost microbial communities from Stordalen Mire, Sweden - P3-2 metaG (Illumina Assembly) | ecosystem: Environmental > Terrestrial > Soil > Wetlands > Permafrost | place: Sweden: Stordalen...
AGCATGCATTGCAGATTGAACCAGTTGTAATTGCCGGTGAGGAGAATCAAGCTTTGCAGCAGCAAAATGCCGAAGGCCGCAACGAAGCGCAGCCGGCGCGGGCAGAAAATCAGGAACGGCAGCACGAGCTCGATGAAAAATAATGCTGCCGTGCCGAATTGCAGCATGCGAGCCGGCAATCGTGCGGCGTACCAGGCGAGCGGAGTGGACAGCGGCTGCGTGAGGAAATGATAGGACAGCGCCGTGAGGTTGCGCCAATTGGGATCATCGCTCAGTAGCTTGACCATGCCCGACATGAACAGGAAGCGGAATAGAAGCCAGCGCAGCAGCCAGATACCCGGCCTCTCGGCAAAGCTCATGAGCAGCGCCAAGAATCCGGTCTCGAGGAGGAATGTGTCCCACTGGAAGGTCATGAAGTCCTGGCCGCCATAGAGGAGGGACAAATAGAGCACATAGAGAAGGAGCAGGCACAGGCGCGGCAGCCGATTCAGGAACAGCAGCACCGACAGCGCCGCCCCGGCCCAGCACACCACCTGGATGGCCACATCGCTCGCGTCAATCCAGAACAGCATGGGCATCACAAAGAAGCGTTTCGCGCCCACGCTCCCGCTCACGGCATCGATCAGCTCCTCGAGCGGCAGGATCCCATGACTGCCGATGAGTCCACGCGCTTGTACGCCGAAGGAGACGAAAGCAGAAAGGTAGATCAATCCGAGCAGGCGCAGGAACAGGGCTCCGAGAAGATCGTATTGCGGCGGTTTATAGTCCTTGCCCCACAAGAACAGGCTGATCCGATAAAACGCCGGGCGGTGGGCCGCAATGAATGCGTAAACCAGCTCCGAAACTGCGGCGAATCCGGGCAGCCGCCTGTAGAGGGAGAGCCAGAAGCGCCGACCGCGCGCATGACTCAAGGTGAGGAAGCTCGCTTCCGCGGCGCTCGCACGGCGTCCATCGGACCCGATGTATTGCACGGCCCGCTGAAATTCGGCGAGCGGGATCTCGGGATGCTGTGCGGTTATCTCCTGGTAAGGTCTGTAATGGACGCTATCGCCGGTGAGCTTTTCCCAGTAGCGTGCCCAGTAGACGCAGAATGCGCAGTCGGCGTCATAGATCAGGAGTGGCCGCGCCGGCTCGCTCATCGCCGGATCACCGCGGCGGCGAGCGAGCGCTCCTCTGTGTTGTTTACGACACGATGGCGCGGCGGAGTAAGCTCGTCGCGTTTAGTGTTGAGGATGTGGAATTTATGCCGAACGGGTCGGGGACGATATCGACTCGGCGATCGAGGACGGATCAGACGGAGCCGAGCGCCGCGCAGGAGAAAACCTGCATCTATCATCCTAGCTTCCCGATTCGTCGTTGAATTTTATCGACGCGTGCGCGCCGTCGCAAAACGGCTTGTTTTGCGACGCACCACATCGGCACAGGGTGACACGGTTACGCACCTCGTAGTGAAAGCCGTCCGAACCCACCACCTGAACGCCACCCCTCAACCACACGGGTCCCGCGCACTGATTCGCGGGATCTTCAATGAGCCCAATCGATGATTCGTACTTCGGTTCGATAGACTTTCCGGTCGAATTGTCCAAGGCAACCAATCGCCCCGACGGACACTCACCAACCTCTCGCACGAAATTTTCCCTGGCACTAGGCTGGTCGGTTTCATTCACTAGATTCCACACCTGTCCATTTGGGTCACAGAAGCGCGCAAAGGCGCACAACTCCTTCACATCGGCGAGCGACAGGTTGGGACCTTGCATGAGCTCGGCCTGCTTATGATAAGGTTCGCGGCTGGCGGTTTCAGTGCCGTCGAATTCCACTTTGGAATGCGAGCCGTCGCAGAACGGTTTCTTCGCGCTCTGGCCGCAGCGGCACAGTGCATAAGTAGATTGCGCGGGATATGGCTGCCCCTCGATCCATTGGACTGATTCGCCTGAGGGATTCGTGCCTATAGTTTGTTTTCGCAGCGGTAAGCCGCCGTTGACCAGGTAGGGACCATTTTTGGTTATTTGCACCTTAGCGCCCGACGCTTTCTGGATACTCATCCGCCATCTCCAATGGTTGGCTTTATGGTTCACAGCCGCGAGCAGCACTATGATCCTGGGAGAAGAACACGTAAAGCCAAAGGACCAAATCGCTTGGGCGAATTCTCAGATATGATTCCCCACGGCCGCGAGGCTTTCCCTACAGAATCGCCACGGAGTTCTGACAATGAAGATTGCATTGTTAGGCGCGACCGGCTTTGTCGGTTCGGCGATATTGAAGGAAGCTCTGGAGCGCGGGCATTCAGTCACCGCCATCGTGCGCGACACGGGCAAGCTTGAAAGCAATGCCCGGCTCATCGTAAAAGCCGGCGACGTTTATGATTCCGCCGCACTCGCATCTCTCATCGGCGCCATCTGCGCGTGCGTCGGGAGTCGCTGAAAAGCGACTGTGCACGGACTGCTACATTATTGAGATTGCTCGACGCAATGCCAGCCAAACAATAGCAATTGCACAACAGCGCTGCGCTAGTCTCGTCTTTGTTCGCGCACAATCGGCGATGGCGGGCTCACGAAAGGGCAGAGATTTGCGCTATCTGTCGTGGGCGCGGCGGCATGGTTTATCGGAATGCGACCCGCAGCCGAATCATGCAGGAGATCGAGGATTCGCTGCGTCGTCTTCGAACTGACTATATCGACATATACCAGGTTCATTGGCCTGACCCTCTGGTGCCGGTGGAGGAAACCGCCGAGGTGATGCGTGCGCTGTACGAGCGCACCACTGAGGCGGAGCTTCTACCCTATTGTCAGAGCAACGACATCGTGACGTTCGGCTCGAGTGCGCTTTGCCGAAGATTGCTGAGCGGGTGCATGGGACCGGCAACCACCTTCAAAGCGGGGGATCTGCGGCGCAACGACCCAAAATTCCAACGGCCGTATTTTGCCCAGTATCTCAACGCCGTGCAGCAGCTCGATGAGTTCGCCCAGCGTCGCTTTCATCGACGCGTGGTTCAACTGGCGGTGCGTTGGATGCTCGACCAGGGGATCAGTGTTGCACTCTGGGGCGGCCGTCACCCCGCGCAAGTGGAGGCAGCGCTCGGTATTGCGGGCTGGTCACTCAACACTGCGGACCGGATGCTGATTCAGCAGATCATTAAGAAGGCGATTGCAGACCCCGTGGGTTGCGAGCTCATCCCCCCTCTGCAACGCGCCGAAGAGCAATAAAAATAGCGCTGGGAGTTAATCATGAGGAGCCGCTTACGCAACTACATTAGGCCATGCGCCGCCAATTCCAGCAGCCGCCATGCGGCGGGGCGCAGGCTCTATCCGGCAATACCCGGTGCCTCATCACCGCGGAGCTCCGCGAAGGCTGAAAGCATCTTCTCCATGCAAACATGGCTTTCGTAGACCGCCGCGATCATCGGCGAGTCTTCGTCAGCCAGCCCATTTTCCTGCGAGCGCAGCTCCATGCTCACCGGCCGTGCCGCAATCGGATGCGGGGTGAGCAAAGCGAGTACGTTTGTCGAAGAATCGGCGTTTCTAGCCGCCGCGACCGTCAGTGATCGCGCCGCTTGACCGCTGTCGATGCTGCCTGTGTCGAACATCATTGCGATCCCCCTCCATAGCGAGCCAGCCTGATCCTATAAAAGCTCTTGATGTCCATGCAAGACACAGCAATCGCCATGCCAACTTCTATTCGATCCGCTTGGAATGGACTGCGCGACTTATGACCATGATTTTTCGGTGTTATCTGCGACTGCAGTGCAGTTCCAGTGCTAGGCCGCGCTCGGCAGACGCACCAACGTGGCCCAGATCCTCCCATTGCACGCACCCGATGAGCGCGCATCGCATCAGGTATTAGGTATATCTAGATGTTGCCGGACGAGGGCAACTCATCCCTCACCGGCCGCAAAAAACTCAAGCCTCAAACGGTAATTAGTGTCGCGCCGGCGGCTTTGACCATCCGAGTATCCGCCTTGCTGAGCCCTCGATCGGTCACACGACTTTGTGGGACACCGGGACCAAGACGTTTGGTCAGCGAGTAGAGCTCGGCTGGGAACTTGAGGCGGGAGGCCGAAGCAATGCTTTGCCCTTGAGGCTAATGAGCCTTCTCCTCGCGCTCATGGACAGGCTCCGGTCATCCAGTATTTTCTGGGCCTCTTGATTGAACTTCGCTACCTCAGCATCGAATTCCCTTTCTGCTTGGGTCATGCCGCGTTGCTTCTTCATCACCCGACTCCTTTGAGGCTTAAAGGCTCTACAGTGCCAGCTGCATATCGTCCCGAATCTCGACAGCTTGAGATCAAACATTCTCATCTGTGACCGCATCGAGCATTTCTCGGATCGCGTCCTTGACACGCCTTGGGTCGATCGAACTCATCTTTGTTACCTCGGCCTACATCATGTTGCATCACCGCAGGTTGTTTAGAACCCGCTTGTTTCAGTGCCGGTCAAGGTCAAGCTTTGGCGATCCAGGCCGATGCCAATTATGTGAGCCATGGCAACGGGCAATCGAGCGAGGATGAAAACGTCATGAAACACCACCTTGCGGCAGTGTGTACCCTAAGCCTCTGGATGTCGGCGACCGTCGGTGCGGTGCAGGCCGACCCCGAGCACGTCGGTACCGCCCTCGCCGCCATCGAGAGCGCCAAGGCGGTCGCCAAGGCGGGCCGCGGCACGCTGTTGAGGGTCGGCTCCATCCTCTCGTCCGATGAAAATTCCAACGACGACGACATCGTGGTGCTCGATGATCCCATGCTGCGCGATATAAAGGCCGGCATGGTGCTGATCCTCGCAAAGCAAGGTTGCGAGCCCGTCGATGACTGCCTGATCGCGCGACGGGTGACCGGTGTCACGGAAGAATCAGGGGTCGAGACCGAACCTTTCGGCGCCGCCGAGGGACTTCTTCTTACCCAGATCAAGGCCACTTTGCTCGGCAGCGTTGCCTATGCGGTCGATCTCAACACCGGTGCCATCCGCGACTTGCGCGGTGAGCGAGATCAGCCGATCACGATGCGCGAGGCCCTCACCAAGGAAGAAGCTCGAACGCGTCGCGGCGCCAACACGGGAGCCTCGCCCGGCGAATTGCCGGCCGAGCCAAGTCAATCGGTTGTGCGCGAGCAGGACTTCGAGGCGCTACGTTAATCGAGCTCATCGAGACAAGACCGTGATCCGCCAAACCTGATTAACGGACAGGGCTTCGAGCTCACTTTGGCACTGAGGTGCGGATCAGCGGAATCCATCAGGGCCCGCAGGCTATAAACCTGCACCCTGCATCTGTGGTCATCACGCTCACCTATCGGCAGCCCGCCCCGGGGCCGTCAAATCAGAAGCCAGCCTTGACAGTTATTGCCTAGGCAAGTATTATAGATCCCAGGTTATGAGTCCAGAAGCGAAAATCTACGATCTCGAGACGTACCAGCCCGCCAATTGCGTAGGGCAATTGATGTACCGGGTGAGGGCTGCGCACATGAATGCCCTCGATGAAGTGCTCGCCAAGGATCCCGACCTTGCGCCTCTCGAGATCAGCGCCGCGCAGTATGTCGTCATTAGTGTGCTCGCAAAATCCAAGTGCGTGGACTCGGCGTCGCAGCTCTGCAAGGAGCTCTCTTATGATGCGGGGGCAATGACCCGCATGGTTGATAGGCTTGAAGCCAAGGGGTTGATCAGTCGGCGTAAATGTCCCGACGACCGGCGGCTCGTGAAGCTCGAGTTGACGGAAGCGGGTCTTGCGGCTCTGCCGAAATTGCGCGAATGCTCGGTGCAGGTCCTCAACCATTTCCTGCGCGGCTTCACCCAGTCAGAGGCGCGCCAACTCGAAAGTTTCTTGGTCAGGATGCTGCAAAACACCTGATATTTTTTGCTCAGATCCTTGCCTAGGCATAGACAGCCGAGGCAAGGGATAGAGGACCAGTCAATGAATAAAGTAAATATCTTGCTGCGGCGCACACGACTGGTCCTCCAAGAATTCGGGCCGTCGATGGCGTTGTTGATGTTGCCGGGCGGCTATCTCATCGCCTTGACCGAGTTGGTCTCTCGCCACTGGCCGCTTGGGTCGGGTACCCCGAGATAGCCTCATGCGCGCGAATCAGGTGATTCGGCTTGTGGTACTGCTCATGTGCCTGACGAGTCTGCTCACCCAGAGCGGATGCGCTCCGACCGCAATCAGGAACCCACCGGCGATTCTTGCGCAAGAGCCCGGGGAATCGCCGGAGACCATACGAACGTTGGGCGCCGACCAGCAATTCGCAGAGCTCCCGATCGAGAGCGTTGCGCTGCGCGCGCAGCAGATGCGGGCGCAAGAGCCCTTCCGAATTCTCGCTCTCTCGGGTGGCGGCGCCGAGGGTGCTTTCGGCGCAGGTGCTCTGGTCGGGCTTGCGCGGTCGGGTGCCCTTCCCCACTTCTCGGTGGTGACCGGCGTCAGCGCCGGTGCGTTGATCGCGCCGTACGCCTTTCTCGGCCCAGAATGGAATCGTGAACTCACCGACGCCTACACGAGCGGACGAGCAGAACATCTGCTACAGCCGCGCGGGTTCGGTGTGTTTTTTGGCTCGAGTGCCTATCGCGGATCGCCTCTCGAGCATTTGGTCGAGCACTACCTCACGAATGAGCTCATTCAGACAGTGGCCCGCGAAGCGGCATCGGGCCGGTTGCTCCTGATAGCAACCACCAACGTGAGCACGGGGGAGACCGTGGTGTGGGACTTGGGCTCTATTGCCCTGAATGGTGGCGATCGTGCGAAACCTCTCTTCCGTGACGTCTTGGTCGCATCCGCCAGTGTGCCTGGATTGTTTCCACCGGTGATCATTCGCATTCAGGAGCACGGCATGCAGCTCACCGAGGCTCACGTCGATGGCACCGCCACCGCTCCATTCCTGGTACCGGCCGGTCTCATCCGTCAGTCACAGGCGCACGACCCGTCGCCTCACCCCACAGGCGTCTATGTGATCGTCGACGGGCGATTGAGGGAAGAGCCGCGATCAGTCGAGTTGCGCTTGAGGCCCATCCTGTCGCGAAGCATCTCCGTCGGCCTGACTCATATGATGAGAACCACCCTTGAATTGACGGCCACCAGTGCCGAGCGCGACGGCGCGCATTTTGAGTATTCGGCCATTCCGTTCACTTACAGGAACCTCGCATCCTTTGACTTCCGCGCATCGACGATGCGCCCGTTGTTCGAATACGGCTATGACTGCGCACAAGCGGGTCGCTTGTGGGTCTCCTCACCGCGGGCTGCCCACGAAGACGCAGATCGCCGTGGCGATGGCACGAATCAGAGTGTCCGATGTCCGGCGGATGATGAATTCATCGGCCGCTTTGCTGTGCGTTGAGAGTTTTCCATCTTGCAGGAGTACTGATATGTCCGACAAACAAGACCACACACTCCAGAGCGTACCCGTGTCGAACTATGGCGCGGCCGTCGCACGAGCTGTCGAATGGTTAGGCGATCGCTATCTGCTGGCGAAGCCAATAAACGCACATATGCACCCCCCTCGGTTCGGCGATCGGGCATCGGCCACTCAACAGCTTGTGAGCGGGGTTCGATGAGATGAACAAAATCACCTACAAGGTCATCAAGCATGAAGGTGGCTGGGCATTCGAGGCCAATGGAAAGTATTCGCATAGATTCCGGACCCGCGAGGCGGCCCGCAAAGCCGCCAGATTGGCGGCCCATGAGTCCGCCGCCGAGACCACGCCAATTTCACAAATATTTGCAGGCAATTCACGCTAGAGGACTTCAGACATGGCGCAACCAATTCCCTTCGGGTCTCGTTCGACAGCGGATCAAGTGCTGGCGGGCATCGACCTGTCACGTAAGCGAGTGCTCATCACGGAATGCAACTCCGCCATCGGGATCGCAACCATGAAGGCTCTCAGTGCCAACGGGGCTGTCATTATTGGCGTCGCGCGCACGCTGGATGAGGCGGCCGTTGCGTGCAGTGCAGTCGGCCGCTCCTCGACCCCGCTCGGCTGCGTTCCCGCCGATCTACGATCGGTCGACGCCGCGGTGGAGTCACTACGCCGTTTATCGAGTCCTCTGGACGCCGTCATCATCAATTCTTTCGAGTTGCAGTGCTTCGCCGATCACATTGCGCAGTTTGTGCTCGTCAATCGCCTCGCCGAGTTGGTCCGATACGGCACTGGACGGATCGTGATCGGCAGTAACGATGCGAGCATCACGGAGATGCCCGTCGAAAATGCAATGTTCGATGATCTCAACAACGAGCGAATTTATGATTCACAAGCGTTTCGTGGACAAACGAAACTCGCCGCGGCACTCTTCGCCCAGGAACTCTCGCGTCAGTTGAAAGCGCGAGGCGTGGCGGTCAATGCGTTCCACTCCCGAAATCGAAAGTCAGCTCGGCATGCCGGGGAGCGACTGATGCACTCGCTCCTCCGGTATTTCAGGAGGTCGCCCGCACAAAGTGCAGCCACCCCGGCTCTGTTAGCAGCGAGTCCTCTGGTTGTCGACATAACGGGCGAGTATTGGTCGAACTGCCAGATCTCCCAGGGTAGCCCCCTGTTTACGGACGCAGGCCTTGCGAAGCGGCTCTGGGACGTCTCTGCACAGATCGCGGCGATGATGTCCGGGCGTGTCAATTCACCACGGGCAGCCGGGCTAGCCGGCGAAAACGTAGATTAGCAAAACGCCATCGATAGCCTACGTTAGCGCCGGATAGTCTGTGTACCCCGCGGGCCCCGATGAATAAAACGTCTTTGTATTCGGCGCGTTGAGTAAACGGCAACTAAGTGGGGTCGCGCCGCAAGGGGGGGCGCGAAGTGACACTCGCCGCGCCCCGCTTTCTTCCCCTGACGTCGACTCTCATCTTCACATGAATTTCTTTCCGCCAGCGATCCATGCCGTCGCGATGCCGCTGGTCGCCTACTGATGGGTGGCGCTCTTTCCAGCGTCCGGAACACCCTCGGGACCGACAGGGTGATCGCAGAGGTGGATCTGCTTCCATGCCGGGCTATACTGAGCCTCAGTGCGTTCGCGCGATTTGAGTCAAACACTATGGAACTTGCGATCATCGGTCTCGGTAAGATGGGCGCCAACATGGCGCAGCGCTTGTTGCGCGGCGGTCATCGGGTGGTCGGATTCGATCCGGCTGAAGCGGCCCGGAAGGGCATCGAGGAGAAGGGCGGCCAGTCCGCGACCTCGCTCGAGACGATGATCGGCAAGTTGAAGGCGCCGCGCGTGGTGTGGCTGATGGTGCCCGCAGGCGAGGTCACCGATTCGACCATCGTCTCGCTGACACCGCTCCTGTCCGCGGGGGATACCATCATCGACGGCGGCAATTCCAATTACCGCGACACGCAGCGGCGCGCAAAAGCCGCTGCCGGCCGCCAGATCAATTATGTGGATTCAGGCACCAGCGGCGGTGTGTGGGGTCTCGCCGAGGGCTACAGCTTGATGATCGGCGGCGACAAAGCCGTGGTGGAGAAGCTTCGTCCGATATTCGAGACCTTGGCCCCCGCGGCCGACAAGGGCTGGGCCCATGTGGGTCCCGTGGGATCCGGGCATTACACCAAGATGGTCCATAACGGCATCGAGTACGGCCTGATGCAGGCGTACGCCGAAGGTTTCTCGATCCTGCAGCACAAGACGGAGTTCAAGCTCGACCTGCACCAGATCGCCGAGGTTTGGCGCTACGGCAGCGTGGTGCGTTCGTGGCTTCTGGATCTGACGGCGAACGCGCTCGAGAAAAATCCGACCTTGAAAGGCATCGCGCCGTATGTGTCCGACTCGGGGGAGGGCCGCTGGACGGCTGCGGAGGCCATCGAGCTCGGCGTTCCCGCGCACGTGATCACCTCATCGCTGTTCACCCGATTCAGCTCGCAGGATCCGGACTCGTTCGCGGACAAGCTGCTCGCCGCCATGCGCAATCAATTCGGCGGACACGCGATCAAGTCGGAGTAGCCGCATCGAGACGGCCTCGGCCACCGTCAACCGCTAGTTTCGCGGCACGACGGGCACGAGATCGGTGTGCCATACCCATCCCGTCCGTCCCGCCGGGGTGCGCACGAGAAAGTAGCCTTCGTGCTCCCCGGAGAGCTTCACTGCCTCGGCTTCCTTGAGAGCGAACAGCGTATCTCCCATGGGGGCCGGCGATACCCGAACGGGCGCCGCGCCCGCAATGACGATTGCCTCGTGCAATCTGGGCCAGAGCGACACGCCGCTGCCTACGGTCACGGCGATGAGTGCGATGCCGACGAAGACGGCGGCGCGACGCGCCCATCGGTGCGACGCCGCCAGCCGCCCCGCCATCAGAGCCGCCCCGACCAGTGTCAACCCGATCACCCCCATCCAGGACGCAGCCCAAGGGCCGACGGCACCGAGCACGCGCTCGAGCCGACTCTTGGGTGCGACCGGAAAGCCCAACGAGTGCCGGATGATGAGGAGGTTGCGCTCGATGTCGGGATCGCCCGGGGCGAGCAAGCCCGCGCGCTCATAGTTGACGACGGCCATGCCTGGTTTGCCCGCGCGAGCGTAGGCATTGGCCAAATTGTAGAGGGCGCTGGAGGAATAACCGGCGGGCGCAGACTGCGCTTCGATTTGCATACCCGGCAGGCATCCGAACAGCATCAAAGCCACCGCTGCGCGCCGCA
>Ga0182024_10024950_pt1 | contig 10588 bp, 12 predicted proteins | sample P32metaG_FD_120480 | JGI IMG/M metagenome (GOLD analysis project Ga0182024, IMG submission 120480) | Permafrost microbial communities from Stordalen Mire, Sweden - P3-2 metaG (Illumina Assembly) | ecosystem: Environmental > Terrestrial > Soil > Wetlands > Permafrost | place: Sweden: Stordalen...
GGCGCACAGGAGGCCGTAGACGATCTGCGCCTTGCCCTTCTTGCCGTCCCTGTTGTAGCCGCGCTTGGCGAGCGGACAGCAGCGGCCTTCGACATAGCTCGACGACACGTCGTAGAGCACCAGTGTTCCGCCCTTCAGATGGCGCTTGGCGAGCGAGGCCTCGATGGCGCTTTGCCGCTCATGCAACCAATCGAGCGCCGCATATGGGGTCATCGCAGAATCTTCCCCAAATCGTACGTTAAGCAATAACCTCTGATATTTCATAGCAATGCATCATGGTGTGCGAGCGCGGCGTAGAGCGCGGTTTTGCCGACTTTAACCCTCGCCGCCGCTTCGCGAACCGTAAGACCTTGAGTGAGCAGAGTTTGAGCGCGGCGGAGTTTTTCCTCCGTTACGACGGGTTTGCGTCCGCCTTGGCGACCACGCACCGCGGCTGCTTCGAGCCCGGCGCGGGTTCGTTCCCGTATTAGATCGCGTTCGAACTGCCCGAGTGCGCCGAAAATATGGAAGACGAGCCTTCCACCCGGCGTCGTGGTGTCGATTGCTTCGGTTAGTGAGCGGAAGCTGACGCCGCGCGCTTCCAGAGCGTTCACGGTCTCGATCAGATGCGGCAACGACCGACCGAGACGATCGAGTTTCCACACCGTCAGAATATCGCCTTGGCGCACAAAACTCAGCGCTGCGACCAACCCGGGCCGGTCGGCTTTGGCTCCCGACGCCTTGTCTTCAAAAATGCGCGCGGCAACCCGCCTTGGCGAGGGCGTCGAGCTGTAGCGCCAAATCCTGATCGGTCGTCGACACTCTCGCATAGCCGATGGCCGCCATTCAGCGCCCCTTGTCCGGAAATCCGTCCGAAAATCTATTTGTCCGGAAACCCGTCGTCAAACGCGTTGGCGGACGCAGCGGGGCTTGGCCGGTAAACGGCCGAATGACGGCCACAGGGAGATGGAAGGCGCGGCATGAAGAAACACGAAATCCTTTCACTGCAATCGCGCACGGCGCTATTCGACCCGCCGACCGATGCAAGGGCGATCGTCCGTCACTACACATTCTCGCTCGACGACATGGCGCTGATCCGCCAGCGTCGACGCGCGGCCAACCGGTTGGGGTTTGCCGTGAACCTCGCCTATCTCAGACTTCCCGGTCGGGTGCTCGGCATCGAAGAGATACCACCCGCCGACATGCTCGCGTACATCGCCAAACAGATCACATGCGAGCCGGCGAGCTTCGATGTTTACGCCCAACGGGGTGAGACGCGTCGGGAACATCTCGGCGAACTTCAAGCCTATCTCGACGTTCGTTCCTTCCAGCGCGACGACAAACGCGCCATCGCTCATGTCGCAGTTGAACAGGCGGTCGGCTCGGATCGGGGCGACGTCATCGTGTCGGCGATGATCGAATATCTGCGCGAACGGCGCATCCTGCTTCCCGCCGCCGTCACCTTGGAAAATATCGCGTTGGCGGCGCGCGCTCTTGCACGCAAACGCGCGTACAAGAGCCTCGGCGAAATCCGCGATCGGACCTTCGAAAACCAGCGCTATCGCGCCTCCGGCCTCAACCTCGCCGTTGCCGCCATCATTCTCTGGAACACCGTCTATCTCGGCCACGCCGTCGGTGAACTGCGATCATGCGGCGAAATCCTTCCCGACGAGCTTCTCGCCCACGTCGCTCCGCTCGGCTGGGAGCATATCGCCTTCAACGGCGATTACGTCTGGCCAGCTGAACCCATCGCTACCGCCTTCCGTCCCCTAAGAAATCCGCGCGCTGAGTTCCTCGACGGTCCTTAGCGTACGATTTGGGGAAGATTCTGCGATGACCCCATGCAGGACGAAATCGTCGCGCGGCTGGCTGGGGGGCTCAACGCCGAACTCGCCGCCGCCGAGGCGCGACGCGCGGAACTAGCGCCGACCCCCGACTCGACGGACCTCTATTTTCAAGGTCTTGCTTGGTACAACAAGGGTCGGACCCCAGACAATGTCGCGCAAGCACGTAGCTTTTTCGATCGCGCGCTGTTGGCTGATCCCCACAATATCGACGCGCTCGTTGGATCGGCGCGCGCGAACGTGGCGGAGGGTGCATTATCGTTTGTGACCGATCCTACAGCTGCCCTCGCGGCGGCCGAAGCGAAATTGACGAAGGCCTTATCGTCGGTGCCAGACCATGCGCCTGGCCATATGTTCTTGGGACTTGTCGATATACCGACGGGGCGAGCAGCAGAGGGCATTGCCGAATGTGAATATGCGTTGGCGCTTGATCGAAATCTCGCCCTGGCCCATGCCTTTATCGGCTGTGGTAAGATTTTTATAGGTCGCGCCGAAGAAACAGAGGCTCACATTGGCGAAGCCCTGCACCTCAGCCCGCGCGATCCAACGGCTTTCACGTGGATGACATTCGCCGGCATCGCTAAGAACCGCCTCGGCAGTTACGAGCAGGCGGTCGCATGGTGTCGCCGGGCGATCGAGGCGAACCGGAATTATCCGCTCCCAAATTTCGAGTTGGCTGCCGCCCTCGCGCAGGTCGGTCGTCTTGATGAGGCGCATTCCGCCGTCAAGGCGGGCCTCGCCCTCAATCCGACGTTCACCATCGCCCGCTTTTCCGCAGGCGCTCTGAGCGTCACTTCGACATACCTCGCCGGAAGCGCGCGCATTCTTGACGGTCTGCGCAAGGCCGGCGTCCCCGAACAATAACCGCGACCCGCTGCCTCGCCGCGATCATGACTCTCGATGGTCGTCGGCTACTCCGGTCCGACAGGCGAATACGAGGCGGGGACAGCATGGGCGTGCGCACCGCGTTCCGTGAACTATTGACGCCGCGCTCCCGACTCGGGTCATCGCAGAATCTGTTCCAAAACGTACAGCTGCACTCAGGAACTTCCGTGTGCGGGTTCCCCCTCATTCCGGCCGGAACTAACGAAATAGCCGTTTACTACCCATAAGCGGACATATCGAGAACGCTACGCGGCCGCCGGTGAGGTTCACATATTCCCAACCCAGCGGGGACAGGTGGGCCAGCAGAGAATCGGGGACCTCTTCGTCCTTGCGCAGAGCATCAACGGCGCGTTCGAGACATCGGGTGTTCCAAAGGACGATGACCGGAGGCGTCAATCGACCGATGCTCGCTGAACGATCGTCCGCGCTGTGGCGTGGTCGACCGTCAAGGCGAGGGTTCCGTAGTGCGAGCCCCACGTGCCGGAAGCGTTTGGAGTCCGCGTGCTCAGGAAGACGTCCACCACGTCCTTGGTGCTGTGACGCAGCAGCTCCGCCCCCTGCAGAAGGCGCGCGACGGCTTCCGTCATGGGCCGGGCAAGGAACTCCTCTTCCACGGCCACGCGCACAAGACGCTCGGTGTGCTGCACCAGGGCGTCGTAGCGCCCGTCCTGGCCGGCAAGCGGCCGGACCTCGTCGAACAGGGCTTCGATGGTGCGAGGGTCTTTCATCATGGCGCGGCGCACGTCCAGGCACATCATGTTCGCCGTGCCCTCCCAGACGCTGTTGAGCGGGGCCTCGCGATAAAGGCGCGCCATCGGGTTCTCCTCGATGAAGCCGTTGCCGCCGTGGCACTGAAGCGCCTCATAGGCAATCGATGGCGCGCGCGAGCAGTTGAAGAACTTCGCCGCGGGCGTCGCAACGCGCGCCAGCAGGCGCTCGTGCTCGACACTATCGAGATCGTCCGTGGCCCGAGCGACGCGAAGCGCCATCAACGTCGCCGCCTCGACTTCCACGGCCATGTCAGCGAGCACGTTCGTCATCATTGGCCTATCGGCGATCGTGGTGCCGAACGCATAGCGGGTCGTCGTGTGCCGCAGGGCGAGCGTCAGCGACTGGCGCATGAGACCGGCCGACCCGATAGCGAAATCGAGCCGCGTCAAGTGGGCGAGCGAGAGAATTTCGCGGATGCCTTTGCCTTCCTCGCCGACACGGATGGCCATGGAGCCCGAATATTCGACCTCGCTCGACGCATTGGATTTGTTGCCGGCTTTGTCCTTGAGCCGCTGAACAAAGAACCGGTTGTAACTTCCGTCCGGCAGCGTGCGCGGTAGGAAGAAGCAGGTCACTTCCCCGTTGACTTTGGCCAGAGTGAAAAAGCCGTCGGATTGCGGCACCGAGCAGAACCACTTGTGGCCGGTCAATTCGTACCAATGAGCGGTTTGGCCGTGATATTCGGCCGAATGGGAGAACCGCGCGGTCGTCTGCGTCTCGCGCAAATCCGAACCGCCCTGCTTCTCGGTCATGGCGTAGCCGATGACGACGGAAGGCTTGTCGGCGACCTCTTTGCGGCTGAATTCGTACTCGGTGCCTTTGACCTTATGCGCCCAGATTGCAAGCGCGGGCTCGGCTTCGAAACCGGCATAGGACGCGTAGGCCATGCCGGTCGGACAACCCGTTCCCTGCTCGACCTGGTTCCAGATGTAGGACAGGACCGCGCGAGCGTAATGACCATTCTTCTGGTTGGTGCGCCAGGCAAGGTTAGGGACCTCATGCTTCCACGCCAGCGACATCAGCTGGTGCCAGCTCGGATGGAATTCGACCCAGTCGATGCGATTGCCGAAACGGTCATGCGTCTTGAGTTCGGGCAGATGACGGTTGGCCAAGCGGGCCAGCTCCTGCACGTTCTCGTCACCGGCGACAGCGCCAAGCGCTTCGCAGCGGTCAGCGGCCCAAGACGCTTCGCGATCGATGGCCGCCCGAAGCACCGCATCGCCCGTGAAGGCATTGAAACCAGTGGCGGGCTTCGCCTGATTTAAAACCTTGTGAGTGCTGTAGCGGCCGGACGAGGCGTCGGGGACGCTGGACAAAAGTGCGCTGCTCATGGGGACCTCTTGGGTGAGCTTTCGACTTTCCCGCCGGCGTTGCCGACGATATGAACATGAATTCATATTCATTTCTGCGGAGCGCCTATTGACGCTAATTTTTTGCCGTGTCAAGTGAACCTGAATTCAAATTCACACGCTGTGTCACTGAGACTGCGTGTAGTGGGCGACCGTATCATGAGCGTCAAGCAGCCTCGCGCTATGGACAAGAAAGCTCAGATTCTGCGCGCGGCCCGGTCCTTGGTTATGGACGGCGGATTCCGGGAATTGCAAATGAACGCCGTGGCCGCGGCTGCCGGCATCGCCGTAGGTACGATCTACCGGTACTTTCCCTCCCGAGCCGAGCTTTGCGCCGCGATCGTGAGTGTGACCTCGCAGCGCGAGGTCGATGTTCTCTCAGGGATCGCGGTCGCCGAGGGCTCTGCCTCGCAAAAGGTGCGGGATGCTGTCCGCGCCTTCGCGAGCCGCGCGATGCGCGGACGACGCCTCGCCTACGGCCTAATCTTCGAGCCCATCGACCCTGAAGTCGAGACGACCCGTCTTACATATCGCCGCGCTATCGCGCGCGTGTTCGAGACCATCATCCGGGAGGGCATCGCCGCGGGTGAGTTCCGGGACGTGGATGCCGAGATCGCGGGCACCTGCCTTGTAGGGGCCTTCATGGAAGGTCTCGTCGGCTCGCTCGCGCCCGATAATCATGGGCTTCAGGCCAGGGCCGACGAGATCGCGAATGCGATCGCCGACCTGTGTCTGGCGGCAGTAGCCAAGCCCGGCGATCCGCTGCTGAACCGTCAGGCCGGGCAAGGCACAGCGGTGCCGAGCCCGCTCAGACAGGCGTCCCGGGAAGGGCGCTGAACCTCGCCCGATTCAGGCGAGGCCGTCGCTGACCGAATCGGCGTGCGGATTTCCCTTTTGCCGAGACCTAGCACGAAAAAGCGTGGGACCTGACTTCAGCGAGGATGCACACAATCGACGCCGTCATCGCCGGGTAAGGCATCGCGATTTGCAGCGATGTCGTGGTCGGCGACGAGCTCAAGAGAGGAACCCTGGTCAAAGCGCTGGAAACATCGATTCCAGGTTATAGGTTCTATCTGGCATATGCTCCCGGTAATCCCGCGACAAGCAGTAATCGAAGCATTCGGGAGCTGGGTGAAATTGGTCGCTTGATGGCTATTTGCCGAACACACTCAAATTCGGAAACCGACGTTAGTTCCGGCCTTCTAGACCGACGTCATACTATCCGCGTAGTGGAAAGACAGGCGCGGCGGAGTTAGCGAATTTCAAAAGGGACGACCCCACCCCCAAGACTCGCACGATAGAGTAACATACAACTAACTATCATATTGAAAAGACACATGAAATAGCCTGAACATAACGTCCTTTATGTTACACTAGGTATTTGACGCTGCCGCTTAGTCCAGTTAACAATTTCGCATCACTTTTCGCGTGGGTATTCTGCGGTCTCAATCAAATCCAAATCGCCTTCGATTTCGACCGGCACAACGATGGGTGAGCCATCGAGTCTCCCGAGTGTCGCATCCGCCGCCTCCAGGGCGGCGCGGAGCTTTCGTTCAGCCTCAGCTTGAGTCTCTGCCCTGACGCGGATCGAAGCCAGCAGCGTTGCTTGAAACGTGAATTCGGTCATGGCTCGTTTCGTTCTTCAAGGGGTCACTAGACGATCGAGAGTCCGCTTTGCTTTGGCCACACGGCTGTCCCGTGATTTCAATTCATATTGCGACGAGCCCGAGTCGACTTGGCGGAAGGTTTGAACCACTTGCATTCGAGATCCTCGCGCGCTGCCGGCCTCGCCGCAATCGAACTGACCGAAGGGCGGCCGCGCCATGACGTTGCGTCGTTCGCGCAGCCAGTCGATGCACGCGCTGAGTGACCCTGATCGCACAACATCAGTGCCTTTCGTTCGATCGTGGTCTTGGCGCGGCGTCGCGAAAGACACGTAGGCGTCGCGAGTCCGACAATAGGTAGGCCCGCGCAAGGTTGCGTCTTTACGTAAGCTTCGCCGATCGCGCAGAGGTATTCGAGATGAGCATCCTAGATTCGGCTGTTTCCGGAATGTTGGCGAACTCAAATTGGTTGTCGACCACTTCGCGGAACGTCGCCAATTCGAACACCACCGGCGCCCTGCAAGGCCTATCTGGTCAACAGCTCGTCCGGCCCCCTTCAAGTCGGCAATCCAGGCTACGGCGGCCTCGGAACCTTGGATTCGTCGTCGCCGAGGAATCCACGGTCGATTTGGCCGCCGAGTTGACGAGCATGGCGGAGGCCCAGAGTTCCTACGAGGCCGATTCGAAGGTCTTTCAGACCGGCGCGGACATCCTCGACATTCCGAACAACCTGAAAGCCTCAGTTATTGAGTAGCGCTTCGTTGCGTTCGTCGCGTCCTTGTTCCCACCCGGACATTTGCCATGACGCCTTACCGCGCTGCACTTGCCAGCTCTGACGCAAAACCCGCAACCGAACGCCCCGTTCGGCTGATGCATCGCATCTATCGGGACGTCGGTTTGGCGGCGGTCGCTCGCGAACTCGAATTGTCGGGGCCCGATCTCGAAACCGAGGTGGGTGACGCGGTCAAACGGGGCGTGCGCTATGTGTATCTCGCGCCCAAAGCTGACCGCGAATCCGGGAGCAATGGTCCTTTACAGCCGCTAATGCGACAATCGGCTTATGTAATGTCCCCTGCTCGCGGATCCTCTGATGCATCCGCCGCCGCGGCTCCTGCTTCACTTCTTGGACCTGCGCCAGTCAAACAGAGCGCCCGCGATGTGCCCAAAGCTGACTGCGAATCCAGGCGCAATGATATCTTCAGTCCCTCACAGGCGCTCCCTCGACAACCTGCTTCAGCCATTTCCCCTGCTCGGGGATCGTCTGATGCATCCGCCGCCGCGGCTCCTGCTTCACTTCTTGGACCTGCGCCAATCAAACAGGGCACCCGCGACGTGCGCAAAGCTGACTGCGAATCCAGGCGCAATGATATCTCCAGTCCATCACAGGCCCTCCCTCGACAACCTGCTTCAGCCATTTCTACTGCTCGGGGATCGTCTGATGCATCCGCCGCCGCAGTTCTTGCTTCACTTCTTCGGCCTGCGCCAGTCAAAAAGGGCACCCGCCATGTGAACCCCGCGCCTAAAGCTGAACGCGACTCCAGGCGCAATGATATCTCCACTCTATCAGAGGCGATCCTTCGACAACCTGCTTCGTCCATTTCCCCTGCTTGGGGATTGCTGCTCCGCCGACAACCTGCTTCAGCCATTTCCCCTACTCGGGGATCGTCTGACGCATCCGCCGCCGCGGCTCCTGCTTCACTTCTTGGGCTTGCGCCAGTCAAAAAGGGCACCCGCCATGTGAACCCCGCGCCTAAAGCTGAACGCGACTCCAGGCGCAATGAAATTTCCAGTCCATCACAGGCGCTCCTTGGACAACCTGCTTCAGCCATTTCCCCTGCTTGGAGATTGCTGGTACGTCGACAGATCGCCTGATGGACGCGCCGCCGGGTCGCCGCTTCGACGAGCGAATCGTGGGCTGGCCTCCCCCGAAACCTGCGCCAGAAGAATCTTCAAACCCGCCGAATGTGGAAATTACTTCAAGGCCTGCCGGGCTGATTCCGCTCTATTTGAGCTCGACATCGTCATCGTGCCGTTCTGAAACCAATGACCATCGCCGCACAGACCAGCGTCATCGTCCGGCATTGCGGAAGCCCTCAGGAATCCCCTCATTTTGAGAACGGCCCGTTTTCGGCGCTTTTCCGCCCTCCTCATGTGGACCGAACGGGAGCCTAAACCCCAACATTAGGCGTAATGCGACTCTCACTCGGCAATTTCCTCGCCGTCAGGTATTACGCCGCCCGTGTCTCGGGCCGTCTTAGCCCGCTCGGCCCGGCACGACAACAAATCTACTTCGACGCGCTGGCGACGATCCCCGAAATCTCCCATGGGTATGTTCCTTACGTCGGAGAAGTTCGCTGGCCTGGTGTATCCGCCGCAATTTCGGCCGACCGCAGGTCCTGAAGGTCGAGGAGAAGGGCAGCGACGTGAATCTCGCCTGTCTCCTGTTGCTCGACGCGTTTCAGGGCAATTTTGACGTCGCGGCGGTCCTTTCGAACGATAGCGATCTGGTCGAACCCATCCGGATCATCACCCAGGTGCTCCGCACGCCGGTTGACCTTCTCTCGCCGGTGCCCAATCCGAATCCAGAATTGAGCCGGGCTTCCAGCTTCATTCGCAGGCTCAGCGCGAGCGATCTTGCGGCCGCACAATTTCCGAATCCCCTGCCGTGCAGGGTATCCGGACCTGATCAAGCCGGCGGCCTGGGTTTTGATTAATAGGGGTCACCCCACGATTGGGGCGACCTCTTCGATTTGAGCGCACGTTCCCTCCTCGGCGAGCGCCAGGATATCGCGGACCCGCTCCGGAACCGTCCCGCGGAAAGCAACGGCCACGCCCCCCGGGAAGCGACGCGACACAGAGGCGGCCTTATCGTCGAGGCTCACATGCGCGCCGATGGGGAGCGCAATGTCGACCAGTATGCCCGCTCCCGTGACCGACACATCGATCAGCTTCCCGCTAAATTCCTGCCCGTCGACAGTGCGCATGACGATTGGCTCATGGGCCGCATCGATACGATGACGCATGCGCCGATTGGCAAGCCCCTCCTCCTGGCTTTTGACGAGCCAGGCAATTTTTTCGGCTAGTCGCTCCTGCTTTTTGGAGGGCGCGCGTATCTCGACGATAAACCCGCCGGAGGCGCTCCTTAAAATTCCGCCCTCTATTCGCCCAAGGTCTTCGATATAAACGATCACGCGCTCACCAGGCTGTCCCTCCTTCAGTCCTTTGATCGCGATTCCGCCGGGAGATACATCGACAGTCTCACAGGGGAATTCGCTGCCGTCGCTCAGCATGTAGCGGCCCGGCAACTTCAGGGGGGGAGCGCGGATGGCGACGGCGCTCTTCGACACTGGCTGGTTTGTAAATTACTTCGGTTCGATCGCGCGGCGCGGAACGAACATGGCTGTGGTTATCGGGCATGACGAACGCTCGCTCCCGGACTTGGACTTGGACTTGAGAGAGCCATCATGGCCGCGTGATAAGTCAAGCCGGAGATCGACCGCTAAAACGCCATCCACTCCGTGTGGACACCCTTTGCCTTGAAGCCAATATGCTTAACGAAGACGGGTTTCGCCACACACCGTTGCGGAACACAGCCGATTTGGCAGGGAAATAAATAGTCATAGTCAAGAGAGCGTAAAGACGCTGCACCTGGGGCAAACCCGACCATCGAGCGGGGTTCGCTTGCCATGATGTTACCTCTCGATATCCACGCCGTGATGACCTTTTGGCTCGCGTCCGTTGGGCTCAGGGCCTTTGGTTGGCTTGGGTGATTTTTCGGGGTTTTCGACGAATTGCGGGCGCTGCCGGAAAACAAGGGATTTCCGTTGCAAATCTTCGGACGAAAGCCGCTTCGTCAAAATTCTTGAATTTCGAGACAACTAGTCGACCTCCTCCAGCGAGTTGAAGCCGTCGATCGGTAACGCCGCCGCTCCCCGGCCTGCCCTCGCGTTATGGAACGCGTGGAGCTCGAAGGGTCGGCGCCTCGGACACGCGAGCACCGAGTCCGCGATGAAATCGAAGCGCGCGGAAAGCGCATGATAAAGGTTATCATGCGCTTGCTGGCGGAGCCCTGCCCTGAGAAGGTGCGCATTCCTGCTCGGCCACAGAATCCGTGCGAGGTCGGTCTCGTTCTTTTGGTGGTGCGTGAAAAAGCCGA
>Ga0182024_10024951_pt1 | contig 10587 bp, 7 predicted proteins | sample P32metaG_FD_120480 | JGI IMG/M metagenome (GOLD analysis project Ga0182024, IMG submission 120480) | Permafrost microbial communities from Stordalen Mire, Sweden - P3-2 metaG (Illumina Assembly) | ecosystem: Environmental > Terrestrial > Soil > Wetlands > Permafrost | place: Sweden: Stordalen...
CCGTGGACGCTGGAAGGTTATCGCCAATTCGGCGGCTATCAGGCGTGGGAGAAGATTCTGCGCGAACAGCCGCCGCGCGAGAAGATCATCGATGAGGTGAAGGCCTCGGGTCTGCGCGGCCGCGGCGGCGCCGCGTTTCCCACCGGTGTGAAGTGGAGCTTCATGCCGCGCTCTTCGCCGGTACAGAAATACGTGGTGTGCAATTCCGACGAATCCGAACCCGGCACCTGCCACGACCGGGACATATTGCGTTACAACCCGCATTCGGTCATCGAGGGCATGGCCATCGGCGGATACGCCATGACCGCCAGCGTCGGCTACAACTACATTCGGGGTGAATTTCTCGGCGAGCCCATCCCGCGCTTCGAAGCTGCGCTGGCCGAAGCCTACGCCGCCGGATTGCTCGGCAGGAATATTCTAGGATCGGGCGTTGATTTCGATCTGCATATGTTCATCGGCGCCGGCGCGTATATCTGCGGCGAGGAAACCGCCCTGCTCGAGTCGCTGGAAGGCAAGCCCGGCAAGCCGCGCTTCAAGCCGCCGTTCCCCGCGAACTTCGGTTTGTACGGCAAGCCGACCACGATCAACAACACGCAAAGTTTCGCATCCGTGCCCACCATCATGCGCAAGGGTGCCGCGTGGTTCGCCGCGCTGGGACCGAACAACTCCGGCGGCACCATCATCTTCTCCGTGTCGGGTCACGTGGAGAAGCCCGGTAATTACGAGTTGCCGATGGGCATACCGTTCAAGGATCTCATGGAATTGTGCGGCGGCGTGTGGAAAGGCCGCAAGCTCAAGGCGGTGATTCCGGGCGGCTCATCATGCCCCGTGGTCCCAGGCGAGACCATGTGGAACACCAACATGGATTACGATTCGGTGAAGAAGGCGGGTTCCTCCGTCGGTACCGGTGCCGTGATCGTCATGGACGAGACCACCTGCATGGTGCGGGCACTGGAGCGGCTGGCGCGCTTCTACATGTCCGAGTCCTGCGGCCAGTGTACGCCGTGCCGCGAGGGTACCGGCTGGCTCGACCGCATGCTGAAGCGCATTATCGCGGGCCAGGGTAGGGCGGAGGATCTGGGCTTGCTGCTCGATGTTGCGAATCGCATCGAGGGACACACGATTTGCGCTTTGGGCGACGCCGCGGCATGGCCGGTACAGAGTTTCCTCAAGCATTTCGGACACGAGTTCAAGTACATGATCGAGCACAAAGGCCGCTCGATCGTCGAGGGCGCCCCGGCGCCCGGCGCTCCCCAATCTGCGGCGGCGGCATAAAGACCATGAGCGACGACACGGTAAATATCGAAGTCAACGGCATTGCGGTGAAGGCCCGCAAGGGCCAGATGATCATGCAGGCGACCGATCCGGCCGACATCTATATCCCGCGGTTTTGCTATCACGACAAGCTCTCCGTGGCCGCGAATTGCCGCATGTGCCTGGTCGAGGTCGAGAAGGCGCCCAAGCCGCTGCCGGCATGCGCGACGCCGGTGACCGAGGGAATGAAGGTGTTCACGCGTTCGCCGAAGGCGGTCGCCGCACAGCGCGCCACCATGGAATTCCTCCTCATCAATCATCCGCTCGATTGCCCGATCTGCGATCAGGGCGGCGAATGCGAGCTGCAGGATCTGGCGATGGGTTACGGCCGCGACATTGCACGCTTCAGCGAACGCAAGCGCGTGGTCAAGGACAAGAACTTAGGACCCCTGGTGTCGACGGACATGACGCGCTGCATTCACTGCACGCGCTGCGTTCGTTTCGGCGCCGAGATCCAAGGCTACCCGCAGATGGGGACCACGGGTCGCGGCGAGCACATGGAGGTGGGAACCTATATCGAGCACAGCGTCGATCACGAGCTGTCGGCCAACATCATCGATTTGTGCCCGGTGGGAGCGCTCAACAACAAACCGTTTCGCTACCACGCGCGGGCCTGGGAAATGACGCAGGCCGCGCTGGTGTCGCCCCACGATGCCTTCGGCACGAACCTGTATGCGCATGTGCTGCGCGGCAAGTTGATGCGCATGGTGCCGCGCGAGAACGAGGAGATCAACGAAACCTGGATCGCCGACCGCGACCGCTTCGGATTCGAAGGCATGTATTCAGCCGACCGTGCGGGTGTGCCGCTGCTGCTCTCTGACAACGCGCTGCAGTCGGTGGATTGGGAGGTGGCCCTGAATGCCGCCGCCGAGCGCCTGCAGCGGGTGCGCACGGCGCATGGACCCGCCGCGATCGGTTTTTTGACCACTCCGTCGGCCACGGTCGAGGAGATGTACCTGCTGGCGCAAGTGGCCCGCGGTCTGGGCAGCTCCAACATCGATCATCGCCTGCGTCAGCTGGATTTTCGCGGTGCGGAGAGCGAGACGGCGTTTCCGCATCTGGGGCTCTCGATCGCCAATGTCGAGGGCTTGGAAGGGGTGCTGGTCATCGGTGCGGATTTGCGCCATGAAATGCCGCTGTTGGCGCATCGGCTGCGCAAGGCGGCGACCAAGACGGGTGCGAAAGTCGCGTTCTTGAATCCCCGCCGCTTCGAATACATGTTTCCGGTGGCCGCCTACAGGACGGCGCCGGACTTGTTGGGCGAGCTCACGGCATTGGTGCACGCCGCGGCCGAGGCGACCTCGAAGGCTGTTCCGGCGGGCACGGGTGCGGCGAGCGTCAACGATGAGCATCGTTCCATGCTGGCAGCTCTGTCGCACGGCGCGCGGCACGCCGTGATCCTCGGCACCTTGGCGCAGCGTCATCCGGCATATGCGCAGCTGAAATCGCTGGCGTGCGCGCTTGCCACCCTCTGCGGCGCCTCGGTGGGCTTCATCACGGAAGGCGCCAACGCTGCCGGCGCATACCTGGCGGGCGCCGTCCCGCATCGCGAGCCGGGCGGTGCGCCGGCGCGCAACGCCGGCTTGTCCGCCCGGGCCATGCTCGATTCGCCGCGCAAGGCCTACGTGCTGTTCGGCGGCATCGATCCGCTGCAGGATCTTGCCGAGAGTCAGGCGCTGCAAGGCGCGGAACTCGTCATCGCCATCACCACGCATCTGCCCGAGAGCCTGCGCTCGATCGCGCACGTGGTGTTGCCCATGGGAACCTTCGCGGAGACTTCGGGCACTTATGTGAACGCCGAAGGGCGCTGGCAGAGTTGGGCCGGCGCCGCCAAACCCGTGGGCGAAAGCCGTCCCGGGTGGAAGATATTGCGCGTGCTGGCGAATTTGCTCAACGTGCACGGCGTCGACTACGACAGTTCCGAGCAAGTTCGCGACGCGCTCAAGGCGCTGTGCGGCACGCACCTCGATCCGGTCAGTCTGGCGCAGTTTTCAGTCACCGTGCCCGGCGGCGATGCCGTGGGCCCGTGGGTGGACGTTCCCCCGTACCAGGTGGATGTGCTGGTGCGCGGCTCGGATGCTCTGGCCAAAACCCTGGACGGGCGCATGGCCCGCAGCGTGATCTGACCGTGTGGGACTGGACTCCGCTGCGCGAATGGCTCAACGGCCAGATCACGCCCTACTGGACCATACCGTTGTTGACGGTGGTGCAGGGGTTGATGACCACCATCTCCATCATCCTGGTCATGGCGATGTACGTGCTGGCGGAGCGCAAGATCATCGGCTGGATCCAATTCCGCAAAGGACCGAACCGCATCGGCGGCTTGCTGATTCCGGGGCTGGCGCAGCCGTTCGCGGACGTCGTCAAGCTGATGTTCAAGGAAATCATCATTCCGGCAGACGCCAACGGACTGCTGTTCCGCTTGGCGCCGCTGTTGGCGCTGATCCCATCCTTGGCGATCTGGGCGGTGATCCCGTTTCGCCCCGAACACGCGTTCGCGAACATCGACGCCGGACTACTGTACGTTCTGGCGCTGACCTCGATGGGCGTGTACGGCATCATCCTGGCCGGCTGGGCCGCCAACTCGAAGTATGCATTCTTGGGCGCGATGCGCTCGGCGGCGCAAATCGTCGCCTACGAAATCGCCATGGGCTTTGCCATGGTGGGTGTGCTGATGGCGGCGGGGAGCCTCAACATCGGCGACATCATTCAGGCGCAGAGCGGCATGTTCGGCTGGAATTGGACCTGGCTGTTCCCTTTGCTGATCGTGTATTTCATTTCCGGCGTGGCCGAAACCAACCGGGCGCCGTTCGATGTGGCAGAAGGCGAGTCGGAAATCGTCGCCGGATTTCACGTGGATTATTCGGGCATGGCGTTCGCGCTGTTCTTCGTGGCCGAGTACGTCAACATGATCCTGATTTCGGCGCTGACCGTCATTTTCTTCTTCGGCGGCTGGCTCTCGCCGTTCGACGGTTGGAGCATCGTGCCGCAGGACTCGTGGCTGGCTGCTCCGAGTTTCTTTTGGTTCGGCTTCAAGACCCTGCTCCCGATGTTCACATTCCTGTGGCTGCGCGCGACATTTCCGCGCTATCGCTACGATCAGATCATGCGGCTGGGCTGGAAGGCGCTGATACCCGTCACCCTGGTTTGGCTGCTGGTTGAGGGTTTCATGGTGTATCTCCATGTCGGTCCGTGGAAGGGGCATCCTTGATGCAAGGCATACGCAGCTTTTTCAAGACTTATTTGCTGGCCGAGATGATGCAGGGCCTGTGGGTGACGTGGCGTGCGATGTGGCAGCGCAAGGTCACGGTCAATTACCCGGAAGAGAAAACGCCGCAAAGCTATCGCTACCGCGGCTTGCACGCCCTGCGCCGCTATCCGAACGGCGAGGAACGCTGCATCGCCTGCAAATTATGCGAGGCAGTGTGCCCGGCGCTGGCCATCACCATCGAGTCGGACGTGGGGCAGGACGGCACGCGCCGCACCACGCGCTACGACATCGACCTGTTCAAGTGCATCTATTGCGGCTTCTGCGAGGAGGCCTGCCCGGTGGATGCCATCGTGGAGACGCGGCTGCACGAATACCACATGGAGAATCGCGGCGAGAACATCATGAGCAAGGACAAGCTGCTCGGCATCGGCGAGCGCTATGAAGCCATGATTGCGGCGGACAAAGCCGCCGATGCGCGGTACCGCTGATGTTCGCGACGATCTTGTTCTTCATCTTTGCCGGCGTGCTGGTGTGCGCGGCCTTGGGCGTGATCCTGTCGCGCAACCCGGTTTATTCGGCGTTGCTGTTGGTGCTTTGCTTCTTCAATGCCGCGATCATCTGGGTGATGCTGGATGCGGAGTTCTTGGGGATAGTGCTGGTGCTGGTTTATGTCGGCGCGGTGATGGTGCTGTTCTTGTTCGTGGTGATGATGCTGGACATCAATGTGGAGCAGCTGCGCAAGGAGTTCGTGGGCTACTGGCCGCTGACGGCGGCGGTCGCGGGCTTCGTGGTGTTCGCCATGATCAACGTGATCGTCGTGCGGCATCTCGGCGGCATGAGCCTGAAGAGCGCGCCGGCGCTGCCGGCCGATTACTCCAACACGCGTGCGCTCGGCGCTGAATTGTTCACGCGCTATGCCTATCCGGCGCAGGTGGCGGCGTTGATCCTGCTGGTGGCGAGCATTGCCGCCATCGTGCTGACGCTGCGGCAGCGCAAGGGCGCCAAGCCTCAGGATATCGCCAAGCAAGTAGCCGTGCGCGCCAAGGATAGGGTGCGTATCGTGAAAATGGTCGGCGAGAAGCGGCCATGATCACCCTTACGCACGTGCTGGCGTTGTCCGGAATCCTGTTCGCGATCGGCGTGGCCGGCGTGTTTCTCAACCGTAAGAACATCATCGTTCTGCTCATGTGCATCGAGCTGATGCTGCTCGCCGTGAATTTCAACTTCGTGGCGTTTTCGCGCTACCTGGGAAACATCGACGGCCAGGTGTTCGTATTCTTCATTCTGACGGTGGCGGCCGCGGAGGCGGCCATCGGTTTGGCGATTCTGGTGGTGTTGTTCCGCGAGCGCAGCAGCATCGATGTGGAGGACCTGGATTCGCTCCAGGGCTGAGGAAAGGCGAACGATGCAGTCGATCTATCTCACCATTGTGCTGGCGCCGCTGCTGGCGTCCATCATCGCCGGCCTGTTTGGACGCGCCATCGGCAAAGCAGGGGCGCACAGCGTCACGATCTCGGCCGTGGGCATATCCTGTGCGCTGTCCTTGTACGTGCTTTATGAATTCGCGGCCGAAGGCATGACGCCTTTCAACGGCACGGTGTACACCTGGATGGTCGCCGACGGCATCAACTTTCAGGTGGGGTTTCTGGTCGACCGGTTGTCCTCGATGATGATGGCGGTGGTGACCTTCGTGTCCTTGATGGTGCACATCTACACCATCGGCTACATGCATGACGATGATGGTTACCAGCGCTTCTTCAGCTACATCTCCTTGTTCACCTTCTCGATGCTGATGCTGGTGATGGCCAACAACTTCATGCAGCTGTTCTTCGGCTGGGAAGCGGTGGGCATGATCTCGTACTTGCTGATCGGCTTCTGGTACACGCGGCCGACCGCGATATTCGCGAGCCTGAAGGCGTTCGTGGTCAACCGGGTCGGCGACTTCGGTTTCGTGCTAGGCATCGCCGCGGTACTGCGCTACACGGGATCCTTGGACTACGCCGCGGTGTTCGCGCATGCCGATCAGATGGCGGCTGCGCAAATACACATCAGCGGCACCGTCGTGTGGCCGGCCATCACCTTCACGTGCATTTGTCTGTTCATCGGTGCGATGGGCAAATCGGCGCAGGTACCCTTGCACATCTGGCTGCCGGACTCGATGGAAGGTCCCACGCCCATTTCGGCGCTGATCCATGCCGCCACGATGGTGACGGCCGGCATTTACATGGTGGCGCGCATGTCGCCGCTGTTCGAGTTGTCTGAGACCGCCTTGTCGTTCGTACTGTTCATCGGCGCGACCACGGCCTTCTTCATGGGACTGCTCGGGATCGTGGCAAATGACATCAAGCGCGTCATCGCCTATTCGACGCTGTCGCAGCTCGGCTACATGACGGTTGCGCTGGGCGCCTCGGCCTATGGCGCGGGTATTTTCCACTTGATGACGCATGCCTTCTTCAAGGCGCTGCTGTTCCTGGCGGCGGGCTCGGTCATCATGGCCATGCACCACGAGCAAGACATGCGCAAGATGGGCGGACTGCGCAAGTACATGCCGGTGACCTATTGGACCTGCTTGGTGGGCTGTCTGGCGCTGATCGGTTTTCCGGGCACCTCCGGATTCTTTTCCAAGGATCTCTTGATCGACGCGGTGGCAGCCAGTCATGCCGCCAGTCACAGCATCATCTCCGGTTATGCCTATTTTTGCGTGGTGGCGGGCGTGTTCATCACGGCGCTGTACACCTTCCGCATGTTCTTCATGACTTTTCACGGCAAGGAACGCATGGATCATCACACCCAGGAGCACCTGCATGAAAGCCCCTTGGTGGTGACCGTGCCGCTCGTCTTGTTGGCGATCCCCTCGATCGTGATCGGCTGGCTGACCGTGCGGCCCGTGCTGTTCGGCGATTTCTTCGAGGGCAGCATTCACATTGCCGGCTCTCACGAGGCGCTCGCAAAAGTCGGCGAGGAGTTCCACGGGTCCGGCGCCTTCTTGCTGTCGGCGTTTACGACTTCGCTGCCGCTGTTGCTGGCGGCGCTCGGCGTGTTTACGGCGTGGCTGTTTTTTCTCAAGTCCCCGGCGCTGGCCGACAAGGCGCAGCGCTCGTTCAGATGGCTGTACACCATCCTGGTGGATAAATATGGCTTCGATTGGTTCAACGAGCACGTCATCATGCCGGCGGCGCGCATGCTGGGCGGCGGCCTATGGCGCTTCGGCGATCAGATGCTGATCGATGATGGCCTGGTGAACGGCAGCGCGCGCACCGTCGGCTGGCTCGGATCGATCATGCGCTACGCGCAGTCGGGCTATCTGTATCACTACGCCTTCGCCATGATCCTGGGATTGGCGTCGCTGCTGATGTGGCTGATCTGGCGGACATGATGTTCGGCGGCCATCTATTGTCGGTTTTGATCTGGCTGCCCATCATCGGCGGTTTCGTGGTGATCGGATTGGGCCAGCAAGTGGCCGCCGCGAAGTGGCTTTCCTTAGGCGTCAGCGTGCTCACCCTGCTGCTGAGCATACCGCTCTGGACGGAGTTCAAAACCGGCATCGCCACGATGCAGTTCGTCGAGCAGGCGCCGTGGATCGCGACCATCCATGCGCAGTTCCACATCGGCGTCGACGGTATCTCGATGCCGCTGATCTTGCTGACCACCTTCACGACGGTGCTCATCGTCATATCCAGCTGGATCAACGTCGCTAAGCGCGTGGCGCAGTATTTCGCCGCCTTCTTGATATTGGAAGGCTTGATGATCGGCGTGTTCGCCGAGCTCGACGGCGTGCTGTTCTATGTCTTCTGGGAAGCCATGCTGATTCCCATGTTCATCATCATCGGCGTGTGGGGCGGACCGCGGCGGGTGTACGCCACCATCAAGTTCTTCTTGTATACCTTCATCGGTTCGCTGTTGATGCTGGTCGCGCTGGTTTATATGTATCTGCGCGCCGGCAGCTATGAGTTGGCGGCTTTCCAGACCCTGCCGCTGTCCCTTACCGAACAGACCTGCATCTTCCTCGCCTTCTTCGCCGCCTTTGCGGTCAAAGTGCCGATGTGGCCGGTGCACACCTGGCTGCCTGATGCGCACGTCGAAGCGCCCACGGGCGGCTCCGTGGTGTTGGCCGCGATCATGTTGAAGATGGGAGGCTACGGCTTTTTGCGCTTCTCCCTGCCGATCGCGCCGGACGCCAGCCGCGAATTGGATTGGCTGATCATCGCCTTCAGCCTGATCGCCGTGGTGTACATCGGCTTCGTGGCGCTGGCGCAGCGCGATATGAAGAAGTTGATCGCATATTCCTCGATCGCGCACATGGGCTTCGTCACGTTGGGAATGTTCATCGGCTACCAGATCGTGTCGCACACCGGCAGGACCGCCGGCGTGCAGATGGGCATCGACGGCGCATTGGTGCAGATGCTGTCGCACGGCTTCGTCTCGGGCGCCATGTTCCTATGCGTGGGTGTCTTGTACGACAGGATCCACAGCCGCGAGATCAGCGATTATGGCGGCGTGATCAACACCATGCCGAAATTCGCCGCATTCATGGTGCTGTTCGCACTCGCGAATGCGGGATTGCCGGGGACTTCGGGTTTCGTCGGCGAGTTCCTGGTGATATTGGCCTCATTCAAGGCAAACGTCTGGTACGCCTTTCTGGCCGGCACCACCCTGGTGTTGGGCGCGGCCTATACCCTGTGGCTGGTGAAACGAGTGATATTCGGCGAGGTTGCCAATGACAAAGTCGCGGCGCTCAAGGATCTCAATGGCCGCGAGTTCCTGGTGCTGGGACTGCTGACCGCGGCAGTAATTCTGTTGGGCGTGTGGCCTGCGCCGCTGCTGGATGTGATGCGCGCCAGCACCGACCATCTAGCCCAGCAGTTGTTGACCTCGAAGATAGCGCCATAAGGTTAAGCATGAACGCCGGCTCATTCAACCCGAGTTTATTCGTTCAAGGCCTGAGCTACGCAGGGCCGGAGATATTTCTAGGATTGGCGGCTTGCGCGATCCTGATGCTCGATCTGCTGCTCAGCGATGCGCAGCGCCGCTGGATTGGCATGCTCGCGGTCGCGAGCTTGGTTGTCACCGCGGTACTGGTCGCCGTGCAGCCCGTGACGGGCAGGGTGGTTGCACTCGGCGGCTTGTACGAACTCGATCCCATGGCTCAGGTTCTCAAGGTGGTCACGCTCATCATCGTCGCCGCGGTGTTCGTGTATTCGACCGACTATCTGCGGCGGCGCGCCATTTTCAAGGGCGAGTATTTCGTGCTCGGATTGTTCGCGACCCTGGGAGCATTGGTGCTGACTTCCGCGGCCAATCTGATCACCTTGTATCTGGGCCTGGAATTGTTGTCCCTGTGTCTGTACGCGATGGTGGCGTTCGACCGGGATTCAGGCATCGCCGCGGAATCCGCCATCAAGTATTTCGTGCTGGGCTCGATGGCCTCCGGCACGTTGTTGTACGGCATGTCCATCATCTACGGCGTTACCGGCAGCCTGGAGCTTGCGGCGATTGCCGACGCCGTGCGCAACGGCTTGGGCGATAACATCGGGCTGATATTCGGCATCGCGTTCATCATCGTCGGCGTTGGCTTCAAGTTCGGCGCCGTGCCGTTTCACATGTGGCTTCCGGACGTTTACCAGGGATCGCCCACCTGCGTCACGGTGTTCATCGGCACCGCATCGAAGCTGGCGGCCTTCGCCATGGCGATGCGCCTGCTGCCGGAGGCACTCGGCGGCTCGCAGCAGGACTGGAGCCAGATGCTCGTGGTGTTGTCGGTGCTCTCGATGGCGATAGGCAACATCGTGGCCATCGCGCAGAGCAATCTGAAACGCATGCTGGCCTACTCGACGATTTCGCACGTCGGCTATGTGATCTTGGGGATTTTGGCCGGTACCGCGCAGGGCTATCAGGCGGCGATGTTCTACATGATCAGCTACGTCATCGTCGCGGCGGGCGCGTTCGGCATGATATTGCTGCTCGCGCGGCAGGGTTTCGAAGCCGACAATCTCGTGGACTTCAAAGGGCTGAATGCGCGCAGTCCGTGGTTTGCAGGGATGATGGCGATTCTGATGTTCAGC
>Ga0182024_10024952_pt1 | contig 10587 bp, 8 predicted proteins | sample P32metaG_FD_120480 | JGI IMG/M metagenome (GOLD analysis project Ga0182024, IMG submission 120480) | Permafrost microbial communities from Stordalen Mire, Sweden - P3-2 metaG (Illumina Assembly) | ecosystem: Environmental > Terrestrial > Soil > Wetlands > Permafrost | place: Sweden: Stordalen...
CATCTTCAGTCTTGGCGGCCAAGCTGCGCTCGAGAAGCCTAGCAACGAAGGCATCGCCGTTCCCATCATCGAGAGGTCTCTCGATCTCGGCGTGAACTACATCGATACCTCTTCGATCTATGGCGGGCCGGATCGCTGGAGCGAGCAATACGTCGGTAAAGTGATGAACCAGCGCCGCAGCGCCGCGTTCCTGGCTACCAAAACGAAAGAGCGGACGCGCGATGGTTCCATGCGCATGATTGAGACTTCGCTGAAGCTGTTGCAGACCGATCATGTTGACTTGTGGCAACTGCACGATATTGGAACGATGACGGACATCAACGAGATATTTTCCAAGGGCGGAGCGATGGAGGCGCTGCTGCAAGCGCGCGATCAAAAAATTGTGCGCTATCTGGGCATTACCGGACACTACCGGCCGGACGCGCTGATCGAAGCGATTCATCGCTATTCATTCGATACGATCCTGATGGCCGTCAATGCTGCCGATCCGCATCACTACAGCTTCTCGGAGCAACTGCTGCCTCTGGCTGTCGAGAAGCAGATGGGCATTATCGGAATGAAAGTCCCGGCGCGTGGCCGCATCCTTGCATCGTGGACACCACCGCCAATTGAGCAGCAGAAACATTCGTGGGAAGGGATGGTGCTGGCGCCTACGCCGGGAACGGTGGATATGCGGCAGGCGATGTATTACTCGCTTTCACTGCCGGTTAGTACCGTCATTATTGGTTGCGATTCCGTCGCCCAGCTGGAACAGAACGTGCAATTGGCGCGGGAGTTCACCCCGCTCAACCAGCAACAGATGGCAGCGCTCAACGAGAAAGCGGAGCCCGTGTCAAAGCAGTAGCTGTTCTTTCGTTTTTATGACCGAGCCTAGAAGGGAATTGCGGTTTGAGGCTCTCCCTGAAGATTTCTCCGCAAGCCACGGGCGCCGATGATTGTCAACTTCGCTGAGCGGGCGCACAACCATAACTGGGAACTGGACCCGGTTACCCGGTCGTTGCTCGATACCGATTTCTACAAGCTGCTGATGCTGCAGTTTGTTTGGAAGCATTTTCCGAAAACTCACGTTTCGTTCTCGCTCATCAATCGCTCGTGTGCGATCCGTCTGGCGGAGTTGTTTCCAGTGCAGGAGATCGCGCAGCAGATGGAGCACGTCCGCAAACTCCGCTTTCGAGAATCTGAACTGGTGTGGCTGGCGGGTAATACGTTCTACGGACGTCGCGGGATCTTTGAACCGGCGTTTCTGGAATGGCTGGAGCGGGATTTTAAACTGTCGGACTACGCGCTGTCGGTGAAGGATGGTCAGTTCCAGCTCTCTTTCGAGGGCTTGTGGACCGAGACGACGATGTGGGAACTGTATGCGCTCTCGATCGTTGACGAACTAAGAACAAGGGCTGGCTTGAAGAGACTGAGCGAGTTTGGTCTCGACATCCTATATGCCCGGGCGAAGACGAAGCTGTGGAACAAGATCGAAAGCCTGCGCGGCGTTCCCGGTCTAAGTGTGGCGGATTTCGGAACCCGGCGCCGCCACAGCTTTTTGTGGCAGGAATATGTGGTCAACGCGATGGCTTCCAACTTGGGGCGTGGTTTTATCGGGACCTCGAATGCTTTCCTTGCACACAAACACGATCTGGAGGCGATTGGCACCAATGCGCACGAAATCCCGATGGTTCTCGCTGCCCTGGCGGCAGATGACGATGCGTTGAAAGCTTCTCAATAGCAGGTGCTGGATCTGTGGCAGAGGACTTACGAGGGGGCGCTCAGGATCATGCTGCCTGATACTTTCGGCACGACGCAATTTTTGGCGGGCGCGCCGAATTGGGTGGCAGATTGGACGGGCCAGCGCATCGACAGCAAGAATCCATATATAGCCGGTGATGAATATATCGAATGGCTGAAGGCCCACGGTCGAGAGCCGCAGGACAAACTGATCATCGCCAGCGACGCGCTCGACGTTGACGACATACTCGGTCTGCACGCGTATTTTGGCGGAGTACTGCAAGCAGGCACGAGCAGCGGGGACTTCCGCAGTGCTGCCGATTTTCATGATGAGAAAAAGTGGACTCCGGGCCGCCGGATTCGGTTCAGCGCCGGCTGGGGTACTTTGCTCACAAACGACTTCCGCGGCTGCGATCCCAGCGGCGGCGGCGGATTTGATCCCATTAGTCTGATCTGCAAAGTCTCCACCGTGGAGGGCCGAACGGCGGTCAAGCTCTCTGATAATTATGCGAAGGCACTGGGTACGCCCGCCGAAATCGATCGCTACCGGCGGGTGTTCGGCACGGCCGGAATCACCAACGCTCCGTTAGTCACGTGAGTATTGGTGACGTGAGCTATGTGAGCATGCGAATAGGGTAAGATCCTCGTGCTCCGCCGGCGGATGACTTCCATCCAGAAGGAGGATCGCAAATGGCTCAAATCACGGTCAACTTTACGTTCCACAGCGGGGTAAAGCGCCAGCTATTCAGCAATGTTCGGCTGTCCGGAAGCTGGGATGCGAGCGGACAGTTTTCCAATCAATGGACAGAAGTGGCGATGGCGGCCACGCAAGATGGGACTGGCTGTGACGCTTTCAACGCCGCGGCATCGTTCGATTCGGCGCAGACGGGAACCATTTTCCAGTGGGGAGTGGTCGCCGATATCGCGGGTGCGCCGAATACCTGGGTGGTAGCAACTGAAGTGCCCGATGAAAATTCGAGCCAGCGATATCGAAGCTTTCCTCTGGCGGCGGGCGCAACCCAGCAAGATTACTGGTTCGCAACCGGCCGAAGATTCGGCGCGCAGAAATACATCCCGCCGGGATCGGCGACGCCGGGGATTCACTTCGCGGTGTGGGCGCCGCATGCTCAGAACGCCGAGGTGATCTTTGCACCGTTTACCCTCGCAAACGGCACGCCAACTGGCTACATCGCTGACGATGGCACAGGAGTGGATTTGTCAACTGCCGTGGTGCCACTGGTATCGACAGGCGGTGGCATTTGGGAAAGTAACATCGCCGCAACGCCAGCGCTTGCGAACTTTAGCGATTGGATGAATCGCCTGTATATGTACCGCATCACCGATGAACAAGGCGAGCTGACTTATAAGGTCGATATCTTCTCCCGCAATCAAGTGGGCCGTGGAGGAACCAATCCTGGGGGCGCGCATTATGCAGGTTCTTATCTGGATCTGGACGGGATCGTAAGTTCTTCGGTAGTTTCCGATCCAGATCAAGTTACTCAGGACTTTGATGACACGGGAATCGCGAAGGAGAGTCTGATTCCCGCGCAAGAGTTTTGGGCGAGCGAATATACGGCTGGAAAACTGCCTCCGCAGAACATCGAGAATCTGATCATCTATGAATTGCACGTTGGTTCGCTTGGATTTCCATCGACCTCTTCCGGAACATTTGCCGATGCGATGGCGTTTGTGGACAAGTTGACGGACCTTGGCGTGAACGCGGTGGAACTGTTGCCCGTGTTGGAATTCGATGGCGATCTGCAGTGGGGATACGGGACGTCTCTTTTCTATTGCCTGCAGACGAGCGCCGGCGGCGGGAACCAGTTGAAGCATTTCGTGCGCGCGTGCCACCAGCGTGGCCTCGCGGTCATTCTGGATGTGGTGTACAACCACTTTGCGACCGGCGATAACGAACGGTCGGAATGGGGATACGATTCGGACCCGAATGTCGCGCCGCAGGATAACGTTTGGTATTGGTATCAAGGGCAGCCGGCGGACTATCCGGGAAAGCTGGTTGGGGGGTACGTAAACAACGGGTCATCCGGTTACACTCCGCGTTTCAGCGAGGAGAATGTGCGCCAGATGTTCACCAGCAGCGCGGCGGCGCTGCTCGACGACTTTCACATCGACGGGCTGCGCGTGGAACTGACCGATGCCATTCATCAGAACAACACGTTGAACTGGGATGGATCGCCGGTGGGGAGCGCGAATAATTATGGAATCAAGTTTCTGCTGGAACTGGCGCGAACGGTGAAGATGGTGAATCCGGCGGCATTCCTGATTGCCGAGGATCACACGGGTTGGAGCGCGATGACGCAATCGCTCGACCAGGGAGGGGTGGGATTCGACGCCGTTTGGTACGCCGATTTTTATCATCATTTAATCGGCGACGGCAACTACGGCGACAACTACGCGAATCTGCTGAAGAATTCAGGTTACGGCACGACGGCGCCACTCAACATGGATTACTTCACCGGCGCGTTGCTGGCTACGCAATACAAGAAAATCGTCTATCACGAAAACCACGATGAGGCGGGTAACGATGCCAACACCGAGCGCACGATCGTGACGGCGGTGAATTATGCGCCGCTGATTGGCGCTACGCGGACGTGTGCCGAGGCGCGCAGCCGTTGGGTTTTCGGCCTGTCGGCGCTATCGGCCGGAACGCCAATGTTTTTGATGGGAGAAGAAATTGGCGCGGCGAAATATTTCACATACGACGGTTTCTTCTTGAATAAGGAAGATTTGATTGGCCAGCGCACGGGTGACGGGCAGTTTTTGTTTCGCTTCTATCAGGACCTGATCCGGCTGTCGACAGGCTCTGCGGCGGCGCGGTCGACCGCAATCGATGTCATCTACCAGCACAACGACAATCGCGTGATCGCTTTCACGCGCAGCTCTCCTGGCCAGCAGTTGCTGATCATGGCCAGTCTGAATGACACACCCTTTAATCAGGGATATCTCATCGGTACCGATTCGTGGCGGCTCCCGGCGGGAGGATGGCAGGAGATTTTCAACAGCGACGCCGCGGTCTATGGAGGGGCTAACGTGGGCAACGGCGGGGCCACGTTGCAGGCGAGTGGAGGGCAGATAAACGCGAACATCCCAGCGCGCGGGTTCGTTGTACTCGCCAAAGTGGGTTAGGAACTGGCGATGTAAGGCTCCGCTCTGTCGATCTTCACTCTGTCGATCTTCGCTCTGTCGATCAGCAACGTGCAACGGGATGCCTGGCGGCTAATTCCCGGGTCAACTTGAAACAGTTTTTGTAGTGCGTTCAGGACTGTCGCCGGGGCGCGAATTTGAAACAATATATAACGCCGACCACCAGCAGCAGCGCGCCCCACCACACATTGGCATGCAAGTTGAAGAGGACCACTCCGGGATTCGCTGGGGGATTTACCAGCTGGTAAATTCCCGCAGCCAGGATCAGCGCGCCATTCACCGCCAGAGAAATGCCGATGAAAAACCAGATCGAAATCGAAATCATCTTTGCCTCCGCCATCGATCAAGGAATCCGCTTCCAGAAAGTCCGCTATCAGGAAATCTGCTACCAGGAAATCTGCTACCAAAAAATTATGTTCAGTATGAAAAAAACGACGGTGACGACCGCTGCCCAGAAGAGCGGCTTCTGATACAGCGGGACATCGCCGACCGAGGGAACTTCTGTCAGTCCATAAACCAAGCCAGTCAATGCGCGGTCAGGCATCGGTTTTGTCGCCAGACTCACCACCACGGTGACCACTACACAGACTACAAAAGACCAGAGCGCCTGATACATATCCTGAGCCAGGGCTTTAGCGTGCGACGAGAGCGCCACATACCGCAACGCGGTCGGATCGATTCTTACCCACGTCCACATGCCGATCGAAGAAAGCGTTCCACACAGCAATCCCAAAAATCCACCGGAGCCAGTCGCCCGCTTCCAGAGCATTCCGAGCACGACCGTGCCGAATAGAGGAGCGATGAAGAAACTGAATAGCGCCTGCACGTAATCCATGATGCTGGCGAACTGCATTACGAGATACGCAGTACCGACGCTGATGAGCACGCCGATGATTGTGGTCCAACGCCCCATGTTTACGTAATGATGATCGCTGCCTTTGCTATTGATCAGCGGACGATAAATGTCATAAGTCCAGACGGTGGTGAAGGCGCTAACATTGCCGGCCATGCCGGACATGAAGCCGGCAATGAGCGCCGTGACACCCAGGCCGAGAAGTCCGGGTCCGCAATAGCGGGCGAGCATGAGCGGGAGAACATCGTTGTAGCTGTGGCCTCCCGTCACCGCGGCCACCGACTCGGGAACCAGTTTTTCCGGCAGTACCGCCAAGCCCAGCAGGCCGGGCAGGATCACGATGATGGGGACGAACATCTTGAATCCGGCGCCGATGATAGGAGCCATTTCCGCGCTGCGAATATCTTTCGCGGCCAGAATGCGCTGCACCACGAGAAAGTCCGTGGTCCAGTAGCCCATCGAAATAATCGCGCCCAGTCCGAAGACAATGCCGGCCCAGTTGATTCCCATGGGATTATTGCTGAATGAACCCAGACCAGACCAGAGATGCACATACTGCTCCGAGGCCCGGTGAGCGATCTGCAGCTTGAGATTAGTCCACCCACCGGCTTCATATAATCCGAGTATCGGGATCAGCAGGGCGCCGGCCCAGATCAAAAAGAATTGCAGCACCTCATTGAAGATTGCCGAGCGCAGGCCGCCCAGCGTCACATAAATGGCCACGGTCAACGACGAAACCCAGATGCTGAAATTGATGTCCCATCCCAGCACGATTTGCATGACCTTAGCCATGGCAAACATGTTGACGCCGCTCATGAGCGCCGTCATGAAGGCGAACGAGACCGCCGAGAGGGCGCGGCTGGGCTCACCGAATCGCAGTTTTAAATATCCCGGCACGGAGTGGGTTTTGGAAATGTAGTAGAACGGCATCATGACCAGCGCGAGGAAAAGCATCGCCGGGATGGCGCCGATACAATACCAGTGTGTCGCGAGAATGCCGTACTGGTAGGCCGAACCCGCCCAACCCATCAATTCGAGCGCGCCCAGATTAGCCGAAAGAAAACTGAGGCCAGCCACCCACGCCGTCATCTCGCGGCCTGCCATAAAAAAATCTTCGCCGGTATTGGCACGGCCTTTTAGGTACCAGCCGATCGAGAGCACGAGAGCAAAATAAAAAACAACGATGACAATATCGACGGGAGCAAGATGTACCAGTCGGGTGGGCACGGCGGTCGCTGCCAGTAGCGTCATTGTTTGTTTTCCCACATCTGTCTGAAAGCGATTCAGAAAAGGCTGGCTGAAGGTTTTCTTATCTCACACCCAACAGCAGGTCAACCGTCAACTGATCGAGACGCTCATACGGCAGGCGCTTCTTCAGAATTGTTTCTTTGTCAAAGGCGCGAGCCAGCAACTGGGAAGCGTTGTTTTTCGAGAAGTGGCTTGGGTCGAAGGTGGAGTTTTCCTTGGCCGAAATCTCACTCAGGATCGCTTGTATTTCTTTGTCGGCGTTCCAACGATGAGCCTTGCCCTTCAAGATCAGATAAGTCCGCATGCAGCCGCGAGCGAAGCCTTTTACGCCTTCATAGTCCTCGGTGCGGTAGGCATGCGCGTCGAAGTGGCGGGGGCCATCGTAGCCGACGTCTTCGAGAAACTTTACCAGCCAGAATGCAGACTTCAGATTGGAAGATCCAAAACGCAGGTCCTGGTCGAATCGATTCGGCATTTGATCGTTTAGATCGATGTGAAAAAGTTTGCCCGCTTCCCATGCCTGTGCCACAGCGTGCATAAAGTTCAGTCCCGCCATGTGTTCGTGGTCGACTTCAGGATTCACGCCAACCATTTCCGGATGATCAAGGGTAGGAATGAAGCCTAGATACTGGCCGGTAGTGGCCATGTAAATGTCGGCCCGTGGCTCGTTGGGCTTGGCTTCCAAGGCGAACTTCATGCCATATCCGCGGTCGATATTGTATTCACAGAGATAGTTGACGGCCTCGCGCAATCGCTTGATCGCCTCATCCGCCCGGCGACATGCGTCAGTCTCCACGCCTTCGCGGCCACCCCACAAAACAAAAATCCTGGCGCCTAGCTCCCGGCTCCAATATCCATGGCCCGCATGGTCTTTTGCAGGGCGTAGGCACGGACTTCAGGATCGTTGGCGGTGAAAGCTCCATCACGAAATACGGGGTGGAAAAAAAGTGAGACGGTCGCCATGGGAACAACAATCTTGTTGCCTTCGCAAGCCTGCTTGAACGAGTGAACGATGCTGTCGCGTTCGGCGGGGGTTGCGTCGATCGGCACGAGATCGTTGTCATGCAGGTTGACGCCCCAGGCGCCGACTTCCGCCAGCATGGAGACGATTTCAGCGGGAGAAATATGCGGGCGCACGGCATCGCCGAAGGCATCGCGTCCGCGGTTGCCCACTGTCCACAGGCCGAACGAAAACTTGTCTTCGGCGCGGGGCTGGTAGTCGTTCGCACTGGTCATAATGTATTCCTCCATCTATTTCTCTAGCGATTTCTCTCGCGATTGCTCCAGCGATTGCTCCGGCGATTGCTCCAGCCGCAGGAGTTTATCACTTAGTGGAGTATGTTCTTCATCGCAGGATATATGCGCCGATACACCGCATAAGTCTTTTCCATAAGCTGCGAGTCTTCCAAGCTTGGATTTGTGTTCTGTGAAACGCGCACCACCGCGTTGCAAGCGGCGTCAACTGAGGGCCACGCCTTGACTCCGACGCCTGCCAGGATCGCGGCACCGTAGGCTGCGCCTTCCTCCGCCTCCACCGTCTGAACCGGTTGGCCATAGATATCCGCTTGAATCTGCCTCCAGAGGGCCGACCTGGCCCCGCCGCCGCCGAGGCGAATCGTCTTTACGGGAAATCCCATTTCTTTAAAAATCGTGAAGGTGTCGCGAAGGCTGAAAGCGACTCCTTCAAGAATCGCGCGAATCACATGAGCCCGCGTATGAGACGCAGTCAAGCCAACTAAAATTCCGCGTGCTTCCGGGTCGAGGTAGGGTGTGCGTTCGCCCATCAGGTAGGGCGCCCACAGCAGGCCGTTGCACCCGGGAGGAGCCTTTGCGGCCTCGGCAGTTAGGCTCTCGTAAGACTCAAGCCGATTGCCCCCGCTAAACTGATCGCGAAACCAACGCAACGACAGTCCTGCAGCCTGGGTGACCCCCATCACCATCCAGCGTCCGGGAACTGCATGGCAAAAAGTGTGCAAGCGTCCGCGATGATCGAGCGCTGGACGATCCGTGGCTGCGAAAACTACTCCCGAAGTGCCGATAGTTGCGCTTACCGCTCCTTCTGAAACGATTCCCATGCCGATGGCGCCGGCCGCCTGATCTCCAGCACCAGCCACTACCGGCGTTCCCTGTTGCAGGCCGGTAGCGGCCGAGCCGCCAGCAGAAATTTGGCCGCAGATTGCGGGAGATTCATATAACGCCGGCAGAAGCGATTCATCCATCTGAACCAGTTCCAGTATCTCCTTCGACCAGCGGCGATTGGCAACATCGAGCAGTAGAGTGCCGGAGGCGTCCGCCACGTCGGTGGCGCGTTCGCCGGTCAATTGAAATCGCACGTAGTCTTTCGGCAGCAGGAGCGAGCGGACCTGGCTCCAGTTTTCGGGCTCATTTTCCCGGACCCACAAACATTTCGTCAGAGTGAAATTTGGGAGCGCGGGATTGCATGTAAGTTGGATCAGACGTTCCGCGCCGATTTGTGCTGTCAAGTCCCGGCATTGCTTCTCAGTCCTGACGTCACACCAGATCAGAGCGGGACGTACGATGCGCTCATGAGCGTCCAGCAGGACCGCTCCATGCATTTGTCCGGAAAATCCGACGCACGCGATCTGTTCACCACGCAGTTGGCCTTGTGCCAGCGCCTTGTGCACCGCTATTCCGCAGGCGCGCCACCAGTCACGAGGATCCTGCTCCGCCCAGCCGATTTGAGGGGACGCAAAAGGCTGATGCTCCTCGGTGGCTGAGGAAATAACGCGTCCGCTCTCATCGATGACGAGGGCACGCGTGCCGCCGGTTCCCACGTCGATTCCCAGAAGATACATATGTAATCGCCTCCGGGTCCGTGCAGCTGCGACTGTAAATCGCGGCCGCACCTGCCCGGCCCACCTGCGAGCCGGCCCGAGAAGTTCGGCTACGAACTTCACTATGAACTACACGGTCACGGTATCAGTGTTTTGGATCTTGCGCTCCGGATGTCTGGGGTTGAGTTGAGTTGTTTTGCAAGCTCTCGAACTCATGCATTTCACGCTGCGCCTCAGCGGTCTTTCCTTGTTTCCGATAAAGTGCTGCCAGGCCAAAGTGCGCCTGCGCCGCGAGCGAGCTTTGCTTCTCAATGGAAAGAAGTTTGGTCCAAGCCTTCTCGGCTGCCGGGGCGTCACCTTCGAGCGAAGCCGCTTTCCCCAGCGCATAGAGGGTTTCCGGCATTTCCGGCAGCAATCGATCGGCCCGCAAAAGTTCCGCGCGCGCCTCATGCGCCTTACCTTGCTCGAGCAAAGCGTCGCCCAGACGGTAGGCGGCTTCAGCGTTGCCGGGCTGGAGTTTGACTTGCAGGCGAAATTCTTCCGCCGCTTTCGGCCACTGGAAAGCTCCGGCATAAACTTCGCCCAGCGCGAGATGAGCTTCGGGAAGGCCGGGCCGCAGCCGCAAGGCTTCTCGATATTCTTTTTCCGCGTCCGGCATGCGGCGCAGCACGAAGTAGTTTTCCGCCATGGCCTGGTGCGCCCGGGCGGAGTCAGGATACGCGGACAGCAGAGTGTCGATGGATTGCTTGGCCAACAGGCCGCTGGCGCGGCCCAGGTAATACAGAAGGTCGGGATCGTTGGGATGTGCGG
>Ga0182024_10024953_pt1 | contig 10587 bp, 8 predicted proteins | sample P32metaG_FD_120480 | JGI IMG/M metagenome (GOLD analysis project Ga0182024, IMG submission 120480) | Permafrost microbial communities from Stordalen Mire, Sweden - P3-2 metaG (Illumina Assembly) | ecosystem: Environmental > Terrestrial > Soil > Wetlands > Permafrost | place: Sweden: Stordalen...
GGGTGGCGGCGCATTCGATGTGTCCGACACCGGCGCCGCGGCGCCGACGGTCGCTGCAACTCCGGCCGCAGCGACTCCGGCCACAGCGACTCCGGCTGTTGCGGAAAAGCCGGCTGCGGTCCAGCCGGTCAAGGCCGCGAAGATCGAATTGCCCGCGAAGGGCAAGGATGTCGAAGCCGCTTGGAATAGCTATTTTGCTCGGCTGCCAGTTCCTGAGCTCGATAGCAAGGATCTTGCCGTCCGGCAGCAAGCTTCCGCCCAGATGCGGCAGCAGAATGCCGCGGTCCGTGAAACAGCCAGGCAATTGATGAACGGGCAGAAGTTCGGCGAAGTGTCGGCCTTGATCCGCGGCGCGCTGCGCAACGGCTGGGGACAACCCTGGATGTACGAAGTGTTGGGGCTCGCCATGCAGGCGGATAACCAACCTCCCGCGGAAATCGAGCGGGTGTTGATGTCGGCCGTCGCGATGGCTCGAACCAACGACGACCTGATGTACGTGGCTTCGTATCTTAGCCGCATGGGCAAGGATTTTTATCCCCGGGCGCTGAAGATCTATCGCCAGGTGGCCCAGATGGATCCCTCCCGATTCGAGCCGTATATGCACGGCCTGGATTTGGCGGTGCGGGTGGGAGACGTCGATGGAATTCAATGGGCTTGCGTCGGCGTTTTGAATCAGGCGTGGCCGGCCGACAAGGCCGACGTGGTCGATCTGGCTCGCCAAACGGCGTTTGTCACGCTCAGGGAACTTCGCAATCAGAAGCGAACCGCCCAAGCGGATCGGTTCGAAGCCGCATTGGATGAAGCGATGGTTCGCGATTGCAAAGTCAAGGTTATCTGGAACGGCGATGCGGAAATTGATCTGACCATCGAAGAACCGTCCGGCACGGTCTGCTCTCTCCGAAATCCGCGCACGACGTCCGGCGGCGTATTGTTGACCTCCGGCGCGCATCGCGATTCGCTGGCCGATGAAGGAACTTCCGAGGAATACGTCGTTACGCAAGGTTTCGCCGGCAAGTATCGAATGTTGCTCCGCCGCGTCTGGGGCAAGCCGACCGCCGGAAAGGTTACCGTCGAGGTCCACACTCATCTCGGCTCGAAGAAAGCGACGCAATTGCGCAAGCAAATCCCCTTGGGTGAAGAGGATTCGATGATTGAATTCACCTTGAAGGATGGCCGCCGGCACGAGGCGTTGTCCGATGCTCAAGTAGCCAATGCGGCCCAAACCATGGCCGGCGTCAATCAGGCGATCCTGGCTCAAGCCGTCGGCGCGCCCGTGGCGATTGTCGGTAATCAGCAATTGGCCGTCGCGGCGGCGAATTCGAATATCGGCCAGCAATTGGCTGCGATCAACGACCCGAACGCTCAACAAGCGTTTTCCGCCTCCCGCAGCAGTAATCCGCTGAACAACTTGCCGGGCGGAGTTAACGCCGCCGGCTTTTTCCCGTTCGCGATTCAGGGCGCTGTCGGTTACCAGCCGGTCATCACCACATTGCCGGCCGGCACGAACCTGGCTGCCACGGCCGTGATCTCGGCCGACCGGCGATATGTGCGCATTACAGCCACGCCACTGTTTTCTTCGATCGGTCCGGTGCAAACATTCAACTTCAACTCGGGTGTTCAGGCTCAGACGACGAGCGGCACATCGGGGCCGATCGGCGGCGGCCCCGGTGGTATTCAATAGCCTAAAGTCGGCTAACGCCGCGCGGCTGGAAATACATCCAATTCCAACGGCGCATGCAAACTGGCCTTGAGCTTTTCGACGGCGATGGCGCCCATGACCGCGTTGTCGGTGCATAGCGCCGGCGGCGCGATGTGCAGTTCGATGCCGCGGCTCATGCACTCCGCCTCCAGCCGGCGACGCAACTCCCCGTTGACCGCCACGCCCCCTCCCACGCACAATCGCCGCAGGCCGCTCTCCTCGATCGCTGCAAGCGACTTGGCCGCGAGACAATCGATCACTGCCTCCTGAAAGCTGGCCGCCAAATCGGCCAATCGGCGCGGTGCCAGCGGCTCGGTGCGAGGCGGTTCGCCGGGCTGCTGAATTTGATAACGCACGGCCGTCTTCAAGCCGCTGAAGCTAAATTCGAGCCTACCGCGGTCGGCAATGAATGGCCGCGGAAACGCAAATGCTCGCCGGTCCCCCGCGCGGGCCGCGGCTTCAATCGCCGGTCCGCCGGGATACGGCAGGCCCAACAGCGCGGCCACTTTGTCGAACGCCTCGCCGGCGGCATCGTCGATCGTGCCGCCCAGCAATGTGAAATCCAGCGGAGTCCGACAGCGATACAAGCTCGTATGGCCGCCGCTGACGATCAGACCAATGCAGGGAAAAACCTCCCTGCCGGCCGCCAACCGGCAGGCATACAAATGGGCCTGCAGATGATCTATGGCGATCAGCGGAATCCGCAAGGCAACCGCCAGTGCTTTCGCCGCCGCCAGGCCGACGAGCAGCGAACCGGCCAAGCCGGGTGTATGGGCGACGGCCACCGCGTCGAGTTGCGATGGTCGCAGGCCCGCCGCGGCCAATGCCGCGTCGATCACCGGCAGAATTCGCTCGACGTGGGCTCGGGATGCAATCTCCGGCACGACGCCGCCGAAGGGCCGGTGAAGCTCATCCTGCGATGCGATGGCCGAACCGAGCACGGCGAGTTGGTCGGTGACGACGGCGGCCGCCGTTTCGTCGCAGGTGGTTTCGATCGTGAGGATGTTCATCGCCGGGAAGCGTCGGGGTCTGGCTCATTTTTCGGCCCTTTACCCCGAAGGGGTTTTGCCTTTGGCCCAGGGTTGCTCGCCGAAGGTGGGCTACCCTGGGATGATGGTCGCGAACAACCGTCTTTTTACCCCGACGGGGTTGCGTCCGAAGCGCACTGTCGCTGGTTCACGAGTTCACGAGGCCTTGGTCAGTTCCGCGGTGAGATAATCGATCGCTTTCTGAAGCTGGCGATCCACGAAATGCGGGCCAGCGGCCTTCTCGGCGGGCTTTTCGGCAGGCTTTTCGGCATCGTTCGGCTTCGCCGCGTTCGATTGCGAAGAAGAACCTGGCTTCGCGGTTTCGGATTTATCGCTGTTCGATTTGTTCGCGTGTGGTTTCGTCGAATCGGGCTTCCCAGCATCCGCAACCGGCGATGGCATCTTTTTGTGAACCTGCAAAATATCAAGGTCGCGGTGATCGGCCAGCAGTTCGGCCATTTCCGAATCGCTCAATTTCAGATCGTAACCGGGATTCGGCATGACGCCCCATTCATCCGAGTCTTTCGAGTCGGGAAAGCGATGGATATTGTGCCCGTTGGGGCGCTTGTAGCTGGCGGTTGTCAGTTTCAACAGGCTTTTGCCGTCTTCCAATTCGATGACGTTTTGGACGCTTCCCTTGCCCCAGCTTCGGTCGCCGATGACGATCGCCCGCTGATGATCTTGCAAACACGCCGACACGATTTCGCTGGCGCTCGCGCTATAGTGATTCACCAGGACGACCATCGGGAAACCGGTGAAAGCGTCGGTCTTTTTCGTCGCATCCCAAACTCGCTTGGGTGAGTTTCGCCCCTCGGTGCTGACGATTCGCCCTTCGTTGAGAAACATGTCGCAGGTTTCCACGGCCGCCGTCAGCAGTCCGCCGGGATTGAATCGCAGGTCGAGGATCAGCCCGCGGAGCTTGCCAGCCTTGAGATCGACCAGCGCCTTCTTGAGGTCCTGCGCCGTGTCGCGACTGAACGTGGTGATGCGGATATAGCCGATGCGCTTGTCGGCATCGAGCATGAAATCCCAATTGTCGTCGCTTTTGCGGTGATCGCCGAGCACCGTGTCGACGTGAATCAACTCGCGACTGACGGTCACGGTTTCCTGTTTGCCGCCGACATCGCCGGCGTGAGCCACGGTCAGCGAGACGCTGGTGCCGACGTCCCCCTTCAGCTTGTGAACGGCGTCGTCGAGCACCATGCCCGCGGCCGATTGGTCGCCGATCTTGAGGATGCGATCACCGGCTTGCAGCCCGGCCTTATAGGCGGGGCTGCCGACCAACGGGCTGAGCACCTTGATCTGGCCGTCGTCGGAGGTGATTTGAATGCCGATGCCGCCGAACTGGTTTTCGACGGTATCGCGAAAATGGCCGGCGTCTTCGGGCCCGATGTAGCTGGAATAGGGATCAAGCTTGCTGAGCACGCCCTTGATGGCCGCCTCCATCAATTCGCGCCGATCGACTTTCTTCACGTAGTTACGATCGACCTGATCGACCGTGTCGGCCAGCGCCTTATACATCTCGAAGAACTCTTGCTCTTCGCGTTTTGCGGCGGCGGCTTCCTCGGGCGTTTTGGGAACCGGCTCGATCGATGGAGAGTCGCCGTGAGGGGCGGCCTGCGATTTCGCCGGCTCCTGGGCAACCGCTAGCATCGCTCGGCTCAGCAGTCCGACGGGAATCGCCACGCAAGCGGTCAACAAGACACCGACGATCAGGCGACGATTCATAGCGGCCGGCTCCGTGAAGATTGCCCCCTTGTCACCGTTGTCTAGTATAGGGAGCCTCCGCCGACGCGACAAGCGCGGCTATTGCCGGGTTGCGGCGTAGTCCGCGACTCCGTCGCGGGGCTCTCGCCACGGAGTGGCGAGCCGCGACGCCGCGGCGACACTAACCCGAAGCGTTGGCGAGGGCGGCGTTGTCCGTCGCTTCGGCGAACCGGACATGATGGACCCAAGCCGGCGTGACATTCGGCCAAACCGCGTCGCAGCGGATTTGGCCCCGTTCGAACAGATCGCCCAGCAAGCGGCCGATTTCCTGCAGCCGCTGCCGTTCGGCCCGGCCGCTGACCACTTGTTTCACCCGGCGGATGGCAATGTATTCGAAGAACGACAATACGCCGCCCGCTTTCAACAGCCGTCCGAATACCGCGAGAATCTGCTCCACGTCGGCCGCGGCGAAATTGTTTAGCGGCAGGCCGGAGATGATTCGATCGTAGCAGCCCTCGCCGGGAAGTTCTTCCAGCCGGCAATGCACCAGTTCGGTCCGCCCCGACACGGCCTGAAAACGCGGCTCCGTCTCAAATCGGCCTTTCAAATGTTGGACGAATTCGTCGTTCAATTCGACCAGCGTCAAATGGTCGTCGGGCTGCAAGACTTCAACCAGCCGAGCGGTGACGGCCCCGGTTCCCGGCCCGACTTCGAGAATTCGCCGCGGTCCCTGCCCCTCGCGCACGTATCGGCACAAAGCCGATGCCAGCCGCCGTCCGCTGGGCAGGATCGCGCCGGTCGTGTGATAGCGGCGAAAAAATTGCCGCAGAAACACTCGATAATCCGACATCATTCCGGCCATAATCGATTCCAAAGAGCCGTACCCAAAGCGAGCGGTCGGCGGGGGTGGGAAAACCGATCCACAAGGTAAGAAAAAGTCGCCACCGATGGAAGGGCGGACCTCTTCGTCCTTCTTCCTTCCTCTGCGTCTCCGCGCCTCCGCGTGAGCCAACGACGATTCTCACGCGGAGACACGGAGACGCGGAGGGAGAGGAATCTTGGGAGTTTGCTCAGTTGTTTGACGGCAGAGTATAACGTGTTCTTGAATCCCCAAGCCATTTCAGGAAATTCCACATTGAGTCCGACCCAACTTGCCGCCGTCTTGGGGCGATTGCCCAGCGGACTGTTCGTGCTGGCCGCCCGCCGGGGTGACGAAGAAGACGGCATGTTGACCAGTTGGGTCATGCAGGCCGGTTTCGTGCCGCCCATGATCACGGTGGCGCTGCGAAAGGGTCGCCGGCTTGCCGAGTGGCTGGCGGAGGGAACGCCGTTCGTCTTGAATCTGCTGGCCGAGGAACAGCTTTCACTGGTTCGACATTTCAGCCGCGAACGGGCCGCCGGCAAGACCTTCGCCGGACTTTTGCTTCACCGAACGTCCGCCGGCCTGCCGGTGTTGGACGGCACGGTCGGTTATCTGGAATGCGAGCCGGTCGGAAAGATCGACTCGGGCGACCATCATGTCTTCCTAGCCCGCGTGCTGGCCGGGCATCTTTCGAGCGGTACGCGGCCGTTGGTGCATATTCGCAAGAATGGGTTGAAATACTGAAATTGGGGCGCACATCGACGCGCGAAACCGCAAGCGAGCATCCCACCCCAGTTGATATCGAAGCTCGCTTGCGGTTTCGCGCGTAGGACATACTGTCGGCTCCGACCGGTGGACTCTCCCCAGCAGCCGTGTTAACCTTAACAGCACGTGGCCGGTCGCCATCCCACCCCATTTTACTCCCGCAGGAGTCCTACCCGTGAAGAAAGTCATTTCGAGTTGCATTGCCGTTGGTTTGAGTTTTATTTTCGGCGGCGCGAAAGTGCAGGCGGCCGATTTGCAGGTCGGTGATCCGGCGCCCGATTTCTCGCTCAAAGGGTCCGACGGAAAGACGTACAATCTGAAGGATTTCGCGGGCAAGCAGGCCGTCGTGCTGGCCTGGTTTCCGAAGGCCTTCACCGGCGGCTGCACGAAAGAATGCCGCTCGTTCCAGACCGACAGCAAGGCGATCAAGGCTTTCGACGTGGCCTATTTCGCCGCCAGCGTCGACACTCCCGAAGACAACGCCAAATTCGCCGAATCGCTCGGCGTGAAAGATTACGCCATCCTCGCCGACCCGACTCGCGAAACGGCAAAGGCCTACGGAGTGGTCAACAAGGAAAAAGGCTTCGCCACCCGCTGGACGTTCTACATCGGCAAGGACGGCAAGATCCTGGCGATCGACAAGAAGATCGACACCGACCATGCAGGTAATGGGGTCGCCGCGAAGCTGAAGGAACTCGGCGTGCCCGAGAAGAATGGTTAGAAGGCTTGAGGCTACAGGCTTGAGGGAATGCTGTAGGGAACGGCCTCCGTGCCGCTCCGTGCTGCGACCGGTTCCAGCGTCGGAACGGCACGGAGGCCGTTCCTTACAGTCCACTCGATTGCACCCAATTAGCCGCCGATCAGCTTTTTGAATTCCGCCTCGCTCAGCACTGGCACGCCGAGTTTTTTGGCTTTGTCGAGCTTGCTGCCGGCTTTTTCGCCGGCGACGACGTAGTCAGTGCTCTTCGAGACGCTCGATGTGGGCCGCCCCCCGTGTTTCGCGATCAGTTCTTCGATCTCCTCGCGACTGTAGTCGACGAGCGTACCGGTGACGACGAGCGTTTTCCCGGCGAGCGGACCGTCTTTTGCCGCCGTGGCAGCGAGAGATTTCGGGGCCGTCATGTCGACGCCGGCGCTTTTTAGATCGGCGATCGTCTCGCGGCCGAAGTCGCCGTGCAGAAATTCGAAAACGCTCGCGGCAATCACCGGGCCGATTTCCATCACCTCGCTCAAATCTTCTTCCGTCGCGGCGATCATGGCATCGATCGAGCCGAAATGCTCGGCCAAAACTGTTGCCACCCTCGCGCCGACATGCCGGATCGAAAGCGCGTTCAGCAGCCGCGCCAGCCCGCGCGTCTTGCTCGCTTCGATCGCGGCCACCAAATTCTCGGACGACTTTTTGCCCATGCGCTCCAAGTCGGACAATTGCTCGGCCGTCAATCGGTAGAGATCGCCGTAGCGGCGCACCAGCTTTTCGTTCACGAGTTGCTCGACCAATTTGTCGCCGAGACCTTCGATGTCCATCGCGTTGCGCGTCGCGAAATAGCGAATCCGCTCGCGGGCTTGGGCTGGGCAATCGACATTCGGGCAGCGGATGTAAACGCCCCCTTCGTCTTTCACTAGCGACGTGTGGCACTCGGGGCATTTGGTCGGGAACACGAATTTATCGAGCTCCCCCTTGCGCTCGTGCTTTTCGACGCGAACGATGTGCGGAATCACCTTGCCCGCCTTTTCGACGACCACCACGTCGCCGACGCGAATATCCTTGCGCTCGATTTCATCGGCATTGTGCAAGCTGGCCCGGCGAACCACCGTGCCGGCCAATTCAACCGGCGCGAGATCGGCGACGGGCGTGATCGTGCCCGTCTTGCCGATTTGAACGCGGATCGCTTCGAGCTTCGTGGTGGCTTCGAATTTCTCGAACTTGTAGGCAATGATCCAGCGCGGGCTTTTCGACGTTGACCCCAATCGCTCGCGTTGATCGAAGCGATTGACTTTCAGCACCAGCCCATCCACTTCGAAATCCAGCTCGTGCAGCCGCTCGATCAACTCTTCGCAATGATCCACCGCCGCGCCGAAATCGGGGAAACATTCGACTTGCGGCGTCGGCGAAAGTCCATAGTCGGAGATTTCGGCCAGAAACTCCATGTGCGTCATGGCTTTCATGCCGTCCGAAGAGCCGGTCCCGTGGCAGAACATCCGCAGACGGCGTTCGGCGCAAATCCGCGGGTCCAAGAGGCGAATGCTGCCCGCGGCGACATTTCGTGTGTTGGCATACGCCGGCAGCCCGTGCGCTTTCTGCTGCTCGTTGAGCCAGACCAGATCGGAGTTGTTCATGTAAACTTCGCCGCGCACTTCGAGCAGCTTCGGCGGATGCTGGCCCGAGAGGCGCAGCGGCACGTCGGCGAGCGTGCGGAGATTGTGCGTGATGTCGTCGCCGACGCGGCCGTTGCCGCGCGTCGCCCCGCGCACGAGCAGCCCGTTTTCATACGTGATCGACACCGCGACGCCGTCGATCTTCAATTCGACGACCCATTCGATGCTCTCGCCCGGCAGCAGCTTGGCAATTCGCTGGCCGTAGGCGCGCAGCTCATCGACGCTGTAGGTATTCTCGATCGAGAGCATCGGAATGCGATGCTCGACCGGCGAGAGACTTTCGATCGGGGCGTCGCCGATGCGTTGCGTCGGGCTATCGGGCGTAATTAGTTCGGGATGATCCGCCTCGAGCTTGCGGAGCCGATCCATCAAGTGATCGTATTCGCGATCGCTGATTGCCGGCGCGGCCTCGACGTAATACTTCCGATCGTGCTCGCGGATTTCGCGCCGAAGCCGTTCGATCTGCTGCGAAACATCGGCCGCCATAAGCAAATGCCTGAGGTACAAAAACACGACCAGCTTGCACGCACGGAACGGCACGGAGGCCGTTCCCTACAGTCGCACTAAATGCTGTAGGGAACGCCCTCCGTGGCGTTCCGTGGACGACCGCCACGGCACGATTGGGCACCCTTCAACAAACCTTGCCCGGCGCCACCGTCACTGGTTTCCCGGCCGCCGAATTTGGAATCAGGCAGAGAAATTTTAGCGGCGCGCTGCCTGTGTTGCGAAACTGGTGGACTTCGTTCGGCCGCACGAACACCACGTCGCCGGCCTTCAGCGCATGTTCGCTATCCCCTTCCATCGCAACGCCCGAGCCTTCCAGCACGAACACTTCATGCTCATAGTCGTGGAAATGCTTTGGCGTATGGCCGCCAGGCGCCACTTCGAATTGCCGCATGGCAAACGTCGGCGCACCATCGTTTGCGGCGACGAGCAATCGAATCTGGCAGCCCTGTGATCCTTCCATTTCAACCGGAGCGGCGGGTACTTGTTCGTAGTGTTGCACGTTCATGGATGACGGCTCCTTTTTCTTAGCGGAATTCGTGAAAATTCCGCTACACTTCGCGGTGATCGATTTCCTCATGGCGCTGCCGCGCGGCGAACTCTCGCCGATCGCGAACGTGATCGAGTCGGATCGCGGCCACGGTGCAAATCGCCAATCCGGCCAGTTCGCCGGCAAGTATCTCCGTCCCGTGCCGGTCGAGCAAGTCCAGCAACGAAAACCCTGGCTCGCCCGGCTGGGGCGACGTCCCGGCCCGATTGGTCTTCATCATCAAAACGACATCGGCGCAAGTCGTCACGGTAAACATCAGCCCGGCAAGCATGGCCAATGCGTAGAACGGGTTTCGGAATAGCTTGTTGATCACGGACATTGGACGGGCGATGCGCTAACAATCTGCAAACAAACAATAATTGTACAACGGCCACCGACGCAATGGCGGCCCAAGCCCAGGGAAGGCGGCCCACGACCTTTTCATCAAGAAACGCCGCGTCCGCCTTCCCTGGGCTTGCGCCCCGACCTCGCCGCTGGGCCGGCTGGGCTTGGTTGTCTATGATAATAGTTTGGCCGATTGTGAAAATAGCCGGCAGGACGACAAGTGAGCGGGACCAAGGGATTTATCCGACTGCGGGGCGTCGAGGTGCATAACCTCAAGGGGATCAATCTCGACATTCCCCACCGCAAACTCGTCGTTTTCTGCGGCCTGAGCGGCAGCGGAAAAACCAGCCTCGCCCTCGATACGCTCTATGCCGAAGGGCAGCGGCGGTATATCGAAACGTTTTCCGCTTACACACGCCAATTTTTCGAACGGCTGGAAAAGCCCGCCGCCGAATTGATCGCCGGCATTCCCCCCGCCATCGCCGTCACCCATCGCAGCAGCAACCGCTCGAGCCGGGCAACCGTCGGCACCGCCACCGAGGCTTACGATTATCTGCGGCTGCTGATGGCCAAAATCGGCCAGGTTTTCTGCCGCAACTGCGGCCAGCCAGTGCGCAGCGAATCGCCGGAGAGCACCGCCAGCGCACTGGCTCCGTTGCCGGCCGGCACAAGATTCATGCTTGCGTTCGCTCCCACGAGCGAAGCCGGAGCCGACCTACCATCAACATTGGCCGGACTGCGCGAAGAAGGATTCGTTCGAGTCGTAATCGAC
>Ga0182024_10024954_pt1 | contig 10587 bp, 4 predicted proteins | sample P32metaG_FD_120480 | JGI IMG/M metagenome (GOLD analysis project Ga0182024, IMG submission 120480) | Permafrost microbial communities from Stordalen Mire, Sweden - P3-2 metaG (Illumina Assembly) | ecosystem: Environmental > Terrestrial > Soil > Wetlands > Permafrost | place: Sweden: Stordalen...
ATCTGGTATCGTTTCTTCATAGCGACTCTCTCCTTTTTTCTTGGCAGAAAAACCACCCAGAGGCGTTTACGCCTCCAGGTTTGAGAGTCGCTTACTTTCTACGAACTAACGGGCATCCTCATGATTGGATATAATGGAACTTCCAAGATCCCAAGGTAGAAATCCCTCGGGCAACCTCGCCTGACAGTTAAGGTCAGTATGGCTTATCAAAATGCTCGACTTGTTCCTAACCGCTTATGATCCGTCTGACCTACCCGGAACAAGCATCGACCCTCTCGGCTTTGAAAGAGGATATCTGTTTCTGGCTGATAAGATACTTCCGGGCCTTACCAACGTCGCAGCACACCCTCGATACTTCGCTCTTCTTTGTGCAGGAATCCACCTGAGTGATGGCGCCGTCGATGCCAGTCGACGCGAGCTGGTTCGCAAACACAGACAAGAGTTCATTCTCCGTCTAGAGCGTTTCTGGGCCTTAGCAAACGTGCTCGCCAGGCCGGACGCTTCAGGCGGGATTCGCGGTGTCACCTATGCGCAGTCCTGGTCCGGCGATCTCCGGCGCTCGGGGGCGACACGGGCAAGCGCCAGGTATCAGCTTCTGTCCCGACAAAGCCAATATGGTGCCATAGGTATCTACGCCAACGTCGCCAGCGGAATGCGGTTTCTGAACCGGGAGGATCTTTCGTTAACTCCTGCACTCGGGGAAGCTGCGGCCGAAGCATTCTTTGCCGAGACGAAATTTCCGAATAGTCTGCGCCGCGCCGTTCTCGACGACGGCGAAGTTTCACTGACAACTTTGAAAAGCTGGGGCGAAGAGGCTCATGTCGAAGCCGAGATCAAGATTGACGAGGCCAGATGCATCTACGAGGCGTTGCATGGGAATCCTGTTCGGTCCCGCACTGCCGGCCTCTTGCTGCAACACCCGCGAAAGGACGCTGACGAAACCGAACTTGATCGCCTGAACCGCGTAGCTCCCGCTCTGAAAGGAAAAGACGAGTCCCAGGATCTCCGGGAAGGCATCTTATGTATCCAGGAATTCGAAGCCTGCTACCGGCTTGCGATGCTCGCTTTTGAGCGGCTGCTTTGGTTGTCCCGCCGTCACGCCGCGGCGTCGGTAAAACTGTCTGAGCTAAAGAATGATCCTGTGCTCCGGGACGTAAGGACACTCCTTCCCGGCCGCGTCCAGAAACTCGCCGGCATTCTCGATAACGGCAAGGATGCGGCCTTTCGCTTCAATCTCGACCGCCTTTCCGACGTGCGCAAGTTCCTCGAAGACGCCGCTTCCGCGTCCACCGATATAAATGCCTTCGTCTCTGCGATTGCTTCCCGCCACGCTGATATCCAGCGCGGAAAGTTTGACCGAGGGCGCCGAAAAATGCCGTGGATTGAACTCGAAGAAGGCCGCATCACGCTGACCATGACGCGTGTCGGCGGAATTAACTGGGAGGCAACGCTACCGGAGCATATTCAGGCGCACCCCTACCGCTTAAATGCCACTGACGCTCTCAATCTTGCTTCGATGAAGGCCGTCCAGTCATGACGGATACATCCGACATCAGCGCCCGGAAGCTCATAGACAAACTAGTTCCCGACCCGCGTTGGGGCTCCATGCGCGGACTTTTCAGCACGACGTATGACCTTGGCCCGGATTTTCTTGAAATGGATTTTCTGCCGTCCGTCTTCGGGTTGGGTGCATGGGATGACCGCAGCTGGGCCACGCGCATCGCGCTCGAAAAAAACCTCGCTCAGCTTGAGGCCGCGGTGATCCTGACTGATGCCCGCCGTTACCGCGGTCGCCCCCGTTCGCTCCGTCTCGAAGTCCAGCCAGGTGTAACGCCACGCGGTTCCGCCCTTCACGCCAAAGTTACGTTTGTGCTTTTTGAACGCGCCGTACGTCTGATCGTCGGCAGCGCCAACTTGACCGAGCGCGGGTACCGCCGCAATCGGGAGGTTGTCGCGATTCTCACCGCGATGCAAAGCTCCAAGAGGGAAGCGGGCCTCATTTATCAGGCGCTCACCGGGGCTAGCGCGGCTCTCGATCCATGGCTCTCGGCCGGAGCGCGCAAACTCCTGGCGGATTCACTCGATACCCTGCGGTCTTGGACAAACGGGAACTCCGACCCGGATACGACTTTCATCTGGACCCATGGTCAAACGAAGCTTTGGCGTGAATTCCTGGGCCGGTGGCCCGGTGGCGAGATGATCAAAAGACTCACCATCATTTCGCCGTTTTGGTCCGAAAACGCCGGCCTCACACTCTCCACGCTCCTCAAGGAGATGAGGAAAATGGGCACCCTGGCCGTCGATGCCGAGGTCCGGCTGCTCACTGACGCTTTTGAAGGGCCAGACGGCCACGTCCTTCCCATTCTTCCCCTGGGGTATACCGCCTACAACTGGGCGGCGCTTGGGGTCAGGGCGACCGCGCAGGCGGTGAGCCCAACGGTCCTTCCGGAAGAACTAGGCGGAATGGAGGGTTTTACGGGGTCACGTTCGCTTCACGCCAAGGTCGTTCTAATGGAAGGCACAAGGAACGGTCTGGCCTATCTGGGATCGGCGAATTTCACAGCGCATGGTTGGGGATTCCTCGATAATCAGACCACCGCCAACGTGGAGGCGGGGTTGGTCATCCGCCGTTCGCTTCAAGCTGGCGTCTTCGACAATTTGATACCCGATCTTGCCGGCAAGCCCGTTCTTCTCGCCAGTGGCAACTTCCAGTCCCTGCAGGCCCCAGAGCAAGGTCCCGAAGACGATCCGTGGCCGGAATTCGTTCGCCAGGTTCTTCTTTCGCCCGCAGGTCTCGCTGATGATGAACTGGAGCTTGTTATCGAAGTGGACCCTAAAGCAACGCCGTACCCCTGGTCAGCGAAGCTCCTCGACAAAGAGGGGTACCCAGGCGAAACGCTCATCCGGTTCGAAACCGCGATCGAGGCCTCGACGACACCCGCACGCGTGTCTCTGTCGTCGCAAATGCTGACTCGATTGCTGACCGACCAAGAGGTCGAGATTTGCTGGTCTGAATGCCCTCGCGGGAGAGCTGTGCCGCTCAACGTGGAAGCCTCTGCCCGCCTGCGATTGCCCATTTCGCCGGTACGTCATCGCATCCAGGAAACCGACCTGCTTTTCTACTACCAGGGACGGATTTCCTGGGAAGAGCTTTTTCCCGATCCCGACGCGCCTGCGGGTCAAACGGACAGTTCGGCGCTCCCCGCAACTCCGGACACGGGCGTCGACAAGTCGCGAATCCAGTCGTACCAGATCCGCGAATTTGTCGAGGCTCTCACCGGCATCACGCAGGATCTCAAAGCCGCGACGCAGTCGGAGTCTTCAATGCGCCTGGCACTGCTTGGGCCCGTAAGCCCGGTCGCGCTTGCCCAAACCGTCCACTATGCCGTGGACGCGGGAGGCAGGACTCCCATGGCGGCCGCTTTTCAATTGGTCGAAATTCTTGCGTGCCTCAAGTCTGCCCGCTCTTTCGCAGTCCCCGAAAGACTGTCCGAGGCGTGGGAGAGACACCTTGGGGACGCCACGAACAAAATCACAACGATATTCAATCAACTTCTTGGCGCGCACGGCGAGCCTTTGGCCAGCAAGGCCTTTGACCGTTACCAGAAGATGGTCCTCGCCGGGGGCGTGAGGTCTGGCACATGATCACACGCTCCAAGGATTTTGACCTGGGCCGGGATCACACGCGTATTAAGGACCCCAATGACGCCGCGCGTCAGCAGTTCACAGTCGACGCCTTACTTGATCGGTTTTTTAATCCGAGATCGGCTCAGCGTTTCGAAATCCAGATCGTCGCCGATGAGGTCGGCATGGGCAAGACTTTTGTCGCCCTCGGTCTTGCCTACTCAATCCTGGCCCATCTCAAACAGCCCCGGATCGAGGCGGATCTCGAAGGTTGCTACCAGCGGGTGCTGGTGCTGACGCCGAATAACCACGCGCTATACCGCAAATGGGTTCGCGAGGTCGAAGAATTCAAGCGTCGCTGTGTCATCCCCGAGCGCCAGTCCAGTGATTTGGCATTCTCACCTTTGCAGGTAGACCCGCTCGACGACCTGGCAGTGGCGTTGCGCAAACCCGGCCGGCAGCCGCAGATGATCATCGCGCGCATGGGACTTTTCGGCGGCGACAAGCTTCTCAACTATGATCTGAAGCGCCGGTTCCTTCTTGGGGTCCTGTTCCGCTATTGGGGCGTCAGTTTTAACTACGAATACCGCTATCGACTCCTGAAAGGGGCGCCAGGTTGGCCCAAGAATCCCGCAGACTTGACCACGCTCACTGAGGAGGAGGACCTGCTGCTCCCCTTCAGCGAGAACCAGCTTCTCGCAATCCTCAACTCGTTCAATTCGGAAGACCGGAGCCTTGTCGACTCTCTGCTCGAAGACTGCCGCGACATAGCCCAGCCTTTTTATCGCAATCGCGAAGAAGCTTTCAGCGTCATCGACCGCAAGCTGACGGCGATTTACCGCTTGGCGACCCATCGCAGCATCCAGCGAGACTTCCCGCTTCTCATCGTAGACGAGGCCCACAACTGGAAAAACGGACCACTAGCCGGAACGAACGGTTTCGAGAATTTCAGCAAATACATCGCGCCTCATGTCCGCCGCACGCTGTTGCTGACGGCGACGCCATTCCAACTCCGCCCCGATGAGATGCTCGAAATCCTGAAGATCGCGGACTTCATGCAGCCTTGTCCGACCAAAGCGGAATCGGCCGTGCGCTGCGAGCGGCTCAGGAAATACCGTCAAGACATCCTGCTTCCCGCGCTAAACCATTCCGAGAAGCAGAGTCGCAGCTTCAGCCGGGCCTGGGTGAGAGTTCCCCTGCGTGTCACACCGGAAACGCTCGTCGATGCATGGAATTCCCCCGAGATCGTGATCGCCCGGGACAAACTGCGGTTTCAAGCCGACGGCGATTTTGTCGCTGCTCCCCCCGCTTCCGACATAGCTACGACCATTTCCACAGCTATCGCCGGTGCGGACCCGGATATCCGGCAGTTCATCAAAGAAGCCCTTTATCTGGATGCTTACAACGCGAGCCTTTCTCGCGAACTCGGAAAATTTGTAATTCGACATCGCCGCCAAACCGATCACCGCCAGTTCCGTGTCGGCATCGAATACGGACTCGCGGCCATGCCCCTGCCTCCCCGGCCGGATGCGCATATCCTCCACGCAGCCCCCGGTCTCGATATCCGGGGAGAAGCGGAGCTGCCTCAGTTTCTCCTCATGCGCTGTGTTTCCGAAATGAAAGGCGGCAAGGGCCGTTCATCTCTGGGCAGCGACCTCACTGGCTGCTACTCGACGCTGCATGAGAGTGCCGAAGGCCGACGCATCAAGGGGGCGCTGAAGGAAACACCGGCCGGACGCCTTTATCTCGATCTTCTCTTTGGCATGGCCAACAGGCGGCACGACGCCCGACATCCCAAGTTATCCTGCGTCGTCGATGAAGTCCTTGACCACTGGAAGGCCGGCGAGAAGGTGCTCATCTTCTGTTTTCGTGTGAATACTGCCGAACGCCTCCACGACATCATCACGGACCGCATCCGCGAGGAATTAAAAGCCCGAAAGAAGAAATGCCTGGGCGGCGAGGTTCAACTCAAGACCTTGCGCGCCCGCCTGACTGGGCGCGATCGGGATCTTATCGTGCTCGGACTGGACCGCATCCTGTGGTCATACGCCTGGGCCCGCCGGGCGGGTTTCCCTCTTCAACCCGACCAGTTTATTCTCGACGATGAGGAACTTGCGGACCTTTCCCGTTTGTCACTTCTCTTCGATGTGGATTTAGCTGGCGAACGCATCGATCGTGTCTTCCTCAATCGCGCGACTGAACATGTTCTCGCGCGTCGTTTTCTCAAACTCGGTATAGATGACGCTGACCTAAATCGTCTGCTCACCCGGATGAGCAGTCAGGATTGGGTTGCCGATCCGTATGGCCTTCATTATCGCGGCGAGCAGGATGATCAGAGCGAGGAAATATCATCCTTTGACGAGCGGGGCTGTCACACTAAATACACCCCCCTTGACCAAGAACCCGCCGACACCGAAGTGCGGCAACGCGCAGATACTCTCAAATCCACGCGACAACGCGCCCGTGTCCAAAAGCAGATTCCGCTGCTCGATTCCTATGCTCTCGCTCCGAGTCTCTGGTTCGGCGCGGATCCCCAGGCCCTCTGGCATGAACCCGAGTCGACTACAGCCAACACGCTTCGCATGCTGCACGACTACCTCTGGCAGCTGACCGCCCCGAGCACGCATGAGCAGACTTTCGTTAGTGTAGATAAGAGCGGATTCGATTACAACACGAGGGCGCTGGTTTTACAGGCATTACGTCGCGCACTCCTGCGGGAGTCTGTCCTCCTCAGGCTATTGCCGCAGCGAAGCGATCTAGACGAATCCGGCTGGGGCGAACTTCTAGCCAAATCATTTCTTGCGGACCTTCCGAACCAGCACGAAAGCATGGCCCACCGCATTGCCGTTTTCCTTGAGGATCTTAAGGCTGCCAGCGGAGACATTGCGGACCCGAGTTCCGCCAGAGGGGCGCTTTACGAAGCCACGCGATTGCGCGACCAGCAGTTTGTCGCGCTGGTCAAAGGCGGTGGCGGCAACATGATTAACACCCGCGATCGAATCTTCAATGGCTTCAATACCCCGCTACTCCCGGAGGTGCTGATCTGCACTCAGGTTGGACAGGAGGGAATAGATCTTCACCGTCACTGCCGGCATGTGGTGCATTACGATCTTGCGTGGAATCCCGCCGTCCTCGAACAACGCACCGGCCGGGCGGACCGCATCGGCAGCAAGACGTTCCGTGAGCGCGATGCCGCCGCTGACGCAAAAACGGTTTGTCTTCAAATCGGCGTACCCTTCATTGCGGGCACCTATGATGAGCGCATGTATGAGGAGCTTCGGCTCCGCGCCCAGACTTTTGAAGTCCTCACCGGCGGTGATTTTGCTGCGGACCACGCCACCGGACAGGACGATATTTCTGGTGCGGAGGGCAAGGAATTAGGCCTCGCAGTTCCTCCGTTGCCTCCGCAGATGATTAACGATCTTAGGGTAAAGCTTCATGTCTGGAGCGCTCCGGATCTCCCGTTCCCAAGGTCCGTTGTCGCCGGGAAATAACGTCGACGACTCTCCTGCAACCGTGGCAGACGACGCGCAGCCGCGAACATAGCGAGGCTCAATGTCGATAAGAGACATGTTGCCGGGGTGGGCCCATGTCGGGAGAGAGTGCCGGGAGTCGAGGGGCCTGAGGCCCCTAAGCGACCGTGCCGGTCGTCCAATCAGGCGTACCACCCGCGCTTTTCGCCCAGATGAAGCTGTAGATTTTGTCGGAGGCTTGCTCTATATCGTCCTCCGTGAACGGAGGCTGGGGCATCGTCTCATAGAGTTTGTCCAGGATGAACACCTTGACTTCCGACTGCGTCGCACTGTTCTGCGTCCAGGCGGGCATCGGCTGGAGGAGCGCCCGCAGGGACGTCAGGAGCGATCGGCTGGCTTGTTTAAGGCGTTCGCGATCCGCCTTGCTGATCTTTTCTCGGAAGAGAAGATCAAACAGAGCCAGCTCATCATCGGTTAGGCCTTCCTCAACCGCCCGCTTCTGCTCGGCGTCGAGGCTGACGGCCAGAGCCATGAGTTCGGCGAACGTCTGTTCGACGGTAGCGCGATCCTTCTCCCGGTTATAGTCGGCGATGATCTCCTGATACTTCTTGTAATAATCCATCCTTAGCGGATTGCGAGCCAGCATCTGTGCCAGCTTCTGCTCCACTACGTCGCGAATATCCTGAAGCGCGGCATGCTTTCGGCGAACTTTACTCGCGAATTCCTCCCGTAATTTTTCGAAGTCAATTCGGCTCAAATCCACCTTTAGAGCCTCGGTACGGTCCTGTCCGGTCGCAGCAGTCCGGATTGCCTCGTTAACGATCCGGTGCAATTCCTTGAGCACCTCCGTAACGTCGGCAGTGTCGCGCTTTTCTTCTAGCTTCTTGTAGATGGCCTCGATGTTGTCGTGGCGCTCAGCATAGGTGAGCGCGCTCGGTTCCATCAGTAGTGCCTTAAACCGGATGAACACCTGCCGAGCCATAATCTCGAAACGGCGCTTACTTTCGTCCGAAGTGTACAAGGCATCGACGGCATCACGAAGGGCTTCGATCCGTGCGAAACCCGTTGCACCTCGCAAACGCGATATATCAAATCCAAGCCCCTGGAGATGCGCCTCCGTAGCCTCAATCGCTTGCAACAGGGCGGCCACCAATACTTCGATGGGCTCGACGATGTCTCCGCCCTCGGCGTCTTCATCGTCCCCGAGAGCATATTGCGCCAAAGCTTCGCGAAGGCTTTTGAGCATGCCGTTATAGTCCACGATGACGCCGCAGTCCTTGCCAGGGAAGACCCGGTTGGCACGGGCGATGGCCTGCATCAGCGTATGGGCTTTCATCGGTTTATCGATATAAAGCGTGGCTAGGCACTCCACATCAAACCCCGTCAGCCACATGGCACAGACAATCGCAATCCGGAATGGATGTTTGGGGTCTTTGAACGCATCTTCGGTCCCGACCCGCTTGCCGTCGGGCGTTTCGAAACCCGTTTTCATCACGATGCGGTGCGGAATGATGTCGACATTCCATTTCGCGAAGTCCCGCACCTCGTTTTGAGCCTCGCTGATGATGATTTCGATGATGGTGCTTTCCATCCACTGCGCCTGGCCGCGCAGGAATTCAACATCGTTTTCGAGCCGTTCGCGTTCGTCCGGATTGACAGCTTCTGCAAGCTTGCCCGCCTTCGCCTGAAGCTCGGTCTTCACCCGTTGGAGCTTCGCCTGCCATCGCGGCTGGATAAGATTAAACATCCGCCCGCATGTGATTTTGTCGATACACACGAGCATGGATTTGCCGGTCTGCCAGCGGGTTGAACAATGTTCGACAAAGTCGTTGGCCAGCTTCTCCAGGCGGTCGTCAGCGGTGATGACCTCGTAATCCTTCCCGAGCAGTCTTTCCAGCAAAGATTCCTGGTCCGGATCGAGTTCCGCTTTCTCTATGGCGTCAGCGATGCGGTCGTTTAGGTCGAGCCGGGAGATCCCGAGTTTCTCGCCGCGGTTTTCGTAAACGAGCTTGACCGTGGACTGGTCTTCTTCGGAGCGCTTGAAATCGTAGCGGGATATGTAATTGCCGAAGATGCGCTTGGTCAGTTCGTCGTGCTTGAACAGAGGCGTTCCGGTGAATCCGATGAAGGAGGCGTTGGGCAGTGCGAGCCGCATGTTGCGGGCGAATTTGCCCGCCTGTGTGCGATGCGCTTCGTCCGAGATGACGATTATGTCGTCACGAAGGCTGTACGGCTCTGTGATCGGCTTATTGAACTTGTGGATTAGGCTGAAGATGAAACGGTGATTGCCGCGCAACAGCTCGCGCAGATCTTCTCCTGAAGCAGCTCGCGGCGTCTTTTCGTCAGTAATCCCGCAGCCAATGAACGTGCGCCATATCTGCGTATCGAGATCATCGCGGTCGGTCATCACCAAGAAGGTGAAATTGCCGGGAACGACGCGGCGCACCTTCTCGGTGAAGAACGCCATTGAATATGACTTGCCGCTGCCCTGCGTATGCCAGAACACGCCCAGTCGGCCCAGGTCCGGGTTGGCGCGCTTTACGAGCGGTAGAAGGTCATGCTTTTCATCAGATTCGGCGCGCACAAGAGCCGTTTCAGTGCCTAATCGTTCAGGCGTGCGCGGCAGTTCGGGCATTGGAACGACATATTCGATCAAGCGCTTTTCCGGCGGGATTTCACGCTTGAGTTCTTCCTGTCGCTCGACGGAGGCGACCGCATTGTTGACGCCAAGGACTTGATGGTTGCGCGCGACGACCTTGCGCGTTCCGCCTGGGCGGCCGTCGTCGAAGAGGATGAAGCTTTCTACTAGGTCGATCAGCCTGTCTTTGGCGAGCATGCCATTCAGCAGGGCTTCTGCGTCGACGCGCCCCTTTTCGTTTTCGGCGTTCCGCTTCCACTCGACGAAATGCTCCCAATCGCTGGTAATGGAGCCATAGCGCGCCTTATCGCCGTTGCTGACTATCAAGAAGGCATTGTGGTGGAAGGCATGCGCGATGCTGTGTTCCGAGAGGTAGTCGGTGAGATTGTCATCGAAGCCGGCTCGAATATTTCGGTAGACCGCCTTCAGTTCAATGAACACGAGCGGCAATCCGTTCACGAAGCAAACCAGATCGGCGCGGCGATAGTAGTGCGGTACGCGCAGGCCCTGCACTTTCAATTCGCGCACGGCGAGGAACCGGTTGCTACCAGGGCGATTGCGAAAGTCGACAACCTTGGCGTGCGCGTACCTTGTCAGTCCTGAGGCGTCCCGCCACTCGACGGGCACGCCATTGCGGATGAAATCGTAAAATTCCCGATTGTGCTGGATCAGCGATCGCGCCATATCAGCGGTCGTCAGCTTGGTGACGGCCTGTTCGCGCGCGGGCTCCGGTGCGGTTGTCCCCTTGACTGAGACAAACAGTTAAGACACTGATCGCCGTTCGCTGTAAATTCATTGTGCCCGATCCCGGAACGGTTTTAGGATGGACCTGCCGGTGAAGCGGAGACGGGC
>Ga0182024_10024955_pt1 | contig 10586 bp, 10 predicted proteins | sample P32metaG_FD_120480 | JGI IMG/M metagenome (GOLD analysis project Ga0182024, IMG submission 120480) | Permafrost microbial communities from Stordalen Mire, Sweden - P3-2 metaG (Illumina Assembly) | ecosystem: Environmental > Terrestrial > Soil > Wetlands > Permafrost | place: Sweden: Stordalen...
CCTATCCCCATGCCCGCTTCGCCGCCACTCATCCTCGGTAAGAGCCGTGTGCGTAAACGCGCTCGCACGGATCTGTGCGGGGGGCGATCAGCGATGGTCGTCCCTACCGCGACAGCTACTTTCCAGATTCGCGGTTTGGCGTCGAGCTGAGAGCCGAAAAATTCCGGTCACCATGTGGACGCAATCGCTAGAATCGATGCGTTGCGCCTGAGATCGAAAAGAGACAGTGCTACTTCTGAAACCCCGCCTCCCAGTTTCCTTACCCTTCGCGTCCCCGGATCGGCACGCGCTGCACGGCGCGCTCAAAGTTCTGATTTAGTCCGGCCAGAACAAAGGCCCGATTCACCGCAGCCCGCGTGACTGCTGGGGTCTTCCCAGTTCGCGCCCAGGGAATCGGCAATAACCATGGCGGGTGGGCAGCATAGGCTGCGCATTGGCGAGGCCCGTGTAGAATATAAGGCGTGAAAACGCGCCTGATCCTTCCACTTCTGAAGACACTTGTTGCGATGTTCGTTGCGGCGCTGGTTGCAGGATTCGCCCAAACGCCTTCTCCAAATGAAGCTGGAGTCTCCATGGGGCACTTCCATGTCGTCGTTCGAGACGTGGATGCTCAGAACCGATTCTGGCTGGCCCTCGGCGGCGTGCCAGTCGAGAACGGACCGCTCAAGATGTTTCAGTTTCCGGGAGTGTACGTACTCGTTCGAAAGGGCGATCCCATGGGAGGAACGGTGGGATCCTCGGTGAATCACATCGGGTTCTTCGTGAAAAGCATGCCGGATTCGCTTGCCAAGTGGGAGGCCGCGGGCTTGAAAATCGAGAAGACTCAAAATCCCAAACAGGCCTATCTGTCAGCCCCGGAAGAGATTCGCCTCGAGATGATCGAGGATTCCTCTATCGCCACGCCGATCGCCAGCCGTCACATTCATTTCCACAGCGCCTCCGCGGTTGAGATGCAGTCGTGGTACGTGAAAATATTCGGCGCCAAGCCCGTGGAAGCACGTGGGAGCAATACGGCCGCGGAAATCCCTGGAGTAAATCTGACATTTTCGAAAGATGAAATGAGCGTAGCTTCTACGAAAGGGCGTTCGCTCGATCACATCGGTTTCGAGGTGAAAAATCTTCAAACTTACTGCAAGAAGCTAGAGGCTGCCGGTGTGAAGCTCGACCAGCCTTACCACCAGATCCCCAATTCGAGAGTCTGGGTCGCATATGTAACGGACCCTGCGGGAACCTATATCGAATTGACCGAGGGTCTCGATCCGAAGTAATTGCCGTTATCCCAGCGAACCGACAGGACTGGAAATTCCTAGCGTATCCGCCAGAAAGGGGGCAATTCTCCAAATGGCTCAAATGCAGAAATCGACGGTTCTCGTCGTGGGCGGCGGCCTGAGCGGCCTGTGCCTGGCTCATGCGCTCCTCGCACGAGGCTTTTCGGTCCACATCTTCGAGCGAGATGCGAGTGCTGATGTGCGGGGGCAGGGGTATCGGCTCACCATTGATGAAACCGGAAGCCAGGCACTGCGCGAGTGCCTGGCCGCCCGGAACTATGAGTCCATTCGGGCGACCGCGAGCCGCATTGACCGAACCGGTGAGTTCCTCTTCATGGACGAACGAGCCCGCGAGTTCCACCGCTTTACATTCGACATGACTACCCTCGAGAATCGCGGCCTGATTGCCGGGCAGGTGGACCGGAGGACACTCAGGCAGGCGCTGCTTGCCGGACTGGGGAATCGCGTTCACTTCGGCAAGACGTTGGCTGATTATCAGGAGAATTCGGGGGGGCATCGCCGCCCGATTTGAGGATGGCTCCGTGGCCCATGGCGATCTTCTCGTCGGCGCGGATGGCACCAACTCGAAAGTTCGACGTCAATGCCGGCCTGACGCAGAGCCGCACGACACAGGGGTGCGAGGGATCTTCGGTCGAACTTATGTGACGGCTATCAACCTGCCCGTGCTGGAACCACTGCTCAGGAACGCCGGAATGATGGCCCTGGGGCCGCGAGGCTCGGTCTTCTTCTGCACGTCGATGCGATTTCGGCAATCGCCTGCCGTTGAAGCTGCCCGATTGGGAATCGAGGGCCAGGAGTGGCCGTCGCAGGATTACTTCATGTGGGCTGTCACAGTTCGCGATTCTCGAACCGAAGGTCGCGGGAGTCTGATGCCGCAGCCCGAGGCGCTCCATGAATTGGCAATGTCAGCAATCGAGGGATTCCACGACGATTATCAGGCGCTGGTACAGAGTGCGGATCGGAACGACCTTGTGCTGGTCCCAATTCGGGCCGCGCAATCCGTCAGGCTCGCGAAACGGAGTAGTATGACGCTCATCGGCGATGCTGCCCATACTATGCCACCGTTCGGCGCGCACGGGGCCAACACAGCGCTCAAGGACGCACAGGTGTTGGCCAATCAGCTCTCAAGCCGCCCAAGCATTGAGGAGGCGATCAGAGAATATGAAGCCGCAATGGACCGCTACAGTCGTCAACTCGTTCGGAGTGCCTCGCGCATGATGCTAATGGCGACCGCAAACTTCCCACTCAAGCGGACGATCTTTCGTACAGCTTTGCGGGCTGCAACTTTGTTCTCCCGATCATAGACGTTTTTTTGCGGTTGGATTGCCGGCCACCCCGAAGCACAAGTTGACGAGAAGTCTCGCCAAACCGTCGAAGTGCCCCATTCAGCGACGCGCTGGCAATCAACTCCTGGTTTACGGCGTATCCGGTAGCTATCTGATCCTTCGGTCCTAGCAGAACCGCCGTCAAAGGTAGTGGGCGTTGCCCGACGGAAACTATTGCCGCATCCGCCAATGTCGACGCGACGATATATGTCTTCTCGCTGAACACCCGGCCTTATTGCTTCCCGAGGCGGGCGCGGTCCTTTTCGTCTTCCGTGCAGACATACTCCAACAGATCGCTATCTGGCACCAGCACCTCGGTCGCCTTTACAGTAAATGGCTTGGTGTACGTTTTGGGATCGTCGATGGTCAACTCCAAATCCATATGACCGTAATCACGCCGGTGGAACCGCTCCCGAATCCGGAGTTCCTCGCTTTGAGGGTGTCCCGTTGCATCAAGCCAACCCTGGTTGTTGAAGCCTGTCGCATCCACGATCAGAGCATCGCCCTCCCAACGGCCGACCGAATAGCCCATCCACGTTGGTTGCGGATCAACGGGAAGCGGGCGGCCATCCGTGTATATTTGGCGGTAGGTGTTGCTCTCTTCATAGAGCACCGCGATCACTGCCGGCGTTTGAATGATCTTAAAGGGAAGATAATTATCGAGGTCACCGCGCGGAATGCCTTGGGGAACACAGCGCGTCGATGGACTCTCCCTGCTTCCGCCCTTTGAGTTCTTCTGGAACAATGCGGCGGCTTCGGGGCGCAGAGGCGCTTCCTCCGGCTTGAAGTCCGCCAAGATATTCAGGAAGTACTTCGAGAAGGTGCGCGGGTCGTCTCCCGGAACCACAAAATCCTTAAACACGTCGCCGAACAGCCGCTCATTCTCGCCGAGCGGTGCATACTTGGCCTGCCACACCCCAGAGAGATCCGGCTTGCCGTTGGGAGCCCTCGGCGCCTTGGCGGCCAAGTTCAGTTTGCCATCGCGTGTGCGGGGAGTGCCGGGCGCCGGATAGTTCAACCACTGCGCATGCGCGGCAGTTGGGAGCAACGCGAGCACAGCCGCCAGCAACTCTATTCGCATACCAAGATTTTATAGAATCGGGCGGCGATTCGACCCTTGAATGCTTCCGCAAAAACGGCCAAGTCCTGAATCACGGCGCACCCTTCCAATACTTTTCCTGTAAGACCGCCCATCGGTCGGCTTTCTTGCGTTATTTCTTCAACCCTATCCGGCCAGCGCAGCCATGCGTTATGCTTAAGGGCTAATAAACGCGCATCCGTTGAAAGGTGAATACGATGAAAAAGATGGCCGCGATTTCGATGCTACTGGCATTCGGCCTGCTGAACAGCATGTCGTACGCCCAATCCCAAGATGACATCGCCAAGCAGTTTGTAGGCACGTGGCGGTTGGTGTCCTGGCCAGTGCGCTCGGCCGACGGAACGACGAAGCAAAGTCCAATTAGCGTCGCCTATCTTATCTATAGCGATACCGGTCACATGTGCTCTGTCGGCATGAATCCGGATCGGCCGCGATGGAAGTCAGCAGCCGCTCCCACGCCGGAAGAAGCGTTGTCCGGAATTAAGGGAATTTACGGTTACTGCGCCACCGTGGAGATTCATGCAAAAGAGGGGTTTGTGGTGCATCACGATGAGATCGACGCAAGTCCCAACAATGTCGGCAGGGATCGCAAGCGATGGTTCACATTCGAAGGGCCGAATCGAGTCGCGCTGCGGATCGATCCTCCCGGACTCACCGCGCCCGTCGTGGAATCGACGCTGATCTGGGAGCGGGTTGTGAAATAACCCACCCGGAAAAACATAGCTCCTGATTTACGGCGCATCCTTCCATTACTCTTCAAATTCGGAGCTTGGCTCAGAGTCAAGGCTCCGCAGAAAAGTAGTAATGGGATCGTCCGCCGCCCTCACACCCGAGCAGCAGGGACGTAGAAGTCTAATCAGCTCATTTTTCTGTCCTATTTCGGCGGAGTTTCATTGCCCAATGGGGCAAGCGGGATTGCCCCTAGCAAAGGGAACGCATTGCTCTGGATGACTTGGGCGACATCTTTGTTGCCGGCGTGACCAGCGCCACTGATTTCCCAGTACCGGGCGTAACGCCAGGCAGTCTCACTTCGATTACCGGGCTGCCCTGCCCACAACTGACCACATGCTCCGCTGGCTTTCTGGCGGAGTTTTCTCCAGGCGCAGCCGCTATCAACTACGCGACGTATCTGGGAGGCGCCGGCTCCGCCTCGGACGGAGGAAGCGGATCGGCGCAGGATCAAGCTAAGGCGATGGCGCTGGACAGTTCGGGTGATGTTTATCTGGGAGGGTTGGAGAGTTCCGAGGACTTTCCAACGACGCCCGCCAACGCGCTGATGCCGGGCTCGCCGCACTTCGGGTCCCACGGCTTCTTCGCAGTAATCACCATGGCAGTACCCCAGGCAGTAGTGCCGAACGTAGTCGGTCAAACGCAGGCTGCGGCCACGACGGCGATCACGGGGGCGGGCCTGGTGCTGGGCACGGTTTCGAACGCTTCTAGCAGCACAGTGCCATCGGGCAATGTAATAAGCGAGAGTCCCGTGGCCGGGACATTAGTGAATGCCGGTTCGGCGGTCAACCTAGTGGTCTCTGCCGGCTCGAATCTTGCCATGCCGGTAATCACCTGGTCGAATCCGGCAGCCATCACATATGGCACCGCGCTTAGCACTACGCAGCTTGATGCAACAGCGACTTACAATGGCGCGTCCGTGGCGGGAACGTTCACGTATACGCCCGCGAAAGGTACAGTGCTGACCGCAGGAACCCAGATTCTCTCGGTCACCTTCAGTCCGAGGAACACTGCCAAGTACGCCGCGCCGCCCAGCGCCTCGGTCACCCTGCAAGTGAACCAAGCCAAACCCAAGATCACGTGGGTGAAACCGGCGGCCATTACTTATGGCACTGCGCTCAGCGGCACGCAATTAGATGCAACCGCGTCCGTTGCCGGCAGCTTTGTCTATTCGCCCACAGCTGGTACGGTGCTGACGGCCGGCGCACAGACTCTCTCCGTCACGTTTACCCCCACGGATACGACCGACTATACGACGGCAACAGACACAGTGACGATCACCGTGAACAAGGCCACCAGCACAACACTGATCAATTCCAACCTGCCCAACCCCTCGCAGGTCGGCCAAGCGGTGACGGTGACGTTCACCGTGATGGGAATAGGTGTGCCCCTCCTCACGCAGATCGGCCAACTGTTCCATGTCGATGATGGCTTGGAACTCGACGACGATGACGAGAATGATCCGGGCTACAGCCACGGGCTGCCTCGCTACCTGCGTCCGCCGCCCCGCCGCAGATACCTGCGTGGCAAGAGCATCTGACGGCCATCCGGCACGCGTTGGAACAGTGCTTTGAAAGCAACGTCTCGCGTATGTCTTCCATGCCAACTCCTCACCACCGACCCCGGAACAGCGAGATCAATCAAAACTGGCGAGTTGAGGGCCGCCCGTTTTGTGGCATGGCAGGCGTATGGGCTTTTTCTGCTCCGTCCGAGTTCACGTTTCGAAGACAGCATCCTTGGGTCAATCCTGCTCCTTCCCGGCGATCTAATCGGGAGAGTAATCCCCAACAGGCTAGCTATTTTGATTCTTGCTATCCCACTGAATGCTCTGGCTTGGTATTTAGCAGCTCGGATCATGAGATTACTGGCGAGATCAGCAGGGACACACTTTTAGCGCACTACCCCCGGCGGGACGCCTTGCCTGGGCCAGGGTTAGGATTCATCAAGGCCCGACGTTGATGAGCGCACCCGAAGGAGTGCTAGCGCTGCCAAAACTCGCGTTGATCGGGTTATCGCCTCTCGGCGTGGACAGCGGTACTGCGACATTGATCTGGCAAAGTCCGGGACCGGCCAGTCCAGCGTACGTCACGCTGGCAGTGCTGCCACCGATTTGAACCGACGGAAAAGCCGGCAGTGCGCCCGATTGGGTCGCAGAGCCTTGTACCAAACCGGCGGCGGGCAGGCCGCAGCCATTGCCATACAGTTGAAGGGTTTCGGGCGGCTGAGCGGGCGAGAACGGATACCCGGGAACCGAAAGGGACATCGGGCCCACCAGGCTGTTGTCGGCGTGCGTTGCCACTACATATGATGATCCGCTGAGCAGAAAAAAGGCCGGTGCAACGGCGTTCATGTGTGCAGTGAACGGCGCGCTCACATTGGTTCCATTAGTTAGTTGGATCTGAACCGAACCGAGCGCCGTGTCGAGCGGCGTAAGAACATTGACCTGCGTCGAACTGATGTAATTGACGTACGCGGGTTTGCCATTCACGGTTACGCTTACTCCATCTAACTGCGTGGGCATCTTGCCGGAGGCGAACTCCGGCGCCGAACCCCAGTTCAAGCCGCCGGGTCCGACAGCGTTCGGAGCAAGGTTCGTTCCGCGGAGTTCGATAAACGTGTTTTGCGCGATATTCACGCCACCACCGGAAACATTCACGGAGGTGATGTTCACCTTTCCGGCGACCGCTTTGAGCGTTCCATTCACTGCGCTCACTGGAAAATAAGACCGGTCGGTAACCACGTCCATCAGATTTTCGTAGATGGGCGCCTTACTTTGGATATACTGCGCCGGCAGCACATAACCGAGAAAGCCCACATACTGAATGGTGCCATCATACGGTTTGTATACGAACTCACCGGTCCCGAGCTGAACTTTGGTGCATAGTTCGCACGGGTTCGTACTGAGCCGCAATTGGCCGGTCTGGGTGCTCTGAAGAACAAATAACGGAAGCGAGTTCGCCACTGGCTCCGCGTAGGTATAGAACGCGGGACTCTGGCCGGCTGGACCGGACGTTGTTAATACCGTCTGTCCGTTCGTAGTCTGCAAGTAAACTGGCACGAGATCCGCATTGTCCTCTGTAAAATTCACCTGCCCGTGCGTGGCGCTTGCCGAAAGGGTATTTGCAAGAGAGGAAACGGTGCCGAGCGTCCCGGAAACCATATATACGCGGAAGAAGAACGCCGACCCGGGGGCTTGCCTGATGAACGGAGTCGCCTCCACAACTTCAAAATCGTTCACCGCCGGACCGGTGCCATAGCGAAAGCGGGCTGGGGCGTATTGGTAGCTCGGCATGGGCGTGATGTCTTTACCGAGCACCACGGCGAGAGTGGGACTGGCCTGGTTCGTGGAATCTTCGGTCCACGCTATCCAGCCGCCGGTGTCTTTTAGGTTCAAAGCCTTCCCGTCACCGAATAGTGCGCTTACTACCGTCGCCGAACCATCGGGATTGCTGGCGAGAGTGACCGGCAGAACCGATTTACGGACGCCCCCCCAAGGCGTGTCATGATAGTCGATCAGATCTTGACCAAAGTTGTAAATTACATAAGTGATCTCTATGACACCGGAGCCTAAATCCTTTACCCGGTCGTAATAGAGCAGCCCTGCTTGGTTTACGTTCGGAATATGCGCCTGCTGACCCCAGTTCAGGACTGAGAACGCATTGGACCCGCTATCGAAATTTCTGGCCAGCATCGGTGAGTAAAAGGTGGTCGTCAGGATGGGGTCGTCCAGGTAATCCCCGGCCTGATGAATGAAATAGGCGTGATCCGGCGTGGTTAGATTCAATGCCTGGTCAACGCCGATCAACTGAAAGATTTGATCGATCCAGTGGGCGTCGGGCTGCGTCTGCGGCGCCTGGCTTTCGCCGTACGGCCCGCGAATGGAGTAGAGTTGTCCCCCTTTACCGACGCGCACCTCCCAAGTGGCGCTGGCCGAGTCAGCATGTTTCAGGCTGGCGAAAAATACCTCGCGTTCATCGAGGCCGGGAGCCCATTGCGAGCCGGACGGGGAATAGGTTTCCGAATAACTGAGCTGCCCAGAGTAGCTTAAGCCTGTAATGTTGGGGCTTTGTGGGAAGACGTTCAAAAATTCTGGGTCACCAGCGGACAGTCGAAGCTCACCGGAAAATAGAAGCAGACTCAATCCCGCCACTGTATGGGCGCTCCCTAACTTGTGTTTGAGCATGAAAGTTCTCAGAGTCTACCACGCCGGCTTTGTCTGTGCGGGAGAAGTGACGCAGCCGCTACAATTGCAGCACGATCCATCTGGCCCGCTGCCTCATCGCCGAGACGTTAGGCACCCCCAGTCCGTGCGTTATCGTTCTTGACCTGCACATCCCAAGGCACAGCGGCCTGGCAATATTGGAAGCCATCGAGCAAACGCCTCCGGTCACGCACATTCAGATCGTCGTTTTCACCAGCGCAGCCACTCAAAGTGGATGACGGCGGCGGGACTGTGGCGGGGGCGTCCACGGCGGGCCCAACGCGTATAACGCAACTGAGGCAGGAGAGCGAGATGGCCTTTACGGTAGCGGAGGCCGACCGCGAAGGTTAGCGCCAACTTCAAGATCAGAGTGGAAATTGTTATCGAAACTGATGGTTTCTGCTGCGCCGCTCGCGTTAATAATTGTTTCATTGCCGGCTTGACGGATTCCTGCCGTGCGGAAAGCCCAGCCAGTACCGATGAAAGGCTGCCATGATGACATACGACGAAAATAATTTACGCGCGTAGACGAATCGCCGTTCGGTTCGGAACCGGTCGAACCGCCTCAATAGCTACCAACGATGTGCGTTACCGCGCCTGATCCCTTGCGGGTCTAGAAAAGACCAAGAGGCCCGACAACCCCACCTACTTGCCGCCGGGTACGTAAACCTTCGAAGGCCCCACCAACGTAACGTGCGGAACTTCGGTTTTGAGTTTTACCCGCCTATAGCCTGGGTTCCCCTGAGCCAAGAACGTGAGCAGGTGCTGCCCACGGAAATGCTGGTTCAACTCGTTCAGATAGGGAGCGAAGGACACCGGGTTAGAAGTCCCCAGCCAAAAAAATTCACCGCCCGTTTCTTCGGCAAGTTGCGAAAGGTAGTTTTGTCCCCAATTGATCTGCCAGAGGCTGTGGCCGAAATGTCCAGCACTGCTGAAATAGATGGAATGTACAATCACGCCCTTCCGCTGGGCCGCTTCGATGGCCCGGTCACGGTACGGGTTCGAGGGACCGGGTCCATAGTCAGGATCGATCCCGCTTGTGATCATCAGCACTTCGCGAGCTTGGTCGGCGCTCGGCCATTTCTGAATGAGGTCGATGAGCGCCAGGTACGGGCTGGCGGAGATCCCTGGCAGGCCGAGAGGAAGCCGGATCGCTTTGGCTGCCAGAGCGTGGTCTGCGGTAGGTTTCTGTTCCACCTGCACCGTTCCGTTGCGCAAGTAGCCGATGCCGACTTGCGTAGTGGACGACTGCTCAAGCGCGAACCTGCGGAGATCCTCTAATTGAGTACCCAGCGCCGTGTCCGTGCCGTCGTCGATGAGGAGCCAGAGTTGCAAGCCGGTTCGATCATTCTGAACTGGCGTCCAGTCGGCGACCCGTATTCGCTCGTTATCAAGATAAACCAGGACGTCATCTCGAGTGAGATTGGGCGGAACAGCGTCCTTCTGCCCTTCCACGGTCACAACGATGCGTACCGGCACACCCGAACCGGTCACTTGATCCTGCGCGGGCGCCGGGCCGACAACAAAGCAGACAACCAGCAAAGCGAACGCGTTTCTTGTTGTGAACATATTTAAATGCCCCACAGCTTAGACGCTGTGGAGCTTCGCGGCGATTCCGAAAGTGAGTAGTGTCGCCTCGCTGACGCCTGAGGGCTATGTCGACCGGACGCGCGTTGCAGCCCTGAACTGCTGGCCCGCGGCTTGCACGCTCGCGCCCAGAATCCGGTCAGTCTCCGATTAGTTCAGGGAACCGCAATGCCTACCGATAGTGATGCTATGAAAGCGCTGCAGCGGGGTTTTGCGTAAACTGCTAGCAAAACCCGTGGAATGGAGGTGCTGCAGCAATATGGAACAGTTTATCGGATGTGATGCGCACAAGAAGTTTTCTGTGTTCGTCGCGGTGAATGAGAAAGGACAGGCCGGCGAGGCGCTCCGGGTGGCAC
>Ga0182024_10024957_pt1 | contig 10586 bp, 10 predicted proteins | sample P32metaG_FD_120480 | JGI IMG/M metagenome (GOLD analysis project Ga0182024, IMG submission 120480) | Permafrost microbial communities from Stordalen Mire, Sweden - P3-2 metaG (Illumina Assembly) | ecosystem: Environmental > Terrestrial > Soil > Wetlands > Permafrost | place: Sweden: Stordalen...
ACCATGAAGCTGCGCCAGAAGCCCGGGAAGGTCGTTGCGCGCGATCTTGAACGTCGATTGTGCGCCGCTATCCATCCACTGCGTTGTGCTGAACGGGAAAGCGCAATGGATTTCCGAGGTGGACGCCGGCAGTTCAATGCTGTGATCCAGCCGCACCCTTGCCCGCGTATTGCCAAAGAGTCCGCTGATATAGCACGGCAGCAGGATTCCCACGACCACGATCGCGAGGAGGATGCAAAACCGCTTTACGACAGCGCTTTTCAACGGATTACTGACGGTTCTACCTTTCGTCGCCCGGCACTGGCGGAGCGTCCTGAACGCGCGCCGTTATCCGGTCAAATTCATCCCAATTTCCGCGAGCCTTCCGCTCCTCGACGCTTAGACGCAACAAAGGTACCGCGACCGCGGCGCGGAGCGCCCGGGATATCCAGGTATCCATGCTAACATGCTCCCGCTCCGCCTGGGCGAGCAACGCTTCGTGCAAATCGTCTGGAATGGCGGCGTGAAGTGTCGTCATGGCTGGTCATCGAACATTCGCGGAAACTCCCTTGGTTGCAAGACAGCAACTCCGAACGCCGCTGCGGGTCGAAGGTGGCGGATGTTATGAGTGGTGATAAATCGAGCACCGGATGCCTCTGCGAGGCGGAGGAGCGGCTCATCATCAGCCTCGGGTAGGCGCGGTGGCATGGAAGTATCCAACTCCCAGGAATCCGCGGCCTGGCAAATTGCATTGAGGTACGAATCCACTTCAGAAAGAGTAAGGCCGAGCGCACCGGAGTTTCGCTTGAGCACCTCTTCGTATTCGGTGAGGAGGTGATTGCTCAAAACGAGCCGCCACTCCCCGTTGCGCAGCCGTTGCAATATCTCAAACGAAGCTCCACGCCTCGAAAGCAATGACGCAAGGATCACATTCGTATCGAGGATAGCTCGTATCACGTGGGGCGGTGAGGCTTATCCTTTCTTCTGCACCAGATTATGCCCCGTCATCTCCTTCGGTTGCGGCAGGCCCAGCAGGGCCAGAAGCGTGGGTGCAACGTCGGCGAGGATGCCCGGCTTCACCTCGCAATCGGCCGCATCGCCGGCCACATAGATGAAGTGGACGAGGTTGGTCGTGTGCGCGGTGTTCGGGCTGCCGTCGGGGTTCTTCATCAACTCGCAATTGCCGTGGTCGGCCGTCAGCAGCAGCTTGCCGCCGAGGCTCAGCGTCCGCTCGACCACCTGGCGGACGCAATCGTCGATCACCTCGACCGCCTTGATTCCCGCCGGAACCACCCCGGTATGTCCCACCATGTCCGGGTTGGCGAAATTCAGGATCACCATGTCGTAATCCGGCAGTAACTCGACCACCTTTCGCGTCACCTCCCGCGCGCTCATCTCCGGCTTGTAATCATAAGTCGGCACGTCCTTGGGCGATGGGATGATCTCCCGGTCCTCCCCCGGGTATTGCTTCTCGACTCCGCCGTTGAAGAAGTAAGTCACGTGCGGGTACTTTTCCGTCTCCGCGATGCGCAATTGCTTCAGGCCGGCCTCGCTCACCATCTCCCCCAGGATATGGGTCAGCACCTGCTGGGTAAACACGATGGGGCAATGGTACGTGGCGTCATACTCCGTCAGTGTCAGGTAATGGATATGCGGCGTCACCTCGCGGTCGAACCCATTGAAATCCGCCTTCAGGAACGCCAGTGACAATTGCCGCCCGCGGTCCGCGCGGAAATTGAAAAACAGCACGACGTCCCCATCCCGCACCCGCTGCTCGTTAACATGCGAGAAAACCAGCGGCTTCAGAAATTCATCGGTCTCATTCTTCGCGTACCGCGCCTTCACCGCTTCCGCGGGCGTGGTGGCAGGGGCCTCGCCGCGTCCGAGCACAATCGCGTCCCACGCCAGTTTGTTCCGCTCCCACCGCTTGTCCCGGTCCATCGCATAGTACCGTCCCACCACCGTTGCGATCACCGCGCCGCTCTTCGCAAGCTCCCGCGACGCCGTTGCGAGATACTCAGCGCCTCCTGTCGGCGAAGTATCGCGCCCATCGGTGATCGCATGGACCATGATGTCGTCCACGCCCGCCGCCTTCGCCACGTCCGCCAGGGCGATGAGGTGGTCGATGTGGCTATGCACTCCGCCGTCCGAGAGCAGCCCCAGCAGGTGCAGCCGGTGCCCCTTCGCCTGCGCAAAGGCCTCCTGCAACACCGGGTTCTTTTCCAATTCCCCATCCTGGATCGCCTTGTTGATGCGCGTGAGGTCCTGGTACACGATCCGGCCCGCGCCGAGGTTTAGGTGCCCGACCTCGCTATTGCCCATCTGTCCCGGCGGCAGCCCCACGTCCAGGCCGCTCGCGCTCAGGGTATTCCATGGATACTTCGCATAGACCTCATCGTGAAAAGGTGTCTTCGCCAGCAGCGTCGCGTCGCCATTGGCCTCCGCCCGGGCGCGCCCGTCCGGGTTGATTCCCCATCCATCGCGGATGACAAGGACTGTTGGGTGGTGATGTATGTTGGGCATGGGAGCAGAGGGTAAATTCGAAATTCGAAATCAGAAATTCGAAAATGAGAATTCGCGATTGGGGCGCCTAAAGTAGCGCGGCCCGCGCGCCAATCCTTCGGATTTCTGATTTCGAATTTCCCATCAGTCTTCGCTCTCGCCGATCTCCTCCTCGATCTCCTGTTGCATCTTTCGCGAGAGGAACGGGCGCAGGAATCCGTAGAGCAGGTAGGACAAAAAGATCAGCGCCGGCATCCAGTAATAGTTCAGCACTGTAAATCCGGCGATCAGCACGATGGCGATAAACCGCGGGATCGACCGGGTCGTCCTCCAGTTGAGCCCCTTGAAGCTCGGGTACTGGAAACGGCTGAACATCATGAACGACAGGAAGATCAACAGCGCGGGCAACAGCCATTTCCAGTTGCCCAGGTCGCGCTCGCTTTTCGCCATCCAGAGCATGAACAGCGTCAGCGATGCGGTCAGCCCGGCCGCGGCGGGAATCGGGAATCCGCGGAACTCCTTCGACGCCCCGCTGGCGGTGCTGGCGGCGATGCAATTGAACCGCGCCAGCCTCAGACCCCCGCACAGCAGGTAGAGCGACGCCACGACCCAGCCCAGCTTCGGGAACTCGATCAGCACCACCTTGTACACCATCAGCGCCGGCGCTACTCCAAACGACACGATATCCGCCAGCGAATCAAATTCCCGCCCGAAAGCGCTCTCGTGCCCGCCCAGCCGCGCCAGGCGCCCGTCCAGCGCGTCGCAAATGCACGCGCTCAGGATGAACAGGATCGCCAGCTCGAACCGTTGCGCCGCCTGCAACGGGTCCGAGGTTTGCAACAGCGCCCCCTCGACGATCTTCAGCACCGCGACGAACCCGAACAACAGGTTCCCCGCCGTCATCAGGTTCGGCAGCAGGTAGATGCGTGGATTCTCCGCATCCTTCTCCTCCTCGTTCATGCCTCCTCCTTCCGCAGACGGGCCACGATGGTTTCCCCGCCCTTCACCCGATCGCCGCGCCGCACCGTGACCTCGCTCTCGAGCGGCAAATAAACCTCCGTCCGCGACCCAAACCGGATCATCCCGAAGCGCTCCCCTTTTTCCACCCGATCCCCGACCTTGGACCACCCGACGATCCTTCGCGCAATCGCCCCCGTGATCTGCCGCACGACCAGTGTAGTCCCGCCGGTGCGGAACGCCCAGGTCTGGCTCTCATTGACGGCCGAGGCCTCCGGGTTGCGCGCATCAAGGAACCTGCCCGGGTAATGCATCCGGTAGGTCACCTCGCCCCCGATTGGGGCGCGATTCGTGTGCACATCCAGAACGGAGAGGAAAATCGCCACCCGCCGCATCATGCCTTTCACCACCTCATCCTCCGATTTCTCGATAATCTCCACCACTACGCCATCCGCCGGGGCCACCACCGCCAGCGCGTCCGCGGGCGCAGGCCGGTCCGGGTCGCGAAAGAAGTAAAGCGTGTACAGGATCAGCGCGCCCCCCGGCAGCGACGCCAGCGGGCTCCACAAACCGGGGAGTATGGTAATCGCGGCCAGCACCGCGAATATCCAGCGGGCCTCCCGCAGCGTCTGAAGGCGCATGAGGGCGGCAGGATATGCGGGGCGCGCCGAGACCGTAAAGAGCGGTGTTGGGATTTTCCCGGCCCGGATCATCCGTTGAACCCTCCCCTTGCCCTGCCCTCCCACTCACCCTATCTTGTCATTCATGCAAGCCACCGCCGCCATCTCCGGGGAAACCACCATGCGCGAATTGCTGGAAATCTCCCCCGGCGCCCAGCGCGCCCTCTTCCGCAAGTACCACATCGGCGGCTGCGCCTCCTGCGGCTTCCGCCCGGATGAAACGCTTTCGCAGGTCTGCGCCCGCAACGATAACCTCGCGGTCCCCGAGGTCATCGATTACCTCGCCGCCAGCCAGGAGGAAGACCGCCGCATCCTCATTTCTCCCGCGGAACTGGCCCAGGCCCTTGGCGTCGGCTCCGCCCGGGTCATCGACGTCCGCACGCGCGAGGAATTCGACGCGGCACGCATCGAGGGGTCCGTCCTGCTCAATCAGGATCTCATGCAGGAAATCATGACACGCTGGGATCGCGCGGGGCTGCTCGTCTTTGTCGATCACGTGGGCGCCCGCTCGATGGACGCGGCGGCGTACTTTGCCGGACACGGCTTCACGGAGGCCCGGGCGTTGCGCGGCGGCATTGACGCCTGGAGCCAGGAGATCGATCCCGCGATCCCCCGCTATCACCTGGAGTAACCTGCCCCATGTCCGATCCTCTCGAGCAACGCATCCGGGAAGCCATCTCGAACCCGAAAAACCTGGGCGAACTCCCCAACGCGGACGCCGTCGGCACCGTCGGCAGCCCGGATTGCGGCGACATGCTGCGGATGTGGATCAAATTCAAGGAGCAGGATGGCCGGCGGGTGATCGACCGGGCCACCTTCCAGACCTTCGGGTGCGAGACCGCCATCGCGGTCGCCAGCGTCGCCACGGAACTCATCGCCGGAAAGACCGCCGAGGAAGCCCTGAACCTCTCCGGCGCCGATCTCAGCGCCCCGCTGGGCGCGCTGCCCCCGATGAAAATCCATTGCGCCCAATTGGTGGAAGGCGCCCTCCGTTCTGCCCTGGCCCCCGGGCCCGCTTCCGCCGCGCCGTCGGCTCCCAACGCCCCCACGCTCTTCGAGCAGCTCGGCGTCGGCGTCGAGAAACAAGTCAAAGTCATCCTTCACACCGAGAATTCATCCGCGGATTGACGCGGAAAAATAAAATCCCATGCACGAAAATACCGAACGCACCCTCACCCGCGATTGTCCGGCCGTCCAGATTCCCGCCGGCAACACCATCACGCTGCACGCGGGCAACACCGTTTTCATCACCCAATCGCTGGGCGGCAGCTACACCGTGGCCACCGAGATGGGCCTCGCCCGGATCAGCGCGCAGGACGCCGATGCCCTGGGCCTCGAGGTCCCTGCCGCGCCCGAGGCCCCGGCACACGCCCCGGAGCACGCCGGGGCGCCGGTGGATGAGAAGCGCGTCTGGGATCAGCTCAAGACCTGTTATGATCCGGAAATCCCGGTAAACATCGTCGATCTGGGGCTGATTTACGATTGCCTGATCACGCCGCGCGACGGGAACGGCGCGCTGGTGACGGTGAAGATGACCCTCACGGCGCCCGGCTGCGGCATGGGCCCGGTCCTCGCGCAGGAAGCGAAGGCCAAGATCGAAGCGCTGCCGGGCGTGGACGAGGCCGCCGTGGAACTCGTCTGGGACCCGCCCTGGAACCAGGCCATGATCTCCGAGACCGGCAAGATGCAGCTTGGGATTATTTAAGTCCCTCGCGTGGCTGCGGTTTTAGTGCGCGGTCAGCCACACCGGCGTCTCTCCCTCGGCCGGCCGCCCCACCATTAACTCATGCGGGCGGAAGGCGGACTTATAGACCAGGCTTTTGCATCCCGCCACGCGGTAACCAAAATAGACGTAAGCCTTGCCGAGTTGCAGCGCGAGGGAGATTTCGCAGAGGGCGCTATAGACTCCGAGGGAAAGCTTTGCGTAATCGGGATCAAAATAAAAGTAGGTCGAGGAGATGGATCGCGGCATCTCATCCACCAGCCCCACCCCCACGAGCCGGCCCTCCGCCCAGTAGGTCATCTCCCGCCCGCTGGCGTGTGGAAAACAGAACTGCCTCCGGTATCCCTCCTCGTCCAGCGGATTGGCCTGCCAGCCGCAGGCGGCCTCCCGGGCGGCGTGCCACTTGCGGTAGAGCGCCACGCGCTCCGCGTCCACCTTGGGCATGCGGATTTCCACACTCACCCTGTCGCATCGCCGCACCGCGCGGCGCTGGCTCTTGCTGAACCGGAACTCCGCCACGGGCACGCGGAGCGAGACGCACTCGAGACAGCCCCGGCAGATCGGGCGGAAATACTCGGGACCGAACCGGCGCCAGCCCCGCTCGACCAGGTGCTCGGTCTCCGCGGGGGAGACATCCGTGAGCAGCCGCACCTCGAGCATCGCCGGGAGCCCGGCAAGGTATGAGCAGGGATGTTCTGGAGTGGGAAAATGGGCGTGCTCGACAGCCATGGACTCGTTTGAATCGTTCGAGGAAAAGCATCGCTCGTTTTCGGTCCTACAGCCACCCAAAGTTCCACCGCTTGACTCCATCCGTCCAAGCGGATAGCACGCAACCATGCAGCACGATGTTGTCGGCTCCACCATGCCAGTGCTTGAGATTCATCTCGACCCGGGCGAAAGCGTCATTGCGGTATCCGGGGAGCTCTCCTGGATGACAGCATCCATCAATATGCATACCGCCACCCAGCATGGCGGCGGAGGCGGGCTCTTCGGCGCCTTCAAGAGGGTGGTCAGCGGCGGGTCTCTTTTTATGACGGCCTACACAGCCGCGGGGACGGCCGGCACGGTGGCGTTTGCGGCGAAAATCCCGGGGCACATCGTCCCCGTTACCGTCTCTCCGGGGCAGGAGTATATGATTCACCGGCACGGGTTCCTCTGCGGGACGCCGGACGCGGTGCTGAATGTCGGGTTTCAGCAGAGCCTCGGGGCGGGCATCTTCGGCGGGGATGGATTTATCCTCCAGCGGCTGAGCGGAAATGCGCAGGCGTGGGTGGAGCTTGGCGGGGAAGTAGTCACATATGAGCTGGCCGCCGGTGAGACGCTGCGCGTCCATCCGGGGCACGTCGGGATGTTTGAGGCGGGCGTCAATTTCGACATTGTCCGGATTCAGGGCATCCGGAACATGCTCTTCGGCGGGGATGGGATATTCCTGGCGCAACTCACCGGTCCCGGGCGAATCTGGCTCCAGACGCTTACGGTGAGCAATCTCGCCCATGCGCTCGCGCCTTATCTGCCCAGCACCGGCGAACGCGCCCAGGCCACCGGCACCGGCGCCATTGCGGGGTCCATTATTGGGAACTTGCTGAGCGGGAATTAGATCAGTCCCGTCACTCGACGTGGCGTAGCTGGATGGTGTCGATGATCTTTTTTCCGGCGAGGACGTTGGTGATTACGACCAGCCACGAGCCGGGCGGCGCCCAATCCCTCCGCTTCAGGTAGGCGATGGCATTCTGGATCGTCTCCTCGGGGTCCTCGCTGAAGTCCATCAGGAACGGCTCCACTCCCCAGGGCAGCAGGAGGTGGCGGAAGATATGCTCCTCGTCCGTAAATGCGTAAATGGGAATCCCTTTGGGGCGCAACGCCCCCAGGGTGTAACCGAGGAACCCGCTGCGCGTGAAGACGATGATGCCGGATCGATCCAATTGCTGCGCGAGCACCGCGGCGGAGCGCAGCATTTTGGCCTTCGGCTCCTCGAGGCGGATGCCTTCGTTGAGCACCCGTTTTTCATACGGCTCGGTGCTGCCGATGATCTTCTTCATCACCTCGACGCACTCGAGCGGGTAGAGGCCCGTGGTTGTCTCGCCGGAGAGCATGACGGCGTCCGCCCGCTCCCGCACCGCGTTCGCGATGTCGGAGATTTCCGCCCTGGTGGGCATGGGCGCGCTGATCATCGACTCGAGCAGATGGGTCGCGACGATGACCGGCTTGCCATGCGCCAGGCAGGCATCGACGATCTGCGTCTGCACCTGCGGCAGGCGATAGTAATCGATCTCGATGCCGAGATCGCCGCGCGCCACCATCACCGAGTCGCTCTCGCGGACGATATCCTCGAGGTTCCGCACGCCGGCCTGGTCCTCGATCTTTGAAATGATCCTTGCGTCGGACTTCAGCTCGCGCAGCAGCGCCTTGAGGTCCCGCACGTCCTGCCCCTTGCGCACGAAGGAGAGGGCGAAAAAATCGACCCCCGCGGCGACGCCGGCGCGCACGTCCCTGCCATCCTTCTCCGTGAGCGCGGGCAGGTTCACGTCCACGCCGGGCAGGTTGATATGGCGGCGCGAGCCGAGCCGCCCGGGGGTGAGGACGCGGCAATGCACGGTGGTCTCATCCTTTGACACGACCTCGAAACGGATGAGCCCGCTATCGACGAGCATCACGGACCCGACGGTCACGTCCGCCGCGAGTCCGCTGTAATTGACCCCGACACCGCGGAGCGGCTCCGCCGGAGGTTTTGTGAAGAATGCGAAGTCCTCTCCCGCCGCCAGGTCCATGGAATCGGCAATCGGCGCGGTGCGAATCTCCGGCCCCTTTACGTCCATCATCACGGCGACGTGCCGGCCAATGCGGGCGGAAACCTCCCGGATGCGGCGGACGCGCTCGAGAACCCATTCCTCGGTCGCATGGGCCATGTTCAGGCGGATGACGTCCACGCCGGCGAGGATGAGTTTCTCGAGTTGGGCGGGCTCGTCCGTCGCCGGCCCGAGCGTCGCCACGATCTTCGTATGTCGGTAATGTCCTCGCGTCATAGGGATTATTCTACTGCCGCCGCAGCCGGCTGGCCGCGACCGGAATCCAACGCGAGGGAGAGTCGCCGAATCCTTCGCGGCCCTTATAGCGGCCGGCGGCGCGGCGGTAAAGAGGATAAGGCCCGGAAGCCAATTGCGCCGCCGGCGCGCAAATCTGGTTGACCGGCAAGCCCTCGCGGATTGAGGGTCTCTCCCGTGAGAGCCAAATTACCCTCGGGATGGAGACGCGCGCTGCCGGCGGCGCTCCTCGCGGTCGTGGCGGCGCACCCCGCGTGGGCGCAGGGGAACGCCGCGGACCGCGAGCAGGAGATCGAGATGACGCTGGACCATTACACCGACGCGCACACACAGGACCAGCGCACGGCGGCGGTCGATTACCTCAAGCAATTTGACCATAAGCTGGTCGCGAACGCCGTCATCGACCACATCATCGCGTCGCGCGACGGCGTCGAGGCGACGGCCTTCGACAAGCTGATTGAGGACCTTAACCCGGACGGCGGCGCGGCGGTGATCGACCGCATCCCAAAAACCGGCGATGCCGTCGCGAAAGGCAAGCTGGTCGTAGCCCTGCGCCATTGCGAGGGGGACGACTGCATCCGCATCCTCACGGCCTGCCTTGATGATAAACGGCCGGTGCCCTTTGCGGCTCACGGGCCCAACCCGCGGCGGGTGTGCGACCTGGCTTACGATGAGTTGTTCCTGAAGCTGCGCTCGAATGCGTATTACGAACTGGACCCGACCCCGCGGATGAAGGGAGTCATTACCGAGCGGACTCCGACGGAAGACCGCGACGTCCTGATCGAGAGGCTCAAGGCCAAACTTGCGACAGCCGCCTCGCCCGCGCCCAGTCCGGCGCCCTCGGCGACGCCGGAAGCGCCGGTGCCGCCCGCTCCGCCGGCGCCGTCGCAGCAGTAAGGATCAGTGGCCGCGGTTGACGGATGCGCCGACCAATCCCTCGGATTTGCTGGTGGCCGGCCACGTGAACGCGTAAAGCGCCACCACGATAAAACAGGCGAATGGCACGATGAAGCCGGGTGTCATCGAGTGATACTTGTCGGCGATGGTGCCCATGCAGAACGGCATCACCGCTCCACCGACAATCGCCATGACGATGAACGAGGAGGCGATCTTCGACCGGGTGCCGAGGCCGTGGATGCCGAGGGAGAAAATGGTCGGGAACATGATCGACATCAGGAAGAAGCTTGCGAAGAGCGCCGCAACGGAAATCCACCCGAGATTCAGGAAGACGAGCAGGGCCGCAATCCCCGCCAGCACGGCAAAAGCCGCCAGCGTCTTGTGTGCCGAGCAGAAGCGGAGAATGGCGCTGCCGACAAAGCGGCCAAGCAGGAACATCGTAAAGCCGCCCCAGGAAAGGAGTTGCGATCCGCCGTAATCGGTCACGTGATAAACGCCCCCGGCGGCAAGGCCGGCCCACCCGGCGGGGAGGCTATTGGCGAGACTCAGGGGCAACGCGGGAATATCCTGGGTGATGTAATTGACAAAGTAACTGAAGATACCCGTCTGCGCGGCGACGTAGAAGAACTGGGCCACGACGGCCAGGACGAAGTGCGGATGAGACCAGATGGACTTCGGATGCTCGGTGGGGACGGCGTCATCGAGATGGTAATCGTCCTCGGGCTGAATGTCCGGGATATCGGATTGTGAAAATACGACGATCAGGATTCCGACCGCAATCGCGATGCCCATGTAGGGTACGAACAG
>Ga0182024_10024958_pt1 | contig 10586 bp, 11 predicted proteins | sample P32metaG_FD_120480 | JGI IMG/M metagenome (GOLD analysis project Ga0182024, IMG submission 120480) | Permafrost microbial communities from Stordalen Mire, Sweden - P3-2 metaG (Illumina Assembly) | ecosystem: Environmental > Terrestrial > Soil > Wetlands > Permafrost | place: Sweden: Stordalen...
CGCCGCCCACCGAAAACTAGCGTGCGCGCGGACTGGCGACCATTTCGAACTTCGTTCTGGCCTACAGCTTTGCTATGACGTCGTTCGCGAGGCGCTCCAGACCCGCCCGCAGTTTCGCCGGATCGCTCGACGGCGGTCCAAACACCACGCGCGTCACTCCCACGTCCTGTGCCGCTTTGACCGCATCGACCTTCGCCGGCGCCATCGAGGTCAGCTCGATCGCATCGGGATTGCGCCCGGCCTCTTTCGCCGCATCGCGCATCATGCCGAAGGCTTCCTTCAACTTTTCCGGGTTGACGATAGTCGGGAAGAAGCCGTCGCCGAAGCGTCCCGCACGTCGCGCCGCCGCCGGCGAATGACCGCCGACGTGAATCGGGATACCGCCCGCCTGCACCGGCTTAGGCAGACTCTTCACATCATGGAAATGGAAATGCTTGCCGTGATAGGTGGTCGGATTCTCGGTCCATAGCGCGCGCATCGCCTGGATCGATTCGTCGGTGAGCGCGCCGCGCGCATGATAATCGACGCCCACCGCCTCGAACTCCTCCTTCATCCAGCCGCTGCCAATCCCGAGCAGCATCCGACCGTGCGACAGAATATCGATCGTCGCGAGCTGCTTGGCTAGATACAGCGGATGCCGCTGCGGGATAATCACGATACCGGTCGCCAGCTTGATCTTGCTGGTGATCGCCGCAGCGTAGGCGAGCGGGATCAGCGGATCGGGAATCGGGACCTGGTCGCCACCCGGCATCTGTCCGTCCTTCGAGCCGGGGTATGGCATATGCGGTTGCGGCACGACCACGTGCTCGACCGTCCAGATCGAATCGAAACCGAGTTCCTCGGCCTCCCGCGCCAACTGTCCAAAAAGCTCGGGGCGGCAAAACGGTCCCGAATTCGCAAATATGATTCCTGCTTTCATTTTATTCACCGTTACCTTAAGTGCTCTTCCCGTACCGAGCGGCCTGCCGTCGTTGACGGGTTAAGCTGGCTGCTTTCCTTAAAGGCTCTCCAGTCTCGCGAGAAACGAGGGAGAGGGAACAGGCGGTTACTATGCCTTTTCAACCGCTGCTCAGAGTTTCGCGATGACGTCGTTGCCGAGTTGATCTAATCCGCGCGTGAGCTTTTCCTTGTCGAAGCCCGGCGGCGGCACCACGACCCGCGAAATTCCAATGTCCTGGAATCTCTTAATCGTCTCGAGGTTGGCGGCGCCCATGCACGAGAGCTCGATCGTATCGGGCTTGCGGTTGTGCTTGGCGGCCTCCTCACGCATCAGCGCGAACAGTTCGTTGAGCTTCGGGATTTCGCCGATCGCCGGGAAAAAGCCATCGCCGAGCCGACCCGCCCGCCGCGCCGCCGCCGGCGAATGACCGCCGACATGAATCGGCACGCCGCCCTTCTGCTCCGGCTTGGGAAAGCTCACCAACGGACCGAAGTTGAATTGCTTGCCGTGAAAGCTCGACGGATTGTCGTTCCATACCGCGCGCATCGCCTGGATCGATTCGTCGGTGCGTGCGCCACGCGTATGGAAATCCAAGCCGAGCGCGTCGAACTCCTCCTTGAGCCAGCCGCTGCCGATCCCAAGGATCGTGCGACCGTGCGAGAGCAGGTCGAGCGTCGCCATCTCCTTGGCCACGTACAGTGGATTGCGCTGCGGCAGGATCATGACGCCGGTTGCGAGTTTGACCTTACTAGTAATCGCCGCGATATAGCTCAACGGCAGCAGCGGGTCAGGAATCGCGACGTCCTCGCCACCCGGTATTTTGCCGCTCTTCGAGTAGGGATACGGCGATTGATAGCCCTGCGGAATCACTACGTGCTCGACCGTCCACAGCGACTCGACGCCGCATTTTTCGGCCGTCACCGCCAGATGCCCGAGCAATTCCGGCTGGCTGAACGGCCCCGAGTTCACAAACAGCAATCCAATTTTCATGCGCGACGCTCCCTCGAGAATCTTTATCGTCCTCGATATCTATCGCGCGCCGCCTTTTTTGGGAAACGCACCAGCGCGGTTGAAGCGAGCGGCGCGGCGAGTTATTACGAAGTCATGGATATAGGTAAACATGGCCTCTGGTTCTTTCTCGATGGGATGACGGCGCCGCAATCGGCGGAGTTCGCCCGCAAGGTCGAAAAGCTCGGCTACAGTGCACTCTGGATTCCCGAGGCGGTCGGTCGCGAGCCCTTCGCGCATGCCGGCTATCTCGCGGCGAAGACCGACAAGCTGATCTTCGCCACCGGCATCGCCAATATCTGGGCGCGCGACCCGATTACGATGTCGGCGGCCTCCAAGACCGTCGGCGAGCTCTCGGGTGGCCGTTTCGTGCTCGGTATCGGCGTCAGCCACAAGCCGCTGGTGTTTAACCTGCGCGGCCACTCATATGACAAGCCGTACAGCTACATGAAGGAGTATCTGCCCAAGCTCAAGTCGGCGATCTATCGAGCACCCGCGCCGAAGGAAGAGGTCCCAATCGTGATCGCGGCACTGCATCCGAAGATGCTCGCACTGGCCGCAGCCGAGACCCAAGGTACCCACACCTATTTCGTGCCGCCGGAACATACCGCAAAGGTGCGTGCCGCGATCGGACCGAAGCCGTGGATCTGCGCGGCGCAGGCGGTCATCCTCGAAAGCGACGCGACCAAGGCCCGCGCAGCCGCCCGCACCTATATGAAGACCTACGTGCCCCGCCTACCGAACTATACCAATAATCTCAAGAACCTCGGCTGGAAGGATGAGGATTTCGCCAACGGCGGCAGTGACGCGTTGGTCGATGCGATTGTCGCCTGGGGCAGCGAGACCAAAATTCGCGATCGCATCGACGCCCACCTCAAAGCCGGCGCGACCCACGTTTGTATTCTGCCGGTAAAGATCGATTCTGAATCGCTGCCGGACGAGCGCGCGATGGAGGCGCTCGCCCCTAAATGACCCATCCTGCGGGGGCGGTACGTCTCGGCGTGGCCGCCCTCGCAATTTCGATCGCTATCGGCGCCGCCGGATGTGGTCCGTCTGCCGCCCAGATCCAGCAGGCGCAGGAACAGGCAGAGCGTTCGCAGCAGGCCGCCGACCGCGCGCAGGCTGCTGCGGCACAAGCGCAAAAGGGCGCCGAAGCTGCGCAAATTGAAGCCGATCGAGCGCGCAAGGCGGTCGACGACGCGATCAAGGAGATCAATCGCGTCTCCGATCACGTCGATCAAATCAATCGTGACCGCGCCGCTCGCGCCGCCGACGCCAACTGATCCATCGTTAACTTCACCTACATGCCTTGATGCCTCTTCCTCCAAACACCACCCCTTCCTTTTAAGGAAGAGCCGGCGGGTAGGTTTCTCAGTCCGCTCGCTTTTTTCGTTCCCGCAGGACTTATTTACCTGCCCGAGCGTCGCGAGCATTCACCATGACGAAGTATTTTCAGGGCGAAGCCCGCATCTTTACCAGAGGGAAGTCCAGTCCTAAAAGTCAGGTCGAGCCTGTTGAGCTGCTTGAAACCTCATGAGATTTTCAGTGTCCTGAAAGCTAAAGATTCTGCGTTCCTCAACACCTCTTTCCCCTCTTCGACCGGTCTATTTCTTCTTCCGAAAATGCGGAATCACCTTATCCGCGAACAGCTCCATCGAGGCCCGCACCTTTTTCGGCTCAATCCCGGGCAGCGCCAGCCCCAGTGCCAGATGAGTGCAGTACGATTCGATACTCTCTAACTGCGCGATCGCCTCATCCGGGGTTCCAACCATCACCCCATCGCCGATCATGCCGGCATCGCTCGACTTGCGTAGCTTGCCGACCGGCGGAATCTTCGCGTAGTTCTCGTCGCCAGGCATGTCGTTGGCCTCGCCGATCCACTGGCCGTACTTCTTCAGAAGGTGATGCAGCGCGAATTCGCATTCGTCCCACGCCTTGTCGTGCTTCTTGGCCACGTAGCCGAAGCGTAGTTGCGCGATATTGAAGTTGTCGGGATTGCGGCCGGCCGCGCGCAGCGCCGTGCGATAGATTTCAGCCTGAGCCGCTCCGGTCCCCGCCAGATGATAGCCGTTGCGCGCAGCCCGCTCAGTCGCCGAACGCGATCGCGCACCAATCCAGATCGGCGGATGCGGTTTCTGCACTGGCCGCGGATAGAGCGTCACGTCGCGCACCGTATAATGCTTGCCTTCGAACGTCACCTTTTTCTCGGTGAAAAGCCGCCGCACGATCTCGACACCCTCGCGCAGGCGCCGGCTCCGCTCCTCGCGCACGATGTCGAAACCGGTAAACTCGCGCGGCACGTAGCCCTGCCCGAGTCCCAGATCGAAGCGCCCGTTGGACAAAGCGTCGAGCGTCGCCGCGTCCTCCGCGACGTGCAGCGGATGATACAGCGGCATCAGCAGTACGAACGTCCCTATCCTGATCTTCTTGGTGCGCGACGCGATCGCCGCCGCCAGCGGCACCATGCTCGGCGAGTAGCCGTCTTCGACGAAATGATGCTCGGTAAGCCAGATCGTGTCGTAACCCATCTCCTCGGCTTCGACCGCCAGGTCTACGTGCTTGCGGTACAGCTCCGAGTACGACAGTTCGTTACGCGATGAATTGCGAAAGGACATTAGCAAGCCGAAATTCACGTCCGATCCTCCGATTTGCTGCATTCATGCGGCAGCCTAAGCGATTTTGGTGCCATTGCCGCCCGCTCCGCCCGTCGTTTTATCCGCGCGCCGGGCAATCATCCACTCACGGCGTAACGATTAGTAGCCCGGCAGCAAAAACGCCAGCCCAATCAAGTTGAGGAACGCAGAATCTTTAGCTTTCAGGACACTGAAACCTCACGAGGCTTCAAGCAGCCCAACAGTCTCGACCCGATTTTTCGGACTGAACTTCCCATTGGTAAAGATGTGGGCCTCGCCCTGTGAATACTGAGTAGCTCTCGTTAAACCGAGGCCGTGCGCAATTAAGAACCCGGCACGTCGATTGCTCTTCCTTTTTCTCACCGTTCGAATCATCCGGACAGTTTTTTTGAGAACGGGGGCGGATATTTTTTAGAAGGGTGCGGGTGTTTCAAGGCCGATAGGGAGTGATTTTGAAACCGGGGATAGCCGCGCGGCGCCAAATAATTGTCGCATAGACACCGCGTTGTCATCGCGCCCGCGACGAATCCGTAACGCAGTGACGAATCATTAGCGGAGCAACGAACCGGACCCACGTAACTATCGGTTCGCACTCTACCTTACGGCGAGACTTGGCCGCTTGCCCCGAGCATCGCGAGCATTCACGTGACGAGGTATTCGCAGGGCGAAGCCCGCATCTTTACTAATGGGAAGCCCAGTCCGAAAAATCGGGTCAAGACTGTTGGGCTGCTTGCAACCTCGTGAGGTTTCAGTGTCCGCAATAGCAGGGCGACGTAGCGTAGCAATGAAACACACACCGGTGCGCAAGGCGCCCTGCGCGAAAACCGGGCCGCCGTCATCCTCCATACGCCCCTTCAGTTAAGGGAAGGGGCGGGGGGTTAGGTCTCCGCGCCGATCTCGGGCGAGACCAGAGTGAAAGGCAACGCAGTTGAAAGGTTTTTCAACCGCCTGGCAAGCGAACAGTGCGGCGGTCGAATGTGACCGCAGGCTGGAGGAGGACATCCCTAATGAGCGTGAGCGTATTGATTGTCGAGGACGACCCGGTCACTCAGCGGGTCTTGCGCCAGCGCCTGGAGCGCATCGGATTCGCCGTGCTGGGCGCCGTGGACACTGCCGCCGCGGCGCTCACGCACTTCCGCAAACTTCATCCGGACTTGCTCACGCTCGACATCGAGATGCCCGAGGTCGGCGGCGTTGATGCGATGGGGTTGTTCCGCCTCATCCGGGTCGAAGACCCCAACTGCGAGGTCGTCATCATCTCAGGCACCGCCTTTCCCACTTATCGTGAGAAATTCATCAAGGCCGGAGCGCTTGGCTTTTTCCCCAAGCCGCTCAATTTCGACAAGCTCGCAATCGATCTCCGCTCGTACTTCCCCGAATTGAAGTCCGACCAAGCGGCGTCTCGATAACACGGGGTTCAATGGGCTCACTTCCACAAGTTCTGCCACCATTGCGTGGGCTGTCCCGTCCCGGCCGGATCGAAACCTTCCTTGCGATAGATTTCGTCGACCTTCCATCCTGTGAGATCGGCCAGCGCGAGCGCTTCGGACTGCCGGCGCTGGCGCAATCCGTCAATGCGCTTCTCATGAATTTCTGCCGTTCCGAGGCCTAGCGTCCTCTGCCCTTCTTTTCACGCCCGGCGCAGCCTTCCTGTCCCACCCGCTTCGCTCTTATATCAGCGCACCTCCGCCTCGCTTTGCCTCTCCGCTCAATCGCTGAGAGGGTCACGAGGCTATTTCCGCTCCCGTGGCCCGAAGAAGCGCTCGCCGTTAAAGTGAATCAAGTGATCTGGAATGTCAGCGAGCCATACCTCAGTTTCCCACGCGATGTGTCGAGCGTGCCTCTTGAATTCGGCCATGTCGGGGAAAGCGCTCACAAACACTCTGCCGGCGGGACATTTGGCCAACATCGTTTCAAGTTCGAGGATGCGCTTGGGGGAAACTGGTCCATGCGAGGTTACTGCCTCGATCAGGAAAAGCCACTCCCTCTTCCGGTCGTATAGAACCAAATCGGGCAACTTGTCGTGCTCAGTGATGGGTACATTGAGGCGCGCAAACTCCGAAGTGTCGACGACCAAGTTTTTCTTCGAGGTGTCGCCAAGGTATAGCAGCTCCGAACCGGGCGCAAAGCGCGGGGCGAACTCCTCTACGATGGCCCTTTGAACCTCGTTGTGCTTACCCGGTGAAAGACGGATTTTCTGACCGTCCGCTAAGGTAATCGGGACCCGGTGGCTCTCACGCTCCGGCGAGTAGAGTTCCGACAGCGCCCCGTGCTCGCCAACAAATCTCCTCGCCGTTTGTTTCCACTTGCGAGTGCCGAACGCTTTCACTGCGGTCAGCGCGGCTTCTGAAATTGCGTAATGCGCACGGGGACTGTTCGTCGCTAAGCCCGGCTCAAATGGATTGTAGTCGGCGATATGGCCTTGCACGAATTGATGAAGCACCTGCCGCCGAAACGTCTCACGAGTATTGGGAGCATAGTTCTTGCCAAATTTCTCCCGAACATAATCCATGATCCCTTTCGTCACTGTGCATCTGATGCGGGTGGCGCTCGACCACGGATCATCTGGCCCTAACGCGCACAATGAAATGAGTGTAAGCGCTGACATTTCATTCGATTGAGCGCGGGGAAGACCCAATGCTTTCAGGATGATCTTTGCCTCCTCGACACTAGCCACGCGCACGTGCCTTCATTTTGCGATTCTTCACGGCCATCTGCATTACCAACCGGTCAAGCACCTCAGTGTTGTTTGTGAGCGTCCGCGCCTGCTCACCGATCGCGGTAATGGTTTCGAGCGCCGGCAGCGGCATCGTGCGCAGCTCCGTGGCGCTCACTTGCGTGTTCCCACTACTGATCCTGAAGTACTTGTCCAGCAAGGAACTATTAAAGAGGGCAGCTAAGCCTAAGGTCTCATTTTCGGTTAACGTGCCCCCCGGGCGAGAGATGTAGTTAAGATGGTTCTCCAAGCCGACCATCGCGGCGCTGCTGGTTCGCGCAAGATAAGGTCCGGCTACAAGGCGCCGCTTTTCTTCCTTAGCGCTGAAGCGCCGCAGAAGAACGTAATTCCGATTGGGCACAAGAAGCGGCTGCGCCGCAACGACGTGCTTAATATATTCGGGCTTGTGACGCCCGAGCGGCCATGTCACCCGCATCGGTTGCACATGATTCATCCACAATAGCGGTACGTGGCTCCCCGGAACTTGCCCCGTTTGGTCTACGTACTCAGTGGCGCGAAACGGTACCACCGGTCCCGTTGAAATCTGCAGGCCATAAGCCTGAAGCGAGCCCGCCCAGCTATCAACCAGCTGCATGAAGTCGTCTTCAATGCTGCTGAGCGGTAATCGAAGTACTTTCTCCTTTGAGCTCATATCAAGCACGGAATCGAGACGCACCGACCACCGCTCAGACGAGTCCAGATCGCCGATTCCCTGGCTTGTTGAGATCGTTAGCATCGCCGTTAAGTTCTGGTGTGCCCAAGCGTCACCGCGGATGCCTTTCATGATGATGTTTTCCTGCAAAACCGCGTCACGGCCAAAGGTGTCGCGGCGCGAGTCAAAGATGTGCACGAACTCGGGCCGAATACTATGGAAGAACCATTCCCGGAATAGACGAAAATATGGACCAGATGCGAAGCTGCGCGGCGTGATAAAGACTAACTCGCCGCCATCATCCAGAAGTGCAGCGCCAATCGCCATGAACAGACCATAGATATTTGGCTGACCATGGACCACGGCCGCCGCGGCCTTGGCTCTCGGATCGGCCTTTTTGAGTTTGAAATAAGGCGGGTTCGCGATCACTACGTCGAAAGCGCCACTCGCGGGCAAATGCCGCAGGAAGCCGCCCACGCTTCGAAGCGCTGCGCCGTGCTCCAGAACAAAATCAGAGCGTACCACTTCGATCGCGACCTCAGTTCCACGTACCGCGGCCCAATTCCTTAGCTCAGCTAGGACTGCGGCCAGGATTTCGGCCAACGCGGGATCCACTTCGTAGGAAACCAATTCGATACGTCGCGGAGCTGCCAATCTTGCCACGAGCGCTTCGACCGCCGCACAGAGCAGAATTCCAGCACCCGCTGCCGGGTCGAGGATGCGGATCACATCATGGCCGGCCGCGATTTGCCCGGCCATAAAATCGGCAACCGTGATCGGCGTCAGATAAAGCCCGTGATTCTTGCGGTGATCGACAGTGACCTGTGCGGCGTATGTCGCACCAGCGAGGTCAGCACGATCGGTGGGACGTTTCACCTCAACCTGCCGCTCTCTAATGGCCGCAGCCGGTGTTGTACGTTCACTCCGAAGATGCTTAATGCTCATGAGGCGATCGCCAATTCACGCCATCAGTCTAACTGAGCAAACCTCGTTAAGGAAAAGCATCACGGCTCCTCCAATGGCCGAATCCGCGAGCGGTCCCACAATTGCTCCAGTCCTAGATGGAGGCTGTGTAATGCGGTTGCGCATAGGTCCGTGCAGGCGCTGCACTGCATACGAACTTGAGGTTTTCCCGACGCATCGGTCGTTGCGCGAATTCTCGCGTATGATTTTGCGACTCCATCCGTCACATGACCTGTCCCGATACGGGACGCCGGATGCAGGACGCTCGATGCGGTCCAGGTGGGGCCGATGCCGGACGCCCGCCGCGTTCGGCGTGGCGCACGATGCGGTCGGCGTAGCGCAATCTCCCAGCCGGTATACCCGATGACGATGGAACCTATCGGCAACGCCAGCGCAGGCTCGATCACCGAGTGGGTGGACGCCGAACTATTGACTAGCGTTCCGCGTACACCAGGGCTCATCGGCGAATCGGCTGCACTACAAGTCGTGTTCGCCGCGATTGCGCGAATCGCTCCGCATAAGGGCACCGTGCTGATTCTCGGCGAGTCGGGCACTGGCAAGGAATTAGTCGCCGAAGCACTTCATCGGCTTGGACCTTCGCCCAAGGGTCCGCTGGTGCGGTTCAACTGTTCCAACTTCGTTGAAGGGCTCGCCGAGTCGCAACTCTTTGGCCACGTGCGTGGCGCCTTCACCGACGCGCGCGAAGCGCAGATCGGATGTTTCCGGCAGGCCAACGGTGGGACCCTGCTATTCGACGAGGTCGGCGAACTGCCAATGCGGATGCAGTCCAAGATTTTGCGCGCGGTCGAAAATCTCGAGGTCCAACCGGTTGGTTCGAGCGAGACCTTCAGCCTCAATTTGAAGCTCCTCGTGGCGACCAATCGCGACCTGCGAGCGATGATCACGGCGGGCGAGTTTCGCGCCGATCTTTACTACCGCCTCGATGTCGCCTCTATTCGGATGCCACCGCTTCGCGATCGACTCGAGGATACTGGCGCGCTCGCTGCGCACTTTATTGCATACTACAACCGCTTCTTCGGCAAGCGCGTCCGTTACATTTCTAGGCGCGCACTGACGCTGATCGGAGCCTATGGATGGCCGGGCAACGTGCGTGAACTCGCGCATACCATCGAGCGCGCCACGCTGCTGTGCGAGGACGATCGCATGGACTCCTGCGATCTGCCGCCCGAATTGGTGGAGGATGCGCTCGCGCGTCTCGCGGCGCAGGTCCCGGGTTCGACGCCATCCGCGGACGGCGCGCTCCAGACCCTCGCCCTTGAGAATAAGCTGCCGCCTCAGGTCACACTAGACGACGTAATGAAGGCAGCGGTCTCGAAATCGCTCGTGGCCGCTCATGGTGACTGTGCCAAGGCGGCGCGATTCCTCGGCATTTCGCGTCCCTCCATCTACCGCAAGATGGCCCGTTACGGTCTGCGCAGGTCGAGCTTTGCCGAGGGGCTCGGCATCACGCCAAGTGGCGCATTGCGAACTAATTGATAAGGACCCGAGGTTGATCGCGCCAACCCGGTGACCGAGATCCCACAATCGATACTGGTTGATAACTTGTGGGTAGCAAGTTGATAAGTGCAAGCGAGAAATTGCGGAAACACCCGAAATGGCAAAGGGGGCGTTAGGGAAGCTCTGCACAAGTCGGGCGCGCCGATTAAGAATGTA
>Ga0182024_10024959_pt1 | contig 10586 bp, 7 predicted proteins | sample P32metaG_FD_120480 | JGI IMG/M metagenome (GOLD analysis project Ga0182024, IMG submission 120480) | Permafrost microbial communities from Stordalen Mire, Sweden - P3-2 metaG (Illumina Assembly) | ecosystem: Environmental > Terrestrial > Soil > Wetlands > Permafrost | place: Sweden: Stordalen...
GCTCTCCCAGATCGTTAGTCCGGTCTTTCGAAGAGCACCTTCCCAGCAGAGCGACAGCAAAAATCCGGGACTTCAATTTGTGAGTAGGAGATGGAATTGCCCGACGGGAGCTTTCCAAGTGTCCTCCGTCACCAGCACATAGTTGGTCGTCCGCGCCGTGAGCAAATTGCCGGGTTGACCGTTTGGACGAGCGCTACGCCGCAACCTTTTCGGGTGCGAAGCGGGCGTAGAAGGTTTGGTTGGCGGCGGCCATCTCACGAAGAATGCGGTTGGGCCGGAAGCGGTCGCCGTATTTTCGGGCGAATGACTCGCAACGCGCGACGAAGGCCGCGGCGCCAAGCGTGTCGATCAGCGAGATGGGACCGCCGGTGAAGGGCGCGAAACCCCAACCGAGGATGGCGCCCACATCGGCGTCGCGCGGATCGGTGATCACGTTCTCTTCGAAGCAGCGCGCCGCTTCGAGTGCCTGAATGGCGAGGAACCGCGCCTTCATCTCGTCCACGCTCGCGTCTGTCCGCCATTCGGAGCTTCGCGATTCGACGAGGTCGGGCCACAATCCGACGCGCCTGCCCTTCGCGTCGTAGTCATAGAAGCCCTTGCCTGTCTTGCGGCCGGAGCGGTTCGATTTCTCGACCAGCCAGGACAGAAGTTCTTCCGACGCGTCGTTGCCTTGCGCGCCAACCTCCTTGCGGGTCTCGCGGGCGATCCTGAGCGCGGTATCGACGCCAACGGAATCCATGACTTCGAGCGGCCCCATCGGCATTCCTGCCATACGCCCCACATTCTCGATCATGGCGGGATGAATGCCTTCGGCCAGCATCGCCATGCCTTCTCGCGTGTAGGTGCCGAAGCAGCGCGACGTGTAAAAGCCACGCGAATCGTTGACGACGATCGGCGTCTTCCTGATCTTCGCCACGAAATCGACCGCCGTCGCGAGCGCACGCCGGCTCGTCTTCTCGCCAAGAATGATTTCGACGAGGCCCATGCGGTCGACGGGCAAAAAGAAATGGATGCCAATGAAATTCTCCGGCCGCGCGCTCGCCCCTGCGAGGCCCGATATGGGAAGCGTCGAGGTGTTCGACCCGAAGATCGCACCCGCGCCGACAACTGCCTCGGCTTTCTTTGTCGCATCGGCCTTCACGCCGCGATCCTCGAAGACGGCCTCGATGACGAGATCGGTCGTCGCCAACGCCGCGAAATCCGCGGTCGGATGAATGCGGCTAAGCATTTGCAACTTTTTTTCGGGCGCCGCGTGTCCTCGCGCAATCTGCTTGCCGATGACACCCGCCGCGTGACTGCGGCCGGCGTTTGCCCGGTCGATTGTTGTATCGAGCAGCACGACCTCGATTCCTGCCAGCGCCGCGACATAGGCAATCCCAGCCCCCATCACGCCGGCGCCCAGCACGCCCAGCGTTTTCACGTCGGTCATCGGCTCCTCGTTCGGCCGCCGCGCGCCCTTGCCCAGCTCCTGCATCGAGAGAAACAGCGAGCGGATCATGTTGCGGCTCTCGGGTTCGCCGAGCAGCTTGACGAAATAACGCGCCTCGATGCGCAGAGCGGCGTCGATCGGCAGCATGAGGCCTTCATACACGCAGGACATGATGTAACGCTGAGCCGGATAGTTTCCGTAGGTTTCCTTGCGAAGCATCGCGTTGGCCAGGGCGAAAACCTGGCTGCCGCCTGTGGAATAGGGCCCACCCCCTGGTATCCTGAAATCGGCTCTGTCCCAAGGCTGCGTGCTGCCCGGCGAGGTTTTGATCCAGGCTTTTGCGCGCGCGACCAGCTCGTCCGCAGGCGCGACTTCGTGCACCATGCCGAGCGCGAGGGCTTTTTGCGGATCGGCCGTGTCGCCCTTGAGGATGAGCTGGAGCGCCGCCATCGCCCCAATGAGGCGCGGCAGACGCTGCGTGCCGCCGCCGCCCGGCAGAAGCCCCACCTTGGCTTCGGGCAGACCCAGCTGGATTTTCGGATTGTCGGCGACAACGCGGTAGTGGCAGGCCAACGTTACTTCGAGTCCGCCACCCAACGCCAGACCGTTGATGGCCGCCACCACCGGCTTGCCGCATGTCTCGAGCCGGCGCAACGCGCGATGGAACCGCGTCACGCCATTGTAGCGCGCCGCAACTGGCTCCCCGGCCGACACGGATTTGCCCGGGCTTGCGCTCGCTTCCATTTCGTCGAGCGCGGCACCCGCGCAGAAGCCGTTCGTCTTGCCGCTGGTGATGACGAGGCCCTTGATCGCCGGATCCGCGACCAATATCTCGGCAACCTGCGCAAGGTCGGCGATCGCGCTGCCGGTGAGCACGTTCAGCGAGCGCCCGGGCACGTCCCAGAGGATCGTCGCGATCCCGTCCGCGTCCATATTCCATTTGAAATTGATCAGCTGCATTCGCGTGTTCCTCAGTGTCGAAATGGAGTGCGGGAATGCATTGCAATTACAAAAAAAATCGCGTTACACCCGTTCGAGAATCGTCGCTGTGCCCATGCCGGCGCCGACGCAGAGGAGCACCATCGCGGTTGCTGCGTTGCGGCGCTCCATTTCGTCGAGGACCGTGCCGACCAGCATCGCTCCGGTTGCGCCGAGCGGGTGGCCCATCGCGATCGCACCGCCGTTCACGTTGAGCCTCTCGTGCGAAATGCCCAGCACTTTCATGAAACGCAACACCACCGAGGCGAACGCTTCGTTCAGCTCGTAGAGATCGATGTCGTCCTTGCTCATGCCCGCACGCCTCAACACTTTTTCTGCGACGAGCGCCGGGCCGGTCAGCATGATGGCGGGCTCCGAACCGATCGATCCGAAGGCCCGGATGCGGGCGCGCGGTTTGAGGCCTGCAGCTTTGCCCGCGCGCCGGCTGCCCAACAGCACGGCAGCGGCGCCATCCACGATGCCGCTCGAATTGCCTGCGTGATGCACGTGATCGAGCTTCTCGACCTGCGGATAGCGTTGGATCGCCACCGCATCGAAGCCGGCGAATTCGCCCAGCTCGGCGAATGACGGGTTCAGCGACGCCAGCGATTGCATGGAGGCGTCCGGGCGCATGTGCTCGTCGCGATCGAGCAGCGTCTGGCCAAGGATGTCCTTCACTGGAATCACCGATCGGGAGAACCAGCCGTTGGCCCACGCACTGGCCGCGCGCCGCTGGCTTTCGACGGCGAAGGCGTCGACATCGTCGCGGGAGAACCCGTCGAGTGTGGCGATGAGATCGGCGCCGATACCCTGCGGCGTGAAATAGGACTTGAAGGCGATCTGCGGGTCCACGGGCCACGCGCCGCCGGACGCGCCCATGCCCACGCGGCTCATGGATTCGACGCCGCCGCCGATCGTCAGCTCCGATTGGCCGGACATGATCTGAGCAGCAGCCATGTTGGTGGCTTCGAGCCCGCTCGCGCAGAAGCGGTTGATCTGCACACCTGCAACGCTATCGGCGTAATCGGCGTTGAGCGCGGCAACGCGCGCGATGTCCGCGCCCGCCTCGCCAACCGGATCGACACAGCCGAGAACCACGTCGTCGACCAGCGCGGTATCGAGGCAATTGCGATCGCGCAGGCTGCGCAGTGTCTGTGTTGCGAGCTCGAGCGCGGTCACTTCGTGCAGGGCGCCGTCCTTTTTGCCCCGGCCGCGCGGCGTACGCACGGTGTCATAGACGAAGCAGCCGGTCATGAGGCGGTGTCCCGAGAGTCGCGCCTCCGATTGTGACGCCCTCACCCGGCCTGCTCAAGATGAGAGAGCAAGAGCCGAGACGGGCAGATCAACACCCTGCACTGCCCTGCGCGCCTTGCGGCGGGTTGCGGAACAGCCAGTTGAAATCCGGAAAACCTTATCGATCCGCAGATTTCTTTGCTCACCGAGGAGCGGAGCGCCAGTGGGAAACCGCTCCAAATGTTACGCGGCTGCGCGGACCGGCTGATTCTCCTTGTCCAGATTCTCCGCCGCAAAGTCCCAGTTCAGCTTGGCGAGAACAGCCGCGAGATATTTTGCGCGCTCGTTCTGGTAGTCGAGATAATAGGCGTGCTCCCAGACGTCCACGGCCAGAAGGCAATTTACGTGGCGCGCCATCGGATCGAGCGCATTGCCCGTTTTGTCGACCGAAAGCCTTCCGTTGTTGGATACCAGCCATGCCCAGCCGCTGCCGAACTGCTCCGTCCCTGCCTCCGCGAGTTGCTTGATCAGAGCTTCCAGCCCGCCGAAATCGTGTTCGATTGCGTGGGCGAGCTTTCCGGCGGGTTTCGACGCGCGGGGCGACAGGCTGCGCCAGTAAAAGTCATGGTTCCAGACCTGGCCCGCATTGTTGAAAATTTTCTTCTCCGGCTCTGTGGTGGCCGTGGAGGTGGTGCGCACCACCTGCTCAAGCTTCATCTCGGCGTAACGCGTGCCCGCGACAAGCTTATTGAGAGTCTCGACGTAGGTCTTGTGGTGCTTGCCAAAGTGAAAACCGATCGTTCGAGCAGAGATTGCAGGTGCGAGCGCACTCTCGTCATAGGGCAAAGGCGAAAGCAAAAAAGGTTGGGCCATGGGGGGACTCCGCGATGTGAAGGGACGCGCACCGGGAAATCCGGAGGATCAACGCAGACCTCCTGCCCTCTTGCGTGGCTTGACGTTCTTGCGGTGCGCAAGGATTCAAAGCCGCAGCCAAGAGATAGTTCCCCCCGCGCGCCGGCCAGAGGTGTCCTCCCGAAGCTCTTCCTCCGTGGGAACAGGTCGCCCCGTTCGGCAACGAAACCCCCGTGTCATTCGTTGAAAGCGAAAGGCTTATCGCAGGCTAAGGGCCCCGCGAGCACGGGGCGCATCGGAAGGCGCGAAAAGCGGGCCTTGCGTGAATAAGGACTGTTTACGTGGCGATGGCGGGCATTCAGCGCAAGCGGAGAACGGCCATGGAACGATGGCGTGCCTTGGGACTCGATGCCTCCTCCCGTGGGGACCTTCTGACTCGGCGCCTTTCGCATTTCGCGCCGCTTTCCGGGCCGGAAATGGCGTTTCTCAACTCTCTGGCAAGCGGGTCGGAAGATCTCCCGGCGGGAACGGACCTTATTCGCGAAGGCGAGGCGCTCGATTCGCCGCGCCTGCTGCTGGCGGGCTGGGCGTGCCGTTTTCGCACGCTTCCCGACGGCCGGCGCCAGATATTCGAGTTCATCCTGCCAGGAGATCTGTACGGGTTCTGCCTTCGGCCGCAGGCGGTGGCGCTGACGACTTCCATTGCACTGACGCCCGTCGCCGTTGCCGACGCGACGGCGTTGGGCGAGGCCATCACGAAAAATGCAGGGTCCAATCCCGGGCTCACCCGTGCCTGCTATGCCACCGCAAGTCTCGAAGAGGCCTATCTGCTAAGCCAGCTCATGCGAGTGGGCCGCCAGACGGCCTTCGAACGAACGGCACATTTCCTGCTCGAAATTCACGAGCGGCTTGCCATCGTGGGTCTCGCAGGTGAAACGACGGTGGCGATCCCGCTAACCCAGGAAATCATGGCCGACGCGCTTGGCCTCAGCGTGGTCCATCTCAATCGAACGCTGCAGCAACTGCGTCGCAACGAGCTCATCGAGTTCAAGGGGGGCATGGTCCGTCTGCTCCAGCCGGATCGCCTCGCCGAGATCGCCAATTTCCGCACGCCCCGAGTGACCCAACCCATCCGCGCTGCAGCGTGAAGTGCCCCGCCGCGGCAATCACCCGGTCAGCAGCGTAAGACGCTGCAAGCGCTCCGCGAGTCCGCGAAGCGGAATATCGACCCGATCCGTGAAAGTGTTCGTCTCGTAAACAATGTCGTAAGCCGCCTTCTCTATGGCGAACGCTTCGATGATCTGGCGTTCGCCACCGTCGAGGGGATGCCCGCGGCCTTCACCATAGGCTTCAAGAAATTTTCGTTCTGCCAGGTGGCGGAATTGGTTCAGCAGCTCCGAGGCGCGTGAGTGGCCTGGCACACCGGCCGCAAGCCTGCGTTCCTTCTCGATGATGCCGGCTTCATAGTTGAAGGACCACACGATTCCGGCCACGTCTCGCATCGGGCTGCGCTTCGCCCGCCGCTTGTTCAACGGCTTTGCAGGATCTCCCCTGAAATCTATGATGGAAACATCGCTCCCGCGGACGAGCACATGAGCCAAATCCAGGTCGCCATGGATGCGCGTGCGATATGACCCGAGTCCGTTGCCGAGCAGCTTGGCGAGGAGGTCAAGAATTTCGTCGCGGCGCGATGCGAGCTGGGCCACTAGGCGGCGACGCTCACGGTCGTCCGTGCGAATCAGAGCCTTAAGCGCAGCTTTCAGCTGCTCGCGCGCGCCCGCGCACGCAGCGTTCACTCCGGCTTCGCCAACCCTCTCGGGCGCGAACGCCGGATCGTCGCTTGGCCGCGCGAGAAGGGCGTGCATCTCTCCCACGCGCCGGCCGAGCGCATGCGCGAAAATCCAATAGGCCTCAAGCGCATCCTCACCCCGCTCCGCGGGAGCCATGGTCTGCTCGTCGATGATGCGCGCGAGTTGTTCCTGCGTCCAATGCGAACCGTCGCCCCGGTTGGTGACGTAAGCTTCGACCACCGCAAGTGTGGAAGTTTCGCCCGAGGGATGGTGGCGCGCCGCTTCGCCGATCATCGTCGGGATTCCGTCAAAGCCGCGCTCGGTCAACACACGCGCCATCTCCGGCTCGGGATGAATTCCCATCGTGACGTGGCGAAAAAGTTTGACGACGGCGCGGCGGCCTACAACCATCCTGGATACCGTGTGTTCGGCGCGCGCCCATTCAATTTCCGCATCCCATGGAATGTGGGCCGAAGCATCACCCAGCGGCAGGAACGCGATCTCGCTATCGCCGAAAGGAAGCGTCTCGCGGCGCGCGAGGGCGCCCAGAATCGCATGCGCAAAAACGGCAGAAGCAAAGCCGTCGGTGAGCAGGCCGACCCGCCGCGCGCGGCGTGCACGGGCGAAGGCGAGCGGCGCTTCGAACGGCGCGGGAGCAGCATCCTCCCAGGCGATCGCCATTGGCAAAGCGTATCGAATTCGCGCGCCGTCGATCGATACTTCCACATCGGCAAAGACCGCGTCCTGTTCCGCGCCGGGCATCGGCGTCACGGCCACGATCTCGACGTTTGCCGATCGAGTGGCCCTATTCGGATACCAGCCCCTGCCAGACAAATAGATCGGTAGGATTTCCGTCTCGAGCACCTCCCGCATGTTGCGGTCCAGCGATTGGGCCAGACTGCCACGCAGGACGAAGGTCTGATGTTCGATGAAGGATCCGGCCGACGTCGTGCTCCAGGCCGGTGTGTGCGCTTCCTCGCTGAGCTTGAACCAATAGAAGCCATAGGGGGGAAGCGTGAGCAGATAGGTGGGCTGCCCGATCACGGGAAAGGGCGTTCCGCCCAGAAGTTCGATGGGCGTCCGGCCGGCAAATTCGCTCAGATCGAGTTCCACAGCCTGCGCGGAGCGGGAGGCATTGACCACGCAGAGAATTACGTCGTCCTCGTATTCACGCAGATAGGCAAGCACCCTCCGGTTTTGCGGGAGCAGGAGCCGCAACGTGCCACGTCCGAACGCCTGATGCCGACTTCGCTCCACCAGCATGCGGCGAAGCCAGTTGAGCAGCGAATGCGGATTGCGCGACTGCGCCTCCACGTTGACCGCCTGATAACCCCACACCGGATCCATGATCGGTGGCAGGACAAGCGATGACGGGTCGGCGCGACTGAAACCGCCATTGCGATCCGACGACCACTGCATGGGCGTCCGAACGCCGTGCCGGTCGCCAAGATGGATGTTGTCGCCCATGCCGATTTCGTCGCCGTAATACATGATCGGCGTACCGGGCATGGTGAGAAGCAGGCTGTTCATCAGTTCGATTCTGCGGCGGTCGTTCTCGAGCAGGGGTGCCAGTCTTCGACGAATGCCGAGATTGAGACGCGCGCGCCGGTCCGCCGCATAAACCTCCCAGAGATAGTCCCGCTCGCGGTCGGTCACCATTTCGAGCGTCAGCTCGTCGTGATTGCGCAGAAAGATCGCCCACTGGCAGCCTTCGGGAACGTCAGGCGTTTGCCGGATGATATCGGTGATCGGAAAGCGGTCCTCCTGCGCGATCGCCATGTACATGCGCGGCATCAGCGGGAAATGGAAAACCATGTGGCATTCGTCGCCCGCACCGAAATATTCCTGGATGTCCTCCGGCCAAAGATTGGCTTCGGCGAGAAGCATTCGGTCGGGATAGTGATCGTCGATCACCTTGCGGATGTGTTTCAGAATTGCGTGAGTTTCCGGCAAATTCTCGCTCGACGTGCCTTCACGCTCGACGAGATAGGGCACGGCGTCGAGCCGGAATCCGTCCACGCCCATGTCCAGCCAGAACCGCATCACCGCGATGACGGCTTTGAGCACGCGCGGATTGTCGAAATTCAGATCCGGCTGGTGCGCATAGAAACGGTGCCAGTAATAGGCCTTTGCCTCGTCGTCCCACGTCCAGTTGGATTTTTCCGCATCGAGAAAGAGGATTCGCGTTCCGGCATAGGCCCTGTCGGTATCAGACCAGACGTAGAATTCACGCGCCGCCGAACCTGGCTTGGCGCGGCGCGCCCTCTGGAACCAGGGATGCTGATCGGACGTGTGGTTGATCACGAGTTCGGTGATCACGCGGATCCCACGTGCATGCGCTTCGCGGATGAAATCGCGCACATCGGCGATCGTGCCGTAATCGGGATGCACGCCGCGATAGTCGGAAATATCGTAGCCGTCGTCGCGACGAGGCGACGGATAGAAGGGCATCAGCCACACTGCGTTGACTCCCAGTTCCGCGAGATAGTCGAGCCGCTGGATCAGACCGGGAAAATCGCCGACACCGTCATTGTTGGAATCGAAGAACGCCTTGACGTGCACCTGATAGATGACAGCGTCGCGGTACCAGAAAGGATCCGCGGGCCGCGCGGCCGCTCGTCGGCGCGCCATGTTCACACCTCCTGCGCCGGGCGTGTGCCACGCAGCAGATCGTCGCATTCGAGTGATCGATCTTGGGCCAGGCTGCCTTTCGCCCACCCCTCGACGCGGCCCGTGTCGCCATGGCTACGCAGAAAGGCGAGGCCATGGCCGGCGCCGGGCACACGTGGATCGACGACCTCGTCATGCGGATGACGCTCGGCCTTCCAGGAGGGGCACGGTTCTGTCTCGGCCATCACGCCGGCGAAGCCCATCGTGCGCTGCAGGGCTGCCCGAGCTGCTGCGGCCTGTCGCGCGCGGCCGATATGACAAAGCCTGGGAAACATTCCGACCTCGAACCCGCACGATGCCGCGGAACCGCCCGAACTGCTAACCAGAACCGCAGCCCCGCGGTTCCCGGATTGCACGGGAAATTGGTCTGAAATTTACGGCTCTTCCATGTTCACTCGCGGCGGGTGGACGTAGCCGCGTTCGATCTTCATGCTGGGTTCCACACAGGGTGGATTTCCTGGAGCGCGTGCGGCCTTTGATCGATCATCCGCAGGAAGTGACGGGGGCGACGCTGCTCCCGTAGCAGACGCTCCCGAACGCAAAGCAGGAGCGCGAGGCGGATGCTGACATTGTTGGGCGTCGGCGTACTGGTGGCGGGATTTGTGGTCAGGGTCAACCCGCTGTTCGTCATTGCGGCGGCGGCCTTGGTAACCGGACTGGCCGCAGGGCTTGATCCCGTCGCCATCCTCGCGGCCTTCGGGAAGGCGTTCAACCAGAGCCGATACGTCAGCCTCGTGTTTCTCGTTCTGCCTGTGATCGGTCTGCTCGAGCGGTACGGCCTGCAGGAACGTGCGCGCTTTCTCATCACCCGCATCGCCGCCGCGACGCCCGGCCGGCTCCTGCTGGCTTATCTCGTGTTGCGCCAGGGTTTTGCGGCCGTTGGGCTGACCGCGATCGGCGGACACGCGCAAATGGTGAGGCCGCTGATCGCGCCGATGGCGGAGGCTGCAGGCGAACGGCGCGACGCAAAGTTGAGCGACAGGGCCCGCTCCCGCATCCGCGCCTTTGCCGCTTCTGCTGACAATATCGGCGCTTTCTTCGGCGAGGACATTTTCGTCGCCGTCAGCTCCATCCTTCTGATCAAGGGGTTTCTCGAACAAAGCGGTGTCATCGTACAGCCGCTCGACCTTTCTCTCTGGGCCATTCCAACGGCGCTGCTCGCGCTCGCGGTCCACGGTGCGAGGTTGCTCCTTCTCGACCGCTGGCTCACCGCACACTCCAATGGGACAACCAATCGGAGCGAATTGCCGTGATCGGACTCGAAGACGTTTATGTTTTCGCGGGCCTGGTCTTCGCGGGTTTTGCCATCCTCGGCATGCGCGATCGCAGCAATCCAAGGCGCTTCGGAAACGCCGCGTTCTGGGGCCTGTTCGCGGCGAGCTTTCTTCTCGGCTCGCATCTTGGAGACGCGGCCAACGGCGCGCTGGCGCTCGCGCTGGTGCTGATAGGTGGTTTCGGCGCCATGGGCGCCGGCCGCAAGCGCGGCGGCAGCGAAGCGGAACGGATCGCGAGCGCGACCCGCTACGGCAACTCGCTGTTCATTCCCGCGCTCATCATTCCGGCGACGGCGTTGGTAGGGAGCCTGGCGCTGAAGAACGTCGCGCTGGCCGGCGTGTCGATCATCGACCCGAAAC
>Ga0182024_10024960_pt1 | contig 10585 bp, 5 predicted proteins | sample P32metaG_FD_120480 | JGI IMG/M metagenome (GOLD analysis project Ga0182024, IMG submission 120480) | Permafrost microbial communities from Stordalen Mire, Sweden - P3-2 metaG (Illumina Assembly) | ecosystem: Environmental > Terrestrial > Soil > Wetlands > Permafrost | place: Sweden: Stordalen...
CGACGTCGGCCTGATGTTCATCGGCCCATTCACGGTGTATCTCGGCGGGCTAATGGGGCCGCGGCGAATTCTGTTGGCGGCCGCGACGATCTTTACGGTGCTCTGTATTTTTTTGCCTCTCATTCATAGCTACAGTTTGCTCATCTTAGCCATGGCCTTGGCGGGAATGGCGTCCGGCACCTTCTATCCACTTACGCTCACCTTCGCGCTGCGCAACATTCCTCTCCGCTACCTTCCGTTCACGATTGCTCTCTACGCCTCATTCGTGGATGGTGCTGTGAACATCGCACCATCGTTTTACGGCTGGTATAGAAATCATCTCTCTTGGGAATGGATGTTTTGGAATTCGGCGGTGATCACGCCGCTGATGATGTTATTCATCTATTTGGGAATACCAAAATCCCCTCCGGCAAAAGAGCACGGCGAGGCGCCAAGTTTCGCGGGATTCTTATATGCGAGTGCGGGTTTTGCGTTGATTTTGGCTGCGTGCGAACAGGGTGAAAGGCTCGACTGGTGGCACTCCGGGGTGTACATCGCGCTTTTTGCCAGTGGCTCGTTCCTCTTATTCTGCGCTTTGGTGCGTCGCCTGCGCGGCTCCAATCCTCTTGTTGACATGCCCTACCTCGGGCAGTGGAACACGATCCTGCTGGGCACCGGACTATTCTTCTTTCGCTTTTTTCTAGTCACAACAATCATCTTGATCCCGCAGGCCCTTTCCATTCATGGATTCGAGCCGGACCAGATCGGGCCGGCGGTGATTTGGACGGCAGCTTCTTTCGTTCCTCTCGCATTTGTCGCTGGTTTCCTGCTGCTTTCGAATGTGGATCCGCGCTTGCTCCTCGCATCAGGATTCGCGGCAATGGCGGTTGCTTCTCTCATGAACGCTGGAATGACCAGCGCTTGGGCGGCAGCGAACTTCTACCGAACCGAATTTTTGATGGGCTTTGGGCAATGCTTTGCTTTCATCGGTTTAGTCGCAGCGATCATTTTGCAGGGGCTTTTCTCGGGCGGGTTGGTAAAGCCTCAGCGGATTCTCACATTTTCTGCCTTCTTTCATGCCGTTCGAATCTTCGGAGGAACGATTGGCGCGGTCCTTATGGGACGGTTCATTGCTGAGCGGGAAAAGTTCCACTCAAACGTGCTGGGGTTGCATGTTCAGCATGGAAGCTGGATCACAGATGAAAGCATCCGCCAAATGACGGGAGGGTTTTTTGCCAAGTCGTCGGGCTTGGCTCAAGCAGCGGGCCGAGCCGTGGATATCACGGGCGGGCGGCTACGTCTTCAAGCCTATACGCTGAGTTTGATCGATGGATTCTACTTGGTCGCCTGGGCCTCCGTGATCGCTTTGATCCTCGTAGCGCTTTTGCGAGATACGCCGCTGAAATACGGCGACCTCTACGGGATTCAACAGCAACAGGCTGCGGTGAAGGGAGAGAAGTAATGAGATTCCGCCTTAGTGGTCTGGTTCTCGCACTATTTGCAGCCAGTTTCCCTCATTGCGCACGAGCGCAGAAAGCAGAACCGGTTCCGCAGAAGATTACTCTTCCTGAAGCGGTGCAGTTGGCCCTGAAGCATAACCATGTGGTGCGTATCGCGGGACTCCAAGTGCAAGAGAAACAGCATGCGAAGGAGGTTGCACGAAGTGGATATTTCCCAAGCATAACCAACGAGAGCCGGGTTTTACGTGTTACGGACACACAGTTTATTCAAATTCCTGCGGGGAGCTTGGGGACAGTAGGTGGCACCCCAATTCCGACGCAGCCGGCGATTCTCAATCAGGGTAGCAAGACTTTTATCGTGAGTGGAACGGGTCTGGTGCAGCCGCTCACTCAGTTGTTCACAAGAGTGAAACCGTCAAATGACGCTGCGCGCGCTGACTTGGACGCCACCCGAGCGAATGAGAAAGAGACCGAGAACGAAGTTGCATTACGGGTTCATCAGATTTACTACCAAATTTTGGTCACGCAACTCCACAAGAGCGCCACAGAAGCGAAAATCCGGGCTGCCCACGACCTGGAGAGTGAGCGCGTGCAGCAAGTAAAGTATGGCAGCACGCTTGACGAACAGCTCATCGAGAGCAAGGCGCAAACTCTTGAGGCTAAACAGGACTTGCTTACTACCGAGTTGCAACTCTCCGACCTGACCATGCAGCTGAACGACGTGCTGGGGCTGCCGATAACGACGCACCTCGAACTCGATCCAACAGTTCCCGAGGTCCAAGAGCCTTGCCATGGCGAGGATTGCGTCCGTGCGGCGTTGGCATCGCACCCCGAAATCGTCGCGGCGCGGGCCGAAGTGGAGAAAGCATCGGCGGGCGTTCGCCTGGCAAAGGCTGATTACTTTCCCGATGTCTCGGCTATTGCCCGGTACAGTTATCAGGACAACGTTCCTTTCCTCGCCCGCAACTTTGGAACTTTCGGAGCGCAGCTGACCTATGATTTGTTCGATGGGGGCAAACGAAAAGCCGAAGTCGGCGAAAGCAACGCTCGTCTCGGACAGGCACGTGAAAACCTCACTCGAATAACGGACGAGGTTGAGCGCAGGGTTGACACTGCCGCTAACAAACTGGCACGCACGCAAGAAATGGTAGAGGTGTCGCAACAAATTCTTGCGCTGCGGACGGAATCGAGCCGGGTCTCCGCACAACAGCTCGAAAGAGGAGAGGCTCTGCAATCGCAGGCGGACACCGCTATCGCTCAGGAATTCGACGCCAAGACCCGGCTGCTTCAGTCTCAACTTGATTACGTTCAGGCGAGGGACGAAATGATTCAGGCAATTGGGCTCACTCCTAAATAGATCGAGCTGTGATATCGGAAACCGGATTTCAGCCGCTGCTTCCTTCGAGCACGCTCTCGTCGCGCCTGCCTTGATTTAAACCCCCCTATCATTTCCTGCCGCAAACCAGATCACAGTCTGCAACTCGCCGGAAGATATTGGGCGAGTGTCAATATCTGCACACGCGCGAGCATGCTGACAGAAAAGTCTCGACACCTTCCGCCAGGACAAGCTAAGCCGCCTTTTTTCAGCCGGCTAACATACGCTTGATTGGGCGATGAAATGCCTAAAGGAGCCGCGGACGACGCATTACCGGTCGCACCAAGCATGGAACCGAGGAGTGTCGATCAAGGAATCGCCGCGGTTCACGATTCCTTCCATCTCCTCGCTGAGAGAGGTTCGCAGAACAATGGCCACACTAGCGTTGGACCAAAACCAGACTGGGACCCAGACACGTGCATTTGTCATCGCCTGGGGTTTCACGGTGCTTTTCTATTTCCTTGAGTATGCAGTGAGATCAAGTCCAGCCGTGATGATTCCAGAGCTGGAAGGCTCATTTCACACCACGGCGTTCGGCATCAGTGCGATTCTCGGGGCCTACTATTACACCTACTCCACAATGAGCTTGGTCGCCGGAGCGGCCCTCGACCGTTTGGGAGCGAAGCGGACTGTTCCAGTCGGCACTGCCATCTTGGCTATCGGATGCTTCTTCTTCAGCGGAGGCTCCGTGTTGGCAGGTGATGTTGGACGATTACTCCAAGGGGCGGGCTCAGCATTCGCGTTCACGGGCGCCGTTTACCTTGCCGCGCACGGATTCTCAGCGCGCTACCTTGCAACGGCAATTGGAGCGACGCAATGCGTTGGAATGCTGGGCGGTTCGGCTGGGCAGTTTGTCGTCGGACCAATAATTGAGCATGGATTGGGCGTACACACTATCTGGATAGGTTTCGGTGTCATCATTCTTGCGAACGCCGTGCTCTTGTACTTGGCGACTCCCAAGGAACAGTCTGGAGCCCACGCGCAAGAAGGCGGCATTGCTTCGGTCCTGAAGCCGTACAAGATTGTTTTCTCGAATCCCCAATCGTATCTCTGCGGAATAATTGCCGGATTGATGTTCGCACCGACCACTATTGGGGACATGATTTGGGGCGTAGCTTCATTTCAAAAAGATCTGCAAATTCCCTTTCACAATGCGGTAGTTATCGCCTCGATGGTTCCGCTCGGCTGGGTTTTTGGATGTCCGCTGCTTGGCTGGCTTTCGGACCGCATAGGAAGACGAAAGCCGGTGATCATCGGGAGCGCGACGGTCATGATTTTGGCCGGCCTCCAACTCGCGCTCAAACCCATCCCAATTCCGCCGCACGTCGCGATGTTCATATTCGGCGTCGCATCCGGGGCGGCGATGATTCCTTACAGCGTCATCAAAGAAGTGAATCCAGACAACGTGAAGGGCAGCGCGACTGGCGGGATTAATTTCCTGGTCTTCGCGATTACCGCATTCCTGGGCCCGGTTTATGCAAAGCATATCGGTAAAGGGATTGGAACCTCGATGGATCTGCACTTGCATTTTCAGAAGGGTGCATTTTTTTGGATTGCTTGCTGTGCGGCTGCGATCGTGGTGAGTCTCTTCCTCCGCGAGACGGGACCATCTGCGCATGCGCCGGTGCAAACGAAATAGCTATAAATTGCGGCACGCCTTAAAGGCGACATCGCCGCTCTAAATCAAATCATCTTGTTTCAAGAGTACAGGGACAAATAAAGGAGGCAGAAAAAATGCCACATAGAGTTGCAGATGAATTGGTTCGCAGACTTGCCGAAGCGGGAGTGGAAAGGATTTACGGAGTAGTGGGCGACAGCCTGAATCCCGTGACGGATGCACTACGGCTGAACACCAAAGTTAAATGGATCCATGTGCGCCACGAAGAAGCCGGCGCGTATGCGGCCGGCGCAGAGGCACAGCTCACCGGCAAGCTCGCCGCTTGCGGCGGGAGCTGCGGCCCCGGCAGCGTGCACCTGATCAACGGTCTTTACGACGCTCATCGCAGCAATGCTCCGGTGCTTGCGATCGCGTCACACATTCCCACCAGTGAGATCGGCACGGCATATTTCCAGGAAACTCATCCGGAAATCCTGTTCAAGGAGTGCAGCCACTATTGCGAGATGATCTCGAACCCGAAGCAGTTCGAGCGCGTGCTTCACATCGCGATGCAAAGCGCACTGGGAAAAGGCGGAGTAAGCGTGATCGTGCTGCCGGGCGACGTGGGTGGTGCGGATATGCCAGCCGAGGGGACACCGCGTTCTCTGGTCGGTCGCAGGCCAACCATCCGTCCCACTGAAAAGGACTTGGCGAGTTTGGCGGAGCTGATCAACTCCAGTAAGAAGGTTGCGCTGTTCTGCGGAATTGGATGCGAAAACGCACACGATGAGGTGGTCGCTCTCGCCGAGAAAGTGAAAGCTCCGGTTGCGCATACCTACCGGGGAAAGCCGTTCGTCGAATACGACAATCCTTATGACATGGGAATGACCGGTTTGATTGGTTTCGGGATGGCTTACGAGGCGATCCACGAATGCGACCTTCTGCTGCTCCTGGGCACTGATTTTCCATACGATAAATTCCTTCCGACAAAGTGCAAGGTCGCGCAAATCGACATCCGGGTTGACCATTTGGGGCGGCGAAGCAGGCTCGATCTCGGAATTTGGGGCGATGTACGCGAGACGCTACAGGCGCTCCTGCCGATGGTGAGTGCAAAGTCGGACCGAGAATATCTGGATACCACGGTACGCAAACACAAAGAAAAGCTTCGAAAAATGAACGTGTACGTTGACCACGTGGGAAAACGCACGCCCATGCACCCGGAGCCCGTGGCAGCAACGCTGAGTGAAATCGCGGCGCCCGACGCGATCTTTACAGCGGACACCGGCATGTGCAACGTCTGGTCTGCCCGGCATATTAAGGCGACCAAGGACCGGCGGATTATCGGTTCCTTTAACCACGGCTCCATGGCGAACGCGCTCCCCCAGTCCATCGGCGCGCAATGTGCCTTTCCCGGACGCCAGGTTATCGCCCTGTGCGGCGACGGCGGTTTTGCGATGAGCCTGGGCGACATCCTGACCATTACGCAATACAACCTCCCTATCAAATTGGTGGTGTTCGACAACAGCGCTTTAGGCATGGTGAAACTGGAGATGGAAACCGCGGGAATGCCCGACTTTCAAACCGACCTGAAGAATCCAAACTTCGCGAAGATGGCCGAAGCCATCGGCATCATGGGCGTAAGAATCGAAAACCCTGCTGATTTGGCATCGGGCATCAAGAAGGCGTTGGAGGCTTCAGGTCCTGCGCTCATTGATGTGGTTACGGATGCGAATGCTCTTTCCATACCTTCTCATGCCGACCGATCGCAAGCCGTGGGCTTCGCGCTGGCCATGGGAAAGATGGTCCTCTCCGGGAACATCGAAGAAGTGGTGGCCACGATAGAGGGCAACATTCGACATGCCGGTGAGGCACTGGAGTCGATCTAGACCAAATTCGACGCCTTGGAGCGGGTGGTTGGTCCAATTCGTGGTGAGTCGGTCTGGGCCGCGCTTGTTTGCATTCGGTATTTGCGTGTTCATCCAGCCCTGCGGGCTTTCGCAACGCCAGCAGGAGGGGCGGGAAAGAAGGAGTGGCGACTATGAAAGTGTTACGCGCTCTGTGTTTTGTGCTGACGGTGCCAGGGTTTCTGTGGGCGCAGGCTAACCCTCAGAAGGCGGATTCCTCGACGAACGATTCTGACGTTGCGGCGGAACTGAAAGCAGTCCGTGAAGCTCTATCCCAAGCGCAGAAGCAAATGGCTTCGCAAGAGCAGGCTCTCCGTGAGGCTCTGTCACAAACGCAAAAGCAGATGGCGGCGCAACAGCAGGAGATCGAAGCGCTGAAATCGCAAGCGAGAGCCGAACAAACGGCATCGGTCAGGAACGAACAACCAGCAAGGCTGGTCGAAGCCTCCGAGCCCGTCACAGTTTCCTCGAGCTTGGTACCTGCCGACAGCGGCGTGCGCGGGACTGGCGTCGTTCAGCCTTTACCCCAGGCAGCAGGGCAAAAAGGTGAATCGCCGCTGTCTTTCAAAATTGGTTCAGCGGATATCAGCCTGGGCGGGTTTGTGGACATTGAAAATATCTTCCGCACCACCAACACCCAGAACAACATCGCCACGAACTTCGCAGCCATTCCGTTCAGCAACACCCCGCAGGGCCAGCTTTCCGAATATCGCCTCACTGCGCAGTTCTCCCGCTTCAGCATACATGTCTCGGACAAATGGGGTGACAATGATGTGACCGGCTACTGCGAAGCGGACTTTAGCGGCAATGATGCCACTAACGTTTATCAGACCGTGAACGGTCACACCCTTCGCATGCGCCTTTGCTTTTTTGACTTGAAACGCGGCAAATGGGAAATTCTGGGCGGACAAACCTGGAGTTGGCTGACTCCCAACCGCAGCGGGATCGGTCCGAATCCCGCCGATCTGGCAATCACCTACAATGAGGATCAGAACATCGGGGTGGGCTTGCCCTACACCCGCGCTGCTGAGTTCCGCGTCGCTTATCACCTGAACGATCATTTGGCGTTTGGAGTGGGCATCGAGGATCCCAACCAATACATAGGTACTTTCGTAGCCCTCCCATCGGGCTTTACCTCTATCGGCTCGCAGTTTGACAATGGATCCCAAATAGGAACTCCTAATCTTTTTCCAGACGTCATTCCCAAGGTCGCGTACGACACGAGAATCGCAGGCAGACATCTCCATTTGGAAGCGGTCGGGTTGGTCACGGGAGTGAGGTCCACGGCCAAACCTGTCGGCGACACGACTTTCGCATCGCATTCATCCGTGGGCGGCGGCGGTTCGATCGCATCAAACTTCACTTTATTCCGAAATTTCCTACTCCTTGGCAACGCGTTTTGGAGCGACGGCGGCGCGCGCTACTTGGTGGCTGACGGACCGCAACTTGTTATTCGTCCGAACCCCGCGGGAACCGACATCTCTCCTTCGCTAGTACACGCCGGAGCAGGTTCCGTGGGCTTCGAGTGGATAGCGAATCCACGGTCCGCCTTCGCCGTTTATTATGGAGCGGATTATTTCGGGCGGAATTTTTTTGTGGACACCACGAATACCACAACCCCGGGCACGATCAACGGATATGGCGGACCCGGCTCGCCTAACACGATCAACCGAGCCATTCAGCAAGTTACATTCGACTGGCTGCAGACATTCTGGAAAAGCGACACGCACGGCGCGCTTCAGTATTACACGCAATATTCTTACCTCACTCGCGCTCCATGGTTCATAGCTCCAGACGCGCCGCGGAATGCGCATCTCAGCATGGTGTACGCAGGTATCCGTTACGTTTTGCCTTCGACATCCGGCTTCGTGCTCCGCGTACCTTATCCCGAATCCAAATGATTGGACCGTTCGTAGTCCATTCGCCTAGAACGGGAGTGGCGATTCAGGTGCGCACATGAGGCAACAACTCCAGGTTATTAAGAGGCGGGAACACTGTTCCCGCCCCTTCGCTCGGGTTGAGGACGCCATTGCTGCCGTACGCGCGGGCAAAATGGTGATCGTCGTTGACGATGAGGATCGCGAAAACGAAGGCGATCTGACCGTCGCCGCTGAGAAGATCACGCCTGAAGCGATCAATTTCATGGCTCGGTACGGTCGTGGATTAATTTGCCTGGCGATGGTACCCGAGCGGCTGGATGAACTCGAAATTCCACTGATGGTTTCTCAGAATAGCTCCCGGTTTGAAACGGCGTTTTGTGTGAGTATCGAGGCAAGGAACGGTACGACAACCGGAATTTCGGCTGCCGATCGTGCAACAACCGTGCTCGCAGCAATCGACCCGCGAACGAAACCTTCTGATCTCGTTCGACCGGGTCACATATTCCCGTTACGCGCGCGGAACGCCGGAGTTCTGATGCGGGCCGGGCAAACCGAAGCTGCGGTGGACCTCGCTCGCCTGGCTGGCTTGGAGCCCGCTGGCGTCATCTGCGAAATCATGAACGACGATGGGACGATGGCTCGCGTGCCCGAGCTGAGCTCATTCGCAAGCCGCCACAATCTATTGATGATCACCGTCGCCGATCTGATTACCTACAGGACTCGCACGGAAACGCTGGTCAAATCTGTCGCCTCCACGAACCTGCCGACCGAGTACGGTGATTTCCGACTGCACGCATTTGAGAATCAGATCGACGAAAAAACGCAACTTGCTCTCGTCTACGGCGATATCGGAGATGGGAAAGACATTCTGGTGCGGGTACATTCACAGTGTCTTACAGGGGATGTATTTCATTCGGTGCGTTGCGATTGCGGTGCCCAGCTCGACGAAGCTCTCCGGCGGATTGCCGGCGAGGGACGCGGTGTGCTGCTCTACTTGAATCAGGAAGGGAGAGGAATCGGTTTGGCGAACAAGATTCGCGCCTACGCACTACAGGACGAAGGGTTAGATACTGTGGAGGCCAATGAGCGGCTCGGATTTAAGGCCGACCAGCGGGACTACGGTGTCGGCGTTCAGATCCTGCGAGCGCTGGGTGTACGATCCATGCGACTGCTGAGCAACAACCCTCGCAAGCTCGTGGCCATTGAGGGATACGGGCTTTCGGTAACAGAATGGCTGCCCCTGGAGATCCCCGCATCTACGTCTACGCTGCGCTATTTAACAACGAAAAAAAACAAGCTCGGTCACGCATTGACTGGGCTCTGACTCTCTCGCTTCCGAATCTCTAGACATTCGTGCACCTGCTTCGAGCCGATGACAGCGACCACACACTTGTCAGCCGGTTGACACCAAGCTATTGGCATAATTCCGTAACCGCGAAGTAAGTCGCGTTACATCAATGCACTACGCGTTACCGGTTTGGATTGAGAAGTGCCCTAGTCTTACTTCGCGTGAGGCTACATATCCAATCATCATGATACGGTCCGACCAAATTCGAAAGCTGCTAAGCAGAGTGGCAGGAATCGCGGTACTGCTCGCTGGAGCGCTGCTTGCGGCATCTCTCTGTTTTGCCGCTCCGGGCGATCCTTCTCAGCTTCCCAGCATTTTTGACCCGCGCTCGACGCCGACCAAATGGATTGGTCATCTCTCATATTTCGTGCTCTCGATAACAGGTCTGATCTTTGTGGTTGTTTTCAGTTTATTGGTCTATGCGGTCGTGAAATTCCGTAAGCGCCCAGGAGATGACGATCGCGAGCCTGCCCAGGTGTACGGAAGCAACCAGATTGAACTGGCATGGACCGTGATTCCGATTCTGATCGTAGTCGTTTTGTTTCTCGCAACCGCACGGGTAATCCACTCGATTCAGGATGCGCCGAAGCCTGCGAATGCTGTGGAGGTCGTCGCTGTCGGGCATCAGTTCTGGTGGGAATTTCGCTATCCACAACTAGGCGTCGTCACTGCGAACGAGCTCCACATTCCGGTAAGCGAAGTCGCTCACCCTACGCCCACTTTTCTGACACTGCTTTCCGCTGACACGGACCACAGCTTCTGGATTCCCCAACTGGCGGGGAAGACAGACCTGATTCCAAACCGCGTGAATCACATGTGGATGGATCCATACGAAACAGGCATTTTTCTCGGCCAGTGCGCGCAGTATTGCGGCACGCAGCACGCAAAGATGTTGCTACGGGTTCACGTTGACAGCCCGCAGGAGTTTGCCACATGGATTCGCGCCCAGCAGCAGCCGGCAGTGCTTGACGAGAATGTGACCGCCGGCAAACGCGTTTTCGAAACTACGGCCTGCATAAATTGCCACGCGATTGGAGGCACC
>Ga0182024_10024961_pt1 | contig 10585 bp, 9 predicted proteins | sample P32metaG_FD_120480 | JGI IMG/M metagenome (GOLD analysis project Ga0182024, IMG submission 120480) | Permafrost microbial communities from Stordalen Mire, Sweden - P3-2 metaG (Illumina Assembly) | ecosystem: Environmental > Terrestrial > Soil > Wetlands > Permafrost | place: Sweden: Stordalen...
CGGCTCGCTGCGATGGCCGGCGAACGGCAACGATTGCCGGGACATACAGAAGTCAGCGCGGTGTGCACGCACCCCGATTTTCAGGGCCGCGGGTACGCACGAATTCTAATATCGGCGGTTATGGTGAAAGTTTTAGAGCGCGGTGAAATTCCGATGTTGCATGTGCGTGAGGATAATGCCGGGGCGATTCGCGTTTACGAAAAATTAGGATTTAGAACCCGGGCAGTTTTTCCATTTTATATTTTGCGTTACGAATCAGCGCACGCCCAAACGAAGTGATGCCCACGATTGGGTTCAGACCCGCGCAGGCCGTGGCTCCCCAGCCAGCATCTGCGCCGAAGTCTCTTTCTGCGTCTCCGTTGTTTCCGTCCAAAGTGAATGGTCGGCCAGCAACCGCGTAACCAGTTGCGTGTGCAGCGCGTGGCCTGCCTTGTGTGCCACGATGCGAGCTTTCAGCGGCTGGCCCACCAGCGCTAGATCGCCAATCAAATCGAGAGCCTTATGGCGTCCAAACTCATCCGGGAAGCGCAACGGTCCGTTGAGAATACTGTCTTGATCCAGCACGATCGCATTTTCGATTGAGCCGCCCCGAATCAAGCCCATCGCCTGCAATCCCGAAAAATCTTTCATGAATCCGAAAGTGCGCGCAGGAGCCAGTTCCCGGCTGAACGATTCACGGTCTACTACCATCTCGACTTCTTGGGGACCGACCGCAGGGTGATCGTAATCCACGAAGCAATGCACACTAAATTCGTCCGCTGGGTAGATTCCGATGCGGCGGTCGCCATCGGAAAATTCCAATGGTTTCACCACGTGAATGTAGCGTCGCTGTCGTCGCAGTTTTCGAGTTCCTGCCTGCGCCAGCAGCTCAATAAAGGGTTTCGATGAGCCGTCTAGGATCGGCAATTCCAGCGCATCAATTTCGACGTACACGTTGTCTACGCCGCAAGAATACAGCGCCGCCAGCAAATGTTCCGTGGTCGAAAGCAGCACGCCTTGGCGCATCAGGCTCGTCGCGTAGCTGACCCGCGCTACATTCCGTACGTGCGCCTCAATTTCGAAGTTATCGAGGTCCACGCGACGGAACACAATTCCCGTATCAGCCGGCGCCGGCACGAGCCGGACGTTGCTCGGTACAGCCGTATGCAGACCTATCCCGGAGGTCTGCACGGTCCGTTGGATTGTGAGTTGGTATGACAATTGGTTCGCGCTTAATTGACTACTGCAAGACTGTGGCCAGTGTCGTTTAGATATTAGTCTTTATAATCAATAGCTTACAGGATGTAAATGCTCTTTGGTCATCTTGGTGTTGTAAACATGCAACACTTTCAAACCTATCGGTGTGGTTTTTATTAAAATTCCTAAAACTACGAATTTCTCCGCACGACGTCACGATTGATTGAATTCCACTAGCCGCTTAGAATGAATGTCACCGATCAAACCATGACCACGCCTTTCACAATTCTGTCGAACGTCGTCCAGCCGCCCTCGGTCCACCCGCGTCCATCGTGGCTGCGCGTTCGTTTTGGTGGCGGCCCGAACTATCAGGAACTCAAGCGCATCATGCGCACGCTCGATTTGCACACCGTCTGCGAGAGTGCGCGATGTCCGAACATGGGTGAGTGTTGGGAGCACCGCACCGCAACATTCATGATTTTGGGCAACATCTGCACGCGTGCTTGTGGGTTTTGTGCCGTTCCCAGCGGTAAGCCTCTCGGTCCTCCAGAAGAAGATGAACCGGACCGGGTCGCCGAAGCCGTCGAAACCATGGGGTTGCGATATGCCGTCGTGACCTCGGTAAATCGTGATGACCAGCCAGATGGTGGCGCGGAAATTTTCGCTCGCACCATTACCCGGATTCGCGAACGCGTTCCGGGCTGCCGGGTTGAAGTTTTGATTCCGGATTTTCGCGGCAATTGGGATGCGCTCGGCACGCTGATGGCCGCGAAGCCCGACGTCCTGAATCACAATATGGAAACGGTCCCGCGGCTTTACCGCCAAGTGCGCAAGGGCGCGGTGTACGAACGATCTCTAGAATTGCTGCGACGAGCCGGAAAAATGATGCCCGGATTGCCCACCAAGACCGGAATGATGTTGGGTCTTGGAGAAACCCGCGAAGAAACGTTGGGTGCCATGCGAGACATCGCCAATCAAGGGACGCACATCCTGACGCTTGGCCAGTACATGCAGCCCACTCCCGATCATCTCCCCATTGAACGTTATGTCCATCCCGATGAGTTTGCCGAATTCAAACAATTGGGCGAAGCCATGGGAATCAAACACGTGGAGGCTGGACCGCTGGTCCGCTCTTCCTATCATGCGTTTGAACAGGAACAAGCCGCGCGCAGCTAGCCACGGTTGCCTTTCCGGCCGGCCCTCCGCATCTGTAGTCTCAGCATCTAAAATACTAGCGCGCGCCCGTAAGAAATGAATCTGCAATTTTCCGTACCCGATTTTTGCAGGTCGAGCAAGTAGGGCAGGCGGGATGATCTACGGAAGAGACTTGCACGGCTGCACGAAAATGTTCCGACGCTTTTTCAGCGCGTCCCAATTCTGCGTTGAGATTTCCCAGCAGTAACTGGAACATGGCATTTTGCGGAAAGCGAGTTCCTAGTGGTTCACCCACGGATAAAGCCCTTTCATATTCTCGATCGAATGTGCGCAGATTTTTGGCGAGGTAGAAACGCATCGTAACTTGGCTAAGCACGCCACGATCGATTCCGGCTTCCATCTGACGAATGCCTTCGTTTCGATCGCCGCCTGGGATACCCATAAAAAAACGCAGTACCTTCACCGCGGATGACAACGAATCGACGTAATAGTTGTAGAGGCCAAGGCCCGCGGTTGCGTCCGCCATCTGGGGATCGATTTCCAGGGCATGAAGGAATTCGGTTCGAGCGGCAACCCCGGCGTGAGCCACCGCCCAGTTTTCTCCGCGCAAAGCATACATGCGGGCTTTCAACGCGAAACCGTTTCCCGCGTAAAGATGCATTTCAGCCGTGTCCGACTTCATAATTTGAGCGTTCGCCAGATTTATCGCTTTGTCGACGAGCGCAAGATATCTTTCGTCTTCCTCCTTCTTCCCGCGCTTCCAGGCGTCGACCATTCCGTACTTGATCTCAGAATTCTCGCAATAAATTTGCCACCACTCCGCCTCCGCTTCGAGCAGGTAGCCCACAGGATTCTCCGGCTGCAGAGCCTGCATACCCCGAAGGATAGCGATAGCACCCTGAGGATCGCCCGCGTATATCTTGTCTAGCGCCCGGACGGCTTCGGGAGGCAATTTCGGGCCGTCAGCCCTTGTTGAAACGGGCCTGGCGATCCCCAGGATGCAAAATAAGAAGCACAATCGTATGGAGCGATTTTGCAAACATCCAAAGTTCATTTCATTCCCATGGGCTTCGATAACGCACGGTCCGCAGGCTGTCCACTGAACGATATCTTAAACGCAAGGAATCCGCGTCGGAAGCAGGGAAGTACTGCAAATTCTGCCGGCGGCATGATTGGTGGGCCTCAGTTGTAGGACTTTCTTGTTATGCTTGCGGTTCTTTTCAGCCGCAATGAACTGAAATCATGAGTGAACCTGAAAAACTCGAACGCGGCCTGGGGTTGGTCGAAGCGACGGCCCTGAACATGACTTTCATGGTTGGCATTGGCCCGTTTATCGTTATTCCTTTCATCATCCGGGCAATGGGCGGTCCGCAATGCTTGCTCGCTTGGGTCGCGGGCGCCATTCTCGCGTTGCTGGATGGCTGCGTGTGGGCGGAATTGGGCGCAGCGATGCCCCAAGCGGGCGGATCCTATGTTTTCCTCCGCGAAGCCTACGGAGTAAACCGTTTTGGCCGGCTGATGTCGTTTCTCTTTATCTGGCAGACGCTGTTTCAAGCTCCCCTGAGTATTTCCTCTGGCGCGTTGGGATTCGCGGACTACTCGAAATATATGGTCGGGAAAATTCCCGGCTTTACCCATTGGCTCGGCGCAAATTCATTCGGACCGAATTACAATCGTATTGTCGCGGTAGCCCTGATTGCAATCGTTGTGATTGTGCTGTACCGCCGAATCACCACGATTGGAAAAATTTCGACGGCACTCTGGGTGATTGTACTGGGAACCATTTTGTGGCTCATTTATGGTGGCGCGACTCATTTCGATGCCAGCCGCGTTTTCTCCTACCCGCCCGGTACTTGGAATTTTTCCCGCGTCTTCTTTTTGGGACTGGGAATCGCCAGCGTGCAATCCGTGTACTGCTATTTGGGCTATTACAACGTTTGCAATCTGGGCGGCGAAATGAAAAATCCCGGTCAGAATATCCCGCGGGCAATTTTTATTTCGATTGTCGGAATTGCGATTTTATATCTCGCGATGCAGACCAGCATCCTGAGTGTGATCCCCTGGCAGGAAGCGCAGCACTCACAGTTTCTGGTAAGTCTGTTTGTGGAGCGCACCTTTGGAATGCATTGGGCGGCTTTTGGAACCGGCCTTATTCTCGTGCTCGCTTTCGGTTCGATTTTCTCCGCAACGCTAGGATATTCGCGCGTGCCATACGCAGCTGCGCTCGACGGAAACTTTTTCTCGATTTTCGGCCGCGTGCATCCCACCAAGCGTTTCCCATACGTATCGCTTGTAGCATTGGGCCTCACGTCAGCGGTCATTTGTCTCTTTTTCGATCTTTTCTCGGTCATTCGCGCCATCCTGGCGATGCGCTGCCTCATCCAATTTGTGGGCCAGGCGTTCGGATTGTTATTGCTTCACAGAAAATGGAAAGCAGAGCGCTGGCCTTTTCGCATGTGGTTTTATCCGCTTCCAGTTTTTCTGGCAATCGCGGGATGGATCGGGATTTTTCTTTCCACTGGTTTCGTTCCGGTTGTCAGCTCAATTGTGGCTATGATAGTGGGTCTTCTGGTGTATATGGGTCGCGCGCGCATGCTTGGCCAATGGCCATTTTCATTAGCGGCCGCGGGTGAAACTAAGGAGATTACTCAGTGATTGGACGGAAGCCACTCGCAATGCGATTGATTGCTGCAATCCTCCTGGTGTGGGCCGTACCTTCGGTCGCGCCGGCCCTTGCGGCGCAATCCTTGCCCGAAACTGTTGAAACAATTAACAAATCCAGGGTGACGACACGGATTCTGTTTGTAACCGCGCATCCCGATGACGAGTGGTCGAGTCTGCTGTCCTATTTGTCGCACGGTTTGAATGCCGATGTTGCGTTGCTGACCATTACACGCGGACAGGGCGGCCAGAATGCCATTGGGCCGGAACAGGGCGGTCAGCTGGGTGTAATTCGCACCGAAGAGTTGCTTGCTGCGGGAAGCCACTACGGCGTGCGGCAATATTTTACGCGTGCGCAGGATACCGGATTTTTGAAGAGCCCGGATCAGGCCATGAAGGTCTGGGGCGATGTCGCGCTGAAAGATATGGTGCGTGTAATTCGTACGTATCGGCCGGACGTCGTCATCAATGGATGGGGTGGAGTTCATTCGGGACACGGCCATCACCAAGCGAGCGGAATATTAACTCCGCAAGCGGTGGTAGCTGCAGCGGACCCCAAAATGTTTCCGGAGCAGATCGCCGAAGGTTTAACGCCGTGGCGGGCGCGACTGGAATTGCGGCTGGCGAGAGACCAGAGCTCGAATGCGGTTGAATTGCCCGTGAACGCAGTGTCCCCGTTGTGGGGGAAGAGCTATGTCGAAATCGGAATGGAAGGCCACGCTCAGCATCGCTCGCAGGGCACGCCGGCTTTTTTCGGCAATTCTTTTTTTCGCCGTCCGATTTACCTGGTGACCGAAAACGCTAAAGGCGAACTTGGCAAATTCGATCCGGCACTTCTTTCCCAACCGCTCACTGCGCTCCCTGAGCAGTTTGGGAACTTGCGGAGTATCATGGCCCCCGTTTTATCGTCCGCAGACCGAAGCCTCGCTGCTGCAGCGAAATCCGCGCAACAACTGAATCGAATTGCCGCGGCTGCCTCGTTGGTAGATGCTGGTAGGAGTATTCAGGGGCTCAGAGATCAAGTCGGCGCGCAGTCCGGAGACGACGCAAAATCCGCGGCCTGGGAACTTGCTAGCGTTCTTAAAAAAATCGACCTCGCCTTGGCTGACGATATCGCTATCCCCATCGAAACGCAGGCAGACCGCCATGAGTTGGTAGCGGGCGAGAATTTTGCGGTGGACGTGACCATCGCAGGTACGCCGATAGTTCCTGCCAAATGGAGCTTAGATGCGTCCAGCTTTCTTATCCCTTCAGGGTGGAAAATTAATCCATCAGGAGCAAAGCAGTCCGGCGATGAAACGAAATTTGAAGTAACGATACCCTCGGGTGCTCAGCCTCCATCCTTTCCCGGCGATGTAATTCTTCCGTTTCCTCCGCCGCTGGTCCAACTGGCCCTAAAAGTTTCCCTCGACGGTTACACTTTCGCGATTGATCGTCCCATCAACTCCGTGGAAGCTTCGACGACCGGGATACTCACATACCCCCTGGAATTGGTGCCCCTCGTAACTTTGACAGTCGATCCGCAGCAATTGATGATGCCCCGTCGGAAAGAGTCGACTCCGCTCAGTCTCCTGGCCCGCGTTCGCTATCACGGCACCAAATCCGCAGCCGTGGAGATTGGCGTCGACAAGCCGCAGGGTTGGGAAATTCAGACGCCAAAACTTGAAGGCCCCCTGAATTTTTCCGGGGCTGGCGATCAACTTATCCAGTTTGTAGTTAAGCCTCCCGCCGATGCTTCCGCAGGCGCTTATGTCGTACATCCCTTTGCGCGGATTGGAAACGAAACATTCCGCACTTCTCTGGCGCCGATTCCGACTCTACCCACACGCGATTGGAGCGAACCGGCTGACGCAACAGTCCACGTGCTGAACCTAAACGTGCCGACCGGCTTGCGCATCGGTTACATTGCCGCCGATAACGACACCCTGCCGGAAATTCTGCGCCAGATCGGAATTCGCGTGGATCTCCTCGATGATGTCTCGCTTGCCTTCGGCGAATTGGATCAGTACGACGCGATCACTGTGGGAATTCGCGCCTATGAACTTCGCCCAGATTTGATACGTTCCAACTCCCGCCTGCTGGATTACGTCAAGCGAGGCGGAACGCTTCTCGTCCAATATCAACGAGACTTTGCATGGAACAAGGAACTCCCATCGCCTTTTCCCGCAACTATGCCGGATTCGACGTCACGGGTGACGGATGCAAATTCACCGGTACAATTTCTGGCGCCCGACAATCCGCTTTTGAATTCTCCAAACAAGATTACGCCTGCGGATTTCGAAGGATGGGTGCAGGAACGGGGTCTTTATTTCTGGGGCACGTTCGATCCGAAATACACGCCCCTTCTGGGATTCAAAGATCCGAACGAACCGGAGGCTAACGGAGCGCTGCTCTACGCGCGGGACGGAAAGGGCGTCTACATCTACACGGGAATCTCGTTCTTCCGTGAACTTCCGGCAGGCGTGCCGGGCGCGTATCGATTATTTGTGAATTTGTTGAGCCAGACCCAGCGTGAGCGCTCGACGAAAACCCAGGATTAACATTCGACTCGGCCCGCCACATCAATTTGCCGGCAAGTTCAGCTTAGAACCTCTGATATCCGTCGTATATCCAGAAACCACCTGCGGCCAGCAGCAACACGACAGACGTAATTATCAGTAACTTGATCGGGAGTGAAAGTCTTTCGATTCGGGCAACGATCACGCGCTGGTCTCTGGCCATGGAATCTCCCGCGCTGTCCAGAAAGATCTGGTCGCCTTCACGGGCCTCAAGCGTGCCCCGATAGACGAGCAATATAACCAGCACTGCCGTGACAATTCCCCAAACCACCAGAACTTCGAATAGCGGGCCGTGAATTTCCGGCATGACTCCTCCAGTGCCCACAGGCCGTGAGAGGTTGCTAAGAACAGTGGCCCGAGCGGGCTCATTTCAGGCGTACTTTCGCGCAGTATACCACTTTCGGAATTGCCGGGCGCTGGTGCTATAGACTGTCGTCAGGGAACTGCACTCCCCAGAAACTTCGCGTAGGATAAAGCATTTCGAGGCCTAACTCGAATATTCCAGGCTCCACTGACCGGGTAACCCGAATGACCCGAAATTCCTGGATCGCCTGCGACAGGCCGTTTAGCACTTCAATGCGTGATCCGAGCACCGCTTCAAACGTTCCGCGGATCAATGCTCCGTTTCGGCTCACTGCGATCGCTTCCGCCAGAGCGTCAACTGGCTCACCATGAATATCGTTCGTAAATAGCTGAACCGGAATGCGAATCAAAACACGGCTCGACCGGCGTCGTTCGATCATTGTGCGGGCGCTTGCCATGCCAATCGCTCCCCTTAGCAGCGTGGAATACGCTCACAATTTAGAACCGCTCACGGAACGCGTCAAGTTTTCATGCCGCAAGTGTGCCTCGTTGACAATCCTCCGTACAGGCGTCAAGATATTGCCGCCTCGTAATTTGCTGCAATCAGTGCCCAAGTGGCGGAATTGGCAGACGCGCTAGCTTCAGGAGCTAGTTCTCGCAAGGGAGTGGAGGTTCGAGTCCTCTCTTGGGCACCAATACTTCGTGGGAAATTGTAACCAAAACTGATGCGGTTCCCTGCTCCCGCTAAACGTCTGTTTCATTTTTGAGCCTATCGTCATCGTTATATCGGTTTATATAGTACAGTTGACCGCCTCACGGGGGTGCGGATGTTTCGGCTGTCTCCGTTTGCAATACTGGCTGGTTTCGCTGTTTTCCTGACTCAACCTGCGCCTGCGCGGTCGCAATCTTTCGCAGACGCTTATTCCCCCTTTTCGACAAATTCCTCCGAAACGGGCCTCCGGCAATCCCTCGTCGATTTCTCCCGGTACAGGATTTTTCCCTGCAGTGTTCCCATATCGGCCAGGAGTTTCCATGAGAATGTTTCAAGCTCATCCCCATCCAAGCCTCGTTCTCCCCGGCGCACGCCCGTCGACGTCCTGGTTCGGAATTCTTGTGCGGGCATTTCTCCCGCAAGATATTCCCTCGCGACCGGCACCGCGCTTGAACGAAATGAGATGAATCCCTCAAATGTTGGCATAGGTTTTTTTCAGCTGGACGCTTCCCGACCTGCAACTGGCGACTATTCCGTTCCCGCGTCGTTTCTGGATACAGTTCCTAAAACCTCGCAAAATACAGAGAAAACATCGGAAGGGTTTCACTGGTGGCCCGCATTACAGCAATCCTTCAATTTCTTATTGATCGAACATGGATTCAGAATTGCCACCGACCCCTTCTTGCGCTATCTGCTCTGGCACAAACCGTTCTGGCACGATTGGGCTGCTTCCGATCAGCATTTCTACTTCAACCAGTGGGGCGATGGCGACGATTTCTTGGTAAATTATATTGGTCACCCCATGGAGGGTGGAGTTACCGGATACATTGAGATCGTCAACGATCCGAAGGGGAGAAGCCTGACCTTCGGTCGATCTCGTGCCTACTGGATGAGTCGTTTGCGGGCGATGGCCTTTGCCGCCGTTTACAGCGCCAACTTCGAGGCGGGACCGATACTCAGCGAAGCGGCGATCGGAAGCGAGGGCGGTTACTTCTATAAACCGGGCTGCGACCCGTTCTTAACGTGTCAGCATCCTGGAAAGAAGCCGATTACGAACAATACCGGATGGGTAGATTTCACGGTTACACCGCTTGTCGGGATGGGTTGGATCGTTCTGGAAGACGCCATTGAGACGGAGCTTGTTGATCGATGGGCGAAAGACGATGATCGGTTGCGCTGGAAAATTTTGCGAGCCAGCCTCAGCCCGACCCATGTGATGGCGAATTTTGTCGAAGGGCAAGACGCCCTGGTACCGATACAGGACGGATGGGCCCGATGGCGGATCGCTTTTCAACTGGCATCAGGTCGGGCCTGCACCGAAGACTACGCTGGAAGGAGTCAAGCGCTGGGAAATCGGCGTCCACTATGCGTTTTTAAGTTTACCGGTGAATACCGAAACGTGCGCGAGCTGCCGTGTCGGGAACTCCGGGCTCGGAGGGAACTTCGCCTATCGCATCACGAAACGCCTATGGGTCGATTCCGACGTGAATTATTTTCCCGGCTCAGGCAATTACGGGGAAAAAGGAACTACGGCTGAGGGTTTGTTCGGTCCCCGGTACGGTTACACCGGAAAATCTTGGGGCCTTTATTTTAAGTTACGGCCTGGATTTATTTATTACGATAAGACTCTCACGGCAGATGGTGGCGGAAATTTTACAAACGCCACGCGCTTTGCTTTTGACGTTGGCTCCGTTTTTGAGTGGTACACCTCACCACATTCAGCTATACGGTTCGACGCCGGAACCACAGTCGTACGCTATCTGACTGGCCGCGATGATCCACGGCAGCCCCCTGGTAATATCCTGTCTACCGACTACATCGTTTCGCAGAGCAATTTTCAAATCGGGACCGGCTATACCTACCGGTTCTGACCCACCGCAGAATCATCTCTCTATCGGTTTCAACGGGCGAATCTCTTACGGTTTGTTGTGAATCGCACGACGGTGCGATGCAGGTGCGGAGGGCCGCGCCGCTCTCGAGGTTTTCTCGGCCGTCCTCGGGATGTGACGATGATCGTTCC
>Ga0182024_10024962_pt1 | contig 10585 bp, 7 predicted proteins | sample P32metaG_FD_120480 | JGI IMG/M metagenome (GOLD analysis project Ga0182024, IMG submission 120480) | Permafrost microbial communities from Stordalen Mire, Sweden - P3-2 metaG (Illumina Assembly) | ecosystem: Environmental > Terrestrial > Soil > Wetlands > Permafrost | place: Sweden: Stordalen...
ATGTTCTCACCGCCAGACACGATCATGTCCTTGAGCCGATCGACGATGTACAGGTACCCGTCCTCATCCCGCACGCCGATGTCGCCGGTGTGGAACCAGCCACCCACGAACGCCGCGCTCGTTGCGTCGGGATCGCGCCAGTAGCCCTTGAAAACCTTCGGGCCGCGAAGGACGACTTCGCCGCGTGCATTCGGAGGCACCGAGGCTCCGCCCTCGTCCCAGACGTCCACCTCGAGGTAGACGCACGGACGGCCGACGCTGCCGAGCTTGCTCACGATGCTCTCCCGATCGAGGAACGTGTCGCCCGAGACCGTCTCGGTCAGGCCGTACGCGTCAGCGAACCACGCCGAGGGGAATCTCCGTTGGAGCCGCTCGATGAGCGGAATTGGCATCTTCTCCCCGCCGTTGATGACCAACCGCACCGACGAGAGGTCGCGCTCTTCGATGTCGGGCAGCGCCATGATCGCGTTGACCATCGCCGGAGCGAGCCACACGGTGGTCACACGCGAGCGCTCAATCTCGTCAACGACGTCGGTCGCCTCGAACACACGATGGATGATGGTGGTCGCTCCCGCGGCGATGAGCGAGGTGGTCGTGAGGTCGAGCGCGCCCACGTGGTACAGCGGCCCGCAGGCGAGCCCGAGATCCGCGCTGGTGAAGCCAAACTCGATGATGTGCGCGAGGTTCTTCCAGGCCAGGTTGGCGTGGGTGATCATGACGCCCTTCGGGCGCCCGGTGGTTCCCGACGTGTACATCAGCCGGTGAATGTCGTCGCCTGCCGCTGGAACGCGCGACGGGAGGCTCGATGCCACTCGGAGATCGTCGAGCGACATCCATCCATCGGGTGCCGGTCGTGCGAGGCAGGCCCGGACGAGCCCGCGGTCCATGGTCTTCGTCGCTTCGTTAGCGAGATCGACGAGTGATTCATCGCACACCAGCGCGCGTGCCTCGGAGTGGTCGAGGATGTACTCCAGCTCCGGCGCGGCGAGCCGCCAGTTGATCGGCATCGCGATCGCACCCAGGTAGTTCGCGGCGAAGATCGTCTCCAGAAACTCGGTGCAGTTGTACGAGAGGAGGCCGACGACTTCGCCCGCGCCGACACCCTGTTCGTGCAGCCCGGCAGCCAGCGCGGCCGCTCGCATAACCATCTCACCGTAGGTGACGGTCTCGGCACCGAAGATCGCGAGCGCCTTGTCGGGCGCGCGGCTCGCGTGGTGCTCGAGCACTCCAAGCCAACTCATGTCCGGCTCCATGATCCCTACGGCGCCGCGTAGCCGCCGTCGACCACGATCGCCGACCCGGTTGTCCAGCGGGAGGCCTCGCTCGCGAGGTACGTGTAGGCGCCAACTAGGTCAGCGGCCGTTCCCAGCCCGAGCGGATGCTTGGCCGCGATCGCGTCGATCGCCTCGGGCGGGAGGCCTTCGTGGATCCCCGAACGGAACGTCCCGGGGCACACACAATTGGTGCGTATCCCGTCGCGCGCGTACTCGACCGCCGCGACCTTGGCGAGCTGGATCACCGCGGCCTTCGTCGCACAGTACGGGGCTGCGTGTGACCACGCCGTGAGGCCGGCGACCGAGGCCGTGAGGATGATGGACCCGGACTGCTGCGTGCGCATGACGGGAACCGCGGCACGGATGCCGTTGACGGCACCGAGGATGTTGACCCGGAGCGCACGTTCCCAGTCCTCGGTCGCGAGGTTGTGGATGCGACCATTCGGAGACAGCACTCCGGCGTTGCTGATCAGCACGTCGAGGCGACCGAAGCGTTGCACCGCCCGCTCGACGACCGCTTCGACCTGCGCGAAGTCGCTGACGTCCGCCAACAAGGTCTGGACCGCCGCACGATGCTCGGGTAGACCGTTCACGGTGGCTTTGAGCGACGATTCACTAACGTCGCTCAGCACGACATCCGTCTCGGGTTCGCCCGCGAATTGGCGGGAGAGCACGGCGCCGAGGGTTCCGCCTGCGCCGGTGATTGCGATCACCCGTCGGGGCTGCGTCATGCGAGCAGGTACCCGCCGTCGACGTTGAGCACGGTGCCCGTGACGAACGCCGACGCGTCGGAGGCCAAGAACTGGTAGGCGCCGGCCAGGTCAGTGGAGGTTCCCCAACGCCGTTGCGCGGTGTGGCCGATGATCGTTGCCGCGAGCTCCGGGTTGTTCTTCCACCCATCGGCCAACGGCGAATCGAACCATCCTGGCGCGACGACGTTCACCGTAATGCCGGCGGGGGCCAGATCCAGGGCCAGCCCCTTCGCCAGGCCGACAAGCCCGGCCTTCGAGGCGCTGTACGCGGTCAGCCCCTCGCGGGGCCGCTCCCCGAGCACTGAGCCGGTAAAGATCAGTCGTCCACCCTCCCCCATGACCCGGGCCGCGGCGCGGGCCCCGAGGAACGCCCCGGTGAGGTTCACCTCAAGAACTTGACGCCAGACCGACGGATCGGTCTTGAGCGGTCCGGCCAAGATGGGCGAGATCCCGGCGTTGCAGATCCAAACGTCGACGCCACCCCATTCGGCGACGGTGGCATGGGCGACGGCCTCGTTGAAGTCTTCGTCCGTCACGTCACCGCTGAGCCAGAGGGACGGTCCGGGGAGCGCCTCGGCAACGGACTTGAGGTCTTTCTCCGTGCGGGCGACCAGGGCCACCAACGCGCCGGCGTGCGAGAACGCCTGCGCGAGCAACCGACCGAGCCCCCGGCTGGCGCCGCTGATCACGACACGCTTCCCGGTCACGTCCGCACCGCGAGCGGAGGACGCGGAGAGGTCGCGCTGATCGGCCATCGTTTCCTTCCCCGATTGTACCGACCAGTACAATACACGGCTCATGTTCTCTGACGCCGACCTTCTTGAGATGCATCGGCGGATGCTCGTGATCCGCGGGTTCGAGGAGCGCGTGGCTGCGCTCTACCGCGACGGTGAGGTACCCGGCTTCGTGCACCTGTCGATCGGGCAGGAGGCGTCCGCCGTGGGCGCATGCTGGCCGCTCAGCCCGACCGACGTGATCACGTCCACCCATCGCGGCCACGGCCACTGCCTCGCGAAGGGTCTGGACGCGCTCGGGATGTTCGCCGAGCTCATGGGAAAGGACAGGGGCACGAACCGCGGCCGCGGAGGCTCGATGCACATCGCCGATCCGACCATTGGCATCTTCGGCGCCAACGGCATCGTTGCTGCCGGCCTGCCGATCGCGGTGGGGGCCGCGACGGCAGCGCAGCTCCGACGCGACGGCGGCGTCGCGGTGGCATTCTTCGGTGACGGCGCGGTAGCTCACGGCACCTTCCACGAAGCGGTCAACCTCGCCGCCGTCTGGCGGCTGCCAGTGATCTTCTTCTGCGAGAACAATGGGTACGCCGAGTTCTCGCCCGCATCGGCCCAGCACGCGGCGCCACTCCAGCGGCGCTCCGCCGGCTACGGCGTCGACTACGTCGCGGTGGACGGCAACGACGTCGTGGCGACCGCAGCCGCGATGCACTCGGTGGTCGAGGCGACTCGTTTCGGACGGGGTCCCGTCGTCGTCGAGGCGACCACCTACCGCTGGCACGGTCACTACGAAGGCGATCCGCAGCGCTACCGATCGCCCGACGAAGTTCGGGAGTGGGAAGCACGCGACCCGCTGCTCGTCAACGCGCGCCGGCTCCGATCGGCAGGTATCACGGACGACACGCTCGCCTCCCTGCAGTCATCAGTCACCCACGAGCTCGACGAAGCCGTCGCTGCGGCTCGACGGTTGTCGACTCCGGCCGCAGCCACGCTGACCGACTTCGTCGCCCGCCCGAGACCCGAACGCGCCGAGCCGCCGGTACCGGCCGCCGATGGCCCGGTGTTCCGCACTATGGACGCGATCCGAGCCGCGCTCGAAGCGGAGCTCCTCGGCGACGAGCGCGTGTTCGTCGCGGGGATCGACGTCGCGGCCGGCGGCAACGTGTTCGGCCTGACGCGCGGGCTGCACGCCCGCTTCGGCGATCGTGTCCGCGACACCCCCATCTCTGAGAGCGCGATCATGGGTCTCGGCGTCGGCGCCGCGATGGCGGGCATGCGCCCCGTGGTCGAGCTGATGTATCTCGACTTCGTTGGCGTCTGCTTCGACCAGCTGCTCAACCAGGCCGCGAAGCTCCCGTTCATGACCGGCGGCACCGCACAGATGGCGCTGACCGTACGGACCCAGTTCGGCGCGGGCCGCTCCTCGGGAAGCCAGCACTCACAGAGCCTCGAAGCGCTGCTCGCGCACATCCCCGGGCTGAGCGTCGTCATGCCATCGACACCGGCCGACACCTACGGGCTGCTCCGCGCTGCGATCCAGGACCCGAACCCCGTGGTCTTCATCGAGAACCGGCTGCTCTACGGGATGAAAGGACCGCAGCCTCCGCCGGACCACATCATCCCGATCGGCACCTCCGCAGTCGTACGTCCGGGAACCGACGTCACCGTCGTTTCGGTCTCACGGATGGTGCACGACGCCGTCGCCGCCGCCGAGCGCCTGTTCGATGAGGGCATCTCGGTCGAGGTCATCGACCTGCGAACCGTGGCTCCACTCGACATGGCTCCGATCCTCGATTCGGTTCACAGGACGAGCCGGCTCCTCATCGCCCACGAGGCGGTCGTGCCCTTCGGCATAGGCGCCGAGGTCGCGGCAACAGTTGCGCGCGAGGCGTTCTGGGACCTCGACGCGCCAATCGAACGGGTCGGTGCCGCGCCGACTCCCCCACCGTACGCACCTGCGCTCGAACGCGCGTGGCTCCCTGACCGCGACGACATTGCCGAAGCCATCCGCCACCTCGCCGCCGTGTGAGCTAGCACCCAAGCGTGCGAGCAATCACCAGATGCTGGATCTCATTCGTGCCTTCGCCGATCTCGAGCACCTTCGAGTCGCAATAGAAGCGGGCGACCGGCGTCTCGAGCATGTAGCCAAGGCCGCCATGGATTTGCACGGCCTCCGATGCCGCCCATGTCGCAACGCGACTGGCCTTCAGCTTGGCCATAGACGCTTCCTTGAGGAACGGCTGGCCCGTGTCGCGCAGGTACGCGGCGCGGTACGTCAGCCAGCGTGACGCCTCCAACTCGGTCGCGATGTCGGCGAGCTTGAACTGCACGGCTTGGAACTTCGAGATCGGCTGGCCGAACTGCACGCGTTGCTGGGCGTAGCTCGTCGCCAGGTCCAGCACGGCCTGGGTCAGGCTGAGCGACAACGCGGCGATCGAGATGCGCCCGACCTCAAGCGCGCGCAGGAACTGGCTGAGGCCCATCGCGGGGTCACCGATGAGGTGATCGTCGCCAACCCAGACGTCCTCGAAGAAGAGGTCACGGGTATCGAGACCCCTCCAGCCGATTCCGCGCATCTTCGGGCCCAGAGTGAAGCCGGGCGTGTCCCTCTCCACGACGAAGCTCGCGAACGCCGGCTCCTGTCCGTCGGTCGCTTCGGTACGCGCGAGCAGCGACACTCCGAAGGACATGTCCGTGCCGGCGTTGGAGATGAACGTCTTCTGACCGTTGATGAGCCAGCCACCATCGCGATGTACCGCACGCGTGCGGATGCCACGCGCGTCGGAACCCGCATCGGGTTCGGTCAGGCCGAACGCGCCGAGGGCGCGTCCCTCGGCCAACGGCCTCAGCCAACGCTCTCGTTGGGCATCGTTTCCGAACAGGTACAGCGGCAACGAGCCGATCGTGACGTGTGCCTGCCACGCCGCCGCCACCGATTGGTCCGCCAGACCGATTTGCTCCATCGCCGCGACGAAGCCGACGGTCGACATGCCGATGCCGCCCCATTGCTCCGGGATGAGCATGCCGAGCAAACCCAGCGCACCCATCTCTCGGAGCAGGTCGGTCGGGCACTGGGCCTCCTCCCACGCCCGGGGGGCACGCCCGGCAATCTCGTTCTGCGCGAACTCGCGACACAGGCTCACCAGATCGCATTCCGACTCGGTGAGTGAGAAGTCCACGAGGACGACTCTATTGGACTGATCGGTACAACCGCGCTAGTACGCATGGTCGTGGGCTCTTGGACCGACCCCGTGTACCGGACATCGAGCGGGACCTTCGGGCTGCTCGAGCTCCAGCTCGACAGCGACGGAGCGATCCCGCACGCGATGGCGGGAGCCGTGCTGTGACCGATTACGACGCGATCGACTTCTTCCACGGCGACGAGCTCGTCACCGACCCGTACCCCTACTTCGAATGGCTGCGCACGCAGTGCCCGGTACAGCGCGAGCGCCACCACAACGTGATGATGGTGACGGGCTATGACGAGGCGATCGCGGTGTACAACGACACGGACACGTTCTCGTCGTGCAACTCGCCGACGGGGCCGTTCCCCGGTTTCCCCGTAGCACTCGAGGGCGACGACGTCAGCCCGCTCATCGAGCGGCACCGCGACGAGCTGCCGTTCAGCGACCAGCTGCTCACGTTCGACCCGCCGGTCCACACCGCGCACCGTGCACTGCTCATGCGCCTGATCACGCCGAAGCGACTCCGCGAGAACGAGGAGTTCATGTGGCGCCTCGCCGACCGCCAAATCGACGAGTTCGCCGACCGCGGCAGCTGCGAGTTCGTCCGCGGGTACGGCCAGCCGTTTGCCATGCTCGTCGTCGCCGACTTGCTTGGCGTACCCGAGAGCGACCATGAGCTGTTCCGCGAGCGGCTCGGTGCTGGGCCGAGCGAAGGGACCGGCACCGTGGGCAGCACCGCCGACGAGGCGCTCGCACACAACCCGCTCGAGTTCCTCTACGAGCAGTTCACCGCGTACATCGAGGACCGGCGTCGCGACCCGCGCAACGACGTGATGACCGGCCTCGCGACCGCGACGTTCCCCGACGGATCGATCCCTGAGCCGATCGACGTCGCGCGTATCGCGGCCAACCTCTTCGCGGCCGGTCAGGAGACGAGCGTGCGCCTCTTCGGCACTGCGCTGCAGCGCATCGGCGAAGACCAAGAGCTCCAGCGGCTGCTGCGCGAGCACCGTGAGCACATTCCGAACTTCGTCGAGGAGTGCCTGCGCGTGGAGAGCCCGGTCAAGGGTGACTTCCGGCTCGCGCGCGTGGCGACGGAGCTCGGCGGCGTCAAGATCGCCGCGGGCACCACCCTTATGGTCGTCAACGGAGCCGCGAACCGTGACCCCGGCCGCTTCCAGGATCCCGCCGACTTCCAGGTCGAGCGCGCCAACGCGCACCGCCACCTCGCGTTCGGATTCGGCGCCCACACCTGCCCCGGCGCCCCGCTCGCGCGAGCCGAGGGACGCATCACCATCGAGCGATTCATCGACCGGATGGACAACATCAGGGTCTCCGAGACGGAGCATGGCCCCGCAGGCGCCCGCCGCTACGACTACGTGCCGACATACATTCTGCGCGGTGTCAGCCGCCTCCACCTCGAGTTCGAACGGCGCGACCTCCGATGAAGTGACGCGACGCTCGGGTGGACACCTGAGGTGCCAGTCACCGCAAGGGCAAGCCCGAAGGTGGCGCCGAACGACCGGATCTCGCGAACGTTGAACGCAGCCATCCGCCGATGCGCTCGAACGCCAGGGTGGCGGCCGGGAAGCCGAAGTTCACGAAGCCATGCGGCTGACCGGGGTAGCACACCTCCTCGACGTCGACACCGTCGTCGCGCAGCCGTGCTGCGTACACCCTTCCCTCGTCCCGCAAGACGTCACAGCCACCAAGCACGACAAGCGCCGGCGGCACCCCCTTCAGGGTGCCCGCACGCAACGGCGCGGCGAACGGGTCCTCATCAAGCTCGCGCCCGCCGCTGTACGCCTCCCAGTACCGGATCATCTGCGTGCGGCTGATGATGAGGCCTGCGAACGCCTCCCGCGACTCGTAGGACGCGGTCGCGTTGTCAAGCACCGGGTAGATCAGAACCTGACCAGCCAGCGAGGCATCGCCGGCGTCTCGCAACCGCAATGCCACGGCCGCGGCAAGATTGCCTCCGGCGCTCTCACCGGCAACGACCACCGATTGCGGCGGCACGTCGAATCGACTCGCGTTCGCGACAGCCCATCGCGTCACCGCGTCGCAGTCATCGAGGCCGGCCGGATATGGGTTCTCCGGCGCGAGTCGGTACCCGACCGAGACCACGACCGCGCCAGTGCTGTGTGCAAGCTCCCGAGCCACGTTGTCCATCAGCCCGATGCTGCCGATCACCCATCCCCCGCCGTGGAAGTAGACGAGCAGCCCGGTGGGCGGACCGGCGCCGGCGTAGATGCGAATTGGCACGTCGCCGACGAGGTCGTCCGCCACGCGAGCGATGGGCCTGGTTGGGAGCGCACCCGATGTGCCCCGGGCCAGCTCGAGGATCTCGGGCGTGAAGTCCTCAAACGGTGTGGCCTCCAACGGGTCCGCGTCAAGCCATTCGGAGACCCAGGGGTCGAGCACTCCCTCGTCACTCATCACTCATCACTCACCTCGCATCACTCACCTCGTGGTTGCCCGATCGAGAGACCGCTCGGCGCTCCGCGCTGTGCCCTCGGTCGCCCGATGCTGCACGGCGACGAAGCGGCGGGAACGAGCCTCGACGAATCCACGAATTCTCGCGTGATCTCCTTGTCTTCGCCGAGGTAGATTGTACCGACCGGTTGGTATACTCTCTCCAAATGGCCCATCTGCGACAGCCAGAGACGGTGATCGAGGGGGACGGATGAGACGCTCGCGAGTGGGGGCGGCAACGATCACGGTCGTCGCCTTGATCGGATCGATCCTCGCGACGGGCGCAGCTGCCCAAGCCGCGAAGCCGAAGGCAGCTGACGTGGGGATCACGCCCACGCAGATCCGGTTGGCCGTCATCGCTGACGTCGACACGCCGGTCGACCCTGGACTGTTCCAGACGGCGGTCAACGTCGTGAACGCGTGGGCCAGGAATGTGAACCAGCATGGTGGCATCGCTGGTCGCAAGGTCGTCATCGACTTCTACGACTCCAAGCTCAGCCCCGACAACACGCGAAACGCGATCATCCAGGCGTGCTCCCGGGACTTCGCCATGGTGGGCACCGAAGCGCTGTTCATGAGCAACGTCAGCGACATGGTCAACTGCACGGACGCGCAGGGCAGGCCGGTCGGTCTCCCCGATCTCGCCGGGTTGGCGCTTGACCCCGCTGAGCTCTGTTCGCCCGTCACGTACACGGTCAGTGGCGATGCGTCCTATTGCCCGACTCTGGATCAGCATCCCCAGACCTACACCGCCGCGCAGGGCGACTTCCTCTACTACCTCAAGAACCACAAGGACCTGCACGGGATCTTTGTTCTTGCTGATGACATCAAGTCGGCGGAGAACTCCCAGATGGTGCCGTTCGAGGCGGGAGTCAATCTCGGCGTCAAGAAGGACGGTACGGGCTTCTACGGCGTGTCGGCTACGTCACCCCAGAGCGCGATGACGCCCCTCGTTCAGGTGGTGAAGACCAACAACTCGAACTTCGTGTACAACGGATCGGCCTACAGCACCATGGTCGAGCTTCGTCGCGAGGCAGTGCTCCAAGGCGCGAACTCGGTGAAGGTGTGGGCTTGCAACCAAGGGTGTTACGACTCCCACTTGATTCAGCAAGGTGGCGCCGACGTTGAAGGAACGTACTCGGTGCTCACGACGCTGCCCTTCTACTCGGAGTACCACTCGAATGCTTCTCTCAAGACCCTCGTTGCCGGGCTTGGTGGTGTGAACAAGCTGGACGAGAACGGTCTCGAGGCCTGGCTTGCTGCGCTGCTGTTCCAAGACGCGACGCAGAAGGCCCTCGCCAATGGTGGCACCCTGACCCGGCAGTCGCTCCTCGAGGCGGTGAAATCCGAGACCGCCTTTACCGGACAGGGAATCCTCGGGCCGACCGACGTCGCGGCCCACAAGGCGCCGCCCTGCATCGTGATGGCACAGGTGAGAAACGGAAAGTGGGTGCGCGCCTACCCGTCCCAGGTCGGGACCTTCGACTGCAACCAGAAGAACACCGTCCAGATCAAACTGGACCTGAGCAGCTGAGCTCGTTCCGCGCGTCGGTTGACCTGGGACAGTGGGGTGACGGGAGTCCCTGCCCGCCGTCATCACAGCTCGACGACGGCGCAGTGAATGCGTTCCTCCGCGAGCACGTCGGCGAGGATTCCTCGTGCGGCGGGTAAGTGAGAGCAGGACGTCCGCGGATGTCAACCGGGCTGCGGCTGTGGCCTCGACGTTGAGGAGATTGAGTTGGGGGTGGCGGCGTGATATCTCGGCCATCTCCGGCACGAGTCGGCGACTCTCGGGGAGACCGATACCTTCGGGGAGCTGCAAGAGGGCTTGTATCGCTCGAGCTTGCTCGTCGGGATGCAGGGCACCGAACGGGCCCGAGAGTTGCCCCGCTCCGCCAGCGACTGCGGCTCGGCACGCGCGGTAATACCAGTGGGCCGGCGTGTGGAGCTCAGCGCGCCTCGGGATCTGAACCTTCGCATCGAGGAGGTCGGCGACCAGGATGCGGTCATCGATGAGGACCCTATTGGTCGGCAAGGTCGGGGTCGTCGATGTCGGCGACGGCTGAGTCGTAGGCGCCGCTGAGAAGCACGCCGCGGAGATCGGCACGGGCCGCGTCCGTGCCTCCCGGAAGGAGCAGCGCCGCATCACCAAGGTCGATGAACGC
>Ga0182024_10024963_pt1 | contig 10585 bp, 6 predicted proteins | sample P32metaG_FD_120480 | JGI IMG/M metagenome (GOLD analysis project Ga0182024, IMG submission 120480) | Permafrost microbial communities from Stordalen Mire, Sweden - P3-2 metaG (Illumina Assembly) | ecosystem: Environmental > Terrestrial > Soil > Wetlands > Permafrost | place: Sweden: Stordalen...
CTGACTTGTGTGGGGGTTAGTTCGTGATCGAACACCACGCTTTCGGCCATGCTGGGCGCCTTCACGAGTTCGCTTAGCTCATTCAGTTTTCCCGGCCCGATGAGAGACGCGGCCGTAGGGGACCGCAGTCTTTGCGAAAGCGTTCCGATGATATTCCACCCGAGCGTTTCAACCAGTTGCCTCAATTCCTGCAGCGACGCATCGTGCTCTTCGGCGGCCGTCTTTTGCAGCTGTACATCTACGAGGATGGTGGCCGGCCTAACCTCGGACTCTAAAGGATGCGTCATGTTGAAAGCATATCTCAACTAAGTTCAGTCTGTCCCAGCTTTGACCATTGTGAGCGAAGCAGGAAGTATGCTTAAACAGAAACTCAGCAAAACCATGCGCCGCCGTTGATTGTCAACCCGGATCGTCCCACTCAGTTGGACACGGCAAGCGCCGTGAGGCGGGAGACACTGTCACGGCTCCGCCCGATTGACAGGGCACTCGGAAGTAATCCTCTTGAGTCATAATGTCTTTCGATGAAAGTGGGAATCGCGGACGGGAAGCCGTCTTTATAAGGTTTCTAGGAACAGCAAATGTGCCAATTCAGATTGTCTCAAGAAAGGGTCTATTCCAACAGACCCTGCTACAAAGCAGGCGCCTCCTGGAGTGAACCCCTAAAGCGGTGACAGATCTGAGGGGGGCCCGTAAACCTGGCAGGGATGCACGTGCAGAGCACTGCTTGTGGTAAGTGTGTCCCGTCAAAGGCTACGACATGCTTTTGTTTGCAGAGAATAGAGATACACGAGGTCCCATGCGTTGCGTGCAGCCTTCAAGACCTATGCACGAACGTTGGGCTGTGGATGAAGCGGTTCAGGTGCTCAGTGCAAGAATTTCTCCCTGACGAGTAGAGCGCTCAATCCGAGGAGTACCAAGCAGAAAGAAATGATACTCAACTTACGAGTCAGGACCCTCTGGTGTGTTTGCTGGTAACCGAATAACGTTTACTGGTTGCGCGCGGAGCGTTATTTCCGCCTTGCTCCTGTTTTTGCTCCTGTTCTCAGGAGCGAGACAGTCCTATCAGTTACCTCTAGTGCCGCAGCGCAGGCATAAGAACGAGCTCGAAGCGCCACGCCATGTGTTCTTGAGCCATGAAGCGGGTTTGCGCGAACGCAGTCAGCGCAGAGCATATCTACCCCGGGTGTAGTTCCTTCCGCTGGCTCACCGCATCACCGTCTCCTCTTTGCAATTGGCAGAAAACGATTGTGGAAAGGAGGGTCATCCCGCCAAGCACAAAGAACGCCCAGTGGATGCCGTGAATGAATTGTGACGGATTAGAACGATAGCGATCGGGAAGGAAGAAAGCTGTCACCAGCGACGCCGAGGCCACGCCGAAACTGATAGCCATTTGCTGCGCGGTGCTCGCTATAGAGCTTGCGCTGCTCTCCTGTTCTTCGCTGACATCCGCATAGACCAGCGTGTTCATGCTCGTATATTGCAGCGATGTGAAGAACCCGTAGAAGAACACTTCTGCCACCACCAGCCACAGCGGCGTGCCCTTCCCAACAGTCGAGAAAAGCAAGATCAGCACGCCGATGATCAGCGTGTTGGAAACCAGCACGGCACGGTATCCAAAGCGCGCCAAAATCCGCGGCATCGTTACCTTCAGGCTCATGGCCGCAATCGCCTGCGGCATCATGAGCAGGCCGGATTGAATCGGCGTGAACCCAAGGCCAACCTGATACAACAGTGGAAAGAGAAAAGGAATGCCGCCAATGCCAAGGCGAGTCAGGAAGCTGCCGCTCACTGCCGCTCGAAACGTGCGAATCCGAAATAGCGCGAGACGCAACATTGGATATGCGGTCCTCGTCGCGTGAAATCCGTAGCCCGCCAGGAGGAGAACGGAAACCGCCAGAAGAGCCAGAATTTCGGGAGCGTCAAGCGTATGTTCGCCAAACACCTCCAGCACGTAGGAAAGCAGCGCGACACCCGATCCGAAAAGAATCAGCCCGGCAACATCGAGAGGATTAGTATGTTCGCGGTAGTCCGGGAGGTGCCGATAGACTATGTACAAGCCGACGAGGCCAATCGGAATATTCACGAAGAATATAAGCCTCCAGTGAAAGTATCCAACGATCAGGCCGCCGGTGATCGGCCCCAGCATGGGGCCAATCAAACCGGGGATGGCGACAAAGCTCATGGCGCGGACCAGTTCAGATTTGGCGAACGTCCGCACCACGGTGAGCCGGCCGACGGGCACCATCATGGATCCGCCGCAGCCCTGAAGGATGCGGCACGCTACGAGCACATGGATGTTGCTCGATATGCCGCAAAGAAATGACCCCAGCGTGAAGATGCCGATGGCGGAGGCGAACACGCGTCGCGTTCCGAACCGGTCCGCCATCCAGCCGCTAATCGGAATGAAAACTGCAAGGCTCAGAGTGTAACTTGCGAGCACCGACTTCATGCTGAGCGGGGCAACGTGAAGTGCGGTCGCGATCGTGGGCACCGCGGTATTGAGAATCGTGGTGTCTAGCGACTCCATGAAAAACGCCACCGCGATCAGCCACGGAACCAGACGCTTGCTGGAACCGGCGAGCGAAGGCTGTGCGGAGGGGGCTTCGATCGGATTGGGCGGGCCCACATTCATCGGACCTGGCTGCATCGGTCTCCGTGATCCCATTCATGAATCGTCATCTCACAAAAAACCAATTATCGCCGATCCGAGCCCTAATTTCGTCGGGGCACAACCCATGCGGGAAGCGAACAGGTCAGAGGGTATCAGATTGTTTGACAACTCTCTGGTTGCTGCGATTTGAATGCGGCAAGCCAACTGAATCTTGCCGTAGGAAGTGAGGTCGTTGAACGAATTGGCGCATACTTGCAATGCCTGTTTTTGTTTTGTGGGCCTGTTTGCGACGCCCCTGAGAGCTGCCCGAGTTCCGAAACGTTTTTGCGAGAAATTCTGCAAATGCGGGAACCGGCTAAGTGCTTGGGAGAGTGCTCTTCCGCAATCGATAATCCGGCTAGCCGGTTGCGCCGCCCTCAACTGTCTGAAATAATCCCGCCATGATAATAGGTGATCGTCTCCGCTCTCTCCGCGAAGCCAAGAAGCTCTCGCAAGGCAATATCGAACAGCGCACCGGCCTGCTTCGGTGCTACATTTCCCGTGTTGAGAACGGCCATACAGTCCCGGCAGTTGAGACGCTCGAAAAGTTCGCCCGAGCGCTAGAAGTTCCTCTCTACCAACTGATGTATGACGGCGACAAACCGCCCGCACCGCTCAAGACTCGCACCGGCAAGAAAGCACAGAAAGATGAATACGGAGCCTCGGGTAGAGATGCCCGTCTGTTGGACAAGTTCCGCAAATATCTAGCGAAGATAACCGACCGAGACCGGCACGTGTTACTGAACATGCTGCAACAGATGGCGAAGCGCTAGATCGCTGGTCAGCAGAACTCTTCCCAACTAGAACCTGTAGTCTTGACTCCGAGCATCGTGCGTTGCCGAATTCTTCAGCGTGCCGGCTGCGAAGATCAGTTTTTGGTGTCGTTAGCTCAATCCCGCACCGTCCCATAACCTCTGTAACAGCTTGAACTCCGGCTGGTGCAGTTTGTGTGCGATTGTCGCATCGGTCTCCCAGGCAATCGGGTCACGGTGGTTCTCGTCATTGTCATGCTGGCGAACATCCTGCGAGCGTTTCATCCATTGGAGACGACTCTGGACCGAATGAATACCCGAATCGCTGTGACAGCTGCGACAGCGATCAAGGATAACACTCTGCCGCTCCAAAGGAGTCGCTGACTCGAAGGCGTCCATGCCGTGCGTACTGAACGTAGCGTACTCCGTTTCTCCCGGATGCATTGCGACCAGACCCCCACTATGACGTGCGAACAACTCCGCCCTGTTCATTCGAAATTCAAAGAAATCCTGATCATGGCTCGATGGACCATTGATGTAGTTGGTGTACCGCGTTCCAGGCGTGATGGCTTGGTAGACGCGCAACTGCAGGCTCTCGGTCAGCGCGGTTGGTACCAACTTGCCTTCATCGTCGATTACGATCACTTGTCTCACCAGCGCGACCTGGGTTCCGACCGGAAACTGCAGCAGCGCTAGGTTCAAAAGCACGGGGGCAGAGTTGAGGAGCAACAGGGGTGGCTCGGACGAAGAGCGCAGGTTGCGGATATACGCCAGCGTCGCTTCGCGTCCGCTAGGTAGCCGCATGAACGCGAGGAATCGCGAACGGCCAGAAAAATGGACAATTGCTGTGGGCTCCTCGGAATACGCGCTGAGACAGACCCACGGGCCATCGGGGCGGAACAAGTCCGGCGGCAGGAAGGGCTGCTGAGGATTGCGTGGATCATACTCTGGCGCGAACTGATGCATGGCTATGGCAGCGGCATAGGTGTCGGGCAGCGCCCGCACCTGTTCCGGCGTGAGTGCTACGCGCCGGATGACCTCTGCTAATCGAGGCTCCAACTCGCGCCGCTGCTGCGGCAAATCGTCACCTGCAGCGGCCCAGTCGAAGACCGCCCACAGGTCGCGCTGGAAGATGGCACGTTTAACCGGATCCTGCACAGCGCGCTCAGCATTGCTGCGAAGGAACTTGTCGAGGCAGGCGAGTGCATTGCGATGAGAATCACCAGTCAGCAGATGCCGAGTCTCCTGCCACAGTAACGGATCGAGCGCATCGATGCCGTACTCAGTCCCGTCGGCGCTTTGTCGAATAAACAAGCAGCCATGGGTCCCGTTCCAGACGTGATTTGAGTCAGGATCGAAGATTGCTGGTGCAGGGCGCGCGTCTTGCGTGGCGGCCGATTGACACACACCGTAAAGCGCTAACGCTGCGACCAGCGCAAGCAGGGGCAGTCCTTCACTAGGCGGTCGCCACTTCAAGGGCTTCCCTCGAGAGCAACAGTGCCATCATCGCTTGATTCCTCAGGCCTCCGCAACGCTTCCTTATAGCGGCCACCAGCGGCGTGCCCTCGACGACGGGTCGTCTCGAGCCTGCACGAGTTCCGGAATCTTTTTTGGCAAAAGCTGAATAGGAGCAGGGGCTGCCTAAGTACCTAAGGAGGAGTCCTCGTTGAGGTTCAAGAATCCGGCCTAGCAGCCTCTTGCGCGAACAGAATTGTACCTGGGTTCTTGCTCTCAAACTCAGGTCGCTTTTTGTCTGCGCTGACACCGATGTGCTGCGCAAGCAAAACAGGAAGTGGCGCATGCAGGAGCACGTTTCCTTTCCGGTGGACCCGACCACAGGCAAGGCCGACCTGCTCTCAAAGCCGTAGGCCGGCGTTGAAGGCGGAGCCGGGCCACCGTTGCCACTGCAAATAAAAATCGCTGGTAGAATCGCTGCCATGAAAGCGTGTGAGGGCAGAGCATGGCTTTTGGTGTGCGTGTTGTTGGCGCTTTCGGTTTGCTTGCCGCGAGTGCGGGCTGCCGGCGGGCGGGGCTGAGGTGACGCGGCTGCGATGAAGAATCGTAATTGCATATCTGTGAGTGGTTCGCCGCAAACGAAGAGGCAGACGTGCGTGGGTTTTAGCGGAGCGTTCGCGAAAGGCGTCACGATACTTCTGTTGCTGGCGCTTGCGTCGCCTCTCGCCGCGCAGGAAGCGCGCTGGAAGGAACTCGTTCAGCAAGCAACAACGCTGCGCGCCCAGGGAAAATACGCGGAAGGCATTCTCGTAGCCGAAGAAGTATTGCGGGTGGCGGAAAGCACATTCGGCGCGGAAGACTCGAATTTAGTTTTTTCGTTGACCATGCTCGGCGTGATGTACACGGAGCAGGGAAAGTATAGCGAGGCGGAGCCGCTCTACCAGCGCAGCCTGGCGATTCTGGAAAAGACAGTGGGACCAGAGGACCCTAAAGTGGCCACGGCTTTGGGCAACCTGGCGCTCTTGTACGAAGAGCAGGGCAAGTATGACGAAGCGGAGCAACTGTACCAGCGCAGCCTGGCGATCTACGATCAGGCTCTGGGCCCGGACGACCCCGATGCGAGCACGAGTCTGAACAATTTAGCCGAACTCTACTTCGATGAGGGCAAATATGCCGAGGCCGAGCCGCTCTACAGGCGCAGCCTGGCCATCGACGAGAAGGCTCTGGGCGCGGACGATCCTGGTGTAGCAACCGACCTGAATAATCTTGCGTTGCTGTACCAGACGCTGGGAAAGTATGGCGAGGCGGAGGAGTTCTACCAGCGCAGTCTCGCGATCCGGGAAAAAGCGCTCGGGCCCGAACATCCCGACCTAGCAGTGACCTTGCACAACCTCGCGCAGCTCTGCTTCCTCGAGGGCAAATATGCCGAGGCTGAGCCGCTGTACCAGCGTAGCCTGGCGATCGACGAAAAGGTCCTGGGTGCGGACCATCTGGACGTATCTTTAATCCTGAATGACCTTGCGCTGCTTTACCGAACGGCGGGGAAGTATGCCGAGGCCGATCCGCTGTACCAGCGCAGTCTTGCGATCCGGGAAAAAGCGCTGGGGCCCGAGCATCCCGACGTGGCCTCGGTACTGAATAACCTGGGCGAGCTCTACTTTGACGAGGGCCGATACTCGGAGGCGGGGCCTCTTTTCCAGCGCAGTCTGGCGATTGACGAGAAGGTTCTGGGTCCGGACCACCCCAACGTAGCCGTGAACCTGATCAACCTAGCGTTGTTGTACCAGACGCAAGGCCGGTATGCGGAGGCTGAGCCGCTGTTCAAACGGAGTCTGGCAATCCGTGAAAAGGCTCTGGGCCCGGATCATCCCGATGTGGGCGCGAACCTGAACAGCCTGGCGGCACTTTACGACGATGAAGGAAGGTATGCGGAGGCAGAGCCGCTCTACCAACGCAGCCTTACGATCGAGGAGAAGACCCTCGGTCCGGACCATCTGGACGTGGCGGCGAGCCTAAACAATCTTGCGTCGCTCTACGCCGAGCAAAGAAAATATGCGGAGGCGGAGCCGCTGTACCAGCGCAGCCTCGCGATCCGTGAGAAGGTCCTGGGCCCGGATCATCCCGATGTGGCCACCGGCCTAAACAATCTCGCCTTGCTTTATCAGGAGCAGGGGAAATATGCGGACGCAAAGTCCTTGTTCGAGCGCAGTCTGGCGATTGACGAGAAGGTGCTGGGACCAGGCCATCGCGACATGGCGACAACTCTGAATAATCTGGCGCTGCTGAATTATGCTCTTGGCAATTCTGCGGAGGCTCAAGTTTTCTTCGACCGGAATCTTCAGAATCTGTCGAAGGAATTCGACAGCGGTTTCACCTACATGAGCGAAAAGGATCGGCTGCAGTTTTTGAGCAGCTTGCGATTGTACTTCGACGCGTATCTCAGTTTCGGGCTGACTCATGCGCAACAGGATACAGCTCTGGTCGGCAAGATGTACGACCTGTTGCTATGGGAGAAAGGCATGGTCGGAACGAGCATTTCTGCTCTGCGGGCGCAGGTGGCGGCAAGTGGCGATGCGGAGGCCCTCCAGATATTGAACCATCTCGCGGAAAAGAAAAGTGAATCGGCGCGTCTCGCAAGCGCGCATCCCAAGGACTGGGAGCAATTGCAGAAAGGCGCCGAGGAGGAAGCAAATGGCCTTGAGCAGCAGCTGGCTCGGCGCGTTTCGTCGCTCGATGCGCAGAAGACTCTCGCGCGTGCCTCGTGGCGAGACATACAGAAGAAACTGCTGCCCGGCGAAGCTGCCGTGGAATTTGTACGCTTTCAGTTCTTCGACGGGAAACAGTGGACCGACACGTCTAAGTATGCGGCGCTGATCGTCACAGGCAATGTAAAGGACAAGCCGACGCTGATTTCGCTAGGCGATGCAGAGGAGCTGGAAGGTGATCCGCTGCGCGACTATCGCTTGCGCGTGGGATTGCGGGCGAATGGTTCCGTCCGAGGCGTGACGGTAATGACGCCGGCGGAAAGCGCCGAGGCGGCTCCGAAGGTGAGCTTCTACGACGCGTTCTGGAAGCCGCTCGAAACTGCGTTGCAGGGCGTCCATCGGATTTATGTTTCGCCGGATGGGGTGCTGAACCAGGTGGCGCTCGGTGATGTCACGACCGGCGATGGGTATTTGTTGATGGAGAAGTACGATCTGCGGCTCGTATCGAGTACGAAAGACATTCTGCGCAGCCCGCGGAAAGCCTCAAGTAATATGGCCGTGCTCGTGGGGAATCCGAGCTTTGACCTCGACGAAGCCCAGCAGCGCGCGGCCCTTCGTTCGCTCGAGTTCGCTGCGCACGCAACCCATTCCGCGACGGCGGCTGAAGAAGCGGCGACCTTGCGATCGCACGATCTGGGAACTGAAAGACTGAATCCGCTGCCGGGCACACAGGCGGAAGTGAACGCAATTTCGGCGCTCCTCGAGAAACAACATTGGCTGGTGCGGACCTACACGCAACAGAACGCGCTGAAGGAATCCGTGATGGAGGTGAAAAGTCCGAGGGTGCTTCATCTGGCCACGCACGGATTCTTTGAGTCAGATCAACAGAAGAAGGTTCCGCGCTCCGAGAGCGATCCATCCTCGGGTTTGGAAGACCCCATGTTGCGCTCCGGGCTATTCTTTGCCGGCGCCGATCGGCGGCTCTCCGGCCACGCGTCGCCCGCCGACCTCGACGACGGAGTGCTGACGGCTTACGAGGCAAGCGAGCTTGATCTACAGGGAACGGAGCTTGTGGTGTTGAGCGCGTGCGAAACCGGGCTCGGTGAAGTCACTGCCGGCGAAGGCGTTTTCGGGCTGCGTCGCGCCCTGCAAGTGGCCGGGGCCGAATCCGTGCTGATGAGTATGTGGGCCGTGCCGGACAAAGAGACGCAAGAGCTGATGGCGTTGTTCTATGGGAAGTGGATGGCGGGCAAAGACAAGCACGAAGCTTTGCGCGAAGCACAATCGGAAATGCGCGCGCGCGTGAAGGAGCGTTACGGAAAAGACCTGCCGCAATACTGGGGCGCTTTTATCCTGGTCGGCAACTAGCAGTCCGCCGCGGCATTTCGAGCATTCACCTCTATGGGCATTCCAATTGCCGATCTGCGCCCCATCATTTGCAAAGTAATCCTAAGCAGATGATGTACGGGATCTCGTAGTCCAGAAGATGCCAACGTTGAGGTTGCTGTCCTGTCCTGACACTTAGCCTCGTGCTCTTGCGGTGTGGACCGCCGGATGGGAACCGGATCCCAGCAAAGAGATGCGCGGGCTCAGGAATCTTTATTGCGAAGAGCCTCATGTGGCCAACCGCCAGTTAAGCGCGCGGAGAGTACTCTTCAGATCACGAGAATCCGGCCTGCATCCATCGTCTGACAACGCTACACGAATGTTGACTGCCGTGTTTTACGTTCGAGCTTTTGCCCTAGCCCGCATGGCATTCATGATCCGAAACGTATGAGTTCATGACTTCAATTCTTCAGCAACGTGTGTCCTAAGGAATGTTAGACTCGGGGGCGTTAAAGTCCACCTTACTGTAGCAACTTTGATATTTGTCCTATATGGCATAACAGTCGAAGCACAGGTTTCCTACCAGCCTCCATCGGTTATTTCGGTCACAGATGCGTTTCTTCCTTATCAGAATCTCCCCGATGGTTTCGTGGTATTGGACGTTTCTTTAGACACCGACGGCAGTATAAACTCTACTGACGTGCTGCGAGATCCGGGCTCTATGGTTTCCGCTGCAATTTCGTCGGTTCGAACGTGGAAATTCAAGCCGGCTTCTGCGGGGAATACTCCGCGACCATCAGAGATCACGATCGCCTTCGTTTATCGGCCCGCCGATTTTGGCGGGAGAAAGCCATCGCCTCCAAAGTCATCGGGGCCAATTTTGCCGCATCGAAGGGCAGATGCCGGGCGTGGGCCACATCAGTGAAATAACCGCAATCAGGATTGAAAGGATCATTCCGCTACTTAGATTTGTCGGCGACGACTCATTGCGGCTCATCTCGTCCTTCAGCCTTCGGTACGATCGCCGCTAAACTATCGCCAGTAGTACAGCAAGGACAAGCCCAATATGAGTAGCCGCCTCAACCTGAAGTCCGAGGTGAGCGACGATAACGAGTGCGGAGCGTTGTCGCTGCTGGAGTTTGCTCGCCCTAAGACAATTGCGACAGATGGCTGGAGCAAGATTGCCTCAGAGCAGGAAAATAACGGGTCAGCGACACAGTCCTTCCTAATCCTTATACATTTGGCAACGAAGGTCAGAAGTCTTCAGAGCCGGTGACATGGCGAGAGCGGTGAATCAAGGCGAACCTGCCCGAGTTCCGAAGCTTTCTTTGGGGAAATTCTGCAAATACGAGGGTCGGCTAAGTGCTTGAGAGAGTGCTCTTCTACAATCAACAATCCGGCTGAGTGTTCGTTGGCACAGGCAGTTCCTTGCGGCGAGATGTAGCTGGTTCCAAACCGTTCACCGAATCTTGCTGTACCTCACAGAGGGCAGCTAGTCATCTAGGTTTCAGATGCGAAGATTGGCGTCGTGGATGCGTCTTGAATGGTCATTCTCTTAACTCTTCGCACGCCTTTAGCAGCTTGTTGAAAAAGGCTTCTAAACCTGTCATTGCGAGCGCAGCAATGAATTCCTCCTCGCCAAAAGCCAACAAAAAGAGAGATTCCATGTCGGATCGCGCCTCAAAATGACGACCCGA
>Ga0182024_10024964_pt1 | contig 10584 bp, 8 predicted proteins | sample P32metaG_FD_120480 | JGI IMG/M metagenome (GOLD analysis project Ga0182024, IMG submission 120480) | Permafrost microbial communities from Stordalen Mire, Sweden - P3-2 metaG (Illumina Assembly) | ecosystem: Environmental > Terrestrial > Soil > Wetlands > Permafrost | place: Sweden: Stordalen...
CACAATGCCCGGGGTTTCGTGGCCAGTCGAAAAACTGACGGTTGGATCAAGTCGAGCGTGTTCGGCAAATCGTTTCGCCTGGTTCGCGGCCAGGATCCGGTGGGCAATCCGGAATTCACCCTGGAAGTGAAGTGATCCCATGCGCAGCATGCTCTCAAGTCGATTCCGCTTGTGGCGTAGCGTGGGGCCAGCGCTAAGCCTCGCCGCCCTGTTCCTGGCCGCCGACGGTGGCGCCATCTGGCCCGACAATGTTACCCTCGCTCCGCCGGGCAAGACGGCTGCCAAGGACTCCGACTGGTGGGCCATTCGTTCATTGACCCGGCCGCCGTTGCCCGTGGTCAAAGACAAGACCTGGGTTCGCAATCCCATCGACCAATTCATCCTGGCCACGCTCGACGGCAAGGGCTTGCAGCCATCCGAGGAAGCCGATCGCGTCACCTTCATTCGCCGGGCGACCTACGATCTGCACGGCCTGCCACCCACGCCCGAGGAGATCGACGCCTTTGTCAACGACCTTGCCCCCGACGCCTTCGAAAAGCTGATCGACCGTCTGCTCGCCTCGGCACGCTACGGCGAACGCTGGGGCCGGCACTGGCTCGACATCGCCCATTACGCCGACACGCACGGCTTCGACAAGGACAAACGCCGCTGGTGGGCCTGGCTCTTTCGCGACTGGGTCATCCGCGCCTTCAATCGCGATATGCCGTATCGCCGTTTCGTTCGCTCACAACTGGCCGGCGACGTGCTCTTTCCGGACGATCCTGACGGCATCATCGCCACAGGTTTCATCAGCGCGGGGCCGTGGGACTTTGTCGGCCAGGTCGAGCTCGGCGAAGGAACCATCGAGAAAGAGAAGACGCGCAACCTCGATCGCGACGACATGGTCGCCAACACGATGTCAACATTCGTGAGCCTGACGACGCACTGTGCCCGCTGCCACGATCACAAGTTCGATCCGATTTCGCAGAAGGAATACTATCGCCTGCAAGCGGTGTTTGCTGGCGTGGATCGCGGAGATCGCCCGGTGTCCAAGAGCGCTCTCGCCCACGTGCGCGCGGCGTTCGAGGAACTGCAGGTTCGAAATCGCCAAGCGCGCGAGCTGCTGCTCAAGAAGTATGTGAAATCCGCGGATGCTGACCGCTGGACCAAGCTTCTTGGATTTCTGGATGATTTGAGCGAAGCCCGCGACAAGCTGGCGGAACTTCCGGCGGCGCCCGCCCTGAAGAAAAGCCCTTCCAATGGCTACCACAGTGCCATCTCTGCTCGGCCAGACAGCATGCAGTGGGTGCAGGTGGATCTGAGTGAAAGTCGATTCATCGACGAAATCGTCCTGGTGCCCGCACGGCCTGTCGATTTTCCCGACACGCCAGGTTTCGGCTTTCCGGTGCGCTTTCACCTGGACCTATCCGACGACGCCGACTTCAAAAAGGCGGCCCGCATCGCCGACCACACCGACGAAGACTATCCCAACCCCGGTGATGTCCCGGTAATCTTCCGGGTGGGTAAGAAAGCCCGCTATGCGCGCGTGACGGCCGAGATCCTGTGGAAGCGAACCAACGATTACGCTTTCGCCCTGGCAGAACTGCAAGTGTTTTCGGGAGGCAAGAACCTCGCGCTGGGGGCCAAGGTCACCGCGGAGGACTCGATCGAGTCCGGCCTGTGGAGCAAGAAATACCTTGTCGATAACTTCGATAGTCGGCGCGAGATTCCCGATCGCGGCAATGTCCAGACGAGAACGCGATTCGAACTCGAACAACACATACAGCAGCTAGAAAGAAAACGCGCGGCTCTCCTTGAGTATTTCCGCTATCCAGGTTCGAAGACTGAGAGTCCCTTTGTAAAGCTCGACCGCGAAATGATGGAAGTTGCCGAGAAAATCCGGCAACTCAAGGACGTCGCCAAGGTCTACGCCGTTCTTCCTCGTGTTCCGCGGCCCATTCACCTCCTGAAGCGCGGCGACGTCGAACGCAAGGGCGAACTGCTTGGCCCCGGCGCTCTGTCGCTGTTGCCGGGCTTCGCGGACCGGTTACAAACCGGTCCCCAGGGCGAATTCAAGCTGGCCAACCCGGGCGACGAAGGCAGCCGGCGCGTCGCCCTGGCCGATTGGATATGCGACTCGAACAACGTGCTCACCTGGCGGTCGATCGCCAATCGGCTCTGGCAGTATCACTTTGGCCGTGGGCTCGTCGATACGCCCAACGACTTCGGCAAGAACGGCAGCCGGCCGACGCATCCCGAGCTGCTCGATTGGCTGGCCGTTGAGTTTCGGGACGGCGGCGAATCGTTCAAAAAAATGCATCGGCTCATCATGCTCAGTGCCGTCTATCGGCAATCGTCGAAGCACCATGCGGACTTCGCGAAGATCGACGGCGACAATCGCTATCTCTGGCGCATGAACCGGCAACGGCTCGACGCCGAGTCGATCCGCGACAGCGTCCTGGCCGTCAGCGGCAAGCTCAATCTGCGCATGTACGGGCCCGGCTTCGATCTGTTCCGCTTCAAGGACGATCATTCGCCGATCTACGATCACACCGACCTGGCCCGCAACGATGATCCGACCACGTTTCGCCGCACCGTGTATCGCTTCGTCGTTCGCAGCGTGCCGAACCCGTTTCTGGACAGCTTCGATTGTGCGGACGCGAACATCAACGTGCCGGTGCGCAACGCGACGCTCACGGCTCTGCAAGCGTTGGCGTTGCTCAACAATCCGTTCATCATCAAGCAAGCGGAGTTCTTCGCCGAGCGGTTGCAAACCGTCAGTCCGGATGATGTGCCGCGGCAGATCGACTCGGCGTATCGGCTGGCGCTGGGGCGATTACCAACGGCGGAGGAGCGCATGGCAATGGTAGGCTATGCGCGGCGGCACGGGTTGGCGAATGCGTGCCGGGTATTGCTGAATACGAATGAGTTTTTGTTTGTCGATTGACAACGGTCGCGAGAAGTGGTGGAATGGCGAGGAACAAACTTAATCGCAGGATTGGCGTGGCATGACGGTTGCCGCCGGAGGGAATAATGGTTTCGGAGCATTTTATTCGGAACACGTGAACTGGGCGAGTGCGAGGCTGGGGGGGGGAACGATGACAACAGGTAGCCGGCCATTGATCGTCTGCTTGTGCGGAAGCACGGACCTCATGGACAAGTTCGCCGAGGTGAACCGTGATGAGACTCTAAACGGATACATCGTATTGTCTGTTGGCGTCAACATGAAGGCTCAGGATGCCTCGCAAACATTTCTCAAGGGCAAATCGGAAGCGGAGGTCGCGATAATCAAAGACAAGTTAGATTGGCTCCATCGCCGTAAAATCGATCTCGCCGATGTCGTCGTGGTTCTGAAGACGACGGGCAAGGACTTGGGCGAGTCCACCCGCAAGGAGAAGGAGTACGCCGAGCGAAGCGGCAAGAGAGTCGAAATCCGGGAGTTTCCATGATTTCAGTCGATATCCGCCGCAAGGTTATTACGCTTTCGCCCCATGAGCAAGGTTTGGCAACGGCTGCGCACACGCGCTCGGCGATGGCGCCGGAATTCGACGCTGCCATTGCGCCAAGAACCACCGAATCACGTGAGCGCCTTACGATTAGCGAATCGACACTGGAAAGAATGGTCGTCAAGTATTCCGAGCAGCTCGTTTTTCAACCGCTTGAAGAAATCCGGTACTGGTTCACGTACTCCGCCGGCGCTTTCTTGGAACCCGGCTATCCGCCACTGTACTACAGCCGGGATCGCAATTCTCCAGTCTCGCCTAATAAGACCGCCGTATGTGCGATCGGCGAAGCGATGGCTGGCTTCATTGCCCAGCGGCTATATCAATGCACAAAACTGGCTCGACCGAATCACGACTATCCCGATGTCGTGATGGAAGGCCAGCAGAAAACCTATCTCGTTGAAGCGAAGGCAACTCTTCAATCGATGGAGGAGGGAATCGAATACGTGGTCGATGCCGAACTGCCTCGGCTCGCATCGTTCACGTCGTCCGCGGGTCAGCTTGATGTCCGTCCGGTTCTCGGCCTGCTCATCGGGACGTGCCTCGTATCAGAAAGTCAGTACTACTGTTACATGATTGAGCTGCAACTCACATGAAAATTAGGCGCGTATCCCCTGATGCGGAACGGCTCACGGCAATCGTCGAGATGGCCCGCGCCCTTGAAGAGAAGAAAGATCGGAAGAAATACTCTCTTGGCATCGAGTTCGCACTTGCCGAATTGGTTCGTTCCGAGATGCGCCGAATCGCTCAGGACGAGCCGACCAATTTTGGTAATCGAGATATACTCGAGAAGGCCACGGACCGAGCCCTGGAACAGGTGCACGAGGCACTACACCGTAAGCAGGTGAACATAGATCTCCAGAAGTATGCTTCTACCGTGCGGGAAAAGCTCAAGTTTCCAGCCAAAGAAATGCAGCAATTGTCAAATAACCTTGTCCAATCTCGACGGATCCAGAAGCTCGGTGCCAAGGAGGAGCTTGCTGCCGATTCCGGAATACACTGTATTATCCACGAACTCGGCCTTCGTGAGGCGATTCAAGGACTCCTTGCCGAACCCATCGGCGATACACGCGACTTGAATATTGACGGACTTCGAGAGCAGCGAGAATGGCGCCTGAATGGAGACTGGTTTCCTTTTGAACTGCTCGTGGAACAGTTTGTTTTCGTCATCGACGACGATGGCAGCGTCTTTGTTTCCACGGCTAACCTGCCAATCGATCTGAAAGACCACGCTGGCGCGTTATTGCGACGGGTTATCGACCGACTGTATGCGTATGCATAATATGAGTTGTCCGCTGTTTCTGCTGAGCCGACTGAAGTGATTTGGACGGGACCACCGATGGTGGCCGGCGCAAAGGAACTGGGTAGCCTGGCCTGACTGTACTCAGGGAAGGCCAGGTGAACCGTGCGGCTTAGCCAGAATCACCTCGCGGAGCGAACAGCACAGGCTTCTTCCATCACTCGGCGTTCTTCAAATGCTGGAAAAACCCATCCCGTGCCAATCCTTCAACAGCCTTTTTGATGGCCTCCGTGCTGACTTCGGGCAAGACAATAAGGTTCGCCTCCGCGAAATAGGACCGCCCGGAAACGATATTGGCCTTCAGTTCTTGTTCCAGCCGGACCGGATCGATGAAAAAAAGCCGATAGCGTAACCCCTCCAGCTCGACTTCCACTTCACTGAGATACCCTCGCAGCGGCGTCTCGAACTCGCTCTGAGCGTCATAGTCCGGCGGAAACAGGATGGTAATGCTCTTCTCGACAATCGCCATGGGTTCTCCTACGCTGGCACAAGGAGAATCTTGCTCAAGGCATCCTCATGACGTGGCTATCCTGGGAGCTGCAAGCGAGAGATTCGTCAGAATCTCTCGCTTGCGTGTTAGGCTCAACCGGCATGGGCCACTGTTTACAAGGGCTGCGCCCTTTCTTCACGCGGAGCGTGAAGACTACACTCGGGCCGGCACCTCGAAGCCCTTGCGATACTCACGCGTCAGCAAACGATTGGCCTCGTTGTCATTGACGAACGTCTCCGTCTTGACGTCGATGTTGAGCCGTTTGCCGAGCAGGTAATTGGTCCGGTCGAGCGGCACCATGTTGTCCGAGAGATGTTCGCGCATGCTGCGGTAGGTGTCGTTGGCCTCGCGATCGTCGCCGAAGACGGCATTGTTGTTCTGGCCGTTGAACGGCGTCGGTCGGCCGAGGCGATAGCTGATGTTGGCCAGGTGGCACAGGGCGCTCGATAGATGGCCTTCGTTGATGTCGGCCTTGAGGTCCTCACGCCGGCCGGAGCGAACGGCTGCGACGAAGTTGGCCACGTGATCGCCGCCGCCGGTGAAGCGGCGCAGCTCCGTGCCCTTCAGATCGAAGGCGATGGCCGTCGAGTAATTGGTGAACACGAGGTAGCCTTCGGTGCAGTGGAAGACGTTGCCGATCGAGGTGCCGCGATAGTCCTTGGTGGGCAGGCCACGCACTTCGAAGATCAGCTTGGCATTGCCGTAATCGAACACGGACACCTGAGTATTGGCGGTTTCGCCGTCGTCGGAGTAGCCGAAACGGCCGCCCAGGCTGACGACCGAGCGGGGCAGTTCGTTCCTGCCCAGGCCCCAGCGGGCGACGTCCATCTGATGGATGCCCTGATTGCCGAGGTCGCCGTTGCCGTAATCCCACGTCCAGTGCCAGTCGTAATGCAAGCGAAGACGATTGAGGGGCGTACGCGGCGCCGGGCCGCACCACAGGTTGTAATCGACCGACTTGGCGATGGCGGTTTCGCCGCTGTGCGTGCCGATGCTGCCGCGGCGTTTGTAGCAGAGCCCGCGGGCCACTTTCAGTTCGCCGAGCTTGCCGGAGCGGAGGAATTCGATGGCCGCGATGCTGCCGGACTGGCTGCGAATCTGCGTGCCGGCCTGGCAAATTTTGTTGTGCCGGCGGGCGAACTCGACCAGCCGGCGGCCTTCGCTGACGTTATGGCTCACCGGCTTTTCGACATAGACATGCTTGCCGGCCTGGATCGCCCAAATGGCGGCCAGCGAGTGCCAGTGGTTCGGCGTGGCGATGCTGACGATCTGGATGGTCTTGTCGTCCATGATGCGGCGCAGGTCCTGGACGTAACGCGGCTGAACGCCCTGGGCCTTTTCGGCACTCTTCATGGCCGGGCCGACGACGTTGGAATCGGCATCGCAAATATGGGAAACGATACAGTTGTGCCGGCCGGCGAACTGATTGACATGGTCTCGGCCACGCCCATTGACCCCGAGCACAGCCACGTTGAGCCGTTCGTTGGCGCCGCCCCGAGCGGGCTGCTGCTGCGGACTGGCGGCGGTGGCTTCATCGAGAAACGTGCCCCCGGCCATGGCGGCGGCGAGGGCCGTGGAACCTTGCAAGAAATCGCGTCGATTGAGAAAGTCCATCAGTTTTCCCCCAAAGTGGTTGCAGGCGGAAGAATGCGGAACAGATCTAATGTAACCGGAAGGCGGGGCGCCGGTCAATCGTTTGCATGAGATTTCTTGCTTTTGAACCACAGAGAGAATGTGGGTTAGGATTCCGATCCTGACGAGCCTGCGGACCCTTCAGGATCGGGATCCTGGCCCACGTAGGCCACGTCAGGATCGGAATCCTGACCCACGTATGCCACGTCAGGATCGGAATCCTAACCCACGTGGCCCGATGCGGCCCGAGCGAGGCGATCGCGGATGGCCAGCCACTCGGGCGTGTCGGGAGGCGCGGCGACAACGATGTGCTCCAGCCCCGCCCCATCCAACTCGTGCAGAACCGCGTACAGCTGGGCCGCGCAGCCGATGGGATCAGCGGGCAATTCAACATGGATGGCGCCGGGCACGGTTTCTTCACGAATGAATGATACCCAGCCGACTCGGCGACCCAAACAGCACAGTTCCGCCACGCGTTGCCGGGCTGAGCCCCCAGCGAGTTCGAGCGGAGTGCGTGGTGCATAGTGCCTGGGCAACATGCCGGGCGAGGGCAAGGACTGGCCCGCGTCCGGGGCGTGCTGACCCAGCTCAACGGCGCCGATGATGGCCTGAATCTCGGCCAACGATATCAGTCCGGGGCGCAGCAACCTTGGCGGCGTTGCGGTCAGGTCGATGACCGTCGATTCGAGCCCGCCGGTCGTGGCGCCGGCATCGAGGAGCAGTTCGATGCGGTCCGCCAGGCTGCGCAGGACATGCTCGCCGCGCGTCGGTGACAGTTCAGACGAACGGTTGGCGCTCGGAGCCGCCAGGGGCAGTTCGCACGTTTCGAGAAGCTCCAGGGCGACGGGATGGGCCGGGATGCGCAAGGCTAAGGTTGGTCCGCCGGCCGTGACGATATCGGGAACGCGCTCGTTCTTCGGCAGCACCATCGTCAGCGGCCCGGGCCAGAACCGCCTGGCCAATACCTGGGCGGTATCGGGCCAGGTTTGCGTCAGCGCTCGAGCGGATTCGATCGTGGCGACGTGAACGATGACAGGGTTTGTGGCGGGGCGACCCTTGGCGGTGAAGATCCTGGCGACGGCGGCGGCGTCGAGGGCGTTGGCGCCGAGGCCGTAGACCGTTTCCGTGGGGAAGGCGACCAGACCGCCCGCACGCAGTACCGCCGTGGCTCGCAGCAGGGCGCCGCGATCGGGAAAGGATGCATCGATATGAAGGATTTCGGTGGGCACGTGACAACTTTTTTTGCGGGAAACATGTGCCCGGTTTATCGTTTAGCGTTCACGCCAGGGAATCGGCATGGTCATGCCGTTTCCCTGGCGCGAACGCTAAACGAAGATCGGACTAGCTGATTCACTTCTTTTCTGAAAGTACCCCCGGCCTTCCGTACAGCAGTGCCACTTCGTCCATCGATAGCGCCCGGTCGAACAGCGCCAGTTCATCCAGCAACCCGACAAAATTCACCGCCACGTAGATGCCCGTTTTGTCCATGTCCCAATCCATGCTCAAGGCCCGACCTTCAATGGCGCCGATGCGTTTGCCGTCGATGTACAGCACGGACAGTGCATCCTTCTTACCTGTGTCGAGATTCTGCCATGACAGCACAACGTGATGCCATTCGCCATTCTTGAAGCCGACCTTTGGCACGCGTACCATCGGCGCCTGGGGATCATCTTCGGAAATACCCTTGGCGCCCTCCGGCACCGCGGCGAACAGGCCATGCCGCATATCGCGCGGTTTCGCATCATTGAAATCGAACCAGATGCCGCCGTTGTTGGCTCCCTTCTGCGTTATCTGAATCGGATCGCAGAATTTCGTCTTGAAAAGCGTGTTGGGGTCCGTGTTGATCCACACCGACGCCGCTCCGCTCCAGCCGTCTTTCTTAAACGCCAGGTTGTCCTTGGCGGGGAAAAACACCCGGCCATTGCGCGGCAGCACGTCGGTGCACTCCAGCGCAGCGCCGCTGATGCCCTTGCCCTTGGCGATGCGGAAGACCTTGGCATCGAACGATTTCTCGACGACGAAATTGCCCTTTTCCGTTTCGTGATTGAAGCGCGTGGACAGCGTCTTGTCGCCCTTGCCGACGTCGGCCTGCACCGTTTCATCGAACGAGGCGTAGAAGGTGAGGGCTTTGACGAGGGCGGCGCGATCTGCCTTCGGCTTCTCCGCCGCGAGGCGATCCTCGGCGACCACCATGGGGACGACGCAGAATAACAGGATGGACAAATAATGTTTCATGGTGCCCCCGAATCCGTTTAGCCGCGACGCGACGTACTCGGAGCGGAGCGCGGGGGCTTCCGCGCTCCGCTCCGAGTACGTCGCGTCGCGGCTAAACGGGGATGTTGAATTTACGACAGAATCTCGCGAACCACGCGCCCGTGCACGTCGGTCAACCGGAAATCACGCCCCGCATAGCGATACGTCAACCGTTCATGATCGAACCCCAGCAAATGCAAAATCGTGGCATGCAGATCATGAACGTGCACGCGATCCTCGACCGCCCGATAGCCGAACTCGTCGGTCGCCCCGTGGACGTGGCCGCCCTTGATGCCGCCGCCGGCCAGCCAAACGCTGAAGCCCCAGTGATTGTGATCGCGACCCTGGGCGGGCCGGCCGTTTGACAACTCCACCGCCGGCGTGCGGCCAAACTCGCCGCCGCACATCACCAGAGTATCTTCCAACAAACCTAACCGTTTGAGGTCCGTGAGCAAAGCAGAGATCGGTTGATCGCATTCCCGCGCCAGCCGGCGATGGTTCGGCTCGATGTTGTCATGGCTATCCCACGGCTGCACATCACCATGATACATCTGCACGAAACGGACGCCGCGTTCGATCAGGCGCCGGGCCAGCAGCAGCTGTCGGCCGTGCACGGTATCGCCGTATGCCTGGCGAACCATCTGCGGCTCCCGGCTCAAATCGAAGGCGTCGCTGGCCGCGGTTTGCATGCGGTAGGCCAGCTCGAACGACTGGATGCGTGCTTCCAGGGCGGCATCTTCCAACCGCTGCTGCTGATGACGGCGATTGAGCTCGGACAGAAGATCGAGCTGCCGACGCTGATCGGCTCCAGTCACCCAGGTGCTGCGAATGTTTTCGATCAGGCGGTCCACCTGCGTGTTGCGTGTATCGATGTGAGTGCCCTGATAGATACCGGGCAAAAACGCGGCTCGCCAGTTGGAGACGTCGGCCACGGGAAAGCCGGGGCACATGGCGATGAAGCCGGGCAGGTTCTGGTTCTCGGTGCCCAGGCCGTAAGTGATCCAGGCGCCCATGCTGGGACGGGCCAGGCGTTCGTCGCCGCAGTTCATGAGCCGCATCGATTGTTCGTGGTTGGGCGTGTTGGCGTACATCGAGCGGATGACGCAAATGTCGTCGATATGGCTCGCGGTCTTTTCGAAGATCTCGCTGACTTCGATGCCGCTTTGGCCAAATTTGCGGAAGCGGAACGGGGAGGGCAGGGCGGCTCCGGTGTGGCGTTCCGTGGTCAGGTTGCCGGTCGGCAGCGTTTGTCCGGCATAGCGGCGCAGGAGGGGCTTGGGATCGAAGGTGTCCACCTGGGAGGGACCGCCGTTGAGGTAGATGTGGATGACGCGCTTGGCCTTGGGGGCAAAGTGCGGTTGGCGCGGGGCGAGGGGTGATTGTGTGCGGTCCGTGGATTGGGCGGACAGCAGGCCGGCGTCGGCGAG
>Ga0182024_10024965_pt1 | contig 10584 bp, 7 predicted proteins | sample P32metaG_FD_120480 | JGI IMG/M metagenome (GOLD analysis project Ga0182024, IMG submission 120480) | Permafrost microbial communities from Stordalen Mire, Sweden - P3-2 metaG (Illumina Assembly) | ecosystem: Environmental > Terrestrial > Soil > Wetlands > Permafrost | place: Sweden: Stordalen...
GTCAACCGGGTCGATCACCCACATGCGGTCGCTGCGCGTGCCACCCGACTCTTCCGCGAGGATGGCGATGTCTGGGGCGCCGTCGCGCAGCACGCGCATCGCGGCTTGCTCGGCCGAACGGTCGACCTCGGTGACGTAATCGCCCGGGCTCTTGATCTCTGCGGTCAGCGTCCCCGGATGGGCATGGGCCGCTGCCACCAATGCTCCCGCCGCCGAGGCCGCGGCGACGGCGAGCTCACGCAGTGTTTCGCGCCGTTGCACCCGACGAGGGTACGCGTCGCGTACGTGCAGGCTTGCGCTTCGCCGCCGCACGTGGCGGCGTCGTGCTGGCGAACTGAGCGGGATCGAGGCCGCCTTCGCTGAGGAGCGCTTCCATCGCTTCCACGTCGCAGGGACGCGCAAGGTGGAATCCCTGGGCCATCCCGCAGCCGAGCTCGTTGAGACGCATGACCTGCAGGGGCAGCTCGACCCCCTCCGCGACGAGCGCCAGCCGCAGGGCTTCGCCGTGCCGGACGACGGTTCGCGCCAGCTCGCCGCTCGAGTTGGGATCCCCGAGCTCGGCAATCAGGGGACGGGCGATCTTGAGGATGTCGATGGGGAGGCGGCGCAGGTACGCGAGTGACGTGTACCCGGTGCCGACGTCGTCGATGGCCACGTGGACGCCGGCTCGCTGGAGTGCGTCGAAGGCGATGATCGCCCCGTGGAGATTCTCGAGCACGGCGTTCTCAGTCACCTCGAGGATCAGACACGCCGGATCGATCTCGACGCCCTCGAGGCACCGCTTCACGCGGTCGACCAGCGTCCCGCGGCTGAGCTCGCCCGCGGCGACGTTCACCGACATCGCCAACTCCGGGGTCGCCGGGTACGCGCCCTGCCAGCGGCGGAGTTGCTCGCACGCGGTGCGCATCACGTACTCCTCGATGCGACCGATCAGGCCGCACTCCACCGCGAGCGGCAGGAAGTGCAGGGGCGCGAGGAGACCGCGGACCGGATGCTGCCAGCGGACAAGCGCCTCAGCCCCGAGGATCTTCCCGGTGCGCAGCTCCACGATCGGCTGGTAGCGCAGGACGAGCTCGCCCTTGTTCAACGCGGATTCGAGCTCCACGGCAAGGTCCGGGTCTGCCGGGCCGGCACTCGAGCCGCCGTGGATGCGATAGGTGCCGGAGCCCGCCTCGCGCGCCTCCTTGGCCGCGGCGGTCGCATGGCGGAGCAGGACGGCCGCGGACGTGTCCTCGGCACTCGCGCACGCGAGCCCGACCGAGGCCCGGACTGACACCGCCACTCCCTCGGTGACGACCGGCGCGGCGAGTGCCTCCACGACGCGCTGGGCGATCACCTCGGCCTCACGAGGATGCAGCACCTCTGGGAGCAGCAGAGCGAACTCGTCGCCGCCGAGCCGAGCCGCTGTGTCAGTGCGGCGCAGGCATTCGTGCAGGCGTCTGGCGACCTCGATGAGCACGGCGTCCCCGGCCGCGTGGCCGTGGTCGGTATTGATTCGCCGGAAGTCCTCGAGATCGACCGAAACGACGCTGACCGCATGGCGCTCGGGGTCGCGCTCGAGGAGCGCCCGCTCGATGCGGTCGATGAACAGCACGCGGTTGGCGAGGCTCGTGAGGGGATCGTGGAACGCGCGATCGGCGAGCTCGCTCTGGAGTGCGGCGAGCCGCAGGAGCGCCTCCTGGAGCCGGCTTCGGTCGATCGTCAGCGCGACGAGGTTCGAGAGATCCTGGAGGTGCTGATCGTCGGCGCGTGACTCGCGGCGATCGGAGCCGTGCATCCCGAGCGCCAGGTATCCGACCGTGCGGGACCCGTGGCGAAGGGTCACCGCGAGCCCCCGCGCAATCCCGAGACGGATGCACAGTCGTGAGACCCACGGGTCGCTCGGGGCCTCGGCGATGTGCACCACGCCGTAGATGGGCGGTGTCAAGGCGCCGTCCTCATCGTCCTCGAGGTCGGTCGAGCGCATCACATCGACGGGCTCGCCGCCACGCATCGTGGTCCGGAAGGCCGAGGCGGTGCCCGTGTCGGGGATCAGGGTGAGCTCTGCGCACTCCGCCCCGAACCGAGCGCACGCACGCCGGAGCACCTCGACGGAGGCGGCGTCGAGATCACGGGACTCGAGCAGCGCCAGCGAGGTCGTGTGGAGGAACCCGAGGCGCGCCTTCTCGCGGTGGACGGCGGCCCACGCCACGCCGCCGATGGCAACAGCCACAACCGCGACGACCAGCAGGGCGAGCCAGGTTGACACGCGGCTACCCGAGCAACCGAAGTGGCATGCGCTTCTCGGTTGTGTCGGGCACGTACTCGAGCCGGGAGCGATCGATGCCGCCCTGTCGCAGCAACTGCTCGACCTCGACGTCCGGAAGCGGGTGGCAGAGGTGATATCCCTGACCGGCTAGGCATCCGAGGCTCAGCAGGCGGCTCACCTGTGAAGCAGCTTCGATACCCTCGGCGATGACGTGCAGCTGGAGCGCGTCGGCGATGGTGACGATCGCACGGGTGAAGTCCTCCTCCTCACCAACGGCAAGATCGTCGACGAACGGCTTGGCGATCTTCAGGATGTCGACGGGGAGGCGACGGAGGTAGCTCAAGGACGAGTATCCGGTGCCGAAGTCGTCGATGGCCACGCGGATCCCGGCGTTGCGCAGTGCCTCGAGTTTCGCGATGACAAGCGCCGTGTCCTCGACGAACATCGACTCCGTCAGCTCGAGAATCAGCGTCTCGGGCGCGATCCCGGTCTCCTCGACGATTGCAAGCACATCCTCGACGAATGTCGGGGCGTTCAGTTGCACCACCGAAACGTTGACGCACACGGCGAGCGGGGTTGCCTGCAACTTCTGCAATCGCAGCGCTGTGGCGCATGCCGTGCGCAGCACGAATTCGCCGAGCTGCATGATGAGACCGCTCTCCTCGGCGACTGCGATGAACTCGCCCGGAGGAACGATGCCGCGCAGCGGATGATGCCAGCGCACCAGGGCTTCAACGGCGGTGATCTCGCCGGTGATCAGGTTGACGACCGGCTGGTAGTGGAGGATGAATTGATTCAGCTCCATCGCGTGCTCGAGCTCGCCACGCAGCTTGCGCCGGCGGACGACGTCGCTCTCCATGCCGGGCGCGAAGAGCACGTAGCGGTTCCGGCCCGCTCCCTTGGCGACGTACATCGCGACGTCGGCCTGGCGCATCAGGCTCGCGGCGTTTGCGTCGGTATTGTCTGCAACTGCGATGCCGAGTGATGCGCGCACGATCACGGATGTGCCGGAGACGGTGAACGGTTCGCGCAACACGTCGATGACCCGCCGAGCGACATGCTCGGCCTCGGTCGCGCTGTCGACCCCCTCGATGAGGATGGCGAACTCGTCGCCGCCGAGTCGCGCGGCGGTGTCCGGACGGCGGAGGCATCCGCGAATCCGCGCCGCGACCTCGACGAGCAGTGCGTCTCCCGCCGCGTGACCGAGCGTGTCGTTGACGCCCTTGAAATCGTCGATGTCCAGGAAGATCACCGCGACGCTCGCAGCGCCCTCCGCACGGCGTCGCAAGGCTTGGTCGATGTGCTGTCCGAAGAGCGACCGGTTGGCGAGATCCGTGAGCGAGTCGTGATACGCCTGGTGGGTCAACTGCTCCTGGAGCTCGGTCAGCCGGGCGATGGACCGCTCCATCCGGCTGTTCTCGAGGATGACGGTGGTCCGCGTTGCCAGGGTGCGGAAGAGACGCAGGTCGCGCGCATCGAACGTGCGCGCGTCGAGATGACCGCCGACCATCAGGCTGCCGATCATTCGCGACTCGCCGCGCAGCAAGGCAACCATGGCTTCGCTCACACCCCTGCGAGCGAGCATCTCGGAGCTCGGGTCACCGGCCGTGCCGGCGTGCACGATCACCCCGGCGGTCTCCGCTTCGAGGACATCGTCGAGCTCGCCCAGCCCCAGCGGCACCATCACCTCATCGGGGCGCCCATGACGGACCGTGGTGCGGAACGCCTTCTCGGCGGCCTGGGATGGGAACACGGTCAGCTGCGCGACGTCGGCGTTGAAGATCGCGCGAGCGCGATTCAGGAGCAGCACGATCGACGGCTCGAGCTCCCTGCCCGCCAGGGCGTCGACGGCGCCGATGAGGAACTCGGCCGCCTCGTGGTCATATCGCTCCCGCACCCAGGCACGGTGGGTCAGCAGTACGGTCATGGTGACCACCGACAGCGGCACCAGCGCGAGTGGGTCGTACGGAATGAGGCGCACCGTGATCAACCCGATGCACATCGACGCGGCGGCGGCCACGGAGGCTGCGCGCAGGTGGTTGGCGACATCGATCCAGGTGCCACGCTCGCCGGGCCGGAGCACGACCCCCTCCGACAGCCCGCGCCGCAGCACGGTGATCGCAGTCGCGGCGATGGCGGCAACCGCGCTGTGCCACACAGGAAGGCCGGGCGGCCCCGCAATCGCGCGGAAGGCCCAGATGCCGACGGCCGCGAAAACCGCGAAGCGCAGAATGTCGAACGAGGTCTGCCAGACAGCACGCGGTCGTCTGGTGGCCATCGCCGCTGCTGTGCCCAGGGCATACCCGATGAGCAGCGCCAGCGGCGTCGCGTGGAAGAGACCGACCACGAACGGTGCCGCGGCGAGCGTGATTGCCTGGGTCCCGTGGCGTGGGCTGTCCAGCGCGGCCAGCCGTGAGGCGGCAAAAAAAGCCAGCGCATACATCCACCAGGGCAGGCTCGGCGACGCGAACACGGGCAGGGAGGCCACATATCCGACCCACAAATCAACTGCGACGAGCAACAGGAGCGCGCCGAGAATCCACAGTCGCGCGTCGATACGCGATCGCCGGCTCCAACCGGCGCTGAGACGGCGTTGTACGGGCGCCATCACTGCTCGGAAGACTCCGCCTTATGCACCACCGCGCGGATCGTATGGCCAGCGGCGCCGTCGATCTCGTCAGCTTTGGTGACGGCTTCGTTACTGTTTGCTCATATGGGCGCGCCGATTGCGGTCGGGACCTGCAATTGGGCCGATCACACCGACTTCTATCCCGCCGAGCTGGAGCATGGACGGCGCCAGCGGGACAAGCTCTCCTATTACGCGGAATATTTCCCGCTCGTTGAGATCGACACGACCTTTTACGGCATCCCGCGGCCGCAGGTGGTCGAGGGCTGGGTCGAGCGGACGCCCGACGACTTCCGGTTCAACATCAAGGCGTACCGGAGCCTCACCGGCCACGAGCGCGAAGACCGGATCCCGCGCAAGCCCACGGCCGAGGAGGAACGCGACTTCATGGCTGCGCTCGAGCCGCTCCGCTCCAGCAACAAGCTCGTGGCTGTCCACTACCAGTTCCCGCCGTGGCTGACGAACAGCCCGGATTCGCGGGAGTGGCTGCTCGCCGCCCGGGATCGCCACCCCGACGACCTCCTCGCCATCGAGTTCCGCCACCGCTCGTGGTTCGATCGCGACGCCTGGCCGGCGACCGAGGACCTGCTCCGCGAGCTCGAGTGTGTGTACGTCGGTGTGGACGCTCCGCAGATCGGGTCTGCGACGGCGCCCCCCCTGCTCGCGGTCACGTCACCGCGGCTCTGTATTGCACGCTTCCACGGGCGCAACCGGGACACGTGGTACACGTCCGGTCCCACCAGTGGCGACCGGTTCAATTACCTGTACACGCCGGCAGAGCTCGCCGAGTGGACCCCGGCGATGCGCGCCGCGAGTGACTCCGGGGTACCGCTCCATGTCCTGCTGAACAACAACAGAAGCAATTACGCGGTGGTCAACGCGTTTGACTTCGGTGCGATGCTCGGGCTCGGCCTGCCGCGACCGCCGGAGCCGGTGATCGCGACTCTCCGGGAGCGAGACGGACGTGTCCCGGAGTGGGTGGAGACCTCGACCCCCGTCGTCGCAGCGCCCATCGAAGCGGTCGACGAGCGGGCCGAACGTCCCGGCGGGGGCCAGCTGACACTCTCGCTCTGAGGCACCCATTTGGGGGACAATGGTTCGGGCGGCGAGGCGTATGCCTGCCGGGGATTTACTGGAGGTCTTTGCGATGGCTATGGCGTCCTCTCGACGCAACGACCGTGGGCGCCGTCCGGCGGCCAGCGGTGTTGTCATGCGCAACGAAGCCGCCACCCACGAGGTCGAGGTCTCGCGAGCTCTCAATCAGTGGGCGGTCACGGTGACCTCACTCGCGGACAACCGGATGATCACCCAGGACTTCTTCTCGCGGCGGTGGGAAGCGGTCGCCCGGGCTGAGGACTTCGTCCGGCTGCTCAACCGGTCGGAGCCCCCTCCCGGCTGGTAGCCGGCACCCCGGTCTCGAGGGCAAGCAGCCACCGCTTGCGCGGCAGGCCGCCTCCATAACCGCCGATGGCGCCGCCGGTGAGGACCACGCGGTGACACGGCACCACGACCGGGATTGGATTGGACCCGAGCGCGTTGCCCACCGCACGGGCGCCGCGTGGCGAGCCGACGCCGACTGCGACCTCGCCGTAGCTCGCAACCGAGCCGTACGGAATCCGGGCCGTGCGCCGGAGGACCTTGCGAGCGAAGCTTCCGGAAAGAGACCAGTCGATGGGCACCTCGAAGTCACGAAGGGTGCCGGCGAAGTATCTGTCGAGCTCCCGGCGCACGGGGTCGAGACGGCGAGGCGCCTCGAGGATCCTCGGCGAGAGCTGTCTGGCGACCTCGTCGAAGACGTCCTCGCGATTCTCGGATTCGAAAGCGATCCGGACGAGACCCTTCGGCGTCGCCATGAGCAGGAGCGTGCCGAGCGGGCTGTCCATGGTGGTCACAGCAACGTCGAGGAGCCCCTTGGCTTCAGCGCGTTCGAGGAATCGGGTGGTCACGGCCTGGTCGACGGTCATCGGAGTTCCCTTCTGAGCTTCTTGAGTCCCTCGTGCACGCTCTGGCGCGCCGAGTCCTGCGTGGTCGACATCGCCGCCGCGATCTCGGGGTAGCTTCGGTCACCGGCGAAGCGGAGGACGACGGCCTTGCGTTGCTTGACCGGGAGGCCACGCACCTGGTCCCAGAGCCCGTCATCGGTGTCGGGATACCGATCGAGCGCGGCGCCAGGGTCGGGATCGGCGACCGGCACCGGCCTGCGTGCTCGCGCCCGATGCGTGTCGGTCGCCTTGCGACGTGCGATCGTGAACAGCCAGCCGCGCAGATTGGAGGCGTCCCCCAGGCGCGGATACGCCCGCAGCGCGCTCAGCATCGTCTCCTGGAAGCAGTCCTCCGCCTCAGATGAGCCCACTGCGCCGGTGAGGAACGTCAGCAGCGCCTGCGCGTGCTCGTCGAACACCGATTGGAACGGGGGCAGTGCCGTCGATTTCATCGTGCTCACTGCTTACCAAACGCCGGCATCGGCCCGGATGTGAGCCGCCACCGGCGATTACGCCGGAGGCGCTCCCTCAGCGGGAGCACCGCCCGATGACTCCCCAGGCGTGTTTGCGGCGGTCTCTGCGGGCGACTCCGAGGGGAACACGACCGGCGTCTCCGAGGTGTCCCCCTCGCGCCAGATCGTGAGCATCATCGTGTCACCAGGCTGGCGCAGCGACACGGCGCGGCGAAACTGGTCCGCTCCACCGTTCACGGTGTACGGGCCGATGCCGGTGATGACGTCGCCCGGGAGGATCCCAGCGGCTTCCGCCGGTGACCCGGGCTTGACCTGGCCAACCTCGACGCCGTACGTCGCCGGGAGATGCTTCTCCGCAGCGATCTCACCGGTGACCGTTCGCACCGACGCTCCGAAGGAGACGTGCTGCTCCTCGCTGTCCTCGCGGGGCAGAAACCGCGCCAGTTGCACGGGATCGTGGCCGACAAGCAGCCGCTCCCCCACCTGGACGACGGGCACCGTGACCCGTCCCAGGCGCCCGAAGAGGATCGCCGTCGCCGACGGGTCGGTGAGCACGTCTCGCTTGGTATAGGTGACCCCGCGCTGATCGAGATACCGAAGCGTCGCCTCCGAAGCTGGATCCCCGGAACGGACGAAGACCGTGATCGGGTCGCTCACGTCTGTCAGGCCTCGGGGCTGTCCGCGGCCGCAGCTGGTGCGACGGTCGGCTGCTCGTTCGGCGGCGCTTGCGCGCCCTCCCCGGCCTGCGCTGCCGGCGGGCCCAGGCCCTGACCGCGTCCGCGGCCACGCCTGCGGCGCCGCCTGCGACGTCGCTGCGCGCCCTCCTGTGGCTGGCCGTCGACCGGCGGCGGCGCGATGGCGCCGGCGGATTCCGTACCCGGTTCCGTGCTGGCTGTGAGGGGACCCTGGCTGCCACGCCTGCCGCGCCGGCGGCGGCGGCGGCGTTTGGCGGCGCGCTCCGGGTCGATCTCTTCGCCACCCTCGGTTCCAGAGCCCTGGCCGGGCTGACGCTGCTCACCGCGACGCGGCTTCGGTTGTGAGACGAGCTCGAGCGCGCTCAGCCACCCGCCGGTGGAGCGAGACGCCTCCACGAGCATCCCGTACATCGACTCGTCACCGCTGCGCAGCGTTGCACTGTCGCCGATGCACGCGACCAGTCGCTTGGCTCGAGAGATGGCGACGTTGAGGCGGTTGGGAACTCTCAGGAAGCCGATGCGCCCGCGCTCGTTGGAGCGCACCAGCGAGATGACCACGATGTCCTCCTCTCGGCCCTCGAACGAGTCGACGGTGTCGATCTTCACCGTGCGCTTGAAACGCCGACGGCCGAGGGCCTGGCGGAGCCGCTCCACCTGCTCGGCATACATCGCGATGACGGCCATGCTCAGCTCGCGCGGGGCGCGTTCGTCGAGGAGCCGGACCACCTGTGCGGCCACGCGCACCTCGGCCTCGTTGCGCAGCGCACCGCCCGGACCACGCCGTTCGCGTCCACCGCGCATCCCCTCGGTATCGACGAAGTGGAGCGCGACCGGGAACGGCTTGCGGGTGATGTAGTCGTACTCCAGGACCTCGGGCGCGTTCTCGAGCTGGTTGTCGTACGACGCCGCCGACACGTAGGCGGCGATGTCCGGGTGCATGCGGTGCTGGATGGTGAGCAGACACTGCGCCTCAGCCGGAAGTCCGCCATCCCAGCACTGTTCGAACAGGCTCCGGTTGACCAGGTCCTCGAGGGCAGGATCGATCTCGACGATGCCGTAGAGGGCGTCGTCCTCGACCGGCGGGAGTTGCTTGTGGTCACCCACGAGCGCAAGGCTGCGACCGAGGCGCAGTGCGGGCAGCGCCTCGTCGGCGCGTGCCTTGTTGGCCTCGTCGAGGATGACGATGTCGAAGTTCATGTCGGTGATACCCGACGTCGCGGCGGTCGCGCACGTCGCGAAATAGCAGTTGGCCTCGAGGAGGCGTGGGTCGTCCTCGTCGTCGCAGCGGAACTTGTCGACGGTCGGATGGACGCGCTCGGCCCGCGCCACGCGTACGGCGCGCATCCCCGGTGTCCCGGCCAGCCGCTCCAGGGCGTTGTCGACCGCCAGGTTGCTGTGCGACGTCACCAAGATCCGCTCGTCGGGATTGGCAGCAAGCCGGCGCTTGACAGCTTCAACGATGACCGTCGTCTTGCCGGTGCCGGGAGGTCCCTGGATGAACACCGCCTGGCCCGCACTCAGACGGCTGAGCAACCCGACTGCGCGGTTCTGCGGTTTGTTCGGGCGCATCCCGCTCGTCAGCCAGGAGGACTCGGCATCGGATTCGTCGTTCGGGGCGACGATCGTCTCCGGGCTGACCAGAAGTTGCGCGAGCAGTCCGACGCCGAAATCCTTGGTGGCGATGGCCGCGAGCACGGATCGCTTCGCCTGGTAGAGGGCTTTGTTGAACGACGGTGCGATGTACCCCTCGCTGCCCGAGTGCTCGAAGGTGCGCGTGACGATCTCGACGACGTGGCGCTGATGGTCGATGCGGGCAACGCGCCCGACGAAATTGGTCTCGTCGTCGGGCTCGATCAGGACCGCCGCATCCGGCGTCAGGTTGATCGGCTCCCCGGCGGGGATCTGGAATTCGACCTTGCCGACCTCCGGAGTCTTGCGGTCCGCGTCGGTGAACTCGCGGCCGCACGACGGGCAGCGCTCGTGCGTGTCCGGCCGCCACAACGCCCGGCAGGTCCTGCAGCGCCAGAACTCACGCGCGCCATTGAACCGGGTGCGCTGGGACTGTGCCCGCTGCTTCTCAGCCCGCTCCAGGCTGTCGACGAGCTTCAATGTTGCGTAGAGCTGCTCCGACCTCGCCGCGTGCTGTGTCGAGATCCGCCAATCGAGGAGGCGGAAGGTGTCACTGACCACCCCGTTCGCCTCGGTCACGATCGGCTCGCGGGCGGTGATGGTCAGGAGCTTCGCGCCCTCGGGCTGGCCGCCCGTGGGGCGAATGGACAGGACTCGCAGGCCGAGATGATCGCGGCTCCCGTCAGGCCCGGGCTGTGCGACGCATTGCAGCACGAGATCGGGAAGATCGAGACGCAACTGGATCGGATCCTCATCCCCGAACGAGACGGAGACGTGGCCGACTTCACCGATGCGCTCGGCAAAAACTGTGCGCGGATCGGCGCCGGGCTGCGAGCCGTTCGCCCATGCTTCCAGGACGACCATGGCATCGCTGCCGTCGGGCACGATGAGGTGCAGACGATCGAGCGCGAGGTCTGGGGCTATCAGCGGA
>Ga0182024_10024966_pt1 | contig 10584 bp, 8 predicted proteins | sample P32metaG_FD_120480 | JGI IMG/M metagenome (GOLD analysis project Ga0182024, IMG submission 120480) | Permafrost microbial communities from Stordalen Mire, Sweden - P3-2 metaG (Illumina Assembly) | ecosystem: Environmental > Terrestrial > Soil > Wetlands > Permafrost | place: Sweden: Stordalen...
GCCTTTTTGGATACGTGAGATTACGCCTATCGAACATCCGTACTCAGCGGCAATCACCTTGCGTATACGTTTGTCCTTTCTGATAAGGAGCACCTCAGCTTTTGTGCGTCCGTCCTTAGTATTGGTCTGATTGACCGCTTGAGTTGTCCAGCGACAATTTCCTGGTTCGTATCCTCGCTTGTTATCAATGCGATCTAGAACAGCGTGAGGAAAGTGTGAATCACCCATTTCATCAATGAAGCGCGCAACGCCGCCCGGCGTAGATGGTAGCCACTCTTTAGAAACGCTAATTTTCTCATATTCAGTCCGGTGGCGACATCGATTGATGGCAGACATCAGATTTTTATACGCCGGGTGCTTGTAATGTCCATGCTTTTCGTTAGCTTTTCCAATCGCCCCATTCTTGAGGCAGCCACAAGAGTGATTTGAGTTGAGACTAGGAGCGCTTGCGAGATGTTCCCCCTTACACTTGGGGCCACCCCCCGTACAGTTCACGAGCCACTGGCTGGCCTTCGACTTAGGGGTACTACCCTCCCTCCTAATGACCTGACGACGGCCAAACCAATCTCCCTCTTTTATTACGACTTTCATGCCACGCTCCTCACATGCTCACCGTTCCACTTCCTTTAGCGACGGCACAACGATTTCCACGGTGTGGCCGGGTTTCTCTCTTTCGTGTCGCCCCGCTTCTGTTTCGCAGAGACGCAGGCTGCTGTGAGCGGACAGGAAATCACAGACCTGGCATTTTGCGGCCGGGGGTGTCGTAATTATCTCACGCGCGTCGGCTGATCTTGAATCGGCCATTTCTAGCTTCCTTCTTTTGTTGAAGGAGCCTACCCCTACCACCGCATGTAGCAGCTGTCAAGAGTCACGCTCGGGGCGCTGCGTGAGAAATGCACCCCTCGCCGAGGCTCCAGTGAACGCCGATATCGCCCTCTGTCGTTGACGTTATGGCCGTTAGACCTCTGGTTTGATGCTCAGGTTTGATGCTCTGGTTCGATCCTCAAAAAACTCCTCATCGCATCGAGCGCGTGAGTGAGCTCGTCAGCGTCGGGTGTTCGACTGGTGCAGACCGATCGAAACGTTCGGCTTGCAGCGCGAGGCGATCCGGTATCCAACGCAGGTCCCCGGCGGGCGTCGGCGTACGAACGGCCGGGCGAGCCCAGGACCACGCCCGAGCCCTCCGCGGCCCTTTCCGGCCGGGCGGACGACGATCCCCGACGGGGGCCGTCGCCACCAAACCGCAAACGTTCATCACCCCTCGGCCTACTCGACGTAGCCGGAGCTACTTTCCACCGCCCCGACGTCTCCGGACCCCGAGAACCCGACCGGCGTGCCGAAGCTGACCCGCAGCAGTGCTCCGCCCCCCGGAGCATTAGCGGCCTCGGCGTAGCCACCGCAGGACTCGGCCGCCTGGCGCACGATCGCGAGGCCGAGGCCGGACCCCGGGAGCTTGCGCGCACGGTCGGCGCGGTAGAAGCGGTCGAACACGAACGGCAGGTCCTCCTCGCTGAAGCCCGGCCCGTGATCGCAGACGGTCAAAACGCCGTCGTGCAGGCCGATCTCGACGAGGCCTCCCTCCGGGCTCCACTTGTGGGCGTTCTCGAGCAGGTTCGACACCGCGCGCACGATCCGCTCGCCCTGCCCGCGCACGAGCGTCGGCTCGACGTCGAGCTCGAAGCGCAGATCGCCGCGACGCCGCGTGCGCTGCACCGCACCCCGCACGATCTCGTCCAGGCGCACGTCCTCCGCCTCGGCATCCCCCCTGCCCGCGCCGCGGGCGAGCTCGACCACATCGCTCACGAGCGCCGTCAGCTCGTCGAGCTCGCTGACGATGTCGCCGCGCAGGTTCTCCTGCTCGGCCGCCGGCAACCGCTCGGCTTCGCCGAGGACCTGGATGTTCGCGCGCAGCGAGGCGATCGGGGTGCGCAGCTCATGGCCGGCATCGGCGATCAGCTGCCGCTGGGCCTCGACCGAGCGCTCCAGCGCGTCGAGCGTCGTGTTGAAGCTGCCCGCCAGCCGCGCGAGCTCGTCGCGGCCCTCGACATCCAACCGCCGCGTGAGGTCGAGATTGCCCGTCAGCGCCTCCGTGCGCTTGGTGAAACGCGCGATCGGCGCGAGCGCGACGCGCGCGACAAGCGCGCCGAGGATCGCCGCGAGCGCGATCCCAGACACGCCGATGATCACCAGCAGTAGGAGAATCCGGCTCAGCTCGTGGTTCATTTCCGTCAGCGGCCGCGCGATCAGCACGGCCCCGCTCGCACCGGTGCCGATCGTGAGCACGCGCAACTTCGTCCCCTTCACGGTCCGGTCGCTCAAGGCGCTGCCGCTGCCGCTCGCGGCGATCGCCTTGTCCCCGGCGCTGACCGCGATCTGCGGCGATGTTCCCTGACCGGCCGGCACATCGACGGTCCCGTCGGGCGCGATGAACTGCACGTAGCCAGATGCGGCGCCGAACGGGGCCGGCTGTACATGTGTGGGGAATCCATCCTGAGGCGGCGCACCAGGGAACAAATCCCCGTCCGGCTCAGCGGCCGGGGGTGGGTGGACATCCGATCTCGATGGCCCTGTAAACGCCTGCGCGCGCTGGCGCAGCCCTTTGTCGATCTCCCCCTGCAGATCCGAGCGCACCGCGAGGTATACGCCGACCGCGGCCGCGAGCACCGCCAGCCCGACCGCGATGCCGGCCGCCGCGGAGATTCGCGCGCGCAGGCTCACGGCTCGCGCAGTACGTAGCCGACCCCGCGCACGGTGTGGATCAGCTGGCGTGCGCCCGCCCCCTCCAGCTTGCGGCGCAGATACCCGACGTACACGCGCAGCGCGTTCGAAGCCGGGCCGAAGTCGTAACCCCACACACGGTCATAGATCAGGCTGTGCTGTAGCACACGCCTTGGGTTGAGCATCAACAGCTCCAGCAACTGATACTCCGTCCTGGTCAACTCAACGAACTGCCCCTCCACCTCCGCTCCGTGTCGTGAGCTGTCGAGCCGCAGCTCGGCAAACGACAGCGCATCCGGATCGCTGTCCGGACCCGAGCGACGCAAGAGGGCCCGCAACCGTGCCTTCAACTCGCCCACGTCGAACGGCTTGACCATGTAGTCGTCCGCGCCCACGTCCAACCCGTCGATCCGATCGGCCACCGCGTCGCGCGCAGTCAGGATCAGGATCGGCACGCGGTTGCCCAGCAGGCGCAGCCGGCGGCAGACCTCCAGGCCGTCGATCCCCGGCAGCCCGACGTCGAGCACGACCGCGTCTGGCACCGCCTGGACGACCTGCTCGAGCGCCTGCTCGCCGTCCTCGGCGACCTGCACCTCGTATCCAGCAAGCGTCAACGCGCGGCGCAGGGCGTCGCGCACGGCGCGGTCATCGTCGACGACGAGGATCCTCATGACTTTGATTGTTGCGTGCTCAGCAGTTGGCTTGCGCGGCCCTGGCAGTCATAGAGGGTGCTCGTGCTCACGGTCACCTTCCGGCAGACCTTCGCCGCGGCAGCGATCGCGACAGTCGAGCCTTTGCGCGTATCGCCCGGCAGCCTGCCCGCGCCGCTCCCGCTCTGAGCCGCGAGCACCCAGCGGATTTTGCCCGCCGCCACCTCACCGGCGAGCCAGGAGATGCTGACGTCGCTCTCGCGGCCGGAGAAGCCTCCGATGCCCGCCACGTCGGCGTCCTGGCTGATGATCGCGGAGGCCGCGCTCGACTGGCTCGCGACCGCGATCGTGCCGCCGCCGTGCTGCTTGACGTAGCTGAGCACTTCATTCGACAGGTCTTCGCCTCCGGGGCCACCGCCGCCGCCCGGTCCGCCACCACCGAATCCCCGGCCGCCGGCGGGACCGGCGCCGCCCGCGGGAAGGATTGGGATGCCGGCGCCCGCGGGAGGACCGCCGACCTGGGTACCCGACACTTCTGAGGCTCCTTGCCCGGTGCCGGTCGATCGCGCCGTGCCGCCGGAGCCGAACAGCTGTACCCCGCCGACACCGCCGGCGCGGAATCCAGCCCGGCCAGTACCGCCACCTGAGAAACCACCGCGGCCACCTGGCCCGCCGCCAAAGCCACCGGCAGCGGCTGACTCGGGTCCGCCAGCGGGGAACGTCCCGCTCGTCGCGTGTCCTAGCGTGTCCACGGCCCATGCCCCGGGCGCGATGAGCAGCGCCGCGAGCACTGCCCCGAGCGCCGCGAGGCGCACGCGCCGCTCCGCAAACGCCGCCAGCGCGAGCGCGGCGAGCACGCCGACGGCAATCAGGATCGGCGCAAGCCACGTCAGTTCTCCGGGGTACTGGCCGAGCACCGCGAGCTCGGTCGCCACGCCCGCCACGACGGCGAGCGGACCGACGATCCGCGCGCTGCACCCGCCCTTCAGCAGCTGCGCGACGCCCGCGCCGGTGAGCATGGCGATGAACGGCGCGAGCAGCGAGACGTAATAGGGATGGAAGATGCCTTTCGCCGAGCTGAACACCACACCGGTCACGAGCAGGGCGCCGCCGACCGCGATCAACCAGCCGCTACGCGGGTCGGCGCGGCGCAGGCGGCTCGCCACGAGGATGCCGATCGCGCTGACGAGCGCGAAGCCGAGCAGCCAGCCGGCCTGACCGCCGAGCGCGGAGTTCAAGAGGCGCAGCGGCCCGGCCGTGCCGCCGAACACGCTGCCGCCGCCGCCCGCGCCCCCGGGCCCGCCCGTCTGCCCGTCGATGCGCCCGACGCCGTTGTATTCGGAGATCAGGGAGATGATCTTGTTGTCGCTCGTGCCGGAGATCCACGGCCGATCGGCCGCCGGGGTCAGTTCCACGAGCAGCGGCCAGGCGCCGCCGACGAGCACCATCGCGACGCCGCCCGCGAGCAGCTGGCGCAACGCGTGCAGACGGCCTCTGGCAGCAGGTGCGATCCACAGCCAGGCGACGACGATCCCGGGCACGACCATCAGCGCGACGGCCATCTTCGTCTCGAAGCCCAGGCCGACCGCAACGCCCGCGAGCACGAGCCAGCGGGTCTGCTCGCGGGCGGGCGCCGCTTCCAGCGCGCGCACCGTGCACCACAGCGCCGCCACCCAGCAGAGGACGAGCAGCGCGTCCGGGTTGTTGTGCCGCGAGATCGCGACCGTGATCGGCGTCAGCGCCAGCGCCAGCCCGGCGACGAACCCGCCCAGGCGCCCGAAGCGGCGGCGGACGAGGTCGTAGGAGAGCGCGACCGTCGCGACCCCGATCAGCGCCTGCGGGACGAGGATGCTGAGCGAGTGGTAGCCGAAGACGCGCACCGACAGCGACTGGATCCACAGCGCCAGCGGCGGCTTGTCGACCGTCATCACGCCGCTGGAGTCGAGCGAGCCGAACAGGAAGTTGTGCCAGCTCGTGCTCATCGACCTGACCGCCGCGCTGTAGTAGTCGTTCGCCCAGCCGTTTCTGCTCAGCGCCCACAGGTTCAGCGTCCCCGCCAGCGCAATCAGCCCGATCAACTCTGGGTGCGGCAGCCGTAGCGCGAACGTGCGCGTCCGTGTCCTGCGGCGCAACCTCAGCGAAGGGGCGGGCCGGGTCTCCCAGGAGAAGCTCATGGGCCGAGCATCGCCGGAGGGTGTAGGAGCAGCGTGTGAGAAAAATAAAGATGGATAAGTTGATTAGACGAATATACGTCTATACGAATATACGTTTAATCGTCTAAACTCAGAACATGCTCTTCACATTGCCAAAGATGACGAAGGAGCTCGGAGCCCAGCTCGATGAGCTCGATCTGCTGCGAGGGCGACTCGGCGCCGAGGCCGGCGGCGGCGGACCTTGGCTCGGCAGTCTGCGCCGGCAGGTTCGGGCAAGCTCGGCCGAGAGCTCGATCTCGATCGAGGGCTTTCACGTCCCCGCAGACGAGGCCGAGAGGCTCGTCGCCGGCGAGGATCTGCCCGGTACCGAGGACGAGAGTCGAATGGCACTGGCTTGTTACGCCCATGCGATGGACCACGTCGGCGTGATGGCGAGCGATCCGCACTTCCGCTGGCTCGACCGCGTGATCCTCGACCTGCATTTCGATGCCTGCGACTTCCAGCGAGACAAAAGTCCGGGCCTGTGGCGAGCAGGGCCGATCGGTGTTACCGACAGCGACGGAGGACTCGCCTATCGGGGTCCTGACGCGGAGGAGGTCCCCGGACTCATGGCCGAGCTCGTCGACTGGCTCGGAGAGGGCGACCTCGACGCTGCGGCCGTCGTCAGAGCCGCGATAGCCCACCTGAACCTGGTCTCGATCCACCCTTTCCGTGACGGCAACGGCCGCATCTCCCGGATCGTGCAATCGCTCGTGCTCGCGCGCGAGGGCTTGATGTCGCCCGAGTTCTCCTCGATCGAGGAGTATCTCGGAGCGCACACGCCCGCCTACTATGCGGCCCTCCGCGCCCTCGGCGACCACTACCAGCCCGAGCTGAACGCCACCGGCTGGGTCTCCTTCTGCCTTGAGGCGCACCTCGTGCAGGCCCGGCAGCGGCTTGCACAGATCGAGCGGGCCGGCAAGCGCTGGCACTTCCTCGAAGAGCTCGTCGCAGGCCGCGGCTGGTCCGACCGGCTCCTTATCGCGCTCGAGCAGAGCCTCTTCCACGGCGCGGATCGAAGCTCATACGCCACCGAGGCCGGCATCTCCTCCGCAACCGCCAGCGCGGACCTCCGCCGACTGCTGGACGCAGGGCTCGTCGTACGGCAGAGCCTCGGGCGCATGACGCGCTACACGGCCAGCGATGCTTTGCGCAGCGATGTCCGCGATGCGTTGGCGTAAAAAGAACAGGCGGCGACAAGAACATAGCACTAACTAGTGCCAAAGTGCTATGTTAGTCCTAGATAGTGCCAGGTTCCCGACCAGCCTCCACCCGTGCATACCTTCCGAACCCTAGACCGCCAGATCGGCATGGTGCCCGCTTCGATGGCGGTGACGCTCGGTGGTATCGACCGAGCGCAGGGCGGCGAGCGAGCGCTCCGGACGCAGCATCCCGAGGCGCTCAAGACGCTGAGGGAGATCGCGCGGATCCAGAGCGTCGAATCCTCAAACGCGATCGAGCAGATCACCGCCCCGTCCCAGCGCATTCGGGCGCTCCTCGGCGGGCAGACCACCCCCGCGAATCGCTCCGAGGAGGAGATCTCCGGATACCGAGCCGCCCTGGACACGATTCACTGCAGTGCCGAGCACATCCCGTTCAAGCCGAGCGTCGTCGAGCAGTTCCACCGCGATCTCTACCAGTTCACCAATACCCCGGCCGGGCGCTGGAAGAGCGTGGAAAACTCGATCGAGGAAGTCACGCCCGCCGGCGTCAAAGTCCTGCGATTTCAGACCGTCACGGCGATCGAGACTCCGGCGGCCATGGATGAGCTGCACGATCGCTTCGCCCTCGCGCTGGACTCGGGCGCAGATCATCCGCTGCTGCTTGCGGGCTGCTACGTTTTTGACTTCCTTGCAATCCATCCCTTCCGGGACGGCAACGGGCGTATCTCGAGGCTGCTCACGCTCCTGCTGCTCTACCAAGCCGGCTATGAGGTCGGTCGATTCATCAGCCTGGAGCGCTTGATCGACAACACACGTGAGACCTATTACGACGCCCTGCGGGCCGCGGGGCATGGCTGGCACGAGGACGAGCACGACATCAAGCCCTGGCTGAACTACTTCCTCGGCATCGTCACAGCCGCCTACAACGAATTCGAAGGGCGTGTCGGCACGGTCTCCGGCCGAGGATCCAAGCGCGAGGCGATCGTGCAGTTCGTACGCCTCTCCACGGTTGCCGACTTCACCGTCGCCGATGTACGCCGAGCCGTCCCCGCCGCAAGCCAGTCCTACATCAACAAGACTCTGACCAAGCTGCGTAACGAGCGTGTGATCGAGCCGATCGGCTCTGGACGGAACGCTCGCTGGCGCAAGCTCGCGTGAGCCGGCTTTATGGTCGCCTGTCCAGGCCACGGGCGGCCAATCTTCAACGGGAGTCCATACCTCGGGAACCCGGATCTGGCGAAGCTACAGCTGTAACGTCGGTACCCAACCCCATCTCGAGGTGAGGAGAGCGATGCGACCCCGCGTTTCCCGCGTTCCCCAGATCGTGGCCCTTGGCGGCGGCGGCTTCTCGATGGAGCAGGGCAACTCCCTGCTCGACGACTATGTCCTGTCGCTGACCAACGCCGAGCGCCCACGCGTGTGCTTCCTGCCCACCGCCTCCGGCGATGCCGACCACTATGTCGTGCGCTTTTATCGTCGCTTCTCCCCCTCGTGTGAGGCGAGCCACGTGTCGCTGTTTCGCCGCGACCAGGGCACCGGCGGGGTCGAGGACGATCTCGCGACCCATCTCCTGGCACAGGACCTGATCTACGTGGGCGGCGGCAACGTCGTCAGCATGCTCGGCGCCTGGCGCGCATACGGGCTGGATGAGATCCTGCGCAAGGCGTGGCGCAAGGGCATCGTGCTGTGCGGGCCCTCTGCCGGCTCGCTCTGCTGGTTCGACGAGGCGCTCAGCGCGTTCCACGGCGCGCCTCGCAGCGTGCACGGCCTGGGGCTGCTGCCCTTCTCCAACTGCGTCCACTACGACGCCGAGCCCGCGCGGCGCGCGGAGTATCACCGCTTCGTGGGCGACGGCATGAGCTCGGGATTCGCCGTCGAGGATGGCGTGGCCCTGCACTTCCGCCGTACCCGCCTGAAGCGGGTCGTGAGCTCACGACCCGACGGCTGCGCCTACCGGGTAGAGCACGCGAGCGATGGAGTCGTGGAGACCCCGCTCGAGGTCTCCTACCTGGGCGGCGAGGAGCTGACACCAGACGCCGACGTGCCCGCCCCCGAACCCAACATCGTCGCATCGCGCAGACCGCGCAGGCGCGCCGTGCGCAGGCCAACCGCGCGTAAGGCCGCCACCCAGCTACCCGCCCCCCCGGAGCCGGTCCCCGCGTGAGTGCTGTCTCCGCCGTCCCCATGGAGGACCGGCTGATCTTCGCCATGGGCGGCGGCGGCTTCACGATGGAGCCGAACAACCCCCTGCTCGACGACTTCGTGCTCTCCCTCGCCCGGGCGCAAGAGCCTCGGGTGCTGTTCCTGCCGACGGCCTCCGGGGACACTACCGCGCAGATCAACGCCTTCCAAGCGCGCTTCGCCGGTCGCACCTGCGTCGCCGAGCACCTGTCTCTGTTCCGGCTTGCAGACGCCAAGCGCCCCTTGGAGGAGACCGTGCTCGACCAGGACATCATCTACGTCGGCGGCGGATCGATGCGCAACCTGCTCGCGATCTGGCAGGCGCACGGGCTCGACAGTCTGCTCGTGCAGGCGTGGCAACGTGGCACGGTGCTCGCCGGTCTCAGCGCAGGGGCGATGTGCTGGTTTGAAGGCGGGGTCTCGCGCTCGAGCGGTCCACCTGAACCACTCGCCGGGCTGGGATTGCTCGAGGGCTCGCTCACCGTTCACGCCGACGGCGAGCCCGAGCGCCTGCCCGTCTGGCTGGCCAGCGTGCGCGACGGGACGCTGCCCGGTGGCTGGGCGCTCGACGATGGCGTCGGGCTGCTGTTCGCAGGACGGCGGCTGGAGCACACCGTCAGCTCACGGCCGGGGGCGGACGCGCTGCGTGTCGATCTCCTCGCCGGCGAGCTCGTGCGGCACCGCCTCACCCCGGAGCTGCTCGGCGAGGAGTCGCCCGGGGCGCTCGGCGGCTACGACGAGGATGTGCAGGAACTGCGGCGCGTCAACCGCCTACGGCGTGGCATGCTCGGCGAAGGGCTGTAGAGTCCGCGCATACACCACCCTTACAAAAGCGAGGGAGCCGAGATGAGCACGGATGCACGCACTGTCAGACCTCTTGCAGCTCCCGGGGTGTCGGCGGGAAGATCTGCGTCGGTTCGTAGCGTGGCGCCGCTCCGGGCGGCAGCGTGGCTGCTGGCGCTGCTCGTAACGATCGCCGCAGGCGTACTTGCCGCCAATTCCGGCACGACCGCATCTTCTCGTCGGGGATCTCCGCCCCTGGACAAGTCAAGCTCGGACTGGCTTGGAGTACCGGGACTGGCACAGCTGGCCATCTCGCGAGCACTTGGCGCGGACAACCATGCTTACTGGGCCACGAGCACCGGGTCCACCCTGACTACCAAGAGCGCCTCCCAGAGACTCTCTGCGCGCTACAACGCCACCGGTGTCGCCGTGAGCAGTCCGGCCGGAGGAGTGGATCTCAGCCTGCTCGGCATCTCGGGTGTCCCCGCCATGGCCGTCAAGCCGACCGCGCACGCCAACCGGATCACCTATGCCCGTGGAGCCGTGAGCGAGTGGTATGCGAATGGTCCGATGGGCCTCGAGCAAGGCTTCTCTGTGGCTCATCCCGCCGGCGCCCGCGGCGAGAACACGCTCACACTGTCCATGAGCCTCGGCGGCTCGCTGCGAGCGCGCATGCAGGCGGGCGGGCGCGGCATCTCGCTGATTGCGCCCGACGGCAGGGTGGCCATGCGTTATGGCCGGCTGAGCGCGTCCGACAGCACGGGCCGCTCGCTGCCGGTCTCACTCGCCCTGCACGGGCGCCGCGTAGTGATCAGCGTGACCACCACAGGCGCGCACTACCCGGTGACGGTCGATCCAATCGTTCAGGAGGCTGAGCTGAGCTCCTCCCACAGCACC
>Ga0182024_10024967_pt1 | contig 10583 bp, 1 predicted proteins | sample P32metaG_FD_120480 | JGI IMG/M metagenome (GOLD analysis project Ga0182024, IMG submission 120480) | Permafrost microbial communities from Stordalen Mire, Sweden - P3-2 metaG (Illumina Assembly) | ecosystem: Environmental > Terrestrial > Soil > Wetlands > Permafrost | place: Sweden: Stordalen...
GCATGAGCGGGTCCTGCAAGGTGGTGTGGCGGACACGACCAACAATCGGATGGAACTGATCGCGGCCATTGAGGGGCTGCGGGCTTTGAAGCGTGCCAGCCAGGTCACCGTGCTGACCGACTCTGAGTACGTGCGCCGCGGAATCACCGAGTTCCTTCCGAGGTGGAAGGCCAACGGCTGGCGAGCCTCCACTGGAAAGCCGGTGGTGAATCGGGATTTGTGGGAGGAGCTCGAGGTGTTGGCCGGCTACCACGAGGTGACGTGGATACACGTCCGAGGACACTCCGGGCAACCGAATCACGAAAGGTGTGATTCGATGGCTGTCACGGCTGCGCGTACGGCAAAGCGAGACGCTGCTCGGGTTTGAGTGGGACGAGGCCTACGTGGCCAAGTTAAGGAGCCGGCCAGGAAGTACGCTGAGACCATCGGGGAAACGAGTGTTACGCGTTACACTATAACTCAGCGTTGCGTCGCGTCGCTTCGCTCCGGTCACGATGGAGTGGACAGGCTGATCACGATGCGTCGAATGCATATCAGAGATTCCAATGCCGTTAACACCAGCAGTCGGCCGTCCGGGCGGCCAACGGTACGACGTGGCCCGAGCAATCCGTACTTTTCTGGAGCAGATGGCCGGCGGAGGAGGGTTCTCATTCGGTGGCGCGGTTATTAAGGAGCTCATACAGAACGCCGACGACGCCGGGGCTACCGAGTTGGTTGTGGCTCTAGACGAGAGGAAAGGCCAGGATGTTCCGCTAGGTTGCAGCGAGTACGCTCCGCTCTTGGAGCCGGCTCTCCTCATCCGCAACGACGCGAAGTTTCGAGTCCGCGCGGAGGTCCAGGCAGAGGATCAGGACGACTTCGCGGCTATCTGCGACGTCGCCGGTGGTCACAAACGCCTCAATCCCACAGCTGCGGGTCGATTCGGAATCGGGTTCAACAGCGTCTATTTCCTCACTGACACGCCCGTGCTCTTCTCGCGCCGAGAAGTTCACGTTTTTGATCTCCGCCACCTTATGTTCGCAGACGATGGTTGGCGGTTTTCTCTCGACGACTTTCCTGCCACTCCTACGAGTGCCGGGCCCATAAAGACGGTTCTGGAATTGGCCCTCCCAAAGGCTATTCTTGGAGATGTTTCCTTTCAAGAACTCGCAATGCTGGAACAAGACTACCAGCAAACCATTTTCCGGCTTCCACTCAGGCGGACCGTGGGTACTGCATCTGCAGGTCAACACGGTCCGGTCTTCCCGGGCGCTTCGTTCCCAAACGATTCGGATCGCAGTGAACTTCTGCGAGACATGTGCGTGGAGGCCAGGAGATCCCTGCTATTTCTGAAGACTCTTCGTCGCGTGGTGATAGGGGAAATCGTTGAGAAGCGTTTGAAGGAATGGGCCTTCGTCGAAGCGACGCGAACGCCCCCCAGGGGGTCCGCGCAGTTCGCCGAACAGGTGCGCGGCATGAAAGACAATTTGGAGCAAGCTCGGCGAGTCGAAAGTTCCTTTCGCTGCGATGTTTCGGTGCGCGTAAACAGCGAGCGGATCCGAGTTGCTCCCGGAAGCGCGGCGTTTCAGGTAACTAACGTTGCAGATTTTACCGAGCCTGGTCTTCGCGCACTTGCCGAAAAGCTCCGCAAGAACGACGAGCGTGCTGTGCCATGGATCGCGATCGCCGTTCCACTGGACGCACCCAGTTTCGATTGGGAGGGTGCAGAAAACGCAAGGTGGCGGGTCTTTTTGCCTTTGGGCGAAGAAGGACCCAGTGCTTGCATACTCCATGCAGCGGTCTTCGTTGATCCTTCACGTCGGGCTGTGGAGTTCCGAACGGACGGATCTGATGAGACTTTGAGGAAGAGCCAGTGGAACGGCGCCCTCGTAGAGCGATTACTCGTGCCGCTCCTGAGAGATGCCTCTACTATGGTGCTGGACAACGCTCCGCAACTAATTGAGCAGGAGCCTAAGAAATATCTGTCTTTGTTCCCCACAGCCGGGTCGGTGGACCGGGCTCCATCGTGTCTCACAGACGTTGTACGAGCGTCTTTTGGGAATGACCAGTGGCTCCTCAAACTCTACGACCTCTGGAAGGTACCGTTCGTTCTCCAGGTGGGACCGGGCAGCGCCAGATTGCAGCTCGAGAAAGTGCCGGAGTGGCTCGCACAGTACAAGGTGACTTTCAGAGACCTCACCACTGATGCGCGACGGTTTGTCGCGTGGACAGTGGGCGGCGCCGTCGACGATCGTCTCGGATACGGCGGTAATGTTTCCGTCAAAAAAACCGGCGCGGATGTGCCCGATCGTGTCCTGCTGGCCGGTCAATCGCCAAGAGCCGAGGACCTCCAAAAGCTTCTCAAGCTGCTCGGTGAAGAGCAGCTTGACGCGTCCAGCCTTCAAGACAGGTGGGCTCTACAGCGCGAGGGAGCCGACGAGTCTCTCCTGCGTTTTGATTCCGACTTCCTGTACTTGGTTCGGACGAAGCAGACACCGCCGCTGTATGCGGCACTCGATGTCATCGGTATCCACTTCGAAAAGGCAGAATGGGTCGCACCTGGCGTAGGGCTCTCCGCCCTGCAAGCGGACGTAACCAGGGAGCTAATCAACGTCCAGGACGCAGACGAGACCGGCGCCGTAGAACTCCTGCGCCGCACCGGGAGTGAAAGCCGCCACGACTTTGTGTCCGATCATCACAAGATTGTGCCGGTTGTCGACTTCTTGTGCTCGCAGAGCACCACTCGCCTCACGGAAAACCTTCGACTCGCGTTCCTGGTTAAGACCGCCGCTGTGAAACTGGATCGTCGACACCTGGGTGTAGTGTTTCTTCGTCCCGAGAGGCCTACGCCCGACGAAGAAGATCTGTGGCAAGGTTTGTTACGTCAGACCTTCGCCGAGGTGGATCCGCAGTTCACACCACATTTGAGGCGACTCCTTGGGCATGCTCCGCAACTCCTTACCAGTCTGGGTGACGACGTTTGCAGGGTAACCTCCGCTAGAGGCGACCTGCTTGATCTCTTGCACGATATTCGAGCGCGGAACGAGGGCTTCGTCGGGCGGCTCAGAGAACAGTTGAACCAGATTTCGGCGGCGGGGGAAGATCGTCGATCTCAAGTGAATCGCGCGGCCCGTCTGCTGATACTCGAAGCGGAAAGACGGTGGGATTCAATCGACCAGGCTATCCAAGATACCGTCTTAGCCCTTCCCATTCACCGAACCGTTGAGGGTAACCTGATATCCTTGCTTCCCGATGGAGACGCCTCAGCGGATCATGTTCGAAGCCGTTTCTCCCTCCAATCTGAGGACGACCTTCGCGATGCCCCATTGCAGTTACCGGCCGGCCAATTGCTGCACAGTCTCGACCTGGACCTCAGACGCTTCTACCGCCGGCGACTGGGAATTCGGGAGCTAGGACGAATTGAAATTCTAAAGGAGTGCCTGCGTCAGATCGGCACCGATGCGAGCCGCAACAACGGCATTCTGAAGTATATTGCGCGGCACTATCCAGACGCAGTTGAGCAATTGCGCGAAGGCGGGGCGGAAGGGGCCGACGACCTACGGGAACTCGAGGGATTACACGGTACAGGGCGCGGCGTCCCCTGCCTCGACGGCAACTGGCGTCCAGCCGCCGAGTGCGTCGACGTGAGTCAGCTGCGCCCTATCCTAGCAGGCCAGGGATTTCACGGGCAGCGCCTAGACGAACTGCTCTGGAGGTTGAGTTATCCGCGTCCAGTTGCGGAGACATCTTCGGATGCGGCGCGGCACGCTCTGGGCTTGTGGGAAATCCAGAAGCTGGACAGGGACCTTTTGGCCGAGTTAGCGATCACCAGCGAGAGCCCCGACCTTCCGTTCACTGATCGCATTTGCGTAATCGCTTACAATCTTAGGCTCGTTCCAGAGACGCCTCCGAAACGGGCAGCCGTGATCGCCGGCGAGATTTGCGAAGCTTTGGGCGGCCCGGTTGAACTCGCGAAGCTCGTCGTCGTCGACCCGGGCAAGATCGGACTCGGTAACGATGCCGTACGGGCCATCGTGCCCGAGGCAGCAGACTTGGCGCGTTTGGCGGCTAAGTTCAAAATGAGCCGTGTCTCCCTCCTTGCAGAAGCTTTGCGCGCCCTCGGTGTTCCGACCATCAATGCGGCGGGGCTCCGTTCACGCACTGTCGTCGATTTCGCAGCGATCTGGTCGCCACTCGATACCGGAGGCCGCCTTGCACTGCTCGCATGGCTAGCAGGTGAGGACGCCACGCTTCCGGTTAACGCGTCGAATCTCGACACGGTTCTCGTCGGAGACGGGGATGGGAAATGGGTGTCCCCGTTCGAGGTAATAGCTCCCTCTTGGACTAGTCCTGCGCTGCCAAACGTGCCTTCCACCTCGATCGCCCGTACGGTCGGAGTTCCGCAACAGGTACTTCGGCTCTGGGACCGGTGGTGCGGTCTACGCGACCTCAAAGGAGTCGTCGGCTTCGTTGTTCGCAAGAGTTCTGAGCTCCCCCGCGAACAGTGGCCGGCCGCCGGGAAGCAACTCGCCCGCTGGATCGAAGAGCTCGCCGCCAATGAGCGTGCTGCGGACGTAGCCGACGCAGTGCGCAACCTGAATTGGGTACTCGCGCGAAGAGGTGAAGAGTTGGCCTTCAGGCCTTCGAAGAGTGTCGTTGATCACTTCGGAGCAGAGGTATTGAGACACGAGTTCTGGGTTGTGGCTGAAAAGATTCCGACATCGCTCGGGCCGTTCATCGAGACCCGTCAACTGGCCGGAACGCGGGACGATCTGCAAATGATCGCCCGATGTCTCGCATCCGGCTCCTCGGCGCGATCTGCGGCAGCGCAAAGTGTTTACAACTTGATCGTTGAACTGACGTCTGACGAGCAGATCAGCGATAGCTGGCGTGCAATCGCTCGCTCAACGTCCGTGTATCGATTATTCCGTAACGGTGATCTTGGCCCCGATCGGCTGGTCTCTGGCGACGAGCTGTTCCTCGGCGATAAGGATGTTAACAACGACTTCGGGCAGGCGCTGTATTGTCTCGGTACCGGAGATGACCGTAGAAAGAACGTCCGCAAACTCTATCGAAGGCTGGGTGTCAACATTCTGCCCGATGCTGGGCAGATCGTTGCCGCGCTCTCACGTCTTCCGCGGGAGCCCCGCAACGACGACCTGCACAAGAAGCTCGTGGATGCGTTAACCGGATTCCCGTCCGAGCCTCTGGGCGATGTGCAAAGAGTCGACGTACTCCGCATGAAGGTTCTGAGTTGTGCGAAGACCTACGAGCCCTTCGAGCGTTGTTTCAGTGACCCGGATCTCGGTCGGCCGAGCCGCCTATCAGAAACCAGTCGCGAAAGAGTTGTCGATAATCGTATTCCGTCCAACGGTAAACTGCGGGATTGGATAGACCGATTGTTCCCTGGTGCAGCGCCGCAATTGCGCGCACTGGCCGAGGCTAAGCTGACACGCGAGCCAGAGCCGGTCGAGGTGGGTGGCACTAACGTTCTCGATGCCTGGCGCGACTGGCTGGTCGATCTTGCAATTCCAGGGTCAGTCGTGCGTGACGAAGTCGAAGAGCAGGGGTTCGTCGTACCATCGGTCAGACTGCAGCTCATTGTCGTCGCGAAGATCCACGTCCGATTTTGCGTGCCCGATGGTTCCGACGTCGTGCCGTCCGACGAGTGGCAGGGGCCGGACCTGTTTCACGACGCGCAAAGCAGGGTCATCATCCGGCGGAATGTAGTCGATCAGGATTTCCTCGGGCGCCCAGATGATGTCGAAAAGCTCGACGGCGGTATCGCGGACGAAATAGAACGACTTCTACGGTCGCGCGTGACACATGACGAAGTTTCGTCGAAGCCATCCGGTTCACTTCGCGATACGATCCGCGGGACGCTAGAGCGCCCTGGTGCCCTGCTGAAGCGGATGGAAAAAGAGAGGCGGCAACACTTCCTCCACCAGTATCTCGACCAGACCGCGGATCCAGAGTTCTCGCGTCTATTCGATGAGTACCGACGTATCGGCAGTTCGGCAACCGACCGGCGGGACCTCAAGGAGAAGGAGATGTTCGATTTGATCTCGCTGCGTTTCGTCGATGCGAGACGAGTCCAAATCCGCGGTTACGGATACGACGAGTTTGCTGTCTTTGCGGAACTGGTTCAGAACGCCGAAGACGCCTACGACTCAGCCGATCAACTCGAGCTTCCTGAACCACCTAGCCGAAGCGTGACATTCTCGTACGAGGTCTGCGACGGGACAAAGACGTTGACCGCTGCTCACTACGGGCGCCCGTTCAACCTTTGGCGATACGGCAGCAAGCGGATCGACGCCTTTCGCAACGATGTGGAGGGCGTTTTGAAGTCGTCCGGCTCGTTCAAGCCGCACAGCGCGGTCGACGGCGCAAGGCCGATCGGGCGATTCGGCCTCGGGTTCAAGAGTGTATACCTGATCACTGACGCACCACGCATTCACTCGGGCGACTGGCATTTCGAGATCACCGCGGGATGCATCCCGAAAGAGATCCCGATCCCGAGCGACTACGCCAAGGGGCTGACCAAGATCGTGCTGCCTCTCACCGCCAACGGCAGAGAGGAACACGACGGTGAGAGGGGCCGCTATGCAAACCTTTTGCCATTTCTCCGACATATCGATCTGTTGCGCCTAGAGCATTCCGACGGTACAATGCGGCTCGACCTGCGCGTTACCCCGAAGACAATACTCAGCACCGCAGCGGGGTACGTCATCGATCGTGTCGTCATTGAGGGCGCTCGACATGTCGGGGGAGGCACGATCCAGTTCCTTCGGGCACGGCATAGCGGCCATGGAGGCCAGTTGGCCATTCTGCTGGCTTCTGATGACCTGCCGGTTGCCTGGAGTGAGGCATTCGACGCCGATGTCTTTGCGGCGCTCCCGCTCCGTGCGAAGCTCGCTTGCGGCGTGGCGGTTTCAAACCTCTTTGAAGTTCAGTCTGGCCGCACCCACTTAATCGATCCCGCCGCAAACGCGATGCGAGTTACCGAGGTGGCGCAGGCACTTGGGGCGGTGATTAAAGCACTGGCCGCAGGCGATACCTCAATACCTGGACAAATGATGACCCGATTCTGGTCAGTCTGGCGATGGGATCGAGGCGACGAAGAGGCGGGACCGCTGCGATTGCAGCTAGCCAAAGAACTCGCGAAGCTATCTCGAAGCGCCATGATCGTCCCGACCCTCGATCCTCACCGCTGTGTGAAGCTCGACGGAACAGCCCTTTTCTCGTTCGACGGCATTCCTGACGAGCTTGCGAACAAGCTGATCGAGCAAGCGGTCGAGTTCCCCGTCAGCGGTACGAACGTAAGGCTGCAAAGAGGTAACGTTATTTCCGAGCCGATTCGCTCGGCTATTAATAGGACTTATGGAGCCGCCCAGGACAACAGCCCGCTTGCCGTGTTGCGCATTGGCTGGCTCAACCTCCGCGAGGTATTTCTCGGTAAATCGTTGCTTGAGCCGGAGCTTGTCTCCGCCATGGCCCGCACCCTGCCTGCGGAAAAGATCGCCGAGGTGAGGCCATGGTTGTCCCAGTGCCGGCTTCGAGACGCTAAAGACGATCCCAGGCTGCCCAACGATCTGTTGCCGGCGCGGTTCCCCGGTTCACAGCAACTGCCGCTACGACTTGCGCTCCAACTTCACGAGTCATACGACGAAGATGCCGTATCGCTCCTGAAGCAAGTCGGACTTCCCTCGCGTCCCCCACTTGAGAGAATGAAGTCGTGGGTGCGGTCTGGCCTCAAAGAAAGCGAGTGCCGAGACCTCCTGCGCTATCTTTCCGACGCCGGACGGTGGCGGCGAGACTATTACGAGCTCGGCCCACTGCTGACAGCTAAGTGGTTCAGCGCGGACGGGGCACAACTTACGACCACGGAAGCATTCCGGCGGGGCTTCGTGCGCATCGAGGAACTCGATCCAGATCCCGCGTTTCGGGCATGGCTCGGCATCGACACAGGATCGATTCAGATCAACCTCGAAGCTAGCCGGTGGGACCGTCCCGTTTCCGATCCGAAGAAGGCGCTTGAGAGTATTTGGACCTGGTGGTCCAAGGACGGCTCGACCTTTGTAACTCAGTATGAGCAACGGACGTACCCGGATGGTGACCCACCGCAATTAAGCGCACCGTTCTCCGAGCGGGACTATCTTCAGCGTGAGGGTTGGCTCGCCCTCTTTATCCTTGCTGCACTGCACACCATGGGCAGGGCCAAACCCGGGCAGCACCGACGATTCCTCGAAAGATGCAAGCATCGCGGCTGGATGGAAGTGTTTGCGGATTCGGGATCGACGGCCGAGCGCTGGATCGGGGTTCTCGACAATTACCTGGACAACCAGATCGACGATAGTCCCTTCTATCATTGGGTTCGCCAGTTCGTGAGCATCTACCAGATCGCGCGATCATTGCCTGAGTACGTCGGCATTTTCTTGGACATAGACAAGCACGATAAGGATATCGACTTCGATGAGATATTGAAGCCTCGTGCTGCGTCTACCCAAGCAGGTGGCGGGTGGGACGCGCCCCCGCTGACGCGCGCCCTCGGCATCGGTGCATGTTTTGTCGTCCGCGAACTTGTGCGGACCGGCATTCTCACATCTCGTCGTGCGCACGATCACGCTTATGTCGGTGTCGGCCGCGTGCGGAACGTCTTCGTGAGGCTCGGCATGTCCGACCTGCGCGGCGAGGGCGCCAGCTATCGTCACTCTTCGCAGATCCACCGCTTTCTCATTGACCACCTCGGCCCGGATCGGGCGCACTTCGATCGGTGCTTCGACCTGCCGTTCCTTGCCATCGCCGAAAACGCCGAACTGCAGAAGCGCTTTCTGGACTGCCAGTTGCCGTCTGAGGAAGAGTAGAGGTCGTATGAGCTTAGCAGGAAAGACCCTCAAAGCCGGTGACCTCGTTCGGCACGTCCGATTCGGGAACGGCACAGTTCGTCTCGATGAAGGAGAGACGGCGGTTGTTCGCTTCGATGACGGGCTGCAAGAGTGTGACAAGGGCGAACTCAAGGCCGTCGCTGCTCCTCTCCAGGAGATCTTCGCTTCGCAGTGGCATTCCCCGATCGAAGTGGTCACGCGGGCACAGGCGGCTGCCATCGAATCGGTGAACGACACATGGGGCGTTCTCTCCACCTCGCGCATCGCGTTGCTACCGCACCAGTTGTGGGTCTGCCGACGAGTCTTGGCCACGTGGCCGACCCGCTGGCTGGTCGCTGACGACGTCGGATTGGGGAAGACTATTGAGGCCGGGCTCGTGTTTTGGCCGTTGATTGCCAAAGGAACGGTACGGCGGCTGCTCATCATCTGCCCAGCGTCGCTCGTTGAACAGTGGAACCAGCGGCTGCGGACCATGTTCGACATTCGCGTCGCGATCTATGCCGGCGACGCGGATACGGAACGAACGGATTTCTGGGGAACGCACGATAAGGTGGCTGCGTCCTTGCAGAAACTTCGAGTCGAGAACAAGGGACGCCACGAGCGTCTGCTTGAGAGCGAGCCATGGGATTTGGTAGTTGTTGACGAAGCGCACCATCTGAACTCCGATGAAAAGAGCGGGCCTACGTTGGGGTATCAGTTTCTACAGAAGCTCGTCGACGCCAACCGTGTGAAATCGATGCTATTCTTCACGGGCACTCCCCACCGAGGAAAGAACTTCGGCTTTATATCACTCTTGAAGCTCCTACGACCTGACCTGTTCGACCCGAAGCAGCCCCTTGGCCAGCAACTGCCCCACCTGCGTGAGGTGATGATCCGCAACAACAAGCAGAACGTGACCGACCTGAAAGGAAACCGGCTTTTCCAGCCACCCGTCGTCACGAATCTTGAGTTCCAGTTTTCACCCGAGGAACGCGAGTTTTACGAAATGCTGACGGACTTCATTCAGTCCGGACAGGCCTATGCCTCCTCGCTCGACGCGACCACCGGCAAGGCCGTACAACTGGTTCTCGTCGCAATGCAGAAGCTGGCTTCAAGTTCGGTGGCGGCCATTCGTCGTGCGCTCAGGGGGAGACTGGCGCGGATCGCGGAGGGGCGGCGACAGCTGGACGAGTTTCAGGCGCGACGGGAGACGCGACTTCGGCGACTCGACGAATGCGAAGAGTTCGAGAAGCAGGGCGACCTGGATGCTCTCAGCCGCCTGGACGAGGAAATCGCAGAGCTTTCAAGCGAGCTTCGACTAATGGAGAACGAGGAGCCGAGGCTCCGTGAACTGGTCGCGGCTGCGGACAAGGTCGTCCACGAAACGAAGATGGATAGGATCGTTTCGATCCTGCACAACGAATACGTCGGCCGACAGGTGCTGTTCTTCACTGAATACAAGGCTACTCAGTCGCTCCTGATGTCTTCATTGATGAGGGAATTTGGAGAAGCTTCCGTGACCTTCATCAATGGCGACGACCGTGCAGATGAGGTCGTATTCCCCTCGGGTGAAACTAGAAGCGTTGTGCTGCAACGCAGCGACGCAACCGATCGGTTTAATGCGGGTGAGGTCCGGTTCCTCGTCTCGACCGAGGCGGGAGGAGAGGGAATCGATCTACAGGAAAGCTGTCACAGTCTCGTTCACGTCGATCTCCCCTGGAACCCGATGCGGTTGCACCA
>Ga0182024_10024968_pt1 | contig 10583 bp, 14 predicted proteins | sample P32metaG_FD_120480 | JGI IMG/M metagenome (GOLD analysis project Ga0182024, IMG submission 120480) | Permafrost microbial communities from Stordalen Mire, Sweden - P3-2 metaG (Illumina Assembly) | ecosystem: Environmental > Terrestrial > Soil > Wetlands > Permafrost | place: Sweden: Stordalen...
CCGGGCTAGGCGGGGGCACCGTTACCTTCCAACCCGCTGTCTTTCCGCATGGCCACTCTGCTAGCCGGGTCGAGGCCGTGGGCGGCTTCGGTTGCCATCACGGCACGCAGGCCCGGCCCTATCTCTTCAGCAGCGAGCACCCGGAAGCCCAGATGCTCGTAAAGAGGCCTGTTCCAGGGCACGTTGTTGAAGGTGGTGAGGGTAAGCGCGGGCAAACCGTTCTCGCCGGCCCAACGCCCTACTTGGTCGATCAGCGCCCGCCCCACGCCCCGACCCTGGTGAGCAAGGACTACGCTCACCTGCTCGATGTGCGCCGCACGGTCGACTATGTCGACGATTAGGAAGCCGACCACGCCAGAGCTGGGGGCCACGGCGACCCATGCCCTGCCGGCCACCACATACGCCTCGAAGACGGCGGCCGGAGGGGGCTCGTCATCGGCAATGGCGTCGAGACCGACCTCCCTGAAGCGCTGGCCCGAAGCGATCTCTACCTGGCGCATGAGCTGGGCATCAGCCCGGACGGCTGCTCGGATCGTCTCCCTCACAGAACAAGGTTCGCGCGATGAACGGCTCCACGCCGACGCCAGCAATCCGGGAACGACGGGACGAAAATCGGGTACGGCGAGGGTACCGCCACTCCGCTCGCGCGCGCTGGGCTGGTGGCCCGACCTCGACGGGTTCGACCTCGACTGGATGGACGACCGGTTCCTTCCTGAGTAGTCGCCATCGTGGAACCCACGGCGGGTGTATCGCCTACTCCGAGCGCCATCGAGCAACGAATCTTTGTAATGCCCGTCGCCGGAACGTGCAATACATGTGTAGTGGATTAGCCAAGCGACGGGGAACTGCTCGCACGCCTGCGTTACGACCCGGGGTCGCTCGCCATCTTCTATCGTCGGCACGTAGCCGCCGTGGAGCGCTATGCCGTCCGGCGCTGCTCGCAACCAGAGGATGTGGCCGACTTGGTGGCCGCCACCTTCCTCTCCGTCTTGGACACCGCTCTATCGTTCGACGAGCGCCGCGGGCCAGCCCTGCCGTGGCTGCTCGGGGTCGCCCACCATCTACTCGCACGCTCCTATGCCGAACGCGAGCGCCAGGACGTGCTGGCCGCTCGCCTCGGTGGCCAGCACAAAGTTGAAGGTGAAGACTTCGCCCGGTTGGAGGAGGCGATCGACGCAGCAAAAGACCTGAAGGCAGTAGAAGCGGCCCTAGTCGGCATGCCTTTTGCCGAACGTGAGGTCATCTGGCTTACTTCTCAGGACGCTTTGAGCGCAGAGGAGGCCGCCCAGGTGCTGGGCGTCTCACTCGCGACCTTCCGCGTGCGTTTGCACCGAGCGCGGCGCGCCTTGCGCAGAGCGCTGAAGGGCCACCCCCGAGCCCACCAGATGGTGGCGTTCACATCGCAGGAGGAACCGTCCCCATGACCAACGTCCAAAACGATCCACTGTCCCCATACCAACTGGCGGTCCTCGACGAGATTCTCGAACGCCAGACGGAGCTTTCCACCACGAGTGTGCCGGGGGTGCCAACAGTGCCCCCTTCGCACGACCGGGGCCTTGGTGCAGCTTGGCCTAGCCCACGAGGACGGCGCATTGCCGTGCGCTCGGCGGCGGCGGCACTAGTCGCCGCGGCAGTCATCCTGGCTGTCGTCCTTGTCGCCCCCGGCGGAGCCGTCTTAACGCCGAAATGGGAGCTGGTCGGCGAAGCGAGCCTTTACTGGCAGGCCACGGGGTCGGCGGACTACGACTCCGGCTCCTCGCTTATCTGCCCGAACGCCACCACCTGTTACCTGACGGGCCTATCAAATGGGGTAGGGGTACAGGTCACCCATGACGGCGGCAAGACCTGGAGCCAGTTGCCGCCAGACAACCTCATGGTTCGCGGCATCGCTTGCGTCAGCCCGAGCAGCTGTGCGCTGGTGTTGGAAACCTCTGACAGCCCGCCCCGGTTCTATTTCTCATGGACGACCGATGGCGGGCAGCACTGGGCTTCGGCGCCCGCACCAGACGCGCTGTCGGTTTCCGAGCGGTCCTCGACCTGCGGCGCCGGCGGTGTGTGTAGCCCCCTCATGATCGGCCCGGTGGGCCTTTCATGCACAACAGCAAATTCCTGCGTCGTTGTGGCGTCGAGCCCGGGGGCGCCGCCGGGAAGCTCAGGGATACTGAACTTCCCCACTCGCTCGGTGGAGTTCGTCACGGACGACAGGGGCCACACATGGAAAAAAGTAAACCTGCCCTATCGGTTCTTGGCAGGGCAGGTCCAGTGCTTCGCTTGGGGGAGCTGCATTGCCATTGGCATTCGTATAGCCGCCACAGTCACGGCTCTCTATAGCACCGACGGAGGCATCACATGGGCCTTGTCGAGCCTGCCTGCCCTGGGTGGCCTCCTCGGCTCGCTATCTTGCAGCGACGAATCGAGCTGCACGGCGGTCCTGTTCCCGCCGCCCGAGGCAAAGAGCACTCTGGGCGCCCTGCTTGTCTCAAAAGACGGTGGCCGGTCATGGTCCAGGCTCAGTGGCCCCAAACTGCCGTCGGGCAAAGCCCTAACGAGCCTCTCGTGCCCGACTAGCTCGGACTGTTGGGCTTCAGCGGACATCGAGAGCACAGTGGATATCGTGGCTCCAGGTGTGGTTCCCGCCGGTGGTCTTGTGGTTTCGACCACGAACGGGGGTGACAGCTGGCAGGTCGACCAGCTGCCGTCAACCGTTCAGGGTGTCGAAGTCATTTCATGTCCCACCTCCAAGACATGCTTCGCTCTGGGGTGGTCAGGTACCTCCTCAGCGCTGTTGACCTACAACGGCTAAGTCACGGAGCTGTTAGCGCGAGGGCATTGCTCCTCCGGTACCGTCAAGCTTGTGGGGCCGATCTACCACCTCGCCGTCCTAGCGGACTGGGACGCGTACGCAAGCGAGTACCGCGGCTCGACACTTGGCAGGTCGCTCGATGATGTCGGGTTTATCCATTGCTCAACCGCCTCTCAGGTCAAACAGGTTGCCGACGTTGTTTACTCAGGTCGTAACGACGTTTTGCTCCTGAAGATTGACCCCGGCCTCCTCGGCCTCCCAGTGCTCTATGAAGAGGTCGGCGGAGAGCGCTTTCCGCATATTTACGGTCCGATTCCGAAGGCAGCTGTCATTTCGGCGACGCCGATGCGCGCCGGGGAGAACGGTCGACTAGAGATCGGCACCCTCGGCTAAGGAGAGCCCCAGCTGACTACCTATGGCCGGAGCTAGGTAATTCGAGTTCACTGGAGGTGGGTAAGCGTCAGACGAGCACAGCGGTCGTGAGCGTCACGACGAGGGGTCTGGTGATCCGGCCATCGAAGTCGCGCTCGATGAAAGACTCCATGTCGTCGAGCAGGCCGACCCGATCACTCTCTTCCATCATCTGGGTGCCCGAGTATGAGAGCATCAGCTTCCGATAGTCAGAGGCCCCGTACGTCTGGTCCCAGTCGTACCGACCGACAGCTACGCGGTCGAACCGCCCGTCAGCCTCGAGGGCTGAGCGAATGGCCGGGTCGACGCGGTCACGGGTGGGGGCTGGCGGGCCAGCGTGACCCTGCCCGTATCGCTCGTAGATCGGCTGCGCCGCGGCAAAGAAGCCAAGATCCGAAGGTGAGTCCACCTGGATGAGATCGACGATCGCGATGACTCCGCCCGGTCGCAATACGCTCGCTGGTCGATCCGTCTGCGCCGGCGGAGCGATCCAGTGGTACGCCGTCGCCGAGAACACGGCATCAGCGCTCGCGGTGGCGACATCCAACTTCTCGAAGTCACATACGCTCACACTAAGACGATCTGACGGGAGGTTTGAACGCAACTTGGCAGCCATCGCCGAACCGATCTCGATCGCGTGAACCCGCGCTCCACGAGCAAGGAGGTCCTTTGTCGCCTGCCCCGTCCCAGGCCCGACCTCCACGATCTCGGGCCGAGACGGCAGTAGCTGGAACAGGGCATCGAACAACTCGGCGGGGTACGAGGGTCTGATCTCCTCGTAGATCGCTGCCGCCTCATCGAATGAGAGCCTGATGTCGTCAGGTCGACCCACACGGGCATTCTGCCGCAAGTCCGGATGCACGTCCTCGAGAGTCGTTTGGCGGCAGGCGCGACCCAACGCCGCACCGAACAACGGCATCCGCTCGATCGCGTGCTGCGAACGAACGACGGCTAGCGCTCGCCCTGCCCGACGGACTGTTTTGGCCTCGGGGCGAATTGGCCGCCAGTGGGGAATCGACGCTGGCCGCGGACACTCCATGAACGATGGACCGAAAGTCGCGCACGGCGAGGGCAATGCTGCTCCCTTCGGTCGTGCCGGCTATATGGACACGCCTCGGAGCGTCCCGCCCAGGCCGTTGAGCTGGCCTTTCGTGATAATCTCCATCGAGTCTGACGACATGATCCACTGGCATGGACAACCGACTACGCCTGAGCGTCATGCGTCATACTTGAAGTTCTCCACACACAGAACTGACTACGCCGGACGGTCAGGCGTCATACTTGAAGTTCTCCACAGGCAGGATCGAATATGTTCCTCGAACAAGGCGCGAGAACCGTCGATCTCCTCGGCTTCGTAGTAGGCGCTTCTCATCGAGGCGTGGTCCAGATAGATCGTTCGGTCGTGGTCATTGGCGAGGCATGCTGTCGGGGTGTCGCAGGGAATCGACAGCGGAGACAGCGGACCTCGTCGTCGGCGGGCGAAGCCCGCGGCTGTATTGGTCGGCGTGCTCATCGGCTTAGCCCTTTTTGCTCTCACCGCCGTCGTTTATCCACTGGAGCACACCCATCTTCATCTGCCAGTAGTCGCCTGGGTACTGACCTCCGTCGGCGACCCGATACTGGTCCTCGCGATTCTGGCAGCGACCGGCCTGTTGTTCGAAAGCGACCCGACGGCACCGCCTCGGCTCGGACAAGCAACGGGCCGAATTGCAACTCCGGCGCAGCCACATCTGTGGACGGCATCGCCAACCCCGAACGGCTGGCGATGGCGGGGTGCCATCAATGCCCCGCATTGGCTGGGTTGGTCTCACGCCCCCAACCCCACGGCCGCCCTCGATATCGACGCCCAACACCTCTCCATCCATGTGACATTGGCTTGGCTGTTCCTGTTGCGACCACTGGAACTGGCAGCCGCCGACCAGCCCCAGCGCTACCCGGTGCGAACACGGTTCGGCCGAAAGGGGGGTAGCCATCCAGCCTGCCGGGGGCCGACCTTGGTACTTCTGGACCGCAGCCGGCTCGGAGATCCTCTCAACCCTGGCATGGGCCGGATTCCAGGTCTCAGCGGAAGAACGAAAGCCGAGGTGGCTGTACGAGCGGGCTGCCAACGATCCAGAACACCACCCAGACCTGTGCTTTCCTTCGCACCCATCAACGCCGAGTCGGCGTGGTGCGCTCCGCCGACAGCCAGGCTGGCACCCGGAAGCAGGCGCAGATTGTCACTTCGAGCCGGTGATCCGGGCGACTCGATCCCTAGGGGGAGGTTTCCTACTGGACGAAAATCGCGACGTGCGTGTCGGTGGCCGTTAGAAACTGGCCAAATGGCGGCCAGCAGGAGCGTCCGCCAAACGACCACTATCGTGGCGGTGCCGACCGATTTACGCGCAATGCATCAGGAACCCGGTGGCTCTGGCAAGACGCCCATAATATTCCTTATTGCGTGGGTATTGTTTTGTCAAGGCGGGAAGCGAACAGCGCCAAACGCGGTTCTCATGGCGGCCCGCATGTCCCCTCACAGTGGGCCGGTTGCACCCGAGAAGGTGCCCAAATAGTCGTCGATAACGAGGAGGCCGGTACCGGGTCGTGGACGGCCGGGTATCCAGTTGCTTGGTTAGCCGCTGTACAGCGCAGACGGCTGAACGACTGGGGTCACCCAGATGCGTGTGCACGACGGCAGGTAAGCCCCAGGTAAGCGAGCCAGCCAGACAGGAGGACCGTGACCTTGGCTTTCGGAGCTCCGATCCTGATGTACCGGGACGGCGGCGGGCACGCACCCGCTGCGCCATCGCCCCCGGCGAAGACAGCGTCTGCTCGCCCCCGGGGGTAAGGGTCACGACTGGAGCGCCGTGTACGCCATAGGGCCCGAACATTGTCCCCTCGACGTCGACGCCCTTCAGTGATTTTCCGCCGGCCTCTATTGCCACAAAGGTGGGCCAGCCCGACAGGAGGCATCGGGCACGGCTACGGTTCGTGACCTGAAGGACTCCGCCAGCTGTACCGCCCGCTGCGAACGTCCGCACCATCCCTATGCTGAGAGCCCGAGCAGCGCAGGTCGCCACTTGGTGTTGCGTCGTCGGGGACGGGGGCGTCACGCGCCGGGGCCGAGGTGGCCGCCGAAGTCCCGCCGAACCCGGTCAGCAGAACGACTGCCGCGACCGCCGCCGCACCGGACCGGGCCCTCACGCAAGAGACAACCATGGCGGCGCTAGCAAGGTTCCCCTCGGCAGCAGATGGCCAGGATCGCACAGCGGAGGAGCCGGGACCCGACCGTCGGCTCGGCGCGAGGGCTGGCGGCCGGAAGGGACTCGGCTCGAAGTGCGCACTCGTCCCGCGCCACAGACCGAACTTGCCGGCTGAGCAGTGGCATAACAAACATGTCGGATCTTCTAGGCAGCAGAAGCACGCGGCCTGCATACGGGCTCATGAGCCAGGCTGTGGGACCGTGCACCGAACATCGACAGCCTGTAACTGTCGCGGCTATGCCGGACACATCTAAGTGGTGGACCGAGATGGCGCTAGCGGCGAGCAATGGAACGAAGCTGTCCTAGCCAAGCTGTTCAATGAGCACGCCGCTGCCATCCTGCGGTTTGCCCAACGGCGCCTCTCGGGCAATGATGCCGCCTGGGACGTCGTCGCCGAGACGTTCCGCACCGCATGGCAGCGGAGCCGGATGGCCCCGACGAGCTCGGCGCCAGTATTGGCGTGGCTCTACGGCATCGCCGGCAACGTCGTGCGCAATACCCAGCGCTCGGAGCGCCGACGCCAGGACCTCACAGCCCGGGTGGGAGCAGCCCTGGACGGCCGGGCTGACTACAGCTATGACGCCGTCGACGCTCGCCTGAGCGCAGACCCCCGCTTGGGCCAGGCGTTCGAGCGCCTTAGCCACCACGACCAGGAAGTGCTGCGCCTAGTGGCGTGGGAGGGCCTGGACCTGGCCGGGGTGGCCGGCGTGCTCGGGGTCAGTAATGCAGCGGCCAAGGTACGTCTGCACCGTGCCCGTCGCCGCCTGCACCAAGCATTGCTTAGTACCTCGGCCGACGTGGCCGGACAAGTCAATGACGGCACGGGACAACCTCAGCGGCGCCCCAGCGCGCCTGAGACCACCTAAGGAGATGACCATGGGCAACGCCAGCGCCTGGGGCGAGCTCGACGACGAAGGACTGGCCGACGACGAAATGGTGGCGGGGGTGAGGACCCTGCTCGGTCGGCTCGACCCGGCCCCCGAGCTGTCGCTTTCTGACACCGAGAGGGCAAGAGCAGACCAGGTCCTATCGAGGTTGCTCATAGCTGCCACGCCCGCTCCGCCGGACGACCCGAGGCGGCGTCGAAGCCGAAGACCTTCCCGTCGGGGTCGTTGGCCCCTGGCCCCGTCGTCCAAAAAAAGAGCTGGCGTAGTACTGGGGGTAGCGGCTAGCGCGGCCGCGTTGGTCGCCACGGTCGTGGTGGTAGCACTGCAAGGCGACCGGAACCCTGCGTCAGCGCAGCCGGCATTGCCCCGCCCATTGGCCTTTGCCCATGGGGGCCACGCCGCCGCCGTTTCGTTGCTCGAGCGGGCCGCCGCCCTGCAGGCCGCCGAGCCTGTTGGACCAGTAGGCAGTTCCCGGTACGCCAAAACACGGGACTACGCCCTCAATGTCAACGTTGGCGGCACCCACAACACCGCTACACCCTTCGTGGTCGCCACCGTCCGCCAGGTCTGGGTGGCCCCGGGCTGCCGGGCGCTCGAAAAGAGCTACAGCCAGTCGACCAACGCGACCACCGGGGCCGACGTCAGCGGCCCTGGCCCCGAGAGCACCGATGACCACTGGGTCGACACCAACTGCGGCTTCCCGACTTCGCCCTCGGCAGTCGTAACCAAGTTGGTGGGCGCTGACGGCACCGGCATGGACACCCAAGACCGTGACGATGCCCTAGCGGACGGCGTTATGGCCCAGCTCGGCTTGGGCACGGCCACGCCGCCCCAAATCGCAGCCCTCTACCGGTCCTTGGAGAGCCTCCCTGGGGTGTTCTACGCGGGAACCGTGACTGACGACGCCGGGCGGCTGGGCCAAGCCGTGGGCGTACCGGCGGGGCTGGTGAACATGCCCCCGACGCCGGCACCAAAGAACATGTTCGTACCCGCTGGTTGTGCCCATGCCAAGGGTGGTACCGCCTGGGATTACTTTGTCGTGAGGCCGACGACGGGCCAGCCGCTCGAGGTGGAAGAGGTGAGCTCCATGGCGCCGTGCGCCTTGCGTCTGCCGCCGGGACCTGTTGTTGGCCAGTACAACCTGGTCCTGGCCTCGGGAGCGGTCAGCACCTCAGGCGTTTCGCCGAAATGAGGCAAGCGGGAACGCCCGCTTGTCGGTGCTGGCCGTTGCGTCCCGGCAAGACGGACCGGCTAGCCGCTCGCGCTCCTCCGGGTAAGGCCTGAGCGAGTGAGGGCCCCATCCCCGATGGTCAGGGGCGGTTGAACTGGGCGAGGAACAGGCACTAAGCACCAAGATGGCCCTTCAGCGGCGCAGTCGCCCGTGCTTGCCGTGCCGACCCGGTAAAGCAGGGAAGATCATGGGGAAGAATCAACTGAGCATGGAGGCCAGCGTGATTAGGGCCCTTCACCGTTTGTCCAGGGCGGGAACGCTGACCACGCTTATGGTCGCCTTTGTAGTGACCATGGCCCTGCGCCGATGCGCCTTTGATCAGCCCAGACTTGTAGAGGTTCCACGCCTGGGGCGTGAGGATCATCCCTACCAACCAGTCACCGGCCTTCACGACGTAGCCGTTCGGCTGGAGCCAATCAGGGCCGCGGTAGACGTAGTTCTCGACCACCGTGGCGGTGTCTTCGTAATGTGGGTCGCCGGTTTTGAGGACGTCGGCATGATGCCGGCCGACCCTGGCGCCCTTCACCAAGAATCGCCAGCGGGCGCGTTCGACAGCTCGGGGGTCCGCAAAGTCACGATGCTTGTCGGCCGCCTGCGCCTGGGACCGGCGTGAGGCAGGACCAGACAGGGCCAAGCCCGGCCGTTGTCGTCCTTCTCCAAGGTGTGCAACGGCGGCTGAGCATCTGGCCCAGCCACGGACGGGCCGGCACTGTTGGCCGCCACCGCACACCCAGAAGGGGGTCGAAGGGGCTGATGGCGGCCGACACTACCTGCGCCTTTGGAGCCCGAGCACCCGCGCACCAAGGCTTGCGACTTATCCCGGCTTCGTAGTGCCGGGCCCCCCAGGGGCGCGGACCAACTGCCAACCTGATCGTGTGAGCTCGGCCAGGACCCGGGCCGCCTCCGAGCCCGCCCAGCCGGTGTCGACAGCGCCACCCGCCAGAGCTGACGTCAACGCCTCGACCGGGCCGGCGGCGGGCGCCGAGCTCGGTTGGGTATCACCAGCGGGCCCACGCTGAGCCAGCTCTTGATAGACGGCATTGAGCAGAGAGACTGGTACGACGATGGGCCTCTCTAAGCCCATCTCGTCGGGGAAGTGCCCCTCGTGCCCCTCGTGCCCTAGGCCCCCCTCGTGCGCCAATATCCGTCCGAGTTCATCGAGCATGGGCCGGGGTACTTGGGCCGGGCCTTCATGGCGAGCGAGGGCAGCGATCCAACTGTCCACAGCCGGGTTGACCTGTCGTTGCCGGTTAATGGCCCAGCGCCACCGGCGCCGGTCCACACGTGACATCGGCGGGGGGTCGGAAGGAGCTGTCATGCAGATGTCTGCGCCGAGCGCAACCACAGGGTCCCGCCGGGTACTCGAGCAGCGAAGCGGTATTCGCGGCGGCGCAGCTCGAGCTTTAGCCCGTCGATCAGTGTCCCGTCGGTGACGAAGGTGGGAGTGATGCTCGAGCGGTGGTAGGTAATGGTGGCACCGGGGCCGATCTGGGCCCGGGACCAGCCTCGGGGCAGGCGGCCGGTCCGCTGGCCAAGGGGGTGGACGGCCCACACCGGCTCGTCGCTTGACTGAGGGGCCGCCGAGTACTCCGGGGGGCCCGGAGGGCACGTCGGTAGCGCCTGGGACGAAGTCGACATGCAGGAGTACCTCGCTGGGAGTGGCAAGGAAGGCCTCTCACTAGTAACCCCCTTTGGCTAATAACCACAAGAGGTAGTGACTTCGTAACCGAGCCACTGAAGAACTAATGGTGCGCTCAGCTCGACGAACGCGACACCCGTCATGCGAACTAGCCCGAGGGCATTGCCAAGACCGTCGCCCGGCTGGTAGCAGGGCTGCTGGTAGCGTCCGGATGATCGGAGCGCCACCGGGACCGCCGGGCCCTGCGCCGGCGGTCGAGCGCCTATCCAGAGGTGGCCCTAGAGGGCCCGTTCGCCGAGGTCCTCGCCAACGCCTACTCCGAGTACGTACGGGCGGCTGCCGCGTGGCAAGCCGGCCCGAAGGCCCACAG
>Ga0182024_10024969_pt1 | contig 10583 bp, 13 predicted proteins | sample P32metaG_FD_120480 | JGI IMG/M metagenome (GOLD analysis project Ga0182024, IMG submission 120480) | Permafrost microbial communities from Stordalen Mire, Sweden - P3-2 metaG (Illumina Assembly) | ecosystem: Environmental > Terrestrial > Soil > Wetlands > Permafrost | place: Sweden: Stordalen...
CATCCCATATATGAGCGGTGAGATCACCCGCTGCCGCTCGGTCGTGTTGATGTCGAAGGTGACCGTCGCCGACGTTGCCGAGGCGAGCCGTCCGGGCCCCGAGGCGGCGCTGCCGGCCTGAGGTCCAACAAGCGTGCCCGCCGGCGTGACAGCACCCACACCCGCCGTGACAGCACCTACCGCCGCCAAGGAAGAAAGCAGCTGCGCCCACGAGTGCCGTCGAGAACCTACCGTCGTCACAAACTACAGCGCTCCGGACCTCTTCATGGCCACCTTGGCAAGTGCTTCTATCCAGCGGCGGGGCTGGACGGGCGGCCGGGCCGGCGGGCGCGGGCGCGGCGCAGGGCGGCAGGGCCGGCGGGCGCGGGCGCGGCGGCGGGCGGCACGGCTGCGCGGCGGGGGCGGCTGGGCGGCGGGCGGCTGGGCGGGCGGGGAGCGCGGCAGGGCTGGGGCCCCTGAGGCCTAATTTGACCCCAGCGTGACCGATGTGGTTTCGCGAGGACCACGTCGGTTACCGAAACGGTCATTTCTTTGCACGGGCGTCAGTGATGTGCCCTTTTGACGGTCACATTTGCGGTTTTCAAGTCAACTCCAGGCTGTCCACGAAAGCAAGGTCCGGTCTCACTTCTTGGGCCGTGACAAATGTCACAACGTGACGCATTTCACCGGTGACATATTTCACTTGAGCGCGAAGACAAGTTTGGTAGATACCGGCGTTATGCGGTGATATAAAAGTCGCCGATGACGCAACGCCGGCAGTTGCCAAACGCTCCCTCCGCTGAATGACCACGGTGACCACGACTGATTTCGCCACACAACAAATCGCCGTCGGGCAGCGCCGCCGCCGCTCGCGACCTCGCCCCTTTCATGCGGGGCACTTGTTGTCCCTTGTCCTCGCCGTCATCGCCGCTGTGGCGGTCCTGGCGGCTCTCCAGGGACAGTCCGCCACCCGCTCCGTGCCAATCGCAGCCCGCTCGGTCGCCGCCGGAGCCGAGCTCACGGCGGCCGACGTCAAAACCGTCACCATGCGGGCAAACGACGCCTCCATGATCGCAGGCCTGCTCACCCCTCAAGAGGTCATTGGGCGAACCTCCACCGTGCCGATCGTCGCAGGTGAGCCGATAACCCAAGCAGAAACTGCTGATGGTCCTCCAGTCGGCTCCGGCCTAGGCGAAATGAGCCTCGCCGTCCCATTGACCGACGCAGATGGCGGCAACATAGTCACAGGCGACCGGGTCGACGTGATCGTTGCGGGACCACAAACCGCCGCCTACGCAGCTCAAAAGGTCCTTGTCCTGTCGGCGTCTTCGTCCTCGGCGGCATCGCTATTGGGAGTGCCCGGGAGCAACTACTTCCTGACCCTTGCCGTCGGCAAGGCCACAGCTCTTCGCATCGCGACAGCACTGGCGTCAAGCGGGACGAACAGCGTGCAGGTAGTCCGGTCCAATGGAGAGAAACCAACCCAGGATGGTACCTTTTGGATGAAGGACGCCTCGGGTGGCGGACTTACCGGGGCGGCAGCGAGCTGATGGCCGGCACGATCCTGGTTGCACTTACCGCTACCAAAGCGCCTTGGAGCACGAACTTCCGGGAGTATTGCAGGGAGCACACCACCGACCTCTCTGTCGAGGTGATCGTCAGCGTCCGCTCGTTGCTCCATCCGGCCCACCGCCCCTACGACGTAGTCGTAATCGACGACATGATGCGCCTCGTGGGGGCGGCCGACGTTGCAGCAGCCCACGACCGCCAAGTCCACGTGCTCGGCTTGACCGATCCCACCCAAGGCTTGGGGCGAAGGTTCCTCGAAGACCTCCGCGTCGACCAGATAGCACCAGCCAGCTTGGCGCCAACGGAACTGGCGGACCTGGTCCGCTCGGTCGGCCCCCGAAATGCCCACGCAGAGCCTGCACGGCGGCCGCTCGCGCTGCGTCCTCGTCTCGGTACTTCACGCCGTCAGGGTTCGCTCACTACATTCACCCCAGCGTCAGGGGGAGCGGGGTTAAGCGAAACGCTTGTCGCCGTTGGTGAAATCTTGGCCTCTCAACGGCAGAACATCCTCGTCGTCGAAGCCAACGAGGTATCGCCTGTCCTCGCCAGCCGGCTGCGTCGCGCCCCCAGCACGGGGCTCCCCTGGGCCCTTGCACTGGCTCAACATGACAGAGCGGTCTTTCCAGAGGGCCTTACCGGGGGCCGAGATGACGGGACCGCGCCATTGGGCTCGTTCGATGTGATCTGCGGCACGTCTGCACCAGGAGGCCCACTCCCGGTCAACCCGGTAGAGCTGACTGCTCTCCTAGAGCAAGCCCTGGCTACATACGACCACGTCCTGGTGGACACGGGGCCGTGGCTGACAAGGGCGGCACAAACCGGGCGTGACCGACTGAACGCCGCCCGGCCAGCCCTGGCTCTCGCTCGGCAGGCGCTCGTGTTCGCCCGCGCTACTCCCGATGGGGCTACGCAGCTCGTGGAGTGGCGCTCGGCAGCCCACGACAATGGCTTGCAGATCCCCATCTTCGCCGTGCTCGGACGCGCGGCCGGCAAGTACGAGCGGTCGCACCTGGCCCACATGCTGGAGGTCAACACCAAGTGGCCCAATACGTTCGCCGGGGTGCTCTTCCTGCCCGAGGACGCCCGGCTGGCCAAGGCCAGATGGAACGCCGACCTCGTCACCCGGGGCGGCTGGTGGCGGTCGGTGCAAGCCCTCGTCCGGGCCATGACAGAACCGCTGCCGAAGAACTTGGTGGCTCCCGTCTTAGACGTTCGTTCGCTGCTTGGCACGCCCACGGGCCCAGCTCAATGAACACCACCTCCGCGTACGACCATCTACGCTCCAGGCTCCACTCTCGTTTAGCGGCCTCGGAAAGCCCGGTCCTTGACCCCGTAGAAGTCCGTCAATTGGTCGAGAACGAGGTCGAGGTGTTCCAGCTGGCAGCCATGCGACGCCAGAATGATTTTGAGCCCCTCGCAAACCCGACCGCCACGGTCAAGCGGCTCGTCCAAGACGTGAGCGGGATCGGGAATGAGCTCGACGGGCTCCTTCGAGACCCAACAATCGAAGAGATCCGTGGCAATGACGGCGACATCACCTACCGGACAACCGACGGCCAGGTACATCAGTTGGCCAACCCGGCCAACAAGCAGGCCGTGCTGTCGGTGTGCCAGAGGCTCCTCTCCAGGGCTGACGAACAACTGGACGCGGCCCATCCGCGCGCAGACGCCGTACGCATTTACCTGGCAACGCCCTCCGGCGAACGCCAGGCGCGGCTATCGGCCTCCGTCCCCCCTCGTGTCGACGGGGTGATCAGCTTTACCCTTCGGATCCCCCAAAAGCGGAACACTACTCTGCAGGACCTAGTCGGTTTCCGGTCGCTCACCGAGCCCGCCGCGACGTTCCTCGAAGTAGTGGTTAGGGCCAGCCGCTCTAAGACTCTTGTCACCGGCCCGCCTGGAGGCGGTAAGACCACCCTCATCGAGGGACTGCTGCGAGCCCTCCCTGCGCGGGTCCGCGTCATCGTGTGCGAGGAAAACCGCGAGCTTAACGCGCCTCTTTTGAACGGCGACTACTGGGCAACCTCAAAGGTCGAGGATCTGACTGACCTAATGCGCTCGGCGCGGGTGAACAGCCCGGAGATGATCGTACTGGGCGAGCTAAAAGGTGCGGAGGCCTGGGACCTTCTGATGGGCGGCAAATTTGGCACTTCCGTAATCGCCGCAGTGCATGCCGACAACACCGCTGGAGCATTTGAGGGCTTGGCCATGGCAGCCAACCCCGCCGTCCCCGCAATGTCAGTGAACTCGCTCGTCGACCATTTCTCACGCCTGTTCGAAGTGGTCATCTATTGCGACGTCGCTTACGTGACCGAGAGCGACACCTACCTGCGCCGGGTGACCGAGATCGGTGTAGTACTGCCTCAGCTCGTGAGCAGCGGGACCGGCAGAGTGGCCGTAACGCCCGTGTTCAAGCGCACTTCTGTCCGTGCCGACCTGGAACTCGTTGGCACCGAGCTGCCCGAACGTCTCGCGGAGGAATGCAACCGAGCCCTGTCCACCAGGCGAATCGACATCGACGCTGTCCTCAAGGGCGCCGAGGTCCGCTGGTGAGCCTTCTAGCCGCCCTGCTCGTCGCTGTCGCCGTCTGGTCAGCGGGGGAAACCCTGCAAGGACGGCGCCACGATCATTTCCGCCGCGCTAAGGCCACCCCGGCGCGCACCCGCGGCCAAATATGGCTTTCTCAAGCCGGTGCCGCGGTCACCAGTGGGCAGTTCGTCGCTGTGTCGATCGGTGCCGGGCTGGTTTTCGCACTCATTTTGCTGGCTATTTCACGAACCGTGATCGTTGGGCTCATCGGTCTCGTAGCCGGTGGATGTGCGCCCTACGCCTACTGGTCCGGTCATCGGCGCCAGGTCACCGCTGCCCGGGCTACGGCTTGGCCCGATGCGCTGCGCTGTGTGATCGGAGCCCTGGCGTCCGGTACCAGCACATTGCACGCCTCCCTCGTCGATCTAGCCGACGCTGGGCCGCAACCCCTCCGCGCACCCATGGCCCGTTACGCCCGCCGCTCCGGACAGATCGGGTCGCTCAGCGCTCTTGAAGCAGTGCGAGCGGAACTTGCGGACCCCGTCTCAGATCAGGTGCTTCTCACCTTCGCCCAGGCCGCCAGTGAGGGCACCCAAACCGTGCTGCGAACACTCGAGTTGCTCCTCGAGCAAACCAACGGTGATATCGCGCTCCAGGACCGGGTCCGGACCGCGGGCACGCAACTGCACTTGGCTTCGTGGATCGGCTTCTTGGCGCCTCTGTTGGTGCTGTTGTTGTTCTGTACGGTCTCACCTCAGTACCGGCTGTTCTTCTCTCGCACGGGCGGCATTGTGCTCGTCATAGTTGGCACGACCCTGGACGCGCTCGGCCTCATGGTGACTCGCCGCTTAGCCCGGACGGTGCCTACTACCCAACGCATCTTTACCGAGCCGGTACACGCCTGATGAGCGGGTACGTCATCCTCGCAGCTCTAGGTGTTGCTGGCGCGGTGGGCAACCTTACCTGGCAGGTGCTGAACCCGCGGCGACCTCCTGAACGACGGATGAAGCCCTACTTCGAGGTGGCACGGTCGCGCCTCGGCGGCCGAGTCGACTCGCTCCCAGAACCGGTGCTCATCGGGGAAGCGGCTCGGCGGGTACTCGGTCCCCTTGCTCGCAGCGTCACGTCCCGCTTTTCCCGGATCGTTCGCACGAAGAGCCCAGGAGACATAACGCTTCAGCTCCGGCAGGCGGGAGCCAGCTTTGACCTTCAGGCGTACCGCCGGTCCAATTTGTTCTGGATGGGCGTACTCCCGATCGGTCTCGGTCTGATCGGAATGTTCCTGGGTTCCGCGTTCCTCGCCCTGGTACTGCTTCTGGTTGGGATCCCTCTTGGGTTTCGGCGCATGCCGGCGCACCTGAGGTCGCTCAGACGCCGCCGCGCCGAGCGGCTACGCAGCGACCTGCCCACCATCGCAGTCATGCTGGCGACGAAAATCGCCAATACCAAGAGCCTCCTTGTAGCGCTCCGAGAGATCACTGAGATTGGGACCGGCCCAGTAGTAGACGACATCGAGCGGGCCCTGCTCCTGGTCGACAGCGGCTACGCGGCGCGGGCCGCCTTTGAGCTAGCCAGCGTCGAAGCGGTCGATCCGGCGGCCGCTCGTACCTACCGCCTGATCGGGCAGGCAACCACGGGGGGCATCGACCTGGGATCAGCGCTCATCGACCTGGCCGGCGAGATCCGCGTACAACGTCGAGAAGAAGTCGAGAGAACTGCCGCCAAACGCCAGCTCGCCATGACGGGGCCGATCGTTGCCTTCACGGTCCCCGTCATCGCCTTGTTCCTCATCGCACCCACCACTTCGGTCCTGAGCGGATAGTCCCCTACTGATGACCAGCACCAAAACACCAATTGCCAAGGAAGGCCTAAGACAAAGGAGAAGCGCTACCCGCCATGACGACTACCGACATCACCTCGGACCGACGTCGCGTACCGGTCTCAGGCCTCTTGGCTCACGCCTGGGCCGCCACCTGCACAATCCCGATGACCTTAATGGCAGTATTGTTGGCCATGCCAGGCGTAATGGCCCGGTATCGCCAACGTTGCCGAGACGACGAGCTCGGCGCGATCAGCGTCGAACAGTTCGCGTGGATCGGGATCGCCCTATTCCTCATTGTGGCGGCCGCAGCTGCCCTGAAGATCTATTGGGGCGACGTCTCCACTTTCGTTACGTCCTCGTGGAACAGCATTACCGGACAAGGAGGGAGTTGACACCATTCGGCCCGGACCGCGGTGCCGCTGAGCGAGGGAGCATCTCGGTCACCGGCATCGTGGTCTTTTTCGCCCTGATCTTGTTATTGCTTGTCGGCACCAACTGGGTCGATGACGACCTCGCGCTCGGTGCCTTCCGTACCGTCGTTTCGGAAGCGGCTCAGACGGGCGCTCTCGAGGGGGCACCTGGGGGCCCCCAAGAGGCCTGCGATGAGGCGGCCACCCGAGCCGAAACGGACCTCATTTCGGGACGGTTGACGAGGAGCGTCGCCGTGACGTGCATGCTGGAACAATTGCCGTCAGGTGCCGAACTACTCGTCGCCGTCGCTGCGGGGACTCTCCCCAATTGGGTTGTCCCAGTGACAGTACACGTACACGTTGTCGCCCAAGTCCCCGTTGAAGTCAGCCCCACTCAACCATCAACGGTGGACCCGTGACGGTTACCCGCGAGCGCGGCTCGATGTCGATTAGCGCACTGGTCGGCTTCACCCTCTTCGTTATCCCGTCGCTGATGTTGGTCCTAGCGGTCCCGCCGTGGGAAGCGGGCACTGCCGACGCTCGAGATGCCGCCCACACCGCGGTTTTGGCCCTCGCTTCCACCCCTGATTGGCCGGTTGCAGAACTTGATGCAAGTCGGGCAGTCGACGACGCCGAATCTGATTATGGAGTGGCCCTCAGCTCCAGCTTTGGTTGCGACGGCTCCATCACTAATTGCGACGTCCTATGCCTGCCGGGAGGAACGACCGTAACCGCCGCTGTCAGGATCGCGATCCCTGTCGGCAATATACCTGGTGTGGTCGAACACTACGCTTCAGTGGGCTTTACGGCCACCTACACCGCCGCCATAGACCAGTACGCCGCGGACAACGGCTGTGACTAGGTCCCTCAGGGAGGAACGTGGAGACGCCGCCCTCATTGGCTGCGTGGGCCTTGCAGCTTTCTTCTTGCTCCTCGGCTTCGCTGTAATTGACTATTGGTCCACGCTGTCATTGGACCGCAACCTGCAAGCCATCGCGCAGGATGCGGCGGATGCCGGAGCCTCCGGCATTGACATCAACGCCTACCGGGACAGCGGCGTAGTCCAGCTCGACCCAGCGACTGCGACGTCTCTGGCGATCACTGACCTCCAGTCGCAACCGTCATCGGAGCTACCACGTGCGGTGCTCGAGGCACCATGCCCGGGCAGCCTGTCCCTATCGGACGACACCGCCTGTTTCATGGTCGATATCACCGGGGCGTCGATCACCGTAATTTTGCACGAGGACGTCGGTTCGCTTGTCCTGGAGGTCGCAGGCCACCGTGCTCTCCCGATCACGGTCTCGGCGACGAGCACGGCAACTGTGTCGGCCTATTCGTAGAGCTATGGACCACGTTCGGAGGTGACGCTAGTTATGTCTGTTCTGCGCATCGCTCGCCCATTAGCCCGCGTCGGCGGAAGCTATTTCAACAAGCGCGTTTTACTTTCTATTTGCAAGGCCCTAGTGCCAGCTGCCGTTTTGTCAGCCCGGGTCATAACCGTGCCCTCGGGAGTTGCCTATGGCGACGGGTCTTGTGCTGTTCTTCCGAGCGGCGCCGTCGTCTGCAAAACGGGCGGGGGCGGGAGCCCGGGGACGACCACGACGACGGCACCGCCGGCTGGGCCACCCCCCACACAAGTCCCTCCCTATTACGTTGTGTATGTGCCGTGCGATGAGTGTGTCAGCGGCGGAACTGACGAAATATGTACTCGACACGGAACGGTCGGGTTCGACCCTAATATCCCCGCTGCTTGGGTGCCAGGGGACCCGTTGCCGGACGGCGATACACTCCTACAGCTGGAAGAGGAAATTAGTTCAACAACGGGCAAGGTACTAGGCCTCGTTCCCGACAGCGCTCCAAATGTTGGCGAACCTTGCAATGGGCACACACCGCAGCCACCGACGCCACCACCCCCGAGCCCCGCTGAGGCATGGGCGGCGGCTGTCAAGGATCTTCCGGTCCCGCAGGTCCGTTCGAATCCCGTCACTGCCGGCTTGGTGCGTCTGGGAACATGGTTCTGGTTAGACAACGACCCAGCTGGCGTTCCTGTCACCGTCACTGCGGCCGCAGGTGGCGGTTCTGTCACCGCCACTGTGTACCCTGTGTCGTACACGTGGAACTTTGGGCCTCCCGCCGCGAGCCCTGTCACAAGTTACACGGCTGGGGCTCCGGGCAGCGCGTCAAGCGCGTCTGCGACCTATACCTATGTCGACAAGGGAACGTACGAGGTGACTGTGGCAGTCAACTGGTCGGGCTCGTACACCTTCGATAAAGGACTTCCGATCGCTCTCCGGGCAGTTTCGGAGGAGCAGAGCTTTCCTTATGAGGTCCGAGAAGTTCGCTCCGTACTTGGGGGCTCGTCTTGATGCGCGGAGGAGTTACCGGGGTGTGGCACCTATCAAGCACCGCTACCCGCCGCTTTTTCAACTTACCCTATGCCCGTTATATGCTCCCCGTACCGGGCCGACAGATGATCGTACGGGTGATGTCCTTCACGACCCTGGCCTGGGGTGGTTGGCTTGCAAATGGCCCGGGTACAGCGGTCTGCGGGTTGACCGGAGCACGAGCTCCTCGACGGCGCCTGGCGGCGGTAGCTGTGTGCGTAGTTTCCGGTGCAACCGCCTTGGCCGGGTGGGTGAGTTGGGTTGCACTGTGGGCAGCCTTAGGGCTCATTATCGTACCGGTGCTGACCTTCGTGGGGTTCGGCGCGCTATTGCTGATGCTCGGGTGGCGTGCGACCCGGGTTGGAAAAGCGAAGTCCAAGCTAGGCAAATTGAACTGCCACGTCGCGCCGACGACGCATGGTCTCATGGCTTGGCCGACCCACCAGGTCGAAGTCCATATGGTCGCGAGCGAGGAACCCGGGGCGGGGCGCGCTCTGCTGGCCGAGGTCGCTCATGAGGCGGACCGCAATGGTTGGGCGCTGGTCCTGGACGCCGCCAACGACCGCCTCACCGCCTACTACCGAGACCTGGGGTTCGAGGCGATCGGGCCGGCTGTAGACATGCCGTTCGGCGAACGGGTAACCAGGATGGTGCGCCAACCGTTGGCTAGCTGCGTTCGGCGATAAAGCGAGCCAGCTCCTGCTCGGTGGGCGGGTCCGCGCCCGGCCTAGTGCACGTCAGAGCGCTGGCCGACACAGCCTGAGCTATCGCGTCATGCAGGTGACCCTCGTCGAGCGTTGTCAACGCAGCAGGCCCGAGAAAGCCGTTCTTCGCAAAATAGGCAAGTAACCCGGCGCTGAAAGAGTCCCCGGCACCTATCGTGTCAACCACTTCGATGGGCGGCGGCGCGGCGTGGGCACGGGCGCCATTTTGATGGAACGCTGTCGCACCGAGAGCGCCCTCTGTTATCACGACGAGGGAGACGCCCGCCGAGAGCCATCTGTGTGCAATCTCCGGCGCGGTCGCACCGGGATAAAGGACTTCAACGTCCTCGTCGCTCGCTTTTACGATATGGGAGCTCGAGATCACACCGGGGAGGCGCTCGCGGTACGCGGAGAGGTCACCTACCAGGCTCGGCCGCATGTTCGGGTCGAACGAGACGAGCACCCTGTTGCCTCGTCGAAGACCCGCGAGCCACTTAGCCAAGACCCCGGCACCCGGCTCGAGAGTCAGTGCGATGGACCCGGTGTGCACCGCGCAGATCCCTAGGTCGGCCGACGCGGCGGCGGTGAGGTCAGGCAACTCGGTCGCGTCCCATTGCCAGTCGGCCGTCCCAGGCCCGTAAAACGTGTAGGAGGCGCGGCCCTGGCCGTCCAGGGTGACCAGGGCGAGCGTGGCGTCCTCGTCAGCGTCGACCGACAACGCGAGGTCGAGCCCATTCGCTGCAAGGTAACTACGCAACCATGGCCCGAAGCCCGCACGCGAAAATCGCCCTGCAAATGCCGTTGGTACTCCCAGGCGCACCAAACCCACAGCAATGTTGGCCGGCCCGCCGCCCGGCATCGCCACAAGTTGGCGAGCCCAGGCACCAACCTTGCCCGTGCCGGCGGTTCGCTCGGCCGGCGCGCCTGTGGATGCCGGCGCCAGGTCGACGAGGCATTCGCCGACAACAAGCGTCATGGCAATCCCGCCGGTCTCGCTCACCGCACGACTGTAGCAACGGCCGCTTGGCTGGCCTGAGCCCGATGCTCCTTGTTGAGACTTCATTGTGCAGACAACGGACGCTTCGGTCTGGAGGCACGACGCGAAGCGCGGGGCAAGCCGCTTGGGCCTGCCCCGCGCCGAGGGGATCTCTTGTGCTGGACGTGCTGGCTAGCTACTCAAAACCAC
>Ga0182024_10024970_pt1 | contig 10583 bp, 10 predicted proteins | sample P32metaG_FD_120480 | JGI IMG/M metagenome (GOLD analysis project Ga0182024, IMG submission 120480) | Permafrost microbial communities from Stordalen Mire, Sweden - P3-2 metaG (Illumina Assembly) | ecosystem: Environmental > Terrestrial > Soil > Wetlands > Permafrost | place: Sweden: Stordalen...
CAGGTCTTTTCGGTGGCCTTTTCGCCGGACGGTGATCGCCTTGCCAGCGCGCACCACGATGGCCAGTTGATCGTCTGGGACCTGGCGACCGAGAAACAAGTGTGGCAACGGCAATTGCCGGGTGAGATCCACAAAGTGCTGTTCGCCCCGGATGGCCGCCACCTCGTCACGCTCAACGGCAATGGCACCATCTACATCTTCCGCCTCGAAGGGCCCCGGCCGCCTTTGCAAAACGCTGGCTGAGGCGCCTGCGAAAAAACTGCCGGGCCAGCTGATCCTGTCGAGGAGCCGGCCTCGAAGATGAAGCAGCAATTTTCGCCCTTCACCGGCCCCATCTACGGCGTGTGCTTCGCCGACGACGCGCGTGCGACATGTCCGTAATACTTGATGCTCGCCAGCCGCACCCGTTTCCGGCGAATAAAGGGCCCCATTTTCGCTCAAAGGGGTCCATTTCAGGCGAAAAGCGCTGTCCCTGCAACAATAGCTTTGCAGCACGGGATTGCAGATGATGGCCTTAGGACGTGACCGCCTCCCGCCGCCAGGATCGTTGGTTCATCCCCGATGTCCATCGACGAACGGAAGTGCAAGAGGCGCGTGCAACTGCGCGAGAAGGCGCGTCGGCGTGTCGGACCGGAGCGCGCAAGGTCACTTTGTTTCAGCACCGGGCGGCTACAACATTAGCGCATCAGGGTTACCGGACCGGAACTCGGGCCAGGCGGAGGCCGAGGGTGCTGATCGGGCCCGTCCTACCGAAACTCGGCGAGATTCCTTTCGGCCATTTCTGCCGGTGCGAAATATAACCACTCTGCGTGCCGTGCACTCTTCGGCGGCACGACTCTACTCGGAAAGGTGTGCGTGCGCAACGCGCTCGCTCCGGCACAAACCGCGGTGAAAGGAGACTTGCCATGCAGCGATCGGTCCTGGGTACCTTACTTCGTGCCCGATTCCTGGGAATCCTGGCCCTGCTCGTTGGCCTGCTGACAACGAGCATCGCCGCCTTCCAGGAACGGGGGCCGTCGGGGGAAACTTCCAAAGAAGATGTCGCCTCACTTCTGAAGAAGATCGACAAGACCCAACCCAGAGACGTTCGCCTAAAAACTTTGAGGCGGCTGGCGGAAAGCAGCAGCAAGGACAACGTGCTCGCTCTTCCGGTTCTGCGACTTTGCCTCCAGGAAAAAGACAGCGAGATCCGTTACGGTGCCCTGGATGCCCTGGGGCGTATCGCGTTCATCAACAAACAGCCGTGCCCCATGGAAGTGGTGAGCGCCCTATTCGACACGGACAACACCATCCGAGGATGCGCAAGCAATTGGATCGGCGCGTTCGCGGACTACTCGCCGCAAGCCGTTCCTTTGCTGCTCAAGGGCCTGCAATCCGGCGACCACGACATGCGTTCCACTCTGGCCTCTTCTCTGGGCGATCTTGCCGTCAAGAACCCCGCCGTGCTGGCAGCGTTGCGTAAGGCTGCTGAGGACAACAGGCTGGTGGTGCGTAATAACGCGCAAGTGTCTCTGTGGAAGTGCACCAAGGACTTTACCGCCTATGTCCGTTTCCGACTGGAAGTGCTCTGGGAGTCCGTGGACGGGAAACCAGATCGGGACGCCGACAAGGACCCTCCCGATCTGAAGGAGAGAACCAAAACTACCAATAACCTGATCCATCTCGCGAGCATGCACCAGCTTGATTCTTTTGAGAACGAACGCCCCCGGGAGCTTGCCGAGACGCTGATCAAGTTGCTCGCTGACAAATCATCGGGCATCAGGGCGCTGTCGGCCCGCCGCCTGGGGAAGATGACCCGGCTCAATGCGGAAACCTTCAGCGTTCTGGAACAGCTCAAGGTCGATCAAGAACTGTTAAAACGCTTGAACGATCCGGATCTCCTGGTGCGAGCGGAAACAAAAGCCTCTCTTGAGCTATTCCGATCTGCGTCGCTCACGCGCTTGTTCAATCCTGAAGTCAAACAGAAGCTGAACCGCATCCAGGAAGAGAACCGCAAGGAAGGCTCGCTTGACTGGCAACTCACGCGCGTCAAGCTCGACAAGACGGGCGGCTTTCGTTCGCCCCTCATCGAAGGCTACTGTTCGCGGCAGTCGGTGCAGCCAGGGGAGTCGCTGCAGATCATGGTGAGCACGGCCCCGGCAGCGCGGTTCAAGATCGAGATCTTTCGCACCGGTTATTACGGCGGCCGCGGGGCCAGGCGGATGACCACGCTGGGACCGTTCCAGGGGAAGGAGCAGCCGACGCCGCCCGTCGGTCCCCATCGCCTCAGGGAATGCAAGTGGGAGTCGGCGACGGACCTCAAGATCCCGGCCGACTGGGTCAGCGGCGTCTACCTCGGCCGGCTCAGCACCATCCCCGACAAGGAGAGCGAACCCTATTGGCAGAGTTACGTGGTTTTCATTGTCCGCGATGACCGCCCGGCCGACATCCTGTTCCAGTGCAGCGACAACACCTGGCAGGCTTACAATCGCTGGCCCGACAATTACTCCGTCTACACCGATCCAAAGGGGACGCAGGGGCCCTGGAGCCATGTCAGCTTCGATCGGCCTTACGCCAAGTACGCCCAGATTTACGACAATCCGCAGTCGATCGGCTCGGGGGAATGGCTCTGCTTCGAGTTCCCCATGGCGTTCTGGCTGGAAAAGCATGGCTACGACGTTTCCTATTGCTCCAACAGCGACATGCTCACGCCCCAGCGCGGCCTCAAGTGCAAGGCGTTACTGAGCGTGGGACACGATGAGTACTGGGACATCCGGGCCTATGAAAGCGTCAAGGCGATGCGCGACGCCGGGGTGAATGTGCTGTTCTTTTCGGGCAATGCCGTCTGTTGGGTGACGCCGCAAAGGCCGAGCAGCGACGGCCGGCCCAACCGCATCATGTTCCGCGGCGGGCCCTATGGCGGCAAGTACAAGTACGCCGTCGATCGCGAAAAACAGCACGGGCCTTTCCCCGAGCGCGGGCCTGATGAAGGTTACCTGATCGGTGCCCGCAACGTCGAGCCGGTCAACGGCGGCGGCGACTGGATCTGCGCCATGCCCGACCACGGCGTCTTCGCCAAGACCGGCATGAAGAAAGGAGACCGGATTCCGGGCCTCGTCGGCTGGGAATATCACGGCGATCCCCCCGCCGATCTCGCCGGCCTGGAAATCCTGGCCGAGGGGACCGCCTGGCAAGGAGGGACCAGGCCGCAACGCTGGGCGTCAACCATCTATTGGGGACCGAAGAAAAGCTTCGTTTTCAACGCCTCGACGATCTTCTGGTCGCAGGGGCTAAGCTCGCCCCCCGGACACATGCTGCCCTGGTCGCACTGGAGCCGGCCCCATGGTCCCGACGAGCGCGTGCAGCAGATCACGCACAACTTGCTTGAGCGGGCGCTGCGAACGCGCAAAGTTGTTCCCGATTGATTCGGAATCTTAATTTACCGACAACTCGCCTTGCTCCAAAACCCTCTTATTCCCAAAATTAATTAGGCTGACAGGGAGAGTACCGCCGTGAATTTCCTTTCCTCGCAGGCCAGGGCGAAGGAGCTCGTCGCCGAGATGGAAGGAGCGTTCGCTGACGCCCTTTTCTAGATTCCAGACCACGGACTTGCCGTCAGCACTGACGCCGTTTTCTAAGTTCCAGGCCACGGACTTGCCGTCGGCACTCCACGAGCCAAAGCCGTGGCGGAACGCAGCTTTGACGTCGAAACGCCGGACCACGCGGCTATCGCTGGCCCGCCACACACAAATACACATACCCGCCTGCCTGGCATTAAGAATCGATCCCTTGGCAGCAATCAGCTTACCATCGGGAGAGACAACGCTTCCCCAGTACCAACCAACCCCCGCCGGTGTTTTTGGAATCTGGCCCTTTCCTTCCGCAACCATTTTCTTGCCGTCCGGGCTCCAAACGAGCCTCGGTCCCTTGACGAGTTTGAATTCCGGATTTGTCCGTTTGCCGGTTTGAACGTCGAAGACACCTAATATGGCATTGCCTACATGAACCGCCAGGCGACCGCCGTCCGGGGACAAGGTTGCCAGATGTGGAATTGATTTTGGGAAGGCGGGTGGATAGGGGATTTCTAGAGACGGCTCGTTCTTGTCCAACCTGTAAATTCGGTACTTCTTTTCGTAATCGATATTGGCTTTTGTCGATAATGCAACCGCTCCCCAATGGTAATCGAACAGGACCAGACTTTTGCCATCGGCAGAAAAGGGAACGTAGGGCATGTGCTGGCCCTTGAACACGCGCACGATCCCGCCATCTGGGATGCTCATCAGGCAAACAGCCGAAATTATTTTCTCTCCTTCGGCGTAGTTTATGCCCAGGGCCAACGTTTTGCCGTTGGGAGACAATACCGAAATACTCCCCAGCGGGCCGAAGCCAGGCGGGTACAGGATCTTGCGATTTTCTCCCGTCCGCGCGTCGGTGATACGAACGGTGCGATCGCCAGACACTGTGATCAGGTTTTTGCTGTCGTCGGTAAAAAACAAATTGTTGACGCCGTTGGCATGTTCACCGCGGTCCAGCTGCAAGCGCAATTTGCCCGGGTCCTTCAGCTCAGGATCGTCCTTTTCACCTGCCGCGGGGAGATTTGGTTCCTTGGTTGTTTCCTTTTTTTGCCCAGCCGCCTGTTCGACGGCAGATATCGCCACCAAGGCGGTGGAAGCCATGAAAAGCATCATGAACCAAAATCGTCGCATGGCAATCTCCTGACTAAATCGCCCACGAAAGAAGAAGCCGCTCGTGACAGGCGGCCAGCACTGTCCATGAGTAGTACACAGTAGCGGAGCCGACCTGTCCAGGATTTTCCGAATTAATCACGGTGGCGGGGGAACTGGGGGTCGCCTTGCTACGCCAGCAAGCGCCGTCGCCGGCAAGCTTCTTCATAGTGAACCCGGCTTGCCCACCACCACCCGAATTTGATCAGAGAAAATGACGCCAAACTCGCCTGGCCTGCCTGGGACATGAAGAAAAACGACGCCAATCGAGTTATCGGTTTGGCGTCGTTGTCGCGTTGCCGGTGGCTGCATTTGGCGGAGGCGCCGTCTATTCTCCGGTGCCGCCTTGCCACTTGTTCGTCTGGAACGGCGAAGCGGGCAACCCGGCGCTGTTCATGAGGTTGGGGTTGGCGAGCTTGTGCCAGCCGAAGCGGACCTGCGTGGGCGCCGCCACGCTGGGCGAGGAGACGACGACGGTCGGGCCATCGATGACGGCCTGGGCGGCGACGAACTTGCCGTCCTCGCCGGCGATCTGAAACTCCGTCAGCGTTTTGCCGTCGCGAACCTTCAGGCCCTCGCCGGTGTGCGCGAAGCTCAGACGAATCTTGCCGTCCTCGATCTTCATGCTCTTGCAGAGCGGGCCGCATCATTTCCGTCATGGAGGAGGATGGTCATGTGAAGCGTTTCGGGTTCGCCTACGGGACGCTGCCAGGCCATGTGGAATCCGGCGAGGAGCGGTTCCTGATCGAATGGGATCGGGCTGACAACTGCGTCTGGTACGACATCCTGGCCTTCTCTCGCCCTCGGCATATCCTGGCCTGGCTTGGCTACCCGTGGGTGCGGCATTTGCAAAAGCGGTTCCGTCAGGAGTCTGGTGCCGCCATGTGCCGAGCAACTGCGTTGGCCAATCCGCCTGCCTGACAAATACAATGGCATCAACCCTTACGGAGATCAACCATGAACCGTCTATTTGCCTCGATGATCGTACTTGCGTTCGGGACTGCTACTGCCCAGGCCCACTTCATCTGGATCGTGCCGGACAAGCAGGGAACCACGGCCCAGGTGGTGTTCAGCGATAATCCCTCACCGGACAACCCGAAGTTGCTCGACAAGATAGCCAAGACTCAGTTGCACGTTCGGCACGCCGACAAGACGGAACTTCCGCTCAAGTGGACCAAGGGCAAGGACGCTCTTGAAGTGGCTCTGCCCGGCAATGGACCTCGGACGGTCGGCGGCGTGTGCGAGTACGGCGTCGTGGCAAAAGGCGACTCCGGTCCCTTCCTGCTCAACTACTACGCCAAAGCACACGTCCTGGGGCCGCTGCCATCGACTTCCTGGGAGCGACTGACGCTGGAGATCGTGCAGGCTGAAGGCAAGTTCCTTGTCTTGTGGCAAGGCAAGCCGTTGGCCGGTGTGGAAGTCTTGTGTTGCTCACCCGGCCAAGAAGAACCAGAGAAAAGGACAACCGACAAGGCTGGCACATTTGACCTCGGCAACGTCAAGGCTGGGGTTTGCGGCATTCTTGCGAAACACACCGAGGCCAAACAGGGTGAACACGACGGCAAGAAATACAAGGAAATTCGCCACTATTCGACCCTGGTCATTCAGGTCGCTGAGAAGCAGGCCGGGAAAGCCGATCCGGTGGCTACCAAGCTCCTGGCCGATGCCCGTGCAGCCAGGGCGCAGTGGGAGAAGTTCCCTGGCTTCACGGCGGACATCGAGATCAACTTCGACGGCAAGATAAGCCAGGGCGTGGCGAAGGTGGAAGCGACAGGGAAGGTAAGCTGCGTTCTCATGGTATTGTCTGGTCGGGCCGAGAAGCTTGACGCAGAAGCCGAAGCGTGGGCGAAGCAACAACTCGGTCCCATCGTGGCCCACCGAATCGACGACAGTGCGAGCTTAAATTCGCCTTGTGCCTTTGCAGATTCGGAAGCAAATCATCCTCTCGGTCGGGCCATCACGGTCCTCAGCGACGAATTGCATTCCAGCTATCGGGTTCGGGACCGGCAGATCATCGTGGTCAACCGGCAGATGAAGACTAGCCGGTTCAGTATCACGGTGCTTGAGAACCGCACAAACAAGGAGGGCAAATTCCTACCAGCCAGTTACGTCGTCCATTACTGGGACACGAAGACCGGCAACCTGGAGAAGACGGTATCGCACTTGCAAACCTGGACACGGGTGGAAGGGTTCGATCTGCCGGTGACAGCCCAGGTCGTCACGGCCACGAAGACGCTTTCGACCAGGAGCCTAACGTTGACGAACCATAAGGTGGGGAAGTGAGGGGTGGAGGGCTTGCAAGCCAAGGCCGATGATTAAGGAATGCCACAATGATCTATTTTGACCTTCAACACGTGAACGAAGCAGCGCTTCGCCGCAAAGGAGCCGACCTGGGAATACCGGGAGCCTCCAGCATGAACAAAGACCCTCTCATTGACGAAATCAAGAAGAAACTCTCTCCTGAAAAGTCACTCATTCTGAGTCCATTGAAATGGTCGGGCGAACCGGCTCCAGGAAAAGGCATGTTGATTTCGACTGTCGTGGCGACAGCAAGTGCAATTGGGGCGCTCATCACAGCTTTGCTGACATATTCTATCGCTAATTCGACCACAGAAGCAGCCAAGGCGTCCAGTGGTCTATACCAAGCCGAATTGGTAAAGATGCGTGAAGCGACTGATAAAGATCTTGCTGAAAGACATGAGAAAATGAAAGAAGTTTGGAAGAAGGTGATAGTACACAAAATCATTGAAGACCGCTATGCGACACAAAAATACGGGTTGAATAGCAAGGATGACATCAGAAGAAACGGATCAAATTTGCAAATTGCGTATGCTGTCCTAAATGTCCTCTCAAAGGAATCTGAGGCCGGAAAGTACACGATGCCAGAAGTGATTCAATTGTTGATGGAAAAAGTGAAGGGTTCGACTCATGAAGAAGTAAATGCTGTATTGACCGAATTTGTTGCCAAGAAATACATCCTTGTCGGTGAAGATAGGAAGTTGTGGTCAGCGTCCCATCCGCCAAAGAAGAAAGTTCCGTGAATCAAGACGGCAGTGTTATGGGGGGAGCTTGCCCCACCACCACCGCCGCCAGCAGCTTCCCCACTTCCGCCATGAACTCATAATCCAGCGTCTCGGGCGTATCAGTCGGTTGATGGTAGTTCGGATTGCGGAATTCGGAGGTATCTGTCCACATGACTGCCGGGATTCCTTTCTCCCAGAAAGGAGCATGATCGCTTCGCAGCAAATGGGGTGAAATCTGCTGAATTGCCTCCAGCGGCAGTCCTGGGGGCAGTGCCAGGACGACCAACGTCGTTCCCATCCAAAGGGAAAACCCCGTATGCTTCTGATGAGGCATACCCGGCACCGCCGCCAACTCTCGCAGAAATAACCCGAACCGGGCAACGACGAACCCGAATCCCATCATCGCCAATCCTGTGCGCACCCAGGCCAACAGCGTCCACTCGGCGGCGAAGTAGACCCTTGGGTCGGCGGGATTATCGTTGAGTTCTTTTTGATCCATTTGTGCCTCCCGCACTGGTTCGTCGATTGCGTCGAGCGTTATGCTCCAAGACATTCACGCTCCAATAGCGTCTTGATTTCCTGCCATAACCCTGGAGCCACATCAGCCGGGTGGTGTTCCGCAACCTGCTTCAGACAATCATCGGGAGATTCCTGGAAGACCATCGACAAAGCTGCGGCGGCAACGGCGGGTGAACGGCTCAGCCCGGCCCCGCAGCAAACAAGGACGGACTCTCTTTTCTCGATGAGGTTCGCCATGGTAGTGATTGCCAGGGATAGGAGGCGGACTTCATTTCCCGGCCCATCCACCAGGGGAAATCGGCAGTAGATGAGTTCACGGGGCGGACGCAAGGGAGCTTCCTCGACGGCCAGTTGCACCAGGGCATTGATGCCCAGATCGAAGATTTGCTTGAAGTCCTGGGCGTCCCCGGCGTGGCCGAGCCAGAGGGTGTATGGGAGTATTTGCCGCATTGTGTTCCTTGCTCCTCAAACGTAGTCGCTACCGTCTTCGGGACGACTGCTTGATCATTGCGTTTATTCCCCCAGCGATTTTAGAATGTCGGGGATGACGAAGATCCGTTTCGCCTTTTCCTGATCGGGGTCAAGCACGGCGTAGCCTATCCCTGCTTCGTGGCACCCCTTCAACATTTGCAGCAGAGCTTCCTTGGCGGGCCGGAACACCTTCCATTCTGCACCAAGATTTGCCGATTCCCTGTAGGATGTGGCGGCATCCCCCGACAAGAACACGGCAAGTGCCTTCTGGCCGTCCTTGAATTGCCAAAGGGCACACTCCATCTGGTCGCCGTCGATGCGATAAACGATGTATGGTTGGATTTCGTCGTTCACGTTGCGATCTTCGTTCAGGTTCAATTCCGGCATTGTTCCCTCAGATCTTCTCAAACCGCTCCATCGTGCGTGCGTTCTCTATCGCTTATAGTTTCCCATGAGTTGCCCTTCAGCCAGGACGTGCCCCTTCATGGCGTCCTCCAGTTGAGCCTTGGTCGCACCTGGCGGCAGGTCCAGGGCAACATCGAGAGCATAAAGCTTGAAGAAGTAGCGGTGTGGTTTGCCCTTGGGCGGTGCGGGACCGCCATAACCGATGTTGCCGAAGTCATTCTTGCCTTGCTTCGCCCCGTTGCCGAGAGTTTTTTCTGTTGCCACGCCCTCCTTCAATTCACGGGTCTCGGCGGGCAGATTGAAGAGTCGCCTCCAGCCCGGCGACAAACATGTCATTGATCTCGATGATCTGCTTTTGTTGATCGGCAAGTCGCTGTGCTTCCTCCGACGTCCGGCCCAGCAGCACGATGGTCAGGACCAGGACCGGCACGAGCAGCGACATGGCGATCAAGGCGGCCCGCGTGGGCCGGCGGCGGACCCACTTCCACACCCTCTCTCCCCAACCCGCGGGCCGGGCCAGGATCGGCTCCCCTTCCCGGAAGCGACGCAGATCATCGGCCAGGGCGCGTGCGTGGGCATAGCGGCCCGCCGGCGTCTTTTGCAGGCACTTCAGGCAGATGGTCTCAAGGTCCCGAGGCAACCCGGGAACAAGTCGGGTAAGCGAAGTCGGCTCGTGCTCGGCCACCTGACGGAGAATGTCGATGGTGGTCTCGCCGATGAACGGGGCCCGTCCGGTCAATCCGGCATAGAGGATGGCCCCGAGAGCGTAGACATCGGTGGCCGGCCCAACGTCGCGCGATCGGCCCAGAGCCTGCTCGGGGGCCATGAAACTTGGCGTGCCCATGACGGCTCCGGACGCGGTCTGCTGCCCTTCGCCGAGCTGCTTGGCCAGGCCGAAATCGCCGATCTTGGGGATGCCGTCGGCCGTCAGGAGAATGTTGGCCGGTTTCAGGTCGCGGTGAATGATCCCCTGCCGGTGGGCCTCATGCATGCCTCCAGCAAGCGTTTCGACGAGATGAGCCACGTCATGGGCGGACGGGGCCTTCTTCCAGCGGTCCGTAAGGGTGCCGCCGGCGACAAACTCCATGGCGATGTAGGGCAGCCCCTCGTGCTCGCCGATTTCGTAAACCTGGACGATGTTGGGATGAGACAACTTGGCGACGGCCCGCGCCTCGGCCAGGAAGCGCGCGATAGCCTCGGCCCCGGCGTGTTCCCCGGCCAGGATCATCTTGAGAGCGACGAGTCGGTTCAGTTTGACCTGGCGCGCCTTGTAGACCACGCCCATGCCGCCGCGCCCCAGGACGCCGAGGACTTCGTAGCCCGGCAGCGATCCAGCAACGGCGCCTGTTCCTCTTGTTGTTGTCTGCGAAGAACCCACAGAGATTGTCGATGGCGCTGGTTCGCCCTGGGACACGGTGGGAGGGGCGAAGGCTGCGTCAATGAGGTCGGCGTACTGCGGCAG
>Ga0182024_10024971_pt1 | contig 10583 bp, 9 predicted proteins | sample P32metaG_FD_120480 | JGI IMG/M metagenome (GOLD analysis project Ga0182024, IMG submission 120480) | Permafrost microbial communities from Stordalen Mire, Sweden - P3-2 metaG (Illumina Assembly) | ecosystem: Environmental > Terrestrial > Soil > Wetlands > Permafrost | place: Sweden: Stordalen...
CACGGGCGCGGCTCGCTTCGACCGCTTTCAGGAGGGTGACCTCGAAATTGATCCGTTCAGCGAGCCCGAGCTTGACGCTGCCCTCCCCTTCGCGGAGAGCGTCCAATAGCCGGGTGATCTGCTCGGTCGTGAGGGGGGTGCCGAGTTTGGGGCTGCTGCCGCCCTGGGCGATGCTGTCCAAAAGAGCTTCGCGAACGAGGGCTTGCAGGTCCTCGAGGAGACGGACCAAGTCGCGGCCCGCCGAATCGCACTCATCCACGAGGGCCAGGATTTTGCGGTGGTCCCCGGCGGCGAGCGCAGTGGCGAGTTCGGCCACCTTTTCCGCGGACACCAGGCCATAGACGTCGAGGATGTCGGCCTCGGCTATCTCCGCGCCGCAAAATGAAATCATCTGGTCGAGGATCGACTGGGCGTCGCGCAATCCGCCGTCGGCGAGCCTGGCGATCGAGGTCAGGGCCTCCGGGGATATCTTGATTTTGTCGGCTTGAGCGATCTTTCGAAGCCGGTCGACGATCAGCTCCGGTGGGATCGGCTTTAGGTCGAATCGCTGGCACCTGGAGAGGATCGTCGGCAGCACCTTCTGGACGTCGGTCGTCGCAAATACGAATTTAACGTGGGCTGGCGGCTCTTCCAGGGTCTTCAGGAGGGCGTTGAATGCCTCCTTTGTGAGCATGTGCACCTCGTCGATTATGTAGATCTTGAACTTCCCGTGCGCGGGAACGTAGCGGACCGATTCGCGGAGATCGCGCACCTGGTCGACACCGTTGTTCGAGGCGCCGTCGATCTCGATTACGTCGAGATGGGTCCCGTCGGCGATCGACTGCACGGCCGGGTCGTCCAGGGCAAAATCGACGCGGGGGCCGCCCGTGCAGTTCAGCGCTTTGGCGAAGATCCGGGCGATCGAGGTCTTGCCCGTGCCCCGCGGGCCCACGAACAGATAGGCGTGGGCGATCCGGTTGCGAGAGATCGCGTTTTTGAGCGTGCGTACGACATGGTCCTGGCCGACCACATCATCGAAAGTCTGCGGGCGCCATTTGCGGGCTATGACCTGGTACGGCGAGGACACCGCAATCATCTCCACCCGCGGGACTTTCTTCTTACAACAAAAAAAGTGGCCAGGCACTCCACGGCACTAGGAGAACGTCGTTGCCGTTGCTGCCTTCCGGCCCTGGCGGAGTTCACGCGCCTGCCCATGCATGGCACCTGGCCGAGGCGCAACATGGGCGCGAAAGGCAGGCGCGCAACAACAATCCGAGGGGGTAAAATCCCGTACTCCGGACCCGATCAGGGCGTCGACGGACCAGGCCCGGGAGGCACTTGCCCCGGCTGCATCTGACCCTGCCGCATCTGCTGTTGCGGCGGCGGCATCCCCCCCGGCGGCGGCTGTTGCATCTGTCCTTGCTGCATTTGCTGCTGCGCGGCTCGGAACTGCTGTTGCCGGGTAAATTGCTGCATCCTTTGACGCTGTTGATTGATCAGACTTTCGAATTTTGCCCGCTGGGCCGGTGAGAGAATTACGGTGACCTGGTCCTGCATCTTCTCGATAATGAGCTCCCCGCTGTGAAGGTTCTCCTGGCGCAGACGCCGGAGGCTTTCCGCCGTTTCATTCACGATCGGACGGATTTGCTGCCTTTGTTCGGGGGTGAGACCGAGCTGGTTGAAACGCAGCCAGCGGTTCATGAGCTGCACGCCGAAGTTTTCGGGCTGGACCGGGGACTGGCCCATCCGGCCGCCGCGCGGACCGGGTTGACCGGGTTGACCGGGGGGGCCTGGAGGGATCTGCTGGAAGGGCTGATTCTGCTCGGCCTGAATCTGCATCTTGGCGTAACGAAGCGAATACACCGAGCCGATCGCACCTCCGCAGAGGAATACGACGAGAAAAGCGATAGCGATTTTCCAGCTCTCTTTCATAGGTCAGTCTCCGATGGCTGGGTTACGAACCGAGATCGACCAGCTCGGCGATGGGATCGTCGGAAGGAGGAGTCTGGTCCTGATATTGGGTTTGGAGTAGATCCCGAATGCTCGTGTAGTTGAGGGCGATGGCCGCAACGGCGAGACTGCAGGCGAGGATCATCGCGCGAAGCGAATAGCGTTCCAGATGCTAAAGACCCATGCGCTTGGAGGTCATCCCGATCTCCGCGACGCGAGTGGCGAAGCCGAACGGAGCCTGGACGTCGCGCTCGTCTGGGACGTTTCGGGCGGCGGCTACGAGCCGCTCCCAAGCTGGATTGGAGCGTTTCATGAACCTTCCTTTTTTCTGAGTTCTGCAAAAAGCTTCTGCAACTTCCTTCGAGCGCGGAATGCGCGGACTTTCACGAGGGATGGACTCCAACCGGTGAGTGAACTGATTTCGGCGATCGATTTCTGTTCCAAGTCGAGCATTTGAATGACCGAACGGTCGGCGGGCTTGAGCTGGTCCAAAAGACGGTGGACAAGTTCGTGCGAGGCGAGCGCGTCCGGAGCCTGCTCGGAGTCGTCCGCAGTGACCGCTTCCAAAGCCTCGGCCTGGCCCTCGGAAAGGTCCGCCCAGCGGTACTCGGGCCGGCGCTTCTGAGCCCGAAGCTGGTCGATGCAGGTCGTCACCGCGATCCGCGATACCCAGTGCGGAAAAGGCATTGCGCCCTGATACTGATCCAATCGGGTAAACATTTTCAGAAAAACGTCTTGAGCGAGGTCTTCCTCGGGGACTCGGCGGGGAAGGTGCGCCCGCACGATGCGTATGACGATGGGATAGAGGTGCTCGACCAGCTGGCGCGCAGCAGCTTGATCATGGCTGCGCACACGATCGAGGCAGCCAACCAGATCAAACGACTGGTCATCAGACATGATTCAATGGAGGCAGGGCCGAACACACGGATCAAGACGGGGTTTTCACCCTATAAGTTACAGAATCGTGGGGAGCGACATCTTGACTTTAGCGGGCCCCAGCCGATATGTATTTTATCAAGGAAATGACCGAGAAATTTCAGGCGATTCGACTTACAACTGCGCGCGGCCTTTAATACGCTGCACGACAGCGGGTTGCGCGTTAGCCTGATGTGTTTTCTCCGCCTGGGAGCCCCGATGGGGAATCGGCGGAGTCCGGTTCGCCAGGAGGACCGTTTTTCAAGTCTTTCGACCTTTTCTCTGTTTCCATATCTATTTACAATCATCGACATCACTTTCTGCCCCGGAGAGCGCAGCGTGTCCCGCAGCAGCTAGATGACGTCAGATCCAGTGCCCGCACATGCAATCGCAACCCGTTACCAAATACAGGCCGTTCCCTCCAATCGACCTGCCCAACCGCCAATGGCCCAACCGAACCCTGACGCACGCCCCAATGTGGTGCAGCGTCGATCTCCGGGATGGAAACCAGGCTCTCTCCCAGCCGATGAGCGTCGAGGAGAAGCTGGAATTCTTCGAATTGCTCGTCCAGATCGGCTTTAAGGAAATCGAAGTCGGATTCCCGTCCGCTTCCCAGATCGAATTCGACTTCACCCGGCGGCTGATCGAGGAAAAGCTGATTCCCGATGATGTCGCGATCCAGGTGCTCTGCCAGTGCCGGGAGGACCTGGTCTTGCGCACGCTCGAGTCGATTGTCGGCGCGAAGAACGCGATCTTCCATCTGTACAACTCGACATCCCCCAAGCAGCGCGAGTACGTCTTCAATGCCTCGAGGGAGGAAATCACAAAGATCGCGACGACGGCGGTCGCATTGCTGAAGGACAGGATGCAGCCGCTCGTAAAGGGCGGGACGAAGATCCGGCTCGAGTATTCGCCGGAGAGTTTCACGAGCACCGAGCTCGATTTCTCGCTCGAGGTCTGCGAACGGGTTACCGATGTCTGGCAGCCGACGACGGCGAACAAGATCATTTTGAACCTGCCGGCCACGGTCGAATACGCGACGCCGAACGTGCACGCCGACCAGATTGAGTGGATGTGCACCCACCTGACCCGGAGGGACAAATCGATCGTCTCGCTGCACACCCATAACGACCGAGGGACGGGTGTCGCGGCGACGGAGCTTGCGATGCTCGCCGGGGCGGAGCGGGTCGAGGGAACGCTTTTCGGAAACGGAGAGCGGACCGGGAACCTGGACATCGTCAATGTCGCATTGAATTTGTACACCCACGGGATCCATCCGGGGTTGGATTTTTCGGACATAAACCATATCCGGGATGTGTACGAGCGGTGCACCCGGTTGGAGGTGCCGGCAAGGCTCCCCTACGCGGGCGAGCTTGTTTTCACTGCGTTTAGCGGATCTCACCAGGATGCGATCAAAAAATCCTGGGCGCGGCGAAAGCCGGACGCACCGTGGGATGTCCTGTACATTCCGATCGATCCGGCGGACATCGGGAGAAGCTACAAAGCGATCATCCGGATTAACTCCCAGTCGGGAAAAGGAGGGGTCGCGTATGTGCTCGAGCACGAGTTCGGACTGACCCTGCCCAAACTCATGCATCGGGAGATCGGGCGGATCATCAACGACATCGCCGACGCGAAAGGGACAGAGCTGACCCCGGCGGAGATCCACGGGGCGTTCCAGGCCGAATACCTTGAGCGGACTTCGCCCGTAGCCCTAAAGCACTTCAAGACCTCCGAACGCGACAGCGAAGTCCACGCCGATGTGAGCATAATGATCGACGGGCAGGCATTTGCGCTCAAAGGCAAAGGAAACGGCCCGATCGACGCGTTCGTCCAAGCTCTGTCCGGCACTTCCCTGCCCAAGTTCGACGTGATCAGCTATTCGGAACATTCGCTTGGCCGGGGTGCGGAGGCGCGCGCGGTGAGCTATATCCAGGTAAAAACCGATAAGGGCCGGGCCCTTTTTGGGGCGGGAATCGACACCAATATCGAGCTGGCGTCGATTAAGGCGGTCGTGAGCGCCCTCAATCGACTGCTTGCAAAGCGCTCATAGGCCTGGAATAGAAAACTTTGTCCCTACCCTACCCTTATTCTTGCGAATTTCCCCGCAATAGGGAATGCTGGGGTATCGCGTCTCCGAAACCCCAAAAAAACGAACGCTGATCCCAATGGACAAATCATACTCGATGACGGAATCCCCGTCAGGAACCGCGGGCTTCGGACGTGTCGGCGGGCAGCGCCGGCCGTCGTCCGCAGGCGACGCGTGGCATTTCGTATCGACCTTTGTCCTGCACCCAAAAATTACCGGGGCGGTCGCGCCGAGTTCACGAAAGCTCGCGGAGGCAATGATTTCCGGAGCTGATCTGCAAAATGCGAACCTTGTGATCGAGCTCGGTGCGGGGACGGGCGCAATAACGGAGCTAATTAGGGAAAGAATGAAGCCTAATGCGACGCTCATTTCGCTCGAGATGAATTCCTCGGCAGTGGACCGGCTTCGAAGGCGATTTCGTGGCCTTCACGTGATTTGCGATAGCGCTGAAAACCTGAGGCTTCACCTGGACTTTCTCGGCCACCGCCATGCCGATTGCATAATTTCCAGCCTCCCCTGGGTAAGCATGGGGACGGACCTCCAGGGCCGGCTATTGGATTCGATAGTCGCTTCGCTCAAGCCCGGCGGATCATTCAGTACGATGGCCTACCTCCATGCCAGCGCCTATCTGGCCGCCAGGCGGTTCAAAGCCGAGCTCGGGCGCCATTTCGGAGAGATCAAGAGAAGCAAGGTCGTGTGGGCCAACGTGCCCCCGGCGTTTGCGTATTACGGCCGCCGGAACGTAGCCTGATCGGGGAGCCCACCGTACGTGGGATGCTTTAGGGATGAAGTTTGAGCCGGCAAAGCCGCCCCTAACCGGCGAGACTCTTGAATCGCTGACTGCCCGTCTGAAGGCCCGAGGGGAGCCTGCATTTCGAGCAAAGCAGATCCTCGAGTGGCTATACAAGAAGCGGGCACGGTCGTGGGACGCGATGACCAACCTGCCGAAGGGATTGCGATCGTGGCTGGACGAAACGTTTACCCTTATGCCGGCGAGTTTGGTGCTAAACCGGCATTCCGCGGACGTGACGGACAAGCTGCTCCTCGAGATGGAGGACAAATCACTCATCGAGACTGTGATCATTCGGGTTCCGCAGGAGGGCGTAGGCCTGGATAGGTCCCGGAAGACAATCTGCATATCGACCCAGGTGGGCTGCGCGATGGCGTGCGTATTTTGCGCGAGCGGGCTCGAGGGATTGAAGCGCGACCTTTCTGCGGGGGAAATCGTGGCGCAGCTCCTCCACGTTTGCTATTGCGAGGATGAACGGACTCCGCGGGCGAAGGCCGAGCTGGCCTCATTCGACAATATCGTTGTCATGGGAATGGGGGAGCCGCTGGCCAATTACGATGCGCTCATCGCAGCTTTGGGAATCGTAAATGCGGATTGGGGACTGGGATTCGGAGCGCGCAGGATCACGATTTCGACGAGCGGGCTCGTTCCGAAGATCCATAAGCTCGCAGAGGAACCTCTGGGATTCCGGCTCGCGGTGTCGCTTCACGGGGCGACGGACGAGGTGCGGAGCAAGATCATGCCGGTCAACAAGGCCTATCCCCTGGCCAAGCTCATCCCCGCTGTGCGGGCATTCGGCGAACGGCACGGTCGGATGGTGACCCTTGAGTTCATCCTGATCGCGGACGTCAACGATTCGCCGGAGCAGGCGTCGAAATTGAGGGATATCGCGGGCGATCTCCACGCGCACGTGAATCTGATTCCCTACAACACGGTCGAGGGGCTTCCCTGGAAGCGCCCGAGCCTCCAGCGCCAGGAAGCTTTTGCGGAGGTGCTCCGCCGGGGAGGGATTTCTGCGACGCTTCGGCGCGAGAAGGGGCACGACATCGACGCGGCGTGCGGCCAGCTCAGGCTTAAGAGCGAAAAAGACCGGGAAAAGGTGGGCGTGGACAATTTGTGATCTGATGCTTTAGAATTAGAAACCATCCCGCTGACGCTCCGTTCTTGCACTGCCGCGCAGCGTTTGCGAAAAAGTCCTCGCCCTCATTCCCCCGGCTGGCTTCGCCGCTTGGCCGCGCAACCGACCCCGCCCTAAGGAGCCTATCATGAAAAGAATGCGAAGTACGCTCGCACTGCTTCCCCTGCTGGCCTCGGCGCTGCCCGCCCAGCAGCCCTGGCGGCAAATCACCATCCCATCGGTGGACGAGGTCGCCGCAAACTTCAAAGCGCCGCCTCACGAGTACGGCGCCATCCAGCCATGGGCCAGCTGGAATGGCCCGAACGCCGACGAACGAAAGGCGAGGATCGTTCACGACTTGGACGAGCTGTCAGCCAATGGGGTGTTCGTCGTCAACATGGACCCGGGGCGAGGCGAGCCAAAGTATCTTTCGCAGGAGTACATGGACCAGGTAAAGTTTGTGGTCCGGGAGTGCGCCAAGCGCGGGATGAAGCTTTGGATCCAGGACGAATGCGACTTCCCCAGCGGTTTCGCCGGAGGCAAGATCAGCGAGGAGTATCCGCAGCTGGGCATGCAGGGGATCGTCGCCGATGTGCGCATCGCCGCGACGCCGGGTCAGCATTTCTCGATGCCGGCGCCGCCCGACACGCTGGGCGCATTTTACGTGGATCCGGCGACGGGAGCCACAAAGATTGTGCCGATCCGCGACGGACTCCTCCAGTGGATCCCGCCGCCGCCGGTGCCGCCCTTTAACGGGTCGTCGCACCAGCCCGTGGATCTCGTGCTCGTCAGGCACGTGTACCGCAGTTCCCCGACCCGCATGTCGAACCGGCCCGACGGCACCCGCGCCAAGGACAGTCTTTTCACGCTCATCGACTACCTGGATCCGGAGGGCACCCGCGCCTTCCTGACGGTGACGCACGAGGCCTACAAGCGGGCGGTCGGCGACGAGTTTGGCAAGACGATCCTGGGCTTTTACGGGGACGAAAACGACTATACGGGCTTCATGCCGTGGACGCCCAAGCTTCTGGAGGAGTTCCGGAAGGAGAAAGGGTATGATCTCCAGCCGTATCTGCCGCTGCTTTTCGCGCCCAAGATGACCGACGAGGCCTGGCGCGTTAAGGCCGACTACTGGGACGTCTGGAGCGCGATGTTCGGCAAGAACTTTTTCGGGGGGCTGGGCGAATGGTGCGAGCAGAACCACATGGATTACCTCGACCACCTCAACCACGAAAGCATGATGATGTCGGTCGGCTGGGACGAGGACCTGATCCGAAATGAAGGCGAGTTTTTCCGCGACATGCGCTACATGCAGATCCCCGGATGCGACAACCTGGGCGGCCTCGCGCCGGGCGCGGCACACTCGGCGGACGCGACGTGGTTGGAAAACAAAAACTACCCAAAGCTTCCCTCCTCGGCGGCGCACCTGTTCGGGCGAAACAAGTCATGGACCGAGGGCGGCGGCGAGGCGGGAATCGACGGAAAATTCCAGATCGATTTCCAGCTCGTGCGCGGCATGACGCTCCTGCAGTTCCGGGGCGGCATGAACCGTGGCGCACCGCTGGCCGCCGCGAGTGGCGCAAGCCGGAGCCCCCAAACTCCGCCCGTGGTCAGCATGCTCGCCTGGTACATCGATCGGGCCGGCTATCTGATGTCGATCGGGCGGCCGGCGGCGCAGGTGGGTCTCTACCACCCCGCCAGCAGCATGTGGCTGGGCGATTTGGAGGCGGACCGCAGCACCACCAAGCTCGGCTGGCAGCTATTCGAGCACCAGGTGGACTGGGACTACTTTGACGAGCAATCGCTCAGCTCCATAGATGCCCTTGAGGACGGCGGTTTCAAAAATCTGAGCGGGCAAGTGTATCGTGCAATCGTGGTTCCGTCGACGGAAGTGATATCGAAAGCCGGCCTGGAACGCCTGCGGTCTTTCGTCGGCGGGGGCGGCAAACTGATCTTCGTCGGCAAAACTCCGGAACTGACCTTGGGCAGGACCTTCTTGGACGCGAAGGAGGTGCCCGACCTGAGCTTCGCCACGTTGATCGAACCTTCCGGCGACATCACGTCCCGGGTAATCGCCGCGCTGCCAAAGCCGGACGTCGCCCTCGACAGTCCGCTGGCGCGCCTTACCTACACGCACCGGACCTGGCGCGACGGCGACCTGTACTTCTTCTTCAATGAGAGCGACCAGCCGCAGGTTCGCACGGCGACCGTGGCGGGCCACGGGCAGGCGCAGGTGTGGGACCTCGGAACAGGAACGATTCACGCAATGGCCGACGCGGCGGCGGTGGACGATGGCGTGCGCTTCCCGCTGGTGCTCGGACCGTACGAGGCAAAAGTCATCGTGGTCGGCCCGCTTCCAGGAAATATCGGGGCTCCGGAGCCGTCCTTGGTATCGGGCAGCACGGTCGCCGAGTTGGGCGGCAACTGGACGCTCGAACTGAACGGAAGGGAGCTCACCACTCCGCTGAAATCGTGGGAGGACCTGGGCGCGCCATCCTTCGCGGGACCGGCCACCTACCGAAAGCAGTTCTCCGTTTCTGCGGCGCCGGCCGGGCAGCGCCTGTTCCTGGAGATCGCCGACGTGCACGACTACGCGCGCGTGACGTTGAACGGGAAGCAACTCGAGGCGCGCGGCTGGCAACCCTACCGCTGGGAGGTCACCGACGCCGTGCAGGCGGGCGCCAACGAGCTTGAAGTGGAGGTGCGCTCGACGCAAACCAGCCGCGTCGGCGGCGCGCCGACGCCGATGGGCTCCGGAGGGCCCCTGTTCAACAGCACGATGGTGTTTGACGGGCTGAACTGGGTGAAGAAGTCTCCGCTGCAGCCCCCGCGAGTGGGCAGCCGGGGCTTCACCGCCACGCCAATAAAGGAATCCGGCCTTCTGGGCCCGGTCCTTCTCGTTGCGCGCTAATTCTCGATAAAGGAATCTTATGGAGCCACCCCCGATTGCACCCAGCCCACAGCCCGGCAGCGAAAAGATTTGGAGCGTTTTGAGCCACCTCTCCATTTTCATAGGAGTTCCCTTCTTCCTGCCCTTGATCGTGTACCTGGTGATGAAGGACGACTCGAAGTACGTGGCGGACAACGCCCGGGAGGCCCTGAATTTCCACATTTCCCTCGTAGTTTACGTGATTTGCGCCAGTCTTTTGACCTTCATCCTGATTGGAATTCCGTTACTGTATTTGATCGGAATATCCACGGTGATCCTCGCGATTGTGGCCGCGGTCAAGGCGGCCGATGGCGGATGTTACCGGTATCCGCTCATCCTGCGGCTCGTCCGTTGATCGGCGGGCTTTCCCACACCGGCGGAAGGCATTTTTTCTTGCCGAAGCCGCCGTAATTTCTAGGACGGAACATTCCGCGGGCTTGCGGTTTCTCACGCGAGCCTGCAGTTTACGCGTTTAACCCCGTTCATGATTGAAGTAAAAAATCTGGTAAAGGCATATGGATCCAAGCGCGCCGTGGACGGCGTCAGCTTCACAGTAAAGCGCGGAGACATTCTAGGCTTCCTCGGACCCAACGGGGCTGGCAAGTCCACCACGATGAGGATGATAACGGGCTACCTGCGCCCGGACTCCGGGGCGGCCTACGTGGATGGAATCAATGTCGCCGAGGATCCGGTCGGAGTGAAGCAAAAGCTCGGGTACCTGCCCGAAAATGCGCCCGCCTATCCCGAGATGACGGTCGAGGAGTTCCTCAATTTCATTGCGGAGGTGCGGGGCTTCCGGGCAGAGGCCCGCCAC
>Ga0182024_10024972_pt1 | contig 10583 bp, 9 predicted proteins | sample P32metaG_FD_120480 | JGI IMG/M metagenome (GOLD analysis project Ga0182024, IMG submission 120480) | Permafrost microbial communities from Stordalen Mire, Sweden - P3-2 metaG (Illumina Assembly) | ecosystem: Environmental > Terrestrial > Soil > Wetlands > Permafrost | place: Sweden: Stordalen...
CCCTTCCGCACCACCACGATCGCCACATACCCGCGCCGCGCAAACCAGATCGCCTGCGGCAGAAATCCCCACGGAGTCACCGTCGCCCGTTCTTCCGGCACATCCGACGTCCCGTGCGTCAGGATCGCCAGCGGATGCCTTCCCGGCCGCTCCACCTCCACCTGCAACACATCGATCCCAAACGGCGCACCCGGCGCCGGCATCATGAACTCGTGCTCCATCCACCGCAGCGCCGGCGCGGCATCGCCCCCGCTCGGAGCCTGCGCAGACACGCTGCCCTGCGCCAGCGCCGGACCTGCCTGCACCGCCATCAGAAGCAGAAGTAAGACTCGCATCGTCATCGACTCTCTCCCACACAATCCGGGCTAGTCCCTCAGCCCACCGTCTTCCTCCATAGTCCCAATCCCACCCCAACCGCCGTCGCCACCGCACATAAGTAGGCAAACCAATCCCCATGCCTCGCATAAAACGTAACATCGTTCTCGTAATTGAACCCCACCCGGATACTCGTCCGCACATGCCGCCGCGCCGCCATCGTTACCCGCCCCTCCGGATCGATCGCCGCCGTCACTCCCGTATTCGTCGCCCGCAGCACCCACCTGTGGTTCTCGATCGCCCGCATCCGCACCATATTCAGGTGCTCCCACGCCGCGCTGGTGTCCCCGTACCACCCATCGTCCGAGATATTCACCAGCACATCCGCGCCCATCCCCGCTAAATGCCGCACCTCATCCCCGAAGATCGACTCATAACAAATAAAAGTTCCATACCCATGTCCGCCCGTCACAAACACACGTCTGTTCTTGCCCGGATCGAATTCACCCACATCCTCCAGCAACTTTCCCGCAAAAAAGAAAAGCTGCTTGTAAGGCACATACTCCCCAAACGGGACCAAATGCATCTTGTCGTAACGGCCAGCAAAACTCCCATCCGGAGCCACAAACTCAGCGGAGTTATATAAGTCGTATCCCCGCTTCGCTCCCTGGTCGGCATCGACCCCGATATCGCCCACAATAACCGGCGCATCCGCCGCGCGCGCCACCTGGGACATGGCCGACCGGAACTGTGGTTCGCTCTCATAAAAATCGTTGGGCGCCTCTGGCCACACCACAAGGTCCGTCCGCGCAGGCGCGCGCAACGCATTCGGCCCCTCTTCGCCAAGCGGAACCACCCTCATGCACGGAGTCGACGACAACTCAGGTATCCCCGCGCAATAGTCCATCCTCGGGTACAAACTAAGGTCGCGATAGGCCGCAAACCTGTCTTCCTCGCTAAGTCGCGGCCCGGTATTTTCCGCGCCCACCTCAAGATTCTCCTGCACCAGAGTCGCGACCGCTGTAGTACTCTCCCGGCCCCTCCCGCGCAAGCTTCGCAGAAATCCGGCATAGAGCAAAATAATGCATACTCCCCCCACCGTCATTGCGGTTCGCGTATACTTCCGCTCCTTCAACGAAAGCCGCATCAGCCATAGAGCATTCACCGCGGCCACAACAAAGGACAATCCATACGCCCCGGTAAACGGCGCAAGCCGGGTCAGCAAAGGATTGTCCACCTGCGCAACTCCCAGCACATCCCACGGCAGCCCGGTAATGCGCGCCCGCGCCAGCTCCACCGCAACCCACGCCAGCGGACTTAGCGCCAGCGCGCCCTGCGCTCCCAGCCGTCCGCCGCGTCGAAACGCCACCACCAGCGCCCCAAACAGCGCGTGATAGAGCCCCAGATACAGGCAAAACAGCAGTAGTATCCCAGCCGCCGCAGGCTTGGCAATCCCGCCGTACAGATGCATCGTCCCATAAATCCAGTAGCAATTTCCCAGATACCACACAATCCCCGACGCATACCCCAGCATCCCACCCTGAAGCGCTCCCACAGGCGCGCCGCTCGCATCGTTGCCAATAAGTGCCTTCAGCAAAGGAGTCAGAGCTATCCAGCAAACAGCGGTCCGCCAGACAGGCACAGGCCCGGCAATCGGAAACGGCAGTATCTGCAGCAATCCGGATAAAACTGCCATCGCCCACAGCCGCACCGGTATCCGTCGCATAGCTACGCAGTCTAACATCGCGAAACATCCTCGCGCGGCGCCGTCCTAACTATTGAATTAGCCTTGCAGCCCCCGGAATATTTGTTTGCCAGATGGTTTCTATTTCTGTATTCTTTGCCTTGTCACACATTAGGCAGTTATTTCATTGCGCCCAAATGGGATTCAATCACCCGCAATGGGAATGGTTGCAGCGCAGCCCCAGCCCTGCCTATATCTGCGCCAGGAAACGTCCTGTCATCCTCTCGTCCCCATTGCCGTGACTCTCGGGACCTCGAACTAGAAGAAGTGCGATCGATAGATAGTTGCATCAAGGAGGCAACACATGGAAGTTAGCCGTATTATCGCGGAAATTGACGCGCAAATCTCTAAGCTGCAACAGGCCCGCGAACTGCTCTCCGGCGCCGTCAGCACCCACAAAGGTCCCGGCCGCCCCAAGGGAAGCAAGAACGCCAAGACCGCAGCCCCCTCCAAGTCAACCAAGCGCAGGCTCAGCCCGGAAGGCCGCAAGCGCATCGCCGACGCCATGAAGCGCCGCTGGGCAGAACGCAGAAAGGCCGCCGCAAAGACCGCAACCAAGTAGCGGCCTCAAACGGCGACCAAAACGGCGACCCTGACATACCGCCCGCCCCAGCCCTCTGCGCCCCTCCGCGCTCTAAGTCGAGTCCCCTCGACTGAAGCTCGCCGCCCACCACGCGCCGTAATTGACGCCTCACTCGCGCAACCGCGCCCGCTCGTGCCCATCCGCGCGATTGCGCCTAGCGTGTCACCACAACCTCGCGCAAATTGTCCTTGCCCAGAAAAAAATGAAATCCCTTGTACAACTTCAGCAGCCCTTCAATCTGCCGGTTGCTGTAGTGACTTAGCAGCGGATACTCCCCTGCCCGCTGCACGTCCACCGCATTCGTGTCCGTCAGGTGGTAGCGGCAGAACTCCGCCTTCGCCGCCTCCGCGCCAAACTTCGCCGGCGAGTGGAACATCGCCAGCATCTCTCCCCCCGGCGCCATCACCTCGTGGATCCGCTCCATCACCGGCCCCACCAACTCCTCCGGGAGATAGTCCGCCGTGTCCCAGAACAACACCACATCGAACCCACGCCCGGAAAAATTCAGGTGCGCCGCAAGAAATCGCTCCACATCGAACCGCGCCGCCTCGCCATCCTCCGCCGCCAGCATCCACTCGCGCTTCGCCGCGTCCTCCACCAGGTTCGCCAGATAGATGCTGTGCCCCAGCGCCGTAATAAAGTTGATGTTCGTCGAGCTGGTTGGCCCAATGTCCAGCACCCGCAGCGACTCCTCGTTGCGCATCCGCGCCAGCAGTTGGCCCCATCCGCTGGAGTGCCGCGACACCCGCGCATTGCCCGCCGCGCCGCCGCCGGATTTGTCCTTCCCACCAAAGAAGCTGAGCATTCCCCCGCCTCCGCTCAGGCGCCCGTCGGCATGGCGACGCTGGCCGGCATCTCCACGCCCGCCCCCGCACCCGGCCGGGCCTCTGCCGTGCGCTCCTGCAACTGTACCCGGCCCTTCATGCTCACGCTCTCCTCGATCGAGAGCCGCCCCGCGATCAGGTCGCCCTTCACCACCGCGGAATCGCGCAGCTCAATCCGCCCCGTCGCATGCACATTGCCCTCCACCAGCCCAAAGATCACCACATCGCGCGCCTCAATGTCCGCCATCACCCGCGCATTCGGCCCCACCGTCAGCCGCCCCTCCAGCAGGGCGATCGTCCCCTCCACCACGCCATCCATATACAGGTCTTCCTTCCCGGACAACTCTCCGCGGATCGTGACCGACATCCCAATAACGGTGGAACCCTCTGCTGGCTTCATCTGCGTGTCGCTCCCTGAATGCGTTTGCTCGAATTGTGTCGCTTGCCCGAACTATACCCAGCCCCGCGCTCCGAGGCAAACTTCGCGGCAAGCTTCGCCAACCCTCTCCCACTCACCGCGCCACCCGAAATGCTCTAAACTCGCTTAAGTTCTGGACCCACGCGGGGGTGGAAAACTTTGCGCCCGCGGGTCTCGTCAAACCCAGCAAGACGGGGCGCATGCACTCATCCGATTCATCCCAGGAAATAAAGCCCGGCCCATCGGCATCTCCACCCAGCCACCGCACATCGCTGCGGCCCCCCCGCCCGCGCGCGTCGCTCATCATCGCCGCCCTCCTCCTCGCCATCGCCTACCCGGCCTCCATCGCGGCGTCATCGCAGCCATCGGCTCCACCGTCTCTTGCCGAGCCCGCCCGCTCCTGGGCGCTCGACTGCGCCAACAACGAGGCCCTCGTCGTCCAGCACCCCGGCTCCTATCTGCGCTACCGCTTCCACGAAGTCACCGAAAAGGGTGACCAGCTACGCGACCAGATCGAGACCCCCGACGGCAGTGTCGCCCGCCTCATCCAGCGCGATGGCCGCCCGCTCACCCCCGAAGAAGACGCCGCCGAGCGCCAGCGCCTCAACGATCTCCTCGCCTCCCCCAGCGACTTCTTCCGCCACGTCCACCGCGAGCAGGACAACAAGAAGCTCGGCGTCCACATGCTCAAGCTCATGCCCGACGCCATGCTCTGGAGCTACGCCCCCGGCCAGCCCCCACCCCCCAGCCAACCCTCCAGTCAGCCCTCAACCCAGCTCGCCCCCCAACCCGCCTCAGACCCCACCCTCGTCGTCCTCGACTTCAAACCCAACCCCAAATGGTCGCCCCCAGACATGGAGTCCGAAACCCTCACCGGCCTCGAGGGCCGCGTCTGGATCGACGCCCGCACCCGCCGCGTGGTCAGCCTCCAGGCCGACGTCTTCCGCCCCGTCAACATCGGCTGGGGTATGGTCGCCCACCTCTTCCCCGGCGGCACCGTCACCCTCCACCAGTCCGCCGCCCCAACCTATGTCCAATCCGGCGGCCAACCAGGCGACGCCCCCCAGCGCTTCATCGTCGACCACATCGACGAGCAACTCACCGTCCGCGCTCTCATGGTCCGCACCGTCAAGCAGCGCCTCGTCTACGACACCGCCAACTTCCAGCCCGTCCCCCCCATGACCTACCAGCAAGCCATCAAACTCCTCCTCGACACCCCACTCCCCACCCACTAGCGCAAACCCGCCCCAAATGCAGCGCGGGCGCCCGGCTCTCACCCTTCTGAGAAGCCCTGGCGCCCGCATCCGCACTAACCTCGAACCCGCCCCGCTCTAGAACTTCAACTTCAGCGAGAACTGCGCAATCCTCGGCCCCGCCGCATTCTCACTCGTCACCTGCCCAAACGTCGCCGAAGAGAGAGACGTGGCCGGGTCGCCAAGGATCGTGTGGTTGACGAGGTCGAAGTACTCCACCCGGAACTCCAGGTCCGACTCGCGATAGATCGGGAAGCTCCGCAGCACCGCCGCATCCCAGTCCGTATACGCTGGCCCGCGGATCGAACCCTTCACCACGTTGCCAAACCCCGTCCCGGTCAGCGGCCCCGCATTCGTCGGCTTCACGAACGCTCCGTTGGCAAGCCAGTTATAGCAGTGCGCCGCCGTGGTGCAGGTCCCCGCGCCGGATGCCGAGCTATAGGTCGCGATGCCCGGAACTCGCTGGCCGCGGTCCTGATTCAACCCCGTCAGCGACACATCCGACCCCGCCGTCACCGTCAGCGCGTCTCCCGTGTGGTGCTGAATCAGCCCGCTTATCCGCCAGCCGTTCACCACCGCCCGCAGCGCCCCATTGCCCTCGCTCAGCTTGGGAAATTGATACACATACGTGGCTGAGAACACATTCGGATGGTCGAAGTCCGACGGCCCATAATCCAGCGCCTTGTAGTTCGCCGGAGTGCCGCCGTTCACGCCCGCCGGATACGACGGATACACATACGACTCGCCCGCGTTCAGGTCCTCCGTGTTGGACACGCCCAGCGCATACGGCTGATCGTCCAGCGCCCTAGAGTAGGTGTAATTGAACAGGAACGAGAAGCCATGCGACATCCGCTTCTCCACCGTCGCCTGGATCGAGTTATAGCTCCCTGCGCCGCTCATGTCAGCCTCGACAATCTGCGTATAGCTCGCCGCGCATCCCGTCGCTGTCGTGCAAGGCGCAACATTCGGCGCCGTGTTGTACGGCCTCCGCAGGTCGGTGCTCAACCCGGACCCATTGTTCACCGCCGGGTTCAGCTCCAGATCGACCCACTCATGCCGCGAGACCGAACCGACATAGGCCAGTCGCAGCGCCACATCGTTCATCACCTGCCGCTCGATCGTCAGGTTGAAGTCGTCCGTCACCGGCACGTGGAACTGCCCGTTCGCGGCGTACTCCAGCAGCAGCTGCGGCGTCGGAAAGACCTTGGTGGAAGGGAACGGCAGCGAATACGGGAAGGGGTTCGCCACCGCGCCCGCCGCGCATCCCGTGCAATACGGGTTGCTGAACGGCCCGCCCGGAGCGCCCGCCGACTTCCCCGGATCGGTCAGCTTCGCGCTGATCGTATACGGCGAGCCCGCCACCTGGTTCAGGTTCGTGAATCCCGGCAGCCGGTCCTGATAAAAGATACCCGCACCTCCCCGCACCACAGTCTTCCCATCCCCAAACACATCGACCGCAAATCCAACCCGCGGCATGAACTTGTTGTATTGGTTGTAGACGCCCTGCGGCGCGATCCCGCTGTCGCCCGAGACCAGCATACCCGCCGGAAGGTTCGGATACACGCTGGAGTGTATGTTCGCGGTGTAGCCTGCCGGGTTGAACACCGTCGTTCCCCCCAGCCGGTCGGTCCACGGCGAGAACTCCTCCCAGCGCAGCCCATAGTCCAGCGTCAGCCGCGGCGTCACCTTCCAGCTGTCCTGCGCATACAGCCCAGGGAAGTTGTTGCGGTCGTTGATAAACTCCGCGATCCCCTGCTGGAACGTGCTCATATACCCAAGCTGGTAGTTCGCCAGCGCATTCACATAGTTCAGTTGCGGCGAGGTCGTCGGCGAGCCCAAGCTGACCGACGCAAACGCAAACGTTCCATTGCTGCTGCCCGTGTTCGTCAGATCGAATTTGCTCAGCTCAATGTGCCCGCCGAACCCGAAGTTGTGGTTGCCCTTCACCCAGTGAAAGTCGTCGTTGAACGTGTAATTGTTCCGCTCCCACAGCGCATAGGCCGAGGACGAGATCGTAAAGTACCCCGAGATGCCCACCGACTGGATCGTCTTGTTCTCCGGCGGCTGATACAGGTTTGTCACGCCGTAGTCCGTCACATCCGGCGATCCCGGAGGCCCGCCGCGCAGCGAGATCTCGCGCTGATAACTCACCACCAGGCTGTTCAGCAGGTTGTTGGTGAACGTATGCGTCTCCGAGAGCAGCGCGCTCTGGTAATGCACATTGGAAAACGACGCGTAACTCAGCAACTCGTTGGGATCGAAAATCCCCGCTTGCGCGAAGTCGTTGTTGTAGTAGTGCCCAAACAAGTGGTCGCTGCCGCCGAAGTCGTGGTCCACGCGCGCAAAGTACTCGTTGTACGCCTGGATCGTCGGCTTGTCGTAAAACACCACGCCGCCAACCTTGCCCGCCGCCGGTGTGCCCGTGTACGCCGGGATGTGCGTCTCCAGCTGCACCGCCGCCGGATCGAAGTCAGTCGCCGGAATCTGGTTCAGCGGATACTCCTTCCCCGTAAACGGGTTGTAAAGCTGCTGCGCGGAGTTGCTGCAGTAGTTGCTCCCCGGATTTGTCCCCGTACCCGCAGCCGTAAACGTCCCCGTGCACAGGCTTCCGTAATCCGCATAGGTCGGCCCGCCCGGCGTCCGTCCTTCCTCCGCCAGGGTCGGCACCGTCGCCTGCGAGCTGCTCGAAAGCTGATGAAACAGCGTGTGCTGATAGCCAAAGAAAAACTGCGTGCTCTGCCCACGCGAGATGTGCGGAATGATCACCGGCCCGCCGATCGTCCCGCCAAACTGGTGCCGGTGGATCGTGTCCGCCGAAGTCGCAAAATACGGCTTCGCGTTGAAGTAGCCATTGCGCAAAAACTCGAATGCCGACCCATGGAAACTCTTCGTGCCCGCCTTGGTCACGATGTTCACCACCGCGCCCGCCGCCTGCCCATACTGCGCGTTGTAGTTGCTCGTCTGCACGCTGAACTCCTGGATCGCGTCCGGGAATGGATACGGCCCGTTCACGTTCGTCAGCTCGTCCAGGTTGTTGCCGCCGTTCAGCAGATAGTTTGACTGGTTGGCCTGCGCTCCATTCGCCGTCACCGACACCGCCACCGGAAACGTCTTCGTCGCGCCCTGGTCCAGTCCGTTGCCTGGCGCCACCACCACGCCCGCAACCAGTGTGATCAAGCCCGCGGCATTCCTTCCATTCAGCGGCAGGTCCACCACGCTCTCCGTATTGATCACCTGCGACAACGTGCCCGTCGTCGTGTCCACCTGCGGCACCGCCGACGTCACCTCCACCGTCTCCGTCGTCGCCCCAATCGCCAGCTTCGCCTTCACCGTCAGCGCCTGGTCGGCCTCCAGCACCACGCCGGTCTGGTTGTACGTCTCAAATCCCGGCGCCGACACCGAAATCGAGTAGCCCGCGGGAGACAGCGTCGGAAACACAAACGCCCCAGCAGCATCGCTTGTCACCACCGTCTTGCGTGCCGTATCGGTCTGCGTCGCCGTCACCGTGGCGTTCGCAACCGCCGCCCCGGTGGTATCCGTCACCGTTCCAACAATCGACCCATAACCCTGAGCGGATGCACGGCCTGAAAACAGTAGAAGGGAGGCTAGAACCACGCTAAAAACGCTGGCTGCGCGAGGGGAGAGGAGACCGCTGATAAAGTTCATATTTCGGCACAATATGTGTTCGAGTTATGCGTTGTCAATTCCATTCAAGGTCAACGCTAACTTCATTGCCGTCCGGCAAATCCACCTTTCGCCCCATCAAAACGAGGCTCCAGATTATGAAACTGTTCTAGGTGCATATTGAACTTGAAAGAAGGCCCGGTAAAGAAATTATCCACAGCCGGCGATCGCGCGCGCCAGCGAAACTCTGATGAAGTGCCTTTGGACTGACAACTGATCGGCTCAAAGCTTACAGCTCACGAAATGGCCCTTCGTCTCGCCCCTGAATCGCCGCACTCATTCAGAGGCTCCTAACGTCCGCGGCTCGGCTTCCTCGCCCCGCTGTTCAGCATCGCGTGTCGCAGCAGCAGGTTCGCCTTCGTCTGATACCCTCGCCCAAACCCCTTCAGCCACGCCAGTACATCCTCATCCAGCCGCATCGTCACCGGACGCTTCGGGGGACGATAGAACATCCCAACGACCGCGCCGCTCCAATCCGTGACCTCCGGCATGTCGGACAAATCAATGTCTTCGTCCTTTTTTGCCGCGATTGCTGCGATGTCCCGTTTCTGTTCCTTCGTTAGCTTCTTCATAGCGTCTCCTTTCTGCCGCAGTCGCTCTACGGGCCGAGATCATCCGAACCGAGTCTCCGCGCCAAGTGCTCACAACGTGGACTACCGCGTGAGATCCAACGGATCCCACAGTCACCCAGCGTTCCTCCTCCGCCTCATCTGAATCCGCGCGCACCGTAACAGCCAGCGGATCATCGAAGACCAGTTTCGCTGTCTCAAACCCAACATCATGTTTGCGAAGGTTCTCGCGGTCCTTCGCTTCGTCCCAGTCGAATTCCAACCGTCACTCTCCAATTGTCCGCTCTGTACATACAATTGTCAACACAGCTCACCAGCCACCCCCACCACCCCCATCATCCGCCCCGCAAACCCGCTCTCCCCGCGATGCGAAAAGTACTTCAGCTCGCCACCCACCCGCGCACACGCCGTACACTCCCCCACCACCGCAATCCGCTTCGCCGGAATCCCCGCATCCAGCAACTGCCGCCGGTTCGCCTCCCACAAATCAAGATGAATCTGCGGCCCGATATTCGAGTGCCCCGGAGCCCGCGCCGTTAAAAACAGCAGCGGATACTTCTCCCGCACCGGATCGGAATCGTACGCCTCGGAAAACAACTCCCCCGCATACTCAAACTGCGACCCAAACTCCGCCCGCACCTCCTCCCCCACCGAGTAGCAACACGCCCCAATCGACGGCCCCACCGCTGCAATCAAGTCTCCCGGCCGCGACCCATACCGCAGCCGCATCGTCCCAACGCCTCGCTCCACAATCCGCCGCAGCGTCCCGCGCCAACCCGCATGGAACGCCGCCACCACGCGCCGCCGCACATCCGCCACCAGCACCGGCACGCAGTCCGCAGTCTGCACTCCCAACATCACCCCCGCAATGTCCGTCATCATCCCATCGCCGCGCAGCACCGCACGCCCCTCCGCCGTCTCCAGCCTTCCCTCCAGCGCGCCATCGCCCGCCTCCACTATGCGCACCAGCCCCGAATGAATCTGCCGCATCGTCACCAGCCGCGCCGCACCCGAACCCGCAATCTCCGCCAGCAATCGCCGCCTGTTCTCCGCCACATTCCCCGCATCGTCCTCCTTCGTCCAACCCACATTCAACGAGCCCTTCCCGTAAATCGTCGACACCCCACCCGCCCGCGCACTGAACCCATGCCGCAGCCATCCATACCCCTCCCAACCCTCCACCCGCACCACAC
>Ga0182024_10024973_pt1 | contig 10583 bp, 9 predicted proteins | sample P32metaG_FD_120480 | JGI IMG/M metagenome (GOLD analysis project Ga0182024, IMG submission 120480) | Permafrost microbial communities from Stordalen Mire, Sweden - P3-2 metaG (Illumina Assembly) | ecosystem: Environmental > Terrestrial > Soil > Wetlands > Permafrost | place: Sweden: Stordalen...
ACCTCGGTGCTTATGGTGGGCCAGTACTACATCGAGCGGCACTACGCGAAGGGCTCGGTCCGCCAGCTCCCACCCACTCCCCTGCAAAGACTGCGTAGAGGCTTGTTGATCAGGCCTGGGAAAGCAGGGTTCGGCCGCTTCGGCGAGGTATCCGGGGCACCCTTTGTCAAGGACCTCCCGTGACAGGCGTGATGGTCGACGCAGAAGGGGTGCGCAAGCGTTTCGGCCGCCAGGAGGTCCTCCGGGGTATCACTCTCCAGGTCCGCACCGGCGAGGTCATGTGCATCATCGGCCCGTCCGGCAGTGGCAAGTCGACTTTCTTGCGCTGTATTAACCACCTCGAAAAGGTCGACGCCGGCCGCCTTACCGTCGACGGAGAATTGGTCGGGTACCGCGAACAAGGAGGGAAGCTCTACGAGCTTCGCGACCGGGAGATCGGCCAGCGGCGCGCTCAGGTCGGCATGGTCTTCCAGCACTTCAACCTGTTCCCTCACATGACGGCAATGGAAAACATCATCGTCGGGCCAATTCGTGTGAAGGGTGAGGCTAAGCCGACGGCAATAAGGCGCGCCGAGCAGTTGTTGACCCGAGTTGGGCTGGCGGAGAAGTTCGATGCGTACCCACGTCAACTTTCCGGGGGCCAACAGCAGCGCGTAGCCATTGCTCGCGCCCTTTGCATGGAGCCAAAGCTGATGCTTTTCGACGAGCCCACCTCAGCGCTCGACCCGGAGCTGGTCAGCGACGTGCTGGACGTGATGCGGTCTCTGGCAGACGACGGCATGACGATGGTCGTGGTCACCCACGAGATCGGCTTCGCAAGGGAGGTGGGCGACAGTCTCGTGTTCATGGACCAGGGGGTTGTCGTCGAGGCCGGCCCACCGAAGGAAGTCCTGTCGAGCCCAAGGCAGGAGCGGACGCAAATTTTCCTCTCCCGGATCCTCTAAGCGTCGGGCGTCAAGGCCGTCTCCCGGGCGGCGACGTGGCAAGCCGCAAAGTGGCTGGCGCGCAGTTCCAACAAGGCCGGGACCTGGGCCCGGCAGACCTCCTCCACGAGCGGGCACCGGGGGTTGTAGGGGCACCCTCCGGGAGGTTCGGCGCCGAGCACGAGCGCCTCGCCCACTGTCGACTTGCGCCGGCGCGCCTCGACCTCGGGGTCCGGTAAGGGGACAGCATCGGCTAGCGCGCGCGTGTAAGGGTGGAGAGGGGCTCCCAGGACGGCCTCGTAGGGCCCTGCTTCGACCACCTTGCCCAGGTACATCACGCAGATCACGTCGCTGATGTGGCGCACCATGGCCAGGTCGTGGCTGATGAACACGTACGACAGGCCCAGTTCGTCCTGGAGCCGGGTCAACAGGTTGACCACTTCGGCCCGGACCGACACGTCGAGAGCTGAAGTTGGCTCATCCAACACGAGAGCTTGCGGCTGGACAGCGAGGGCACGAGCGATGGCAACACGTTGGGCCTGGCCGCCTGACAGCTCATGGGGGTAGCGCGCGCCGAAACGAGGGGCGAGGGCGACCATGCCGAGCAGCTCGTCGACCCGAGCGCGCCTCTCCACCCTCCCGGCGACGAGATGGTGGACGGCCAGGACCTCGCCCAGAGCGGCTGCGACCGTGAGGCGCGGGTTCAGGGAGGAGAACGGATCCTGGAAGACGAGCTGGACCTGGCGCGCAAGCACATCCCGGCCGGTTGTCCCGTCCACTGGGCGGCCCATGACCTCGATGCGGCCCGAAGTTGGGCTCTCGAGGCCCACCAACAGCCGGCCAAGGGTTGACTTACCGCAGCCACTTTCGCCGACAATCCCGAGCGTGGACCCTGCCTCCAGGGCGACGCTCACCCCTCGCAGAGCGCGGACGGGCGGCCCTCGCCTGGAGGGGTACTCCTTCACCACGTCCGTGGCCTTGATGATCAGCTCTGCCATTCGTCCGGGGCCCTCCAGCAAGCTGCGAACGACCCGAGGCCCCGGTCGAGCAACGGCGGCTCCTCCTCGGCGCAGCGCTCCACTTGGAACGGGCACCGCGGTCGGAACGGGCATCCCCGCTCGAGGCGGCTCGGGTCCGGTGGCGTGCCGCCGATCTGCGTCAGCGGTTGGCGGTGCCCCGTACCAGGATGGGGCAGCGAACCGAGCAGGGCGAGGGTGTAGGGATGGCTCGGCCGAGCGAACAACCGCCGAGCCGGTGCCCGCTCCACCACCCGCCCCGCGTACATCACCACCACGTTGTCAACGATCCGGGCTACGACCCCGAGGTCGTGAGTGACCCACACCACGGCCATACCCGTGCGCGACTGCACGTCTTCGACCAGCTCCAGGATCTGCTGCTGGATGGTCACGTCCAGGGCGGTCGTTGGCTCGTCGGCGATCAGCAAGCGGGGGGAAACCGACAGCGCGATGGCTATCATCACGCGCTGCACCATGCCTCCCGAAAGCTCGTGCGGGAAAGCACGGCCCACCCGGTCCGGGTCGGGCAGGCCCACCTGACCGAGGACCTCCTGGCAGCGGGCCACAGCGGTGCGTCGGTCCACGCCGTGGGCGCGCAGGGTTTCCACGATTTGGGTGCGCACCCGAAGTAGCGGGTTCAGCGACGTCATCGGGTCTTGGTAAACCATGGCGATCTCGGCCCCGCGGACCTTTTGGAGGCTTTTGTCGTCGAGCCGGCTGAGATCTTGGCCAGCGAAGGTGATCGTCCCGCCCAGCAACCGCACTGGCGGGTCAGGGAGCAACCTAAGCACCGAAAGGACCGTAAGGCTCTTGCCCGAGCCGCTCTCGCCGACGATGCCCAACTTCTCGCCGGGGAACACTTCCAGGTCTACCCCGCGGACGATCTCGTGGTCGTGGCGATGCTCCGAAGTGCCAATGCGCACGCCGCGAAGGCTTAGCAGCGGCTCCCTCGGGCCAGCCTGCTCGCTCATCTGGGCCAGCTCACCTTGGATTGCTCATCTCGCGGGCAGAGGCGTCCGGACCACCAGCCGCGTCGGGGTGACGCGGGCGCCCTCCGGAGGGAGCAACGGTAGTGGGACTGGCCTAGCGCCAGGCGTTATGGAGCCGAGCACGCTGGGCTTCGACGCGCCGGTGCAAGACGGGATGGTAGCCGGGATCCCGCACACTGTCAGGAAGCCGATCACCGCGAACACGAGCGCCTCCTTGGCCGCCTCGGGTACGCCGAGGTCGTCGATCTTGCGCGTTGGCACGCCAGGCAGACGGGCCTCCAATTCACCCATAAACGTCGGGTTGCGCGTGCCGCCCCCGGCGACTACGAGCTCACTCAGGTGGAAAGGACGAAGGGCCGTGGCGACCATTTCCGCGCTCGCCGCCGTGACCGAGGCCAACAGGTCTGGGGCGTTGAGGCCTCTGCCTTCGGGCAACCGGTCCGCCACATAGCGGTAATTGAAGTACTCCTTGCCCGTCGACTTAGGGGGCGGTAAGGAAAAATACGGGTCATCCAGCAGCCTGTCAACCAGGTACTTGTCGGGGTGGCCCTGTGCGGCAATTACCCCGTCGCGGTCGAAGCTCTCTTGTCCCTCGCTCAGCACCTGTACGACAACATCCATCAGCGCGTTGGCTGGGCCGATGTCGAAGGCAATAGGCGGCCGCTCCGGCCCGACAACTGTGACATTGGCGATCCCGCCCAAGTTGAGGGACCCCGAAATCGCGTCGGGGTGAGAGCCCAGCAACAGCACGTCCAACAGGCTCGCGAGAGGAGCACCGTGGCCGCCGCACGCAATGTCGCGGTTGCGGACATCACTGACGACGGCGGCACCGGTGAGCTCGGCGATCCAGGCCGGCTCTCCCAGTTGCAAGGTCCCCCTGGCAACGTCGCCTTCGACCCAGTGGTAGACGGTCTGGCCGTGCGAGCACACGACGTCGACTGGGCCGTGCTGGCGTTGCAGGCCTTGGGCCACAGAGGCGAAGAACTGGCCTATTTCTACGTCTAAACGGCACACCTGCTCGATGGTCGAGGCGGACGGCGGCAGCAGGGCCGCGATCGCGTCGTGGGTGGCGCCCGGGTAGGGGACCGAGTGGTGCTCCACCAGGTCGCAAACAACGACCTCCCCATGGAGCTCCAGCTCCACGAGCAAGGCCTCGACTGCGTCGAACGATGTGCCCGAGATCATACCGATAACTTTCAGTTCGGCCTCCTCAACGAGTGCGCCCTCGGGGGTCAATGGCGTCGCGCAAGCCGTCACCCAGGAAATTAAACCCGATAACCGCAATAACGACGGCCAGTGAAGGTCCTGCCAATGTCCACCACGCCGTAGCGGCAAGGGACTGCGACGTCGAATTGTAAACCATTTCTCCCAGTGAGGCGGTCGGGGCCGGCGGCCCGAGACCAAGGAAACTCAGGGTCGCCTCGGCAAGCACCGCCCAGGCCAGGGCCAGAGTGGTCTGCACGGCCACGATCCCGGCAACGTTGGGGAGGATGTGCCGGAAAAGCAAGCGCGCTGGCGAGAACCCGAGAACCCGGCCCGCCAGGACGTAGCCCGCTTCGCGCAGTGCCAGCACGGGCCCGCGCACGATCCGGACGAATATCGGGATATAGCCCACGCCTATCGCCAACGCGCTGTTGAGCCAGCCCGCCCCGAGGGCGGTGACGATCGCCAGGGCCAGCAGGATTGCGGGTATGGCGAAAAGCATGTCGGTGGCACGCATTATGAGCGCCGAGACCCAGCGACCTAGGTACCCGGCCACAATGCCGGCCAAGGTCCCTAGGACACCTGCGATCGCGACGGCCACACAGGAGATCTTGAGCGAGACGTAAAGGCCCTGCAGGACGAGCGAGAACATGTCCCTGCCGAACTGGTCGGTCCCGAGCAGGTGTGCGAAAGACGGAGCTTTTAGAGTGGCCACCGGATTTTGCGATTGCGCTGGGTAAGGCGTCAGGCCCACCGCTCCTGAAATGGCGGCCAGGACAACAATGCCTGCCAGCACGCAGCCCACTCGCCCGCTCGGGTTGGCCCACAGGCTGGCCAGCAGCGACCGGCGACGTGGTCCTTCCAGGGCCGGGACAACCAGGCTCGGGCCGGCCACGGCCATCAGGCACGCGTCCTGGGGTCGATGATCGTGTAAAGCACGTCAGTGAGCATATTTACCACTACGAACCCAGCCGCGAAGATGAGGATCACACTCTGGACAACAGGAAAATCCCTATTGTTGATCGAGGTGATGAGCAGCCGGCCCAGCCCGGGGAGCACAAAGATCTGCTCGACGACGACAGTACCGCCGAGCAGGTAGCCGAGCTGGATGCCGGACATGGTGGTTACCGGCACAAGAGCCCCGAGGAACAGGTGCTTCCAGGTCACAGAGCGCCTGGAAAGGCCCTTTCCCCTTGCAGTACGGGCATAATTCAAACCGATGACCTCGAGCATGGCAGCGCGTGCCGTGCGCATTATGGCCGCCCCGATGCCCAGGCCCAGGGTCACGGCGGGGAAGAAGATCTGTTGCACGTTGAGCCACGGATCCTGAAAAAGATTGGCGAAGCCCTCCGAAGACGGGAAGTACTGGAACACCGACGCCATTACGGTGACAAGAGCAGTCCCGATCACGAAACTGGGCACACCCAAGCCGATAACAGCGACCCCCTGGCCGATATCGTCGACCACGTGGCGAGGACGAAGAGCACCGTAGACGCCGAAGAGGACCCCGACCACCTCGCCGATGAGCAGCGAGGCGATAGCAAGCTCCAACGTGACAGGCAAAGCGGTGCCGATGAGCGAGGTCACAGAGGTTCGCGACGACAGCGAAACTCCGAGGTTGCCAGTGAACAACGACCCCAACCATGACCCGTACTGCTCGAAGAACGGCTGGCCTACCCCGTAATAGTGGTCCAGCGCGACCAGCTGAGCGTGGCTGAGAAGGCCCGCGCTCACCCCCATCTGCGCCGTCACCGCATTGCCCGGCAAGAGACGAAGTACCAAAAACACGATGATGGAAACCCCGAACAGGGTCACCACCATGTTGAGCAGCCGTCGGGCCACGTTTGTCAGCACAGGACGGTCCTCAGCACGGAGGCGGTCCCCAACACCACCCGAGGTACCGGCCGAAGAGGCCTCACCGACAGGCTACCCATCGGCGAGGCCCCTTTCGGGCACGTGGCGCTGGCTCCTAGGCCTAGGAGAAAGTGGCTGTGCTCAGGCTATCGAGGGAGGTCGAATTGGTGGCGTGCAACGTGAACCCGTGCACAGAGGATGCCACCGCTGCATAGTCATATGCGGTGAACAGCCAGATCCACACTGCGTTCGACGTCAAATTGTTGGAGAGCTGGCTCCAGATCATCTTCCGGCTGGCCAGGCTCGTAGCCACATCGCCCTCGGTCAAAAGCTTTTGGAGCTGTGGCGAGCTGTAGCCTGCCGGTACCCCCAGGTTGGCGCCCGTACCGAAATAGCGCCCGTACATGGTGTAGGGGTCGGGGTCGGCGCCGTTTCACGCGAATGCCCCCTGGAATTTGCCCTTGAGCCAGTCCTGGATGTAGGCGTCGCTGGCCAGGTTCTCGATGTTCATCTTGATCCCGGCTTGAGCGAGGTCGCCTTGCACCACGGTGGCCTGTGCCGAGCTCGTCGGGTCTAGGTCTGTCGAGGTGATGGCCGTGAAGGAGAACCCGCTGGCGTCGCCCGCTTTTGTCAGGTAGCTCTTGGCGGTGGCGATGTTGGGCGTCGGGCAGACAGCCGAAACCGGGTTGGAGGCGAACTCGCCGAGCGGTACGGGGCCGACGACCTGGCCTGCGCCGAACACCGAATCCTCCAGTACCTGCTGGCGGTTGACGGCGCAAGCAATTGCAAGACGGTTGTCGACATTTGCCAGCGGCCCGGTTTTGTCCTGGAGCTGGAGGGCGCGGTAAGTAAGGTCAAGAACCTTTTGCTTCGTGACTGAAGAGGGAACGCTCTTGGCCACCTGAGGCTCGGTCAGGAGCCCGATCTGGGCGGTGTGGGCCTCGACCGCTGAAGCGATCGATTGCTCAGACGAGATCGTCTCGATCTTCACCGAGCCGATCTTTGCCTTGCCGCCCCAGTAGTTGGGGTTGGCCGTCATGACGAACGTGTTGCCCGGGCTCCAGCTGGAGAACTCGAACGGGCCGGTGCCGTCGGGCGTCTTTGCCAGCGTCCCGGCGGCGATCGCCTTGGTCGACAACATGGACAGGTTGACCGATGTAAGCCCGTCCAGGATCGAGGTATCCGGCTGGCTCAGCTCGAACTCCACGCTGTAAGTCCCAGTAGGCACGATCTTTTTCACGTTGGCCAGGTACGAGGCCGATGCGTCACCGGTCTTCGGCGCCAACGCACGGTCAAGCGACGCCACGACGTTGGCCGATGTAAAGGAGGTGCCGTCGTCAAAGGTCACGCCATGGCGGAGCTGGAACGTGAGGAGCTTGTTCCCGTCGCTATAGGTCCATTTCGTCGCCAAGTCGGGCGCTAACTGGAGACTGCCGTTGTATTGGACGAGCTGGTCGTAAATAAGCCCTAACGCCTGGAAGTCCAAGAAGTTGGTGACGATGTCTGGGTCGAGCTTCTGGACGCTCGACGTGTCGGCGACGACTACGGTCGAGCCGGACGACGCCTGGGCCCCGGCGGCTTGGCTTGGGACCAACGTCCCGAGCCCGACGATCAGGCTGGCACTCATAGCTAGCGCTACAGCGCTCCGAGGAGCTCTGCTACGCCGCCCTGCCCGGATGGGACCTCTGTCAGCGACCATTGGACACCTCCGATCCGAATCGCACCACCAACGGCGCGAACAACCGGATTTTATACCACTGCGTATTGGTCCGGTCAAATATGCTGTCTCTAGCCAGGCCGCGTTGTCTGAATAATTGTCGTGGGGTAGTCAAATGGTCAGGGCAGCTCGTTGCAGGCAGCTATCCGAAAGCATTGATTAGGACCTTTGGTGATTGGTATGATCCAATACAGGTTGGGCGCCAGTTCTGCGGGCCCCTCGGGACCGAGAGGTTTCGCGTTGCTTGGCGCCGACGGTGGCGGAAAGGAACCGGTAGAGGGTGAGCACCGATAGATCGCACCGAGCGGTGCTAGAGCTGCCGGACGAGCCGGGGCAGGCCAAGCACCAGGCTGTCCGCGACGCTCTGGTCACGCTCATCCGCGAGCTGCCACCGGGCGCCGGGATGCCGACCGAGCGCGAGCTGAGCGAGAGGTTCGGTGTGTCGCGGGGGACGGTGCGCCAAGCGCTGGACCGCCTCGAGGCCGAGCAACGGGTTCACCGGCACCAGGGCCGCGGCACCTTCGTCGCTAAACCGAAGATGGACCACCTGCTCGAGCTCACCGGCCACAGCGAGCACATGCGCTCCCGCGGCATGGAACCCGCCTCCCGCCTGATCGGCGTTAGACGGGTGCCGGCGGGGCCCGAGATCGCGGGCATGTTGGCCTTAGCCGAGGGAGAAGAGACCCTCCAGATCGAACGAGTACGGCTGGCCGACGGTGAGCCGGTCGCAGTCGAGGTGCTGTACCTCGATGCCCGGCGCTTCGACGATGTCGCCGCTTTACTCGGGGAGTCCCAGTCGCTCTACCAGTTGTTACGCGCCCGCTATGGCGTCGAACTTGCATGGGCTGAGGAGACGATCGAGGCAGTGGTCGCCTCTGAGCGCGAGGCGTCCTTGCTCGGGATCACCAGTGGCGGGCCGGTGCTGCTGCTCTGCCGGCAGAGCTTCGACCCGATCGGGCGACCGATCGAGTTCGTCCGTTCTCATTACCGTGCCGACCGTTTCCGGTTCCGGACCCGCCTGCAGCCCCCGGCACCGACGGAAGCCCGGCTCCCCCCCCAAACACGCCTCCGCCTTGGGACAGCCGCCGACGCTGAGGGTCTCGCCCGTGTTTTTGTCACCTCATGGCGGGCCGGCTACCCCGGGATCGTGGACAAGGGCGTCCTTGACGCGCTCGACGAGGAGGAAATAGCTGACTGGTTGCGGACCCTCACCTCTTCCAAGGGCCCGACAACGTGGCTGGTGGAATCCGTCGACGGCGACATCCTGGCGTTTTCCCGCCATGGCGAGGACCCCCTCGACAGCCGTCGGGGCCATATCTACTCGCTGTACGTAGCACCCGCAATGAGCGGCCATGGGATCGGTAAAGCGCTGATCGACCACGACCTCCAGCTCCTGTCCGAGCGCGGGCTCAATACCGTCACGTTGTGGGTGTTCGAGCAGAACTACGTTGCCCAAAGCCTCTATGCCTCTTTCGGCTTCGTCCCCGACGGCGCCCGTCGGGTCGAACCCGAATACGGAGCCCAGGAGATCCGCCTTCGCCGCGCCCCGGCCCCCGCCGGGGCGCCCGGCACTGCGTGAGCGGCTCGTTGCCCGGCCAGCTCTCTTTCGAGGTCCACCGCAGCGGCGGCGTGCTAGCCCGCCCGGCCGCGGTCGAGAGCCTCCATGGCTACCTGACCGGCTTGATCTCCGACGGTTTCCCCCCCAGCGTGTCCTTGGCCATCGTCGATGGCCAAGGTCCCGCGCTTCAGGCATTTGGGGGCTTCGCCTGCACCTATGGGGAGATCGTGGCCACCAGTGCTGAGACTTTGTACGACCTCGCCTCGCTCACCAAGGTGGTGTGCACCGTCACCCTGGCTCTGGTCGCACGCCAACGTGGCGCGTTGGACCTGGACGACCCGGTGGCGAAATGGCTCCGTGGATATCCCCAGCAACGCACGACACTGTGGCACCTGCTCACTCACACTTCTGGGCTTATCGACCACCGACCGTTCTTCAAAACGTGCAAGGGGCGCGCCGAGGTCCAAGCCGCTGTGTTCGCCGAAGCGCGGGAGCCCGCGCCGGGCACCGAGGTGCTGTACTCGGACCTCAACTACATGCTCCTCGGTTGGGCCCTGGAAGCCTGTTACGGACAAGCCCTCGATGCCGCCTTCGCGTCAGAAGTTGCTGCCCCGCTCGGGCTTTCGAGAACGAGGTTCCGGCCGCCCAAGGCTGAGCGAAGGTTGTGCGCGGCGACGGAGTTGGACGGGGACCAGCGCGCGACGCCCGGCCTGGTCTGGGGCGAGGTGCATGACGGCAATGCCTACGCCTTGGGCGGTGTGGCCGGCCATGCCGGGCTGTTCGCCCCGCTTGCCGAGCTGGCCCATTTTGTCCAGGTCCTGCTGGCACCTGAGCTGGCGAAGGTTCTCTCGGCTGAGTCGGTGACGCTGATGACCGACCGTCAGGCCGGCAACGGTGCGGATGTGCGGGGGATCGGTTGGCGGCTCGAGCCCCGGGAATGGGGACCTTGGCCTGAGGGGACGATCTGGCACACCGGCTTCACGGGTACCTCGCTGCTGGTCGCACCGTCCATCGGCGCAGCCGTAGTGCTCCTCACGAACGCCGTTCATCCCCATCGAAGGCTCGAGGACCAGGCCGCGGTCAGGGCCCAAGTCCACCGGCTCGTGGCCGAGGTACTCCAATGACCCCGGCCGGCCGCGGCGGGCTGGCGGAGGGCGAGGGCCTGGCCGGCGAGGGCGAGGGCCTGGCTGGCGGTGGGCCGGCTGACCTCGCGCTGCTGACGACCGAAGAGGTGCGACCCGAGCTTGAGGACCTCGACCTCCTCGGCGCTCACGAGCTGGTGGCACTGATGACCGCAGATTCCCGACGCGCTTGCGAAGCAGT
>Ga0182024_10024974_pt1 | contig 10583 bp, 6 predicted proteins | sample P32metaG_FD_120480 | JGI IMG/M metagenome (GOLD analysis project Ga0182024, IMG submission 120480) | Permafrost microbial communities from Stordalen Mire, Sweden - P3-2 metaG (Illumina Assembly) | ecosystem: Environmental > Terrestrial > Soil > Wetlands > Permafrost | place: Sweden: Stordalen...
CGCTGTATCGGCGCGCTCTCGAACTGTTCTCGTCCGTGCTGGGAACTGAGCATCCCGAAGTTGCAACTACACTGGTATCGATGTCGAAATTCTATGAGCAGCGAGGCAAATACGACAAGGCCGAGGCGCTGTCTATGCTGGCGCTTTCCATCTTGGAGCGCAATTTCGGACCAGAGCACAGAAGTGTCGGAAACAGTCTGCGCGATCTGGCTGAGGTTTACAATGCGCAAGGACGTCGTCTGGAAGCAGACACCGCTCGCAGTCGAGCGGACGAGATCCTGTCCAAACAGCCGACGAAGTAAGGTGCGACGACGTGAGAGCGATCGAGTTCTTCTCGGGAATCGGTGCTTTCGCTGAGGCGACGAGGAATTGCGAAATCGAAGTCGTAGCAGCGTTCGATCAAAACAGCGCTGCCAATTCAGTCTACGCTCACAATTTCTCGCTCCAGCCATACAGCCGAAATCTCGACACGATCAAGTTGGACGATATTCCGCCTGCAGATCTGTGGTGGCTGAGTCCGCCCTGCACTCCATTCAGTGTCAGGGGAAAGCAGCGTGGGCTCAATGATCCACGCGCCGTGTCGTTTCTCAATCTGATTACTTTAGCGCGGACAGCGACGCCGCAGTATGTGCTGATCGAGAATGTCCTTGGTTTCAGAGATTCTCCAGCCCTGGATCAGGCAAAATTGAAGTTGGAACCGCTGGGATATTATTTTATCCAGCATAATCTTTGCTCGACACAGTTTGGCGTTCCTATGCGACGGCCACGCCATTTCGTCGTCGCTTGCAGGCGTGCTGGTGCGCGAGAGCGTGTCACTTTAGGGAACGCCGATTTGCAACCAGCATTCGAACATGCTTCAGGGAACGCGGCATTCGAACACCAAATGCCGCCAGGATGGCGGCGCTCCCAGGCAGGCAGCGCTTCTGGGACCGCCGACTTGCGACCGGCATTCGAACACGCTCCTGGGAGCGCTGGCTTCCAGCCGGCATCGAGTGGCAGCAGCCCGAATCCTGAACGAAAGATGCAATTGCGCGATTTCCTATCGGATGACAGCGACGATTTGTTCTTACCGAACGAAGTGATGTCGCGATATGAGCGAGGATTCGATATCGTTGATCCATCCGAACCGGAGGCGGAGCTTATCTGCTTCACGAAAAATTATGAGCGCTGCATGCGTGCGAGTGGCTCTTTGATCCGAACGAAAAGCGGAACGCGTCGAGTTTCACCCGAGGAGATTTTAAAATTGCTCGGTTTTTCCGATCGTTTTTGTTTCCCTGACCAGATAAGCCGTTCTCTGCGATGGCGACTGGTGGGTAATTCGGTTGATGTTCGGGCGATCAAGTTTATTTTGTCCTCAATTGGCGTCATTGCTTCAGAAAAAGCGCTCGTGGAACGATAATAGGGTGTCCAAATTTGTCTCGGTGCGATCTTTGATGGTGTGACTGTTTCAAGCGACAAGGTTGAAATTTTGCGCAAACTATCCGAACTAAGTCTTCAAAATCAGATTTCTCTTGTTGGTTGCATGATCATTTGCTACATGCAGCCGGTTGCAGCAAAGCCAGTGGATAAAGAGCTGGCGATACCGCCGGGAATGGATATGTCCAGCGCAATGAATAGCGCTGAAGAAGTTTTGGAAGGGAAGCATCACTTCTCAGTTGAAGAAAAGATTTTTACTTATGAACGCAGTCAGGGCAAAGTGCCAGAAAAGGCGCGCGCTAGATTTAGCCAGGCTTTGCAGCAAAAATATGAACATAACAGCGCGAAAGCACTGCAGTCTTTAGACGAGGCGATCAAAGTAGCGCCGAAATACGGCCCGATCTACTTTGAAAAGGCCGCTTTGCTGGCTGATCTTGGCAAGTTGGATCAGGCAATCTCCGTTTGCGATCAGATGCTCACTTTAGATCCGAAGTCTATTTCTGGGCTGCATCTGCGCGCTTGCTGTTACAGCGAATCGCACCGCTATCAACAGGCGGCCGATGATTATTCGAAAGCGATAGCGCTGGATAAAAAAGACTCGGTTGCTTATGAAGAGCGAGCGAAGGTTTACCTTAAAATGGGACGGCAAGTGGAGGCAACACACGACAACGACGAGGCCGATCGCCGCAATGTGCGGCAGAAAGTAGCGCTGTCGATGGCTCGGGGTGATTCGGATAAAGCACTCAAAACCGTTGACGATGCAATCAAGAAAGACCCGAGCAATTTAGAACTACGCACAAGCAAAATTTTTCTCTGCATGACCATGGGTAAACAAAGTGATGCGGCCGCCACTTGCACAAGCCTGATGAAAGACTGTCCGGAACTCCTGGGTGCGCTCTATTTCTTCCGCGGCAAGGCTTACGCCGATATGGGAAAGGAGGATCAAGCACTGGCAGATTACACCCAGGCGATGGCAGCTCTGGAACATCAAGCTGTACCGTCTGGAAAAAACAAGAATCTGATTATCGGCATGACCGGCAAAGCAAGCAAAACTGTGTATTTGGAACGTGCTTCCCTGTACCTTAAAACCAAACAATACGCCAAGGCATGCGCGGACTATTCCAAATATCTGGCGACGCATAAGGACGCCGCGAGAGTTTACCTGCTCCGGGCCGAGGCTTACAAACAAGCTGGTGATATGAAAAAAGCGCTGGCCGACTGTAAATCGGCGCAGGCAATCGATCCTACTGACGAAGGCATTAATGCCGAGACGGAGGAAATTATCTCCGCCCAGTCAGGCAATGCCAAGAAGCACGCGCCTTAATCAATTAGCGTAAATGCGCTCGACAATTTTGAGGGAGTGCATCAACTTTAATGGGCGTGACATCTCGATTCCTGGACATCTGTGGATATTCGGCAGTGCGCCTGGTTGCTAGGCGTATAATTGCCGAGTCCCTTGCATCTTGTTTCTGACTTGAAGGATTGCAATGTGCAGTCTGACCAAATGGCAGCATCTAGTTTCAGCGTTGTGCTGTTTGTTGTTTTTGGTCGGCTCGGCACGCGCTGAAAATGACATACGCGATACACTGCCTGCCAAGAATCAAATTTTTGCGCCGGTGACGATCGATGACAAATACTTACTCAATGACATTCCGGCCAAGAATCCACAGGGTACCCTAACGCTTCGCGGTGCTGTCGAAGATGCGGCTGTCCACAACAAAGAGGTGCTGCAGGCCAATCTTGAGGTCTCGAGATTTAAGTGGGATTATCTTGCATCTGAAACAAGCAGGCTGCCCAACGTTCGGGTGCTCAGCTATCTGGCAGACCAGACCGTCAATTCGGCTTTGGTGCCGGCGAGAACCAACGCATTTTTGTTCATCAGTGCGTTGTTTCCAATCACGCAGCAGTATCGCATAGGGCTCGAGGCCAAAGCGACAAAGCTAGGTCGTGAGATCGCGGCACAAAGGTTGCGCCAAAGACTGGATGAGACCACCACAAAAGTCAAGGAGGCATACTACAAACTGGCGCTAGACCAGAGTCTTCTCGATGACATCCAGGACTCGCTCAAGTACTTATCTGAGCTGCAGAAGACTGTTGCCGATCAGGTGAAGCGAGGAAATTCGCTGAAGGTCGAGGAAATGGAAGTAGCGGCTCGACTGGCGAAAGCACAATTTGAAGAAACAAAAGCGCGCAATGCATTCAATATCGATCGCGAGAGATTCAATCACCTGTTAGGGCGCGAATTGAAATCCAGCGTCACGCTCGAAGTGATTCCGCCGGTCGACGATCTTGAAGTCAACGTTGCCCAGGCTGAGGAAATGGCATTGTCCTTGCGCCCAGAGATTCGAGAGGCCGATGCGCGCGTACGACAACTCAGGCTGGAAAAAAAAATCATCATGTCTGAGTACATCCCAAACGTTAGCATTGGTGTTGTCTACATTACGCTGCCTGGCTTTAACAACACAGTGGTGTCAAAAAATATTCTTGCACCAGGCTTTTTCATCAACTGGAATGCTTTCGATTGGGGGCGCAAGGCGATGCTGGCGAAGGCGCGTTCCAAGGTTGAGCAAGGTGCTGCACTCACGGCTGACAGTACAAGAGAGGAAGTACTGATTGATCTGCATGCACAAATCAACAAGGTCAACGAGTCCAGGCAACTGGTGAAGACTGCTCAGTTGGCGCGAATTGCTTCTCGAGAGCGTATGCGCGTTTTCATGAATAGATACAAATATACTTCTGAGAAACTAGCTGATGTTTTGCAGGCGCAAACTAGCCTGGCAGACGCAAACAACAGTTACCACGAAGCACTATTGGCTTTCTGGCAGGCGAAGGCGGAGTTTGCACGAGCGGTTGGCTCTGATCGGTGACAGCGCAAGAGCTGATGGGTAGTGGCTGATGAAGACCAACAGTGAGCAAGGACGGTATTGATGGCGGCAGATGTAGACAAAGAAAAGGCTCGACAAGATGCGCTGGAGAAGACTGCGCGAGACGCATACGCCACTGCTGCTGCAGAACACGCCAAACGTCAGGCAGCCGAACAAGCTGCCCTTGAGGCCCATGCCCGAGCTGCCGCCGAACAAGTGAAACGGGAGGCAGCCGAGCAAGCAACTCATGATGCTCTGGTGCGAGCGTCGGCAAATCAGTCCGCGCGCGAGGCGGCTGTTAGAGCGGCACACGATGCTGAGACGGCGGCCGCTCACGAACGGGCCGCCAGGGAAGCGGCCGAGAAAGCACTGCGCGAGGCTTCAATGCGGTCGGCCGCCGATCGGTCCGAACGTGAAGCCGCGGTCAAAGAAGCGCGCGATGCTGCTTCCACGGCAGCAGCCGAACGCGCCGCTCGGGAAGCTGCCGAAAAAGCCGCCGAGGTGTCTAATGCCAAGGCTGCTATGGAACGGGCCGGACGTGAAGCGGCTGAGGCGCAAGTGCGAGAGACAGCTGCAAAAGCAGCCGGGCAACCGCCTGCAACGCAACCTGCCGAAAAGTCAGTGGCACCGCCCGCCAGCTCGCTGGCTGCAACACCGCGCTCTCCACAAGCCAATCTTGTGACAGGGCAAGGCTCACGGCTAGATAATTGGTTCGTACCGGTGGCAATCTTAATCGGCGTCGCAATATTGTTGTTCATCATTTATGGTAATTGGACCACCTGGCAGAATAGCGTTTCGGTAAAAACGGATGACGCTTATGTACGAGCTGATGTCGCGCCCTTAAGCACCAAGTCCACAGGAATCGTCAGAGCAACGACAGTAAACGATTTCCAGTCGGTGAAGCAGGGACAGATTTTGGTAGAGCTCAAGAATGACGAGTACAAAGCGCGCGTCCAGCAGGCACAAGAGGCGATTCGACAGGCAGAAATAAAAGTGGCCGATATGAAGGAGCGAAAGGAACAGCAAGATGCCAGGGTGGCTCAGGCTCGATCGGTGTTGGAAAATAGCCGCACGAGTGTGACGCAGACCGATGACACCATACGTAGTGCAGAGGCTGCCGTTCAGGAAGCGAAGGCGGGAATAGATGCAGCGAACGCGGAGATAATCGGGAGCCAAGCCGCCTCGAGAGCGGCGGCTGCGGATGTAACCAAGTCATCGCTGGAGCGCACACGCCAGGAAGCGTTATTGGCGGATGAGAGTGCCACCAGAGAGAAGGTGGAGCAGGCAGTAAACGAAAGTGACAGAGCGGTCGCCAATTTCGAGGCGCAAAGCGCAGCGCAAACCAAAGCCAAAGCGGATCTTTCGGCACGCAAAGCGCAGTTCACCAAGGCCAACCAGCAACTCTCCAGCAGTCGAGCGGAAAGAAGCAAGAGCCTGGTTATGGTCGAAAATTATCGAGATGAGCTGATTGCTCAAACCAAACAAAGAGCTCTTCTCGATGGTGAGGAGAAACAGTTGATCTCTGATCTGTCCGCCAAAAAAGCAGGTCTAACATCTGCGCAGGTTGATCTGGACTACACAATTGTGCGGGCGCCAGCCGACGGGATTGTTGGCGAGCTCAAAGTCAAACCGGGGCAGCTCGTGAGCGCCGGAACGCAAGTGATTACAATAATTTCCGCCAAGCCATGGGTGCTGGCCAATTACCGGGAGACACAACTGATTAAGGTCAAAGAGGGTGACATGGCCGAAGTCGATATCGATGCTCTGCCCGGCACTCACCTCAAAGGGCATGTGGAGCGCATAGCGCCGGCAAGCGGTGCGCAGTTTTCGCTGCTTCCACCAGACAATGCCAGCGGAAACTTTACGAAAATCACTCAGCGTATTCCGGTGAAAATCTGCTTTGACGAAGATCAACAAAAACTGGCGAATTTGCGGCCAGGCATGTCGGCAACGGCAACGGTAACGCCTGGCAGCAGGCGATAGGCGGCACACATGCGCAGTGATACTAGTCATTCAGCAGCACGTGCTAACGAAAGAGATCGCGCGGTGAACCAGTTGACCACGCATCCACTACTAGCTGTTCTTGGCGTTTTGATCGGAGCACTGACCTCGGTATTTACAGGTCGCCTTCTATCGGTTGGACTGGCAGATGTGCAAGGCGCCATAGGTGCCAGTTCTGATGCCATGACCTGGGTGTCCACTGCATATAACGCGGCCAATATGTTTATCGGTCCGTTGATAGTTTTTCTCGGAGCTTTGCTGGGCGCACGACGCATTCTTCTCTGGGCCAGTGTGGTTTTCATGCTCAGTGAGTTCCTCTCTCCCTTCGTCGCTGACAATGTGGGAGCATTGATTATTTTGCAGTTCATCGCAGGGCTGTCTGCAGGAACATACTATCCGCTGACGATCACCGTTATCGTCAAGAACCTGCCGCTTAAGTACGTGCACCTCGGTATTGCCGCCTATGCTCTGGATATTCTCGCTTCCACGCATATTGCCACTGCTCTGGGAGCCTGGTACGTCGCTCATTTGTCTTGGCAGTGGATCTTTTGGAACGCTCTAATGAGTACACCGCTGTTGATGGCATGCCTGTACTGGGGAATACCCAGGCAGCCGTTGCCGCGAAGTAGCCCACAGACAAATCTCTGGGGATTCGTATACGCAAGCGCTGGTCTGGCTCTCATATACTGCGGCTTGGATCAAGGAGAGAGACTAGACTGGTTCAATTCCGGAGTAATCGGAGCTTTTCTGGTAACAGGCTTTTTGCTTGTTGCGGTCAGCGTTCTCAGAAGAAGGAGGATGCCCAATCCGTTACTCAATTTGCGCTTTCTGGCGACACGAAATTTTTTGCTGCTTGGAGCGGTGCTGGTTTTGTTCAGGTTCTTGCTGCTGGCTCCGACTTTGCTGTTGCCACAGTTCTTGAGCGTCTTACACGGTTATCGTCCCGATCAGACCGGCCAAGTTTTGGGATGGATATCTCTCGTTGAGCTTATAGCCGCACCAGTTGCGGGTTTCATGCTATACAGGATCGACTCGCGATTGCTCTGTGCGGCTGGTTTTGCGCTGGCCGGAGCGACATGTTTCCTCAACTCCAGACTCGATCCCGGTTGGACAGGTGAGACTTTTGTGGCATCGCAAGTACTGAATGCAATCGGAATCGCTTTTGCTTTGACTGGATTGGTAACAACGATTTTTCGAAACGCTATAGCGCTTGGTGCCTTACAAAACCCCGCCAACCTGCTATCGCTTGGTTGTTGGTTTCAGACTTGCAGGCTGTTTGGAGGCGAGTTCGGTAAAACAGTGCTTCAGCGATTTCTCACGATACAAGGCACATTTCACTACACTGTTTTGTCCCAACATGTTGACGGCGGATGGCTGACAGAAGAGCGACTACGGCTGTTAGCCGGCAATCTATTTCCGACTGGATCCGGGCTTGATGATGCACGGCTGAAGTCCGTTCTGGAAATGGGCTCGTTGCTGAAGCAGCAAATAGCCATATTGGCGATCAGCGACGGGTTTATGCTGATAGCATTGTCGGCGGTGCTCAGTATGGTGCTCCTCAGCTTGCTCACATACGCTGGGCCTTTAGTAGCTCGAAAGAAGGAGGCTGCGGCATGATCTTGCTCATTCTTGGTCTAGCCCTCCTGGCACTGGTGCTCCGCGACGTGTTCCAGACTGTCGTCGTGCCACGGGGAAAAGCGAGCAACTTTCGTATTGCACCAGTTCTGGTGCGCAATGTCTTCTGGCCCAGCTTTCGCTACGCTGCCTCAAGAACAAAGTCGCCAGTCTGGAAAGTCGAGTTGCTTGGCTTGTTTGCTCCCTTTGTGCTGATGATGCTGCTCACCGTTTGGATTGGTCTTCTGATCTGCGCTTTTGGACTGATTTCGTTTGCCCTGTCCAGGGAATATTCGCCTGCGCTAGATTCGCTTTCCACCGCCATTTATGTGTCGGGATCATCTGTGCTGACTCTAGGCAGTGCCGAATATGTCAACAAGTCAGCTAAGGTCAGATTCCTCATGCTAGCAGCAGCATTCACCGGAATGGTCGTCACAGCTTCGGTGGTATCACTCTTTTTTGCGTTAATAGGATCCATTCATCGCAGGGAGGTCTTAGTCTCAGTCACAACCAATGTTGCGGGTTCACCTCCATCGGGGATAGCAATCCTTGAGACCTATTGCTCGGTGAATGGCCGCAAATCGCTGTCCAGTTTTTACCAGGATTGGCACTGCTGGTGCGCGGATGTGTTCGAGACTCACAAGGCGTATCCAATCCTTCCATACTTTCGTTCCAACGATCCGCTCACTTCCTGGCTCACAGCGCTTGGAGCCACTCTTGACTCAGCGTCACTGCTCCTCAGCGTTGACCGAGATGTCGATTGTTTCGCCGCACAACTGACGTATCATTTTGGCTGCAGACTGGTCAATGAACTGGCCCAGAACTGGCATCTGGTAAAAACGCAGTTGCCGGAACTCGATCATGATCAGTTTCATAACCTGTACGTACGTCTGCAAGCTGCAGGCTATTGCGTAGATCGAGAGGACACCGCCAGAGAAAATTTCGCGCTGCTGCGCCGAGAGTATCTTCCAGCCCTTCGGGCGCTTTGTGAGTATATTGCGGTGCCACCTACGCCAATGGCCTCCGATTATCGACTGCGGCTGCCTACGCTCGCGAATTCGGCTTAACCCGATGGATGGTTCGAAGTGATCTTGATAGACGTATGAAGGTAAACAAACATGCTCACTAAAATTTCCATCTGCGGGCTGCTGCTGGTCTCGATGTTCGCTGTGATCGCGCCAGCGACTACCGCCACTGGGCTCGCATCGGAGCCGATCGCAGTTCCCACGCTTGATTCATCCAAGGATGTCTCCGGGCTGGTCGCACCGCCGGCGCTGTCGATGACGGAACCAGAGCAGAAAGTGCTGGATTATCTTGAGAAGGATGAGGGCTTGCAGGCGGAAAAGCTACTCAATTCAACAATCGCGCGATCGAAGAATAGAGACCCCGAGCTTTTACGCCTTCGCGCCTACGTCAATTTTCAAGCAGAAGATTACAAGAAAGCGATCAGAGATCTAGAGATGTCCTTAAGTCAAAAAGGGGCAGATGCCTCTGGCACCGCTGGATATCGAGCCTTTCAGATCAAGTGTGTGGGCGATAGCTATTACCGCATGCAGCGCAGAAAAGAAGCGCTCGAACAGTACCAGGACGCTCTGCGTCTGACGCAAGGATCCACCCAACTCGATCCGCTGCAAGTAGGCATTCTCGAGCCGCTGACGAGTTGCTTGATCGATAATGGAGATTTCGCACAAGCTCAAACTCGTGGTGAACAACTCGTCTCTTGTTGTCAGCGTCTTGCTTCTGATGGGCGGCTGGTTAATCTTGGTCCCTTATTTTGGTCACAGATCGAACTCTTGCGAATCTACAAGGAGCAAGGTGAGAAAGAAAAATATCAGCAATTGTACGCTTCATTCGTCTCGTTGCTTGACAGACTTATGGTTTTACGCAATCAGCTGTACACCCCATTGACTCTGTCTGAAAAGGTGTATTTCCCGGCGCGCCTCAGGCGCGCCTTACTCTCGCAATACATCGCGCAAAACCAGCCTAAGACGCTTTCTCAATATCTCTGGCAAACTTCCAGCTTTCGACTCCGCTCGTTGCCCCTAATAACATGGGAGCCTGCTGATCATAAGCCTGCGGCCGCGATTCTTTGCGTGCATGGATTGGGCCTCGAAAACAGGGCATTTGAGCCCTTTGCTGAGGAAATGACAAAGCGTAACTTTGTTGTTTATGCCATGGATGTGAGGGGTTTTGGAGCGTGGCAAACTGAATTCGGAAGCGAGACAGTGAGTTTCGATCGAACTTTGGTAGACCTGCATACGGTGATCAACGTGATTAAGGAGCGCTCGCCAAAGTTGCCCGTCTTTCTTCTTGGTGAATCAATGGGAGGCGCTCTTGTTCTAAGAGCCGCCGCCAACTACGGCGGTGATATGAGTGGAGTGATTTCGAGCGTGCCATCACCAGAGCGTTATGGAGAGGCGCGCATGTCCCTTCGTGTAGCTGCTCATTTTCTGCGCCATCCGACGCGACCGTTCGACATTGGCGCTCAAGTCGCCACCCAGGCGACCTCAAATGTGGAGTTGAGGAAATTATGGGAGACGGACCCAAAAGCAAAAGAGAAGCTATCGCCTATTGAACTGATTAAATTCAACAAGTTCATGTTTTCAACCAGAGAGAAATGCAACCTAATAAAAGACACACCAGTTCTCGTTGTTCAAGGATTAGCGGACCGGCTGGTCAAACCGCAAG
>Ga0182024_10024975_pt1 | contig 10583 bp, 5 predicted proteins | sample P32metaG_FD_120480 | JGI IMG/M metagenome (GOLD analysis project Ga0182024, IMG submission 120480) | Permafrost microbial communities from Stordalen Mire, Sweden - P3-2 metaG (Illumina Assembly) | ecosystem: Environmental > Terrestrial > Soil > Wetlands > Permafrost | place: Sweden: Stordalen...
CCCATGATGGCGGCGTTGTTGGGGGGCGTGAACGCGCCGAGACCGATGCCCGCCGTGGCGAGGGTCACAAGGAGGATCGCGAGGTTGCCGTCCGCGACCGTGTTGAGCACCAAGGACGACGCGACGAGCGCCATACCGCCGGCCGTCAGGCGTCGCGCCCCGAAGCGTTCGGCGAGACGTCCCCCGATCGGCGCCATGAGCCCGAGGCCGAGTGGCATGACCAGCAGCTCGAGCCCGGCGCTGCCCGTCGGATCATGCCGGGCGATCTCGAGAAAGAACGGCACCACGGTGAGGGTGCCGAAAAGGACCATGTACGACAGCAGCCCGCTGCCGATGCCGGCGCTGAAGGCCGGCCGCGAGAACAGGCCGAGGTCCAAGAGGGGGGCGCTCGTCGCCCGCTCACGGAAGATGAACGCCGTGGAGAGCGCCACGAAACCGGCGAAGAGCGAGGCGATGAGGGGGGATCGCCACCCGTAGCGATTGCCATAGGACACGGCGAGCAGCAGTGCGCACACGGCGGGCAGGAAGATGCCGAGGCCGGCCCAGTCGAATCGGCTGCGCTTTGCCAGGTGCCGGCTCCGGGGGATGAGGAGCCACGCCCCGGCGATGCCCACGATGCCCACGGGCACGTTGACGTCGAAGATGAGCCTCCAACCGCCGAAGCCGATCAAGAGGCCCCCGACGGCAGGCCCGAGGGCGAGACCGAGTGCCTGCGCCGCCCCCTGCACGCCGATCGCCCGTCCCAGGTGATCCTTCGGCACGGCGCCGACGATGATCGCGACGCTGTTGGCCTGGAACATGGCGGCGCCGACGCCTTGCAGCACGCGGAAGGCGACAAGGGCTTCCAGGTTCGGCGCCAGCCCGCACAGCGCCGAGCCGACGACGAAGACGACGAACCCGTAGGTGTAGAGCAGCTTGCGCCCGACCATGTCGGCATAGCGGCCGACCGCTGTGAGCAGACCGACGAGCACGAGGAGGTACGCCTGCCCGACCCATTGCACGTCGGCGAGGGACGCATGGAAGTCGTGGCTGAGCGTCGGGAACGCCAGCGTCACGATGCTGGCGTCGAGTTGCCCCATGAACGCACCGATGCAAACGGTGCCTACGACAAGCCACGGCGCCCTCGGCGAGCTGCGAACCCTTTCGGGCCGCCGGGGCTCGGTAGCGAGCCGCCGCAGGCCTCGCACGGGCTGGCCGCCGGCGGACGGGCCTGAGGTCATCGACCTCCGCCCCGGTGGATCAGGCGTCCGGGTGGATCAGACCGAGAGCAGGTCGCGCGCGCCGGTGTCGCTCGAGGGGTGGCGAAGCTTCGACATCGCCCTCGCTTCGATCTGCCGGATGCGCTCGCGGGTCAAGTTGAAGTGTTCGCCGACCTCTTCGAGCGTGCGTGGCTCGCCCCGGTCGAGTCCGAAGCGCAACCGCAGGATCTCTCGCTCCCGCTCGTCGAGTGGAGCGAGGAGACGGTTGATCTCGACCGGGAGGAGCGCCGTCGCCGCCATCTCGAACGGGGATTCGGCGGAACGGTCCTCGACAACGTCACCGAGCTCCGCATCGCCGTCCTCACGGAGCGGTTCGGACAGCGAAAGTGGCTCCGCCCGGAAGCGCAACGCCTCGATCAGCTTGTCCTCCGGCAACTCGACCTCGGCGCCGAGCTCGGAGAGGGTTGCTGGCCTCCCGAGCTTCAGCTCGAGACGGGCTTGCGCCTTCTGCACGCGGGCGAGCGTGTCGCCGGCGTGGACGGGGAGGCGGATCGTGCGCCCGGTGTTGGCGATGCCACGTGTGATGGCCTGACGGATCCACCACGTCGCGTACGTCGAGAATTTGAAACCCTTCCGCCAGTCGAACTTCTCGACAGCGTGCATGAGGCCGAGATTGCCCTCCTGGATGAGGTCCAGCAACGGCAGACCAGACGCTTGGTACTTCTTCGCGATCGACACGACGAGCCGGAGGTTCGACTGGACGAACGTCCGCTGCGCCCGCTCCCCTTCGCGAACCGCCCGATTGAGCTCCCGGCGTCGCGTCGGTGTCAGACCCTTTTTGGTCTTCAGGTCCTCTGCGGCTTCCCAACGTGACTCGATGGCCTGCGCCAGGCGAACTTCGTCGTCCTTGGTGAGCAACGGATACTGGCCGATATCGGTGAGATATAGGCGAACAAGGTCTTCCTCATCTCGCTCGACTCGCTCCTTCGCCAAAACCGAAGCCTCCATGTGTGCCAGATTGGGGGATTGCGCCTGCCGAGGGCATCGTCGAGTCGTGGAGGGAACAACCCGGAACCGCGTGCGGCGGTCAAAATCGCTCCCCGTCAAGCACGCCCGCCGGGATCACCCCCTCGAACTTGCACTGCCGTTCTTGTCCGGGACTCAGTGTAACGGTGGAGTCAAGCGTCCCTACCAGGACTCCCGAAGACCTCGCACAACTGCTTCTCGGCCCCGAGGTCGGCCAGCAGGCGTTCCAGGAGCCTCTCGAGAGGGCCATCCGCCGCCGCCGAGAGCCACCGAAGCCGGTATCGGTAGGCGTCGAGCAAAGCGGCGTACCACGCCGAGGCGAGCCCGGCAGCAAAGCCGCTGCCAGGTGGGTCGCTCGGCACAAGGCGCTCGAGCGCTTCGAGGGCGGTGGCGGTGGCCACTGTTGGCGACGGGCTCGGGGCTTCGGTCCTTCCGAGCCCTACAGAGACCGGCAACAGCTGTTCGAGCTGCGTTGCCCTCCAGGCAGCCCGGAGGCTGGCACCCGATGCCCAGACGACTTCCTCAGCCGATTCGAGGGACCGTGATGTGCGCCCCAGCCAGGAGAACAGAGCCAACTCGACGTCGCGGAAGCGACCGAGCACACCGGCAACATCGGCCATCTGGAGCGGATGTTCCGATCCCCGCAGCTCGACCACCACGTCCCCATCCGGCAAGTAGGAAGCGCTCACCAATGAGTGAATCGATTCGTGATCGGCATGCGCCGGTCCTTGCCGAACCCACGGCTCGTCACACGGGGCCCGGGAGCTGCCTGGCGGCGCTTGTACTCCGCCCGGTCGACGAGCTCGACGACCTTGCGGACGACTTCGGGGGCGTAGCCCTCGCTGACCAGCTCGGCGGGAGTGCGGTCAAGCTCGACGTAGCCGTACAGGATGGGGTCGAGGATCTCGTACGGCGGGAGGCTGTCGTCGTCGCGTTGGCCCGGGCGAAGCTCGGCGGAGGGGGGTTTCTCGAGGACAGCCAGCGGCACGACAGGAACATCCGAGGCGGCGTTCCTGAACCTGCACAGCTCGTACACAAGCAGCTTCGGCACGTCTTTGATGACAGCGAAACCCCCCGCCATGTCGCCATAGAGCGAGGCGTACCCGACGGCCATCTCGCTCTTGTTACCCGCGGTGAGGACGAGCCAGCCGAACTGGTTCGACAACCCCATGACGATGATGCCGCGGACGCGGGCTTGCACGTTCTCCCAGGCGAGCCCGGGACCTCCGCCATCGGGTCCGCTTCCCCCAAGAGCCGGCTCGAGCATCTCGAGCACGGCGGCATGGGCCGGCTCGATCGCGATCGTCCGGGTATCGATACCCAGGTTGGCCGCCAGTTCGAGGGCGTCGTTCACCGAGCCGTCCGATGAGTATCTCGACGGCAGCAGGACGCCGTGCACCCGGTGACACCCGATGGCGTCGACTGCCACCGCCGCCACGAGAGACGAATCGACCCCGCCCGACAGCGATATCAGCACATCGGAGAAACCGTTCTTCTCCACGTAGTCCCTCGTGGCGACTACGAGCGCCTCGTAGACCTCGTCGGCCTCGGCGAGCTCGGGGGCGATCGGGGCGACCAGGACCGGACCTGCCTCGTCCGGCCGGACATCGGCGACCAGGCGAGTCGGCAGTGGCGGGGAGTCCGGGCGTCCGCGTGGGTCGAGGATCCGCTTCCGGTACGGCGGGCGGAGCTCGACATCGGCGACGAGCACGGTCTCGCGGAACTGCGGCGCGGCCGCCAGCAGCGTCCCGTCGTGATCGAAGATCATCGAGCCGCCGTCGAAGACGAGCTCGTCCTGCCCGCCTACGAGGTTGACGTAGGCGAGCACCACAGACGCGTCCGCCGCCCGGGTGGCGAGCATCCGGCGCCGCTCGGACAGTATCCCGGCACGGTAGGGAGAGCCGTTCAGCACGACGACGAGCTCCGCCCCGCCGGCCCCGAGCCTGGCCACCGGGCCGCTCGGGCTCCACGCGTCCTCGCACACGACGGCGCCCATGCGGACACCGTTCACAAGGTAGAGGTGGTCCGCAGCGGCTGTCGAGGCTCCGGATCGGAACCACCGCCGTTCGTCGAACACCCCGTAGTTGGGCAGGAGCTCCTTGTGCCAGACGCCGTGCACCTTGCCGCCCGCACAGACGGCCGCCGCGTTGTACAGGTCGCCGTCGTCGTGCACGAACCCGATCACAGCGGTGCAACGGCCCGTGCGCTCGGCGACACGCTCGAGGGCGCGGAGGTTCCCGGCGACGAACGACGGGTTCACCAAGAGGTCCTCGGGCGGATAGCCCGTGATGACCAGCTCCGGGAACACGGCGAGATCGGCTCCCGCACCCTCTGCATCGGAGAGCCCGGCGAGAATTCTCTCAACGTTGCCGTCGAGGTCGCCGACCACCGCGTCCAGCTGGCACAGGGCTACGCGCAGGCGGCCCACACGACGAGGCTACCGGCTCGGACAGGTGCCGGACCTCACGCCGGCCCCGCCGCGATCTCTGGCGCCGGGAACGGCACGAATCCTCCTAGCCTCTCGGCGAGGCCCAGATGACGCTGCCGCCAGAGCTCGAAGCTGCCGCTCGGTCGTCAGCCGCGCCCGAGATCGTGCGCCTCGGCTTCGAGCGGATGCTCGAGGCCGATCCGCTGGCCGGAGACCGGCTCCGCCACGACACCGCTCTGGCGACGACGACGTCCACCGTCATGGCAGCGAGCCGCTCGCTCACCCGCGTGATCCTGACCGATGCCGCCGCGCTCGACGTCCTCGCCAGCCGAGGGAAGCTTCTCCCGATCGCCGATCCGGACATCGCCGCCGACGCCGGCGATCTGGTTCGGCGCAAGCGTCTCGGGCTCCTCGCCATCGCAGCCGCCGATCTCGCCGGCACGACCGGCTTGGAAGAGGTCGGGTCGGCCCTTTCGGACCTCGCGGACGGCGTCCTCCGGTCGGCGTGCCGGCTCGGGGGGGTGGGGGCGGGTTTCTCGGTGATCGCCATGGGCAAGCACGGGGCGAGAGAGCTCAACTACGCCAGCGACGTCGACGTCATGTTCGTGGGAGACGACGACGGCGGCTTCGCCCGGCGCATTCTCGCCATCGCCGGCGGCGCCTTCCGGGTCGACACCGACCTGCGTCCCGAGGGACGCAACGGCGCCCTCGTCCGCTCGCTCGAGTCGTTCCTGAGCTACTGGGAGCGCTGGGCGCGGCCGTGGGAGTTCCAAGCGCTGTTGAAGGCCCGCGCGGCGGCGGGGGACGTGGATCTCGGATCGGGGTTCGAGGCGGCTGCCGCAGACGCCATCTGGAGCCGCCGGCTCGATGCCGACGATCTCGCCGAGCTCCGGTCGATGAAAGGTCGCGCCGAAGAGGTCGTCTCGCGCAAGGGCCTGTCGGACCGCGAGATCAAACGCGGCAGAGGCGGCATCCGGGACATCGAGTTCTCGGTGCAGCTGCTGCAGCTCGTGCACGGAGGCGCCGACCCGTTGATCCGCCAGCCCGCCACCCTGCCGGCTCTCGAGGAGCTCGCCGACGCGGGCTACGTCGACCGAGGCGACGCCGCTGCACTGGCGCTGTCGTATCGCTTCCTCCGGACGGTCGAGCACCGCCTTCAGCTCGTCGAGGAAGCTCAGGTGCACACGATCCCTGAGGACCCCGAGGCGCAGGAAGCACTCGCGAGGGTGCTCGGTTTCCGGAGTCCTGGCGGCCGGGACCGCACGGCGACAGCCACGGCGGCGAGGGGATCCGGACGCAGCGCCGAGCGCTTGCAGGTGGCGCTCGCTCGATACCAGTCCTCCGCCCGCGCCATCCACGAACGGCTGTTCTTCCGGCCGCTGCTCGAGGTGTTCGCAGGCGAGGTTCCGTCCGAGGGTGGCCGATGGACGGTCACGGCGGCGGAGGATCGTCTGGGTGCCCTCGGCTTTCGCCAAGCAGATCGGACCCGCCAGGCGCTCGCGGAGCTGACCCGAGGGCTGACCCGCTCGTCCCGGCTCATGCAGCAGCTCCTGCCTGTGCTGCTCGGTTGGCTGTCGGAGGCGCCCGATCCGGACCAGGGCCTCCTCAATCTCCGGACGCTCGTCTCCGCCGGTCACCGCCGCGACGTGCTCGTATCGTCGTGGAGGGAGTCCCCCGAGCTGGCGCGACGCCTCTGCGTCCTCCTCGGCACCGGGAAGCAGGTCGGGAGCCTCGTCGGCCGCCACCCGGAGATCGCCACGCGCCTCGACGACGACAGCGAGCTCTCGGTTCCGATTTTCGAGGAGCTGCTCGAGCGAGCGGTCCTCGCAGCCGACCAAGGCCCGGGCCGCGCCAGGCCCGCATTGAGAGGGCTCGTCGAGTCCGAAACCCTCCGCATCCTCTCTGCGGACCTTCTCCACCCGCCGGCACCCGGCGAGACTTCGCGGGCGCTCGCCATGCTCGGCGACGCCGCCCTTGCCGCGGCGTTGCACGCATCCGCGCCCCGCGTGCCGTTCGGGATCGTCGCCATGGGCAGGCTCGGCGGGAAGGAGCTCGCCTACGGCAGTGATCTCGACGTGCTGCTCGTCTACGAGGGCTCGGGCGCGGCAGACGCCACTGTGGCGGAGGAGGCGACGGCGGCGATCTTCAAGACGTTGAACGGCCCGACACCGGCGGAGCGCATCTTGACCGTGGATGCCTCGCTGCGCCCCGAAGGCCGGCAGGGCCCACTGGCACGGAGCCTCGGCGCCTACGCCGAATACCACCGCAGACGGATCGAGACCTGGGAACGGCAGGCGCTCCTCCGCGCCAGACCGGTGGCCGGGGATCCCGGCGTGCTGGAGCGATTCATGGTGCTGACGTCCGAGGCGCTCTGGTCGGCACCGTTCGGAACGGAGGAGGTTCGGGCCATCCGCCGGATGAAAGCCCGCATCGAGCGGGAACGCATACCCACCGGGGAGGACCCGCAGTTCCACCTGAAGCTCGGCAAGGGTTCACTCTCGGATGTCGAGTGGACGGTGCAACTGCTGCAGCTCGAACACGGCATCGCCGAGCCCGGCACTCTGCCGGCGTTGAAGCGCCTCGTGGCGGCCGGCGCCCTCGATGCGGGGGAGGGGGCGGTGTTGGGGGAGGCGTACCGTTTCCTGTCGATGACGCGGAACCGGTGGCACCTCATCGGCAACTTCATCGCCGGAGCCGGGGGCCTCGTGAGCACATCGGGTTCGGACTCGCTGCCGAGCGACCGCGAGCAGCTCTCGCGGCTCGCACGCTCGCTCGGCACGACTCCGACAGAGTTGCGGGAGACGTACCGGCGCGTCACGAGACGGGCGCGGGCGGTGGCCGAGGAACGTTTCTACGGGCTGTGAGAGACATCGGCGCTGAATGCGGGCTGTCTCAGACCCCTGCGGTCGCCGAGGTGAGCGCCTCGGCGTTCTCGATCGCGACCGCCGGCAGTTCGTCAGCGGGGGCGAAACCGAGCACCCGACCGTAGAAGTACAGCTCGGCCTCCAGGGTCGCCTTGATGTTCTCGGCTTTCCGGAAGCCGTGCTGCTCGCCGGCGTAGGCCAGGTAGGCGAACGGGACACCCTTCGACCGCAACGCCTGCGCCATGGCCTCAGCCTGCTCGGGCAGGACGACCTTGTCCTCCAGACCTTGGAAGAGGATGAGCGGCGTAGAAAGCTGCTCGGTGTGGAAGACCGGTGAGCGGGCCCGGTAGACGTCCTCTGCCTCGGGCCAGGGACCGATGAGGCCGTCGGTGTAACGGGACTCGAACTTGTGGGTGTCGGCGGCGAGCGCGCCGGCGTCGGCCACGCCGAAATAGCTCGCGCCGGCGGCGAACACGTTCCGGAATGTCACGGCGCACAGCGTCGTGTACCCGCCGGCGCTGCCTCCATGGATCAGCAGGCGCTTGGCGTCAGCCCTGCCCGAGGCGGCCAGGTATTTGGCGGCGTTGACGCAGTCGTCGAGATCGACGATGCCCCAGCGATCTCGTAGGCGTTCCCGGTACTCCCGCCCGTAGCCGGTGCTCCCCCCATAGTTGACCTGCACGACGCCGATCCCCCGGGAGGTCCAGAACTGGACGCCGTAATCGAGGGAAGAGGGCGTCCTCGAGGTCGGGCCGCCGTGACTCGACACGATCAGCGGCGGTAACTCACCCTCGGGGGCCGTGAAATCGGGGTTCTTGGGCGGGTAGAACAACGCGTGGGCGGTGAGGCCGTCCTCGGTCGGGAACTCGACGGGCTCGGGCTCTGAGACATACGCGTCGTCGACCGAAGCGCTGCGGCCGGACCGCAGGACGGTCGCCTGCCCAGAAGGAAGATCGACGGACACGATGCTCGTGGACAGCCGGGGCGAGCCGGCGATGACGAGGACACCGCCCTCTCGCGAGGCGAGGGACCCGAGCTCGGTATAGGGCGTTTCGATCTCCTTCGTCGTGCCCGCCTCGAGCAGGAGCAACCGGCACAGCCCGGCGCTCGACTTGATCGCAACGATGGCTCCGCCGGGCAGGAAGCCATAGGTGGACTGGCCGAACACCCAGTCGGGTCCGGCGAATTCAGCCTCGGCCGGAGCGATCGGCCTCCCACCGGTCTCGTCGTCCACGTACAGGTTCCACCACCCCGATCGATCCGAGATGAAGTGCAGGCGACCGTCAGGCGAGTACTTCGGCTGCGTCACCGACTCCGTCTCGTTCCCAGCGACGAGGCGTGGGTTGACCGGCAGACCGTCAGGACCCAGCGCAGCGTCCCACAGCTCGGTGCCGTCCCAGGGCATCCGCGGGTGATCCCAGGAGATCCAGGCGATTCGCCTTCCATCGGGGGACAGGGTCGGGAACGAGAAGAAGTCGTGCCCCTCGGCGACGATCCGGGGCTCTGCCTCACCATCGGCAGCGAGGACAACGATGTCGTTCACGACCTCTGTGGCCACGCCCGGCGTTCCGTGTCGCTCGCGAACGCAGTAGAGGTGGTGCCCATCGTTGCTGACGACCGGAGCGGCGTAACGCACCGACGCCGGCCGAGTGGGTTCGGCGGTGATCGGTTCCGGGTCATCGCCGGGCTGGACGCGATACAACCGCTGGTCCGCGAAGTTCGAGAAGTAGACGGTGTCGCCAAGGACGGCGTAACAGAGCCCGCCGTACTCGTGGACGAGCGTCCGAGCCCAGTAGCCCGGGCCGAACATGTCTTCGGTCGCACCGTTCCCGCCGCGCCTCACGACCGCGACCCGGCCACCTTCGGCTGGCCTGCCCTCGGTCCAGTAGATGACGTCGTCGACGACCACCGGGTACCCCAGGGTCACCACATCCTCGACGAGGCGATCGGCTGTGAGCGGCGACTTCCAGGAGCCGTAGGGGGCGACCTTAACCATGGACGCGACGATAGGCCGGTCGCGGGACGAGGCGCGGCACCGGGGCGGCTCGAACGGCCGGGGCCCCGATGCGAGCATGCGGGTACGGTTTCGGCCGATGACCGGGACGAGACCCTTCAAGGTGCTGCTGTACGGCAAAGACGCGAGAACCGACGCGATCGCCGAAGGACTGCGCCGCTCTGCCACGCCATGTGCGCTCACGATCTACGCCCAGTTCCGCAGCCCTGGCTTGATCGAGAAGGCGGATCGCTTCCTCACGGGCTCGCTCACGGATCTGAGCACGATGGTTGCGGTCGCCCGCGAGGCGAGCCCCGATCTCGTGGTCATCGGTCCCGAGGACCCGCTCGCCGTTGGCTTGGTCGACGCCCTCTCCGAGATGGGTCTCGACTGCTTCGGCCCGAGCCAGGATCTCGCCCGCATCGAGACCAGCAAGTCGTGGACGCGGTCGCTCGTCGACCGATACGGCATCGGCGGCAACCCGGGCCACCGTTCGTTCCACGACACCGACGGCCTGGCGGACTACATACGCGGCCTCGGCGACGTCGTCGTGAAACCGGACGGCCTCACAGGAGGAAAGGGGGTAAAGGTACAAGGCGAGCAGTTGGCCACTTTGGACGACGCCTTCGCATATGCCGTGTCCCTCCTCGACTCCGGCGTAACGGTTGTGATCGAGGAGCGGCTCGAGGGCGAGGAGTTCAGCCTCCAGACGATCACGGACGGCGAGGCCGTCGTGCACTGCCCCATCGCTCAGGACCATAAGCGCGCCTATAGCGGGGACGTCGGACCCAATACGGGCGGCATGGGCTCGTACTCCTGCCCGGACGGCTCGTTGCCGTTCCTCGTTGAGGGTGACGTGGCCGAAGCCAAGCGCATCAACGAGGCGACGATCGAGGCGCTCCGGAGCGAGACGGGTCGCCCGTATCGCGGGGTCCTCTACGGAGGATTCATGGCCGTGGGGGATGGCGTGCGGCTGATCGAGTACAACGCCCGGTTTGGTGACCCCGAGGCCATGAACGTCCTCCCGTTGCTCACGACCGACCTCGTGGACGTCTTACGGACGGCAGCTTCGG